>WNGC01001648.1_pt1 | contig 20321 bp, 13 predicted proteins | sample 5400051 | NCBI WGS metagenome assembly WNGC01 (sample SAMN13153368, study PRJNA577476) | soil metagenome | isolation source: 20 cm soil or saprolite under grassland replicate 2 | place: USA:California | collected 2016-06-15
GGCGGGCAGTTTCTCACCTGGGATTACTACTTCGTTCGCTGGCTGGAACGCTCCGGTTACGACGTGAAGTACTCCACCGACGTGGACACGCATGAGAACAGTGCGCGGCTGCTCCAGAGCAAAGTGTTCCTGTCAGGCGGTCACAACGAGTACTGGTCGAAGCCGATGTATGACGGTGTGCAGCAGGCACGCGACGCCGGCATTCATCTCGGGTTCTTCGGCGCGAACGCGGTGTACTGGCAGGTTCGGCTCGAGGCGTCGCCGCTGAGCGGCATCGCCGACCGCGTGGTGGTTTGCTACAAGAACAGCCCGGACGGACACAGCCCGGACCCGGTGCAAGGCCCGACGACCACCATCCTGTGGCGCGATCCGTTCCTCAACCGCCCCGAGCAGCAGCTCATGGGGGTGCAGTTCACTGGGCAGATCGCCTTTAACGCGCCGAAACCGCTTTATGTCGTCAAGAACAGCTCGAGCTGGGTGTACGCAGGCACGGGGCTGGCCGACGGTGACAGCATCCCCGGGATCGTCGGCTACGAAATGGACTCGTCGATGTCGAGCGTCCCGCTGCCGACGTCTGTCGCCGGCACCTACCAGGTGTTGTCGCAGTCTCCGTTCACCGATGGCGGCGGTCCAGCGATGACCGCGAACTCGTCGATCTACCAGGCGCCGAGCGGCGCCTGGGTGTTCGGCGCGGGCACGACCAGCTGGAGCTGGGGACTGGATCTCGCTGGCACCGTGGATCCGCGCATCCAGCGCATCACGGCGAACCTGTTGCAGCGGTTCGGTGCTTCCCCATCGCCCTAACGCGGGGTGTCGCTCCGCAATAACGGAGGGAAACGCACAGTAGCGCTGACTCGGAGCCATGGGGTACAGGATCACTCTCGACCGGGATGTTCTGCGGGCGGAATTATCCGGCCGCGAGACGGTTGAGGAAACGACAGCTTTTTTCCAGGCGATCGTCAGCGCAAGCAAAGAGAGCCGGTCCCCGTGCATCCTGATCTCGGTTCGTTCGTCGAAGCCGATATTTCAGTTCGAGCGGCACGGGCTGATCGAGTACCTCCGCAAGCTTGCAGCTACATCGTCGCGGCGCATCGCGCTGCTGGGGGATTCCGCGGAGCTGCGGCTTTCGCACGAGTACGTCGAATTGATCGCGCGACAGCACCGGTTGAATGTGCGGAGCTTTCCCGACGAAACGGCTGCGTACCGGTGGTTCGGAGACCCACGCCACGAGCGCCGTCAGCAACAACGCCGCGCCGGACAGCAAAGACGCACTGGACAGCGCCGTAAACCGCGTTGAAGAGGCGGCGCCGCCACGCGCCTTTATGGCGAAATGGCGATCTTGTACGCTGCGGGCTGGCTGAACGCGACCGGCTGTCCCCCCGCTCCCCGCAAGCTCAGCGAGGCGACGCTGAGCTCCGTAGCAGCCGCGGTCTTCACCGTTCTGAAGCTGAGGACCAGCAGCTCGGCGCCCGCAGCCGGTGCCGGGTCCTGGATCGATGCCCCGACGAAGATCGAGCCGTCCGGATTGGCGCGGTAACTGAAATCGCGGCCCATGCCACCGAGGAACTTCCCGGGCTTCGCCTCGACGAATTCAAGATACGCCGGGTCGAAGCGCAATTGCACAGGCGAAGCCTGGAGCGGCTGACCTGAGGTCACTCTCAGGACGACTTCAAAGCGCATGCCGAGCTTGACCTGCTGCGGTCCTTCCCAAAGCAACTGCGCTGGCCGGGCGGCCATGGCCGATGCGGCCTGCCCACCACCGGCTGCGGCGGCGGGATCCAGCCGCGTTGCAGCGGTGGCAACCGGGAGCGAAGAGTCCACGGGGATGCGTTCCTCGCTCGCCAGCGGCAGATACGTCAGGGTAACCTGGGTCTCGCCGATGGACTCCACGCGGTATGCGCCATCCAGCGTGTCACCCTCGTTGACCGGGAACAGCACGTCGCCTTTGGCCAGAATCACCGACTGCTGTCCCCCCTGTACCAGCTTCCCGGCGTACCTGTATGGCATCGGCGGTGCCGTCGGTGCGGGAGGCACATGGGGCGCCGGCGAGATCTTGCGCGCCGGCGGCTGCCACGAGCGCGAAGCAAAGAGCTGTGTGCTTAGCTTTCCAAGCTGAGAGCGCTCAGGCAATGCGAGAGGGACCGAGGCGCCGCCCGCGGCGGCCTGCGGCGAACTGCCTGCGGCCCCCTCGACCCTGTGAGGATCGGAAGAAGATGTGCTCGAAGGAGGTGTCGAGCGCTCCACCCTGGCGGAATCAAAGACGACAAACCCCAGCGTCCCGGCAAGGACCGCAAGCAGGACCGTCCTTTTCATCGGGCCACGCGTCACGATTGTAGTCGCGCAACGACTTCAGATCGCCGAGTGGCTACAACGAAATCAGGCTTTCGCGATAGCGGATCGAGACTTGAGCCACTATTATTGGATCGGGTAGATGTCTTCCCCTCCTTCCTCCCTAAGCAGGCATCTACCGCGCCCGGCAGTACGCCCGGGCTTTTTTTTGCCGGGCGAAGACGCTCCTGGAAACCGATCCAAGCAGTCACGCGAACGATATTGGTTGCGGCTTTAGGTGGTGAGAATACGCAGCGCGAGCGCCTTCCCCACAGCCTGCGTGCGGTTCAGCACACCCAGCTTGCGCAAGATCTTCTGCACGTGATTCTTCGCCGTCAGAGGACTGATCTTGAGGATCATCCCGACCTCGATATTGCTCTTGCCGCGGTAGATCCACTCGAGGATCTCCCGCTCCCGCGGGGTGAGAAAGCCCGTCACTGCCGGCCTCGCTCCAGCGCTTTTCGCCTGCCAGTTGACCTGGGTGCGGACCCAGGCCGCGTGCAGGAAAGGTACCAGCAGCTCGACGTAATACGCCTGCCTCGGGCCGATCGAGCCTGGCCGGCAGGCAAAAGTGAAGAAGCTGGTCAGCTGTCCGGTGGCATCGTGGGTCCCATGCGCAACGATGTGACTGGCGCCCAGCCGGATCAATTCGCGCGCCAGGGCGCTGCCTGCAAACTGGCCGCCGTTTCCCGGCTCGCAATTGACCACCTGATTGTGGTTCTCCTCCCAGCTCTTGATGAGGTGCGGAACAAGGAACACATCCTGGCGGAACAGCTCGCTGAAATGCGTGGGCTCCACGGGCACGGTCGAAAAACTGTCGACATAGAACTTTGCCGGCGCGTCACTGTGCAAGGCACAGATCAGCAGCTGATGCTCGACCAGGCTCTGCAGCGTCCCCTGCGTCCAGCCGAAGAACTGGTGGCGCGCGCGTATTCTGAGCGAGGCATCCAGGTTCAGCATGACGGATTCCAGCTCGAAGGGGTCGAAGCGCGCATGACTGCCGACCGCAGGGCACTCGGGCGACACCGGGTCTTCTCGTTCGCGCTGCCAGGTCTGGAGCTCGTCTGCTTGCTGTGCGTCGTCTACTCGCATGAGGAAAAGTTCACATCAGTTCAGCAGAATTAACTCGCGGCTTGATCATAGTGCATGGTGCCCCCGCCTGCTGTCGCCATAGCTGGATTTTCCTGTAGCGATCGAGCGATTCGACGTGGCGGCTCAACTACAAGCCGCGTTGGAAGGGTGAATCCGGAAGTAGTCTGATAGGGCTAGCCGCCACTACGTCAGCGGCGAGCATCGCCTGCCTTATTTTCTTGAAGCATGTGCTAGCGGCGGGAGCAGCCGTCTTTTCCGCCCGTTCAGCAGCAGGGACCGGCTGCAGGTTACACTGAAACAACAATGAACAGGACAGAGTCGGTCGTGCCGATCTTGATCTTGGCGTTGACCGGCCTGTTCCTGGCGTTGCCTGCGGCGGCCCAGCAGCCGCAGGCAAGCGATGAGGAGCCGCCTGCGGAGGTCCGGCAGCCCCCGCCGGTTGTCGGGCAGGAGCATCCCCTCATGGCGCTGATCGGCAGTTCCGTCACCTGGGACAACAACGTGTTTCACCTTCCTAGCTCCGTCGACCCGCAGGCACTACTGGGGAAGCCCACCAAGTCCGATCGCATCAGCGCCACGTATGCGGGGCTGCGCGTCGACAAGCCGTACGCGCAGCAACGCTTTCTCCTTGACCTCACGGGAACGGCCTACCGCTACGACAATTTTCGCCTTCTGGACTTCGACGCGCTGCAGTATAAGGGGGCGTGGCAGTGGCACTTCACCCCTCGCGTGAGCGGCACGCTCGCCGCCGAACGCGCTGAAGCGCTCGTCAACTACAGCGACTTCCGGGACCCTACACAGCGCAACGTGCGCACCGTCCAAAACCGCTCGTTCTCAGTGGACGCATGGCTGTTCGGCGGCTGGCATTTGCTGGGGGGCGCGAGCCAGCAGGCGGCGACGAATACGGCGCCGTTCATCGAGTTGGGAAGCTACCGGGTAACCGGCGGCGAAGGCGGCGTCAAGTATGTGGCGGGATCCGGCAGCTCGGCTACTTTCAACTTCCGCTCGGTAACCGGCCACTTCACCGACCGCGCGGCGGACCCCGTGACCTTGCTCGACGACGGATTCAGGCGCTCGGAAAGCGAGCTGCTGGCAACCTGGATCGTCACCGGCAAATCCACGCTCGATGCACGGCTCGCCCGGGTCGATTACCGCTCGAGTCACTTCGCCGAGCGCGACTTCACCGGTTCCGCAGCACGGCTCGGATATCGATGGCTGCCCACGGCAAGGCTGTCGCTCAATCTCGTGGTGAGCCGGGATCTCCAGCCGTGGCAGGACGACTTCACGAGCTATAGAGTGGACAAGCGACTGTCGTTCGCACCGAGATGGCAGCTCGGCGCCAAGACCGCGCTGGCGCTGACTCTCGATCACGTGGCCAGCGATTTTCGCAATCCCGTGGTGCCGTTCGCCGGGCCGGAGCGCCGCTATGCCTTTCGCAGCGCGCAGCTTGCGCTGGACTGGCAGATCTTGCGTAATGTCACGATCAAGGCCAGCCTGCAGCGCAGCCTGCAAACGTCGACTGATCCCACAGTCCCATTCAGTGCCACTGCTGCGACGCTCGATGCGTCGCTTATGTTCTGACTTAGTTTGCCCATTTAGTCCATAAGAACTAGTCGTTCAAGATAGCTGTTGACCCGCGCTCCGCGCGGACCATGTTGTGTAGTCGGGCAACGACTTCAGATCGTCGAGTGGCTACACCAAAATCAGGCTTTCTCGATAGCGAATCGAGACCCGAGCCACTATGATGGGTCCGGCCAAATGTCTTCCTCTCCCTCTGAGCGACTGTGTCTCTGATGCGAACTGCGAAAGCTGCGATCTTATCTGTGATGGCATTGTTCGTCCCGGGGCAGGCGCTTGCGAGCGCCTTGCTTCTGGACCATTCGATTTCTCCAGTCCCGGACGCGATCCACAGCTCGCTCGCCCTCGGCGTGAATGCTGCGCGGAGCGTGTCTTGCGTCGACGCCGCTCATTTTCACTTCGCGCCGCATCCCAGCACGGGCCTGCAAGCCGCGAACGCCGCGGCGACGCCGAACCCTCGCCCCGAAGCCCTGAGCACCGCGGCGACGGAAAAGCGAGGCGCTGGAACCTACGGGATGCCGCTAGCGGGCCTTGCCCTGTTGGGATTCATCGCGCGTCGCCGCCACAGGGTGCTCAACGCGACCGACTAGCCACGCCGCGGCGGTCGCGGCGAATACCCCGTTTCCGCGGCGGATTTGCCGCTGGACATCGCCAGGGTCTGTAAACAGCCGTGGATATTCATTCAATGAGACTTCGTAGCCTGCCCGGCGCCGCGCTGCTCATTCTCGCCGCCATGCTCGCCGTGGGCGCCCGAGCGCAGGACAAGCTGCCGGAGTACCGGCTTGGACCGGGTGACAGCATCCGCATCTCGGTGTTCGACAATCCGAATCTCACGCTCGAGACCCGGGTGGGCGAGAACGGCATCATTACGTATCCGCTGATCGGCAGGGTGAGGATAGGCGGCATGACGATCCCGCTCGCCGAACAAACCATCGCCAAGGCGCTCACCGACGGCAATTTCATCAAGCAACCGCAGGTCAGCATCCTGTCCTTGCAAATGCGCAGCAACCAGGTCTCAGTCCTTGGGCTCGTCAACCGCGCCGGACGCTTTCCGCTGGACACCTCCAACGTGCGCGTCTCCGAGATGCTCGCCCTCGCGGGCGGAATCACGCCGGCCGGCGCCGACGTCGCCATCATCACCGGCGAGCGTGCAGGCAAGCCATACCGCAAGGAAATCGATATCCCGGCGCTGTTCCTCTACAACAAGCACGACGACGACGTCACGGTGGCCCCCGGCGATGTCATCTACGTTAATCGCGCGCCGCTGTTCTACATTTACGGCGAAGTGCAACGTCCCGGCTCGTACCGCGTCGAGCGCGGCATGACCGTGAGGCAAGCCCTGGCCCAGGGCGGAGGGCCGACGCAGCGCGGCACCGAGCGCGGCTTGCGGATGCACCGGCGCGGCCCGAGCAACCAGCTTGAGGCCACCAGCCCCAGGCTCGATGACCCGGTCCAGCCCGGTGACGTGTTCTACGTCGGAGATAGCCTGTTCTAGGCCATGGAACCTAACACCGTAGCGCGCGTGAGCGAGTCGATTTCCATGCCGAGCCAGTCCATTGCGCTCAAGGCCGCCGAGCGCAGGCTCGGCGCCGTCCTGATCCATGCCGGCAGGCTGCGGCCGCAGGATGTCGAGCACATCCTCCAGCTGCAACGGCAAAAGGGCTTGCGCTTCGGCGACGCCGGCAAGGAGGTCGGCCTGCTCACGCAGGCCGACATCGAGTTCGCGCTTGCGCGCCAGTTCGACCACCCTTATCTGCGGCGCGGCGAGAGCAAGGTGAGCGAGGAGGTGGTCGCCGCCTACGAGCCCTTCAGCCCGCAGGTGGAAGCGCTGCGCGCGGTGCGCGGCCAGCTCATGCTGCGCTGGCTCGACACCGAGCCCGCGAGCAAGGCGCTCGCCATCTTGAGCGCGGCTCGCAAGGAGGGCCGCAGCTTCATCGCCGCCAATCTCGCCGTGGTGTTCGCGCAGCTCGGCGCACGCACGCTGCTGATCGACGCAGACCTGCGCCAGCCCTGCCTGCACCGCTTATTCGGCCTGGACAACCGCGCAGGCCTCTCGGCGGTGCTGTCGGGCCGCGCCGCCGCCTTCGAGGCGCTCGAGCGCGTCGCGTTGCTGCCGAACCTCTCGGTGCTGCCTGCCGGGGCGCCGCCGCCCAGTCCGCAGGATCTGCTGGCGCGGCCGATGTTCGCGCAGCTGCTCCACCAGCTCGCCGCGCATGTGGATCTCATCCTGCTCGACTGCCCGGCCGTCGCCCAGAACGCGGACGCGCAGACCGTCGCCGTGCGCGCCGGCGCCGCACTGATCGTGGTGCAAAAAAATTCCTCCCGCCTGTGGCGGGTTCAGGGCATCTCCGACAGCGTGGTGCAGGCGAAGTGCAGCATCGTCGGCGCCGTGCTCAACGACTTCTGAAGCCGGGGACGCAATGAGCCTGCACCAATTCCTGACGGTTCTGCGCGCACGGTTCAAGATCATCGTGCTGATCCTGCTCGCGACCGTAGCGGCGATCGTGGCGGCGAGCCTGGTGCTGCCCAAGAAATACACCGCAACGGCGGCGGTGGTGGTCGACGTGAATTCGCCGGATCCGGTCACTGGAACCATGCTCCACGCGATGGTGATGCCCGGCTACATGGCCACGCAACGCGACATCATCGGCAGCGATCGCGTGGCACAGACGGTGGTGAAGCTGCTCAAGCTCGATGAGGCGCCGGGCAAGAAGGAACAGTGGCTGGAGAAGGCCCAGGGCAAGGGCAGCCTCGTGGCCTGGCTGGCGGAAGGATTGCAGAAAAAGCTGAGCGTCAAGCCCTCGCGCGAGAGCAACGTCATCGACATCTCGTTCAGCGCGGTCGACCCGGCCTTCGCCGCCGCCGTGGCCAACGCCTTCGCGCAGGCCTATATCGAAGCCAGCATCGAGCTGAGGACCGACCCGGCGCGGCAGTATGCGCGCTGGTTCGGCGAGCAGGACAAAGCGCTGCGCGAAAACCTGGAGAAGGCGCAGGCACGCCTGTCCGAGCACCAGCAGACCTACGGCATCGTCGCGAGCGACGAGCGCCTCGACAGCGAAGTGACCAAGCTCAACGATCTTTCGGCGCAGCTCACCGTCATTCAGGGGCAGGCTGCCGAGGCGAGAAGCAAGCAGCGCTCGGGCAGCGCCTCCAGCACGCTGCCCGAGGTGGTGCAGAACCCCCTCATCCACACCCTCAAGACCGACATCGCCCGCCAGGAAGCCAAGCTGCAGGAGGTCGCGGGCAACCTGGGCAAGAACCATCCCCAGTACCAGCGCATGGAATCCGAGCTGGCTTCTCTCAAGCAGCGGCTGGACGCCGAGACGCGCATTATTACGAGCGGATTTGGCACGGCCACCGCCGTCGGCAAGGACAAGGAAGCCGAGCTGGCTACCGCCATCGCGGCGCAGAAAAAGAAGCTGCTCGAGATGAGGCAGGCGCGAGACCAGCTCGCCACGCTGCAGCGCGACGTGGACAACGCCCAGAAAGCCTACGAGGGCGTTTCGCAGCGCCTCACGCAGAGCAGGCTCGAGAGCCGCTTCACCCAATCCAATGTTTCAGTGCTGACGCTGGCCTCAGAGCCGATCGAGCCGTCATTTCCGAACCTGCTGCTGAACACCCTCGCCGCCATTTTCCTGGGGATTTTCGGCGGCGTCGGGGCGGCAGTCGGGCTCGAGATCCTCGACCGGCGCATCCGCTCGGCCCAGGATGTCGCCGAGATGCTCCAGTTGCCGATGTTGGGCGTGATCCCGCGACGCAAGCAGCCGGGCAGGCTTCCCTTCTTGCGCCGCGGGCCGACGCTGCTGCTCAAGTAGCGATGCCGCAAGCGGCCGACCTGTGGCAACGCAGCATCTCCGCCGCTCTCTGGGGCGCCTCCGGTTCCGGCGTGCAGCTGGTCCTGCAACTCGGCATTCAGGTCGCGCTGGCGCGGCTGCTGGGGCCTGAACAGTACGGTGTTTTCGCAATGGCCGTCATTGTCGTCTCTTTCGGCGGCTTCTTTACCTTCGGCCTAGCCAGCGGACTGATCCAGAAACATACGGTTACCGATGAAGACCTGCGGTTCGTCAATTTCTGGCAATTGGCCGTAGGAACGGCCGTCGCGATAGCGCTGTTCCTGTTCGCCGAAACCGCGGCCGGATTCTTTCAAGAGCCGCGGGTCGCTCCCGTGATCCAGGCGATGTCGATCGTGTGCCTGGTCCAGGCGGCCGCCAACACGTCTGGAGGGCTGCTGAGTCGAGATCTCGATTTCAAGTCCATTCAGCTGGCCGGCATCGCGAGTTATGTGTTCGGTTACGGTCTGGTCGGCATTCCGCTTGCGATGAGCGGCCACGGTGTCGGCGCGCTGGTCATGGCCTTCATCACGCAGAGCCTGCTCGGCCTCGCAATCCAATACTGGCGCAGACCGCACCTGCTGGGACTCGCCATCCGGCATCGCGATGCTTATGCGCTTTGCAGCTATGGAGCGACGGTGTGCGCCACCCACCTCAACAACTGGGCTCTGATGAATCTCAGCCGCGTCGTGATCGGCCGCATGTTTCCCAGCGCTGCGGTAGGACTCTACGCGATGTCCCACAACCTCGTGATGCAGCTCGCCGGGGTCGTGGCGGGAGTGCAGGCCCCGCTTTTTTCAGCCAGCTCCCGCGTTGAGCAGGACGTTGCACGCCTGCGAACGGTGTTCCTCACGCTGCTCGCCGCGACTACGCTGCTCGCTGCACCGATCTTCGCGGGCATGGCGGCCGCACCGCAGACCATCATGCTGGCGCTTTACGGACACGAGTGGGCAGAAGGCGCGCCTTTGCTTCGTGCGTTCGCGCTCGCCATGCCGTTCTTCATTGCCACCGCAATGGGGACACCGATGCTCTGGACCTCGGGGCGAATCACTCAGGAATTCAAGTTCCAACTTCCCATCGTCTTTGTGCTCGCGGCGGTGGCTTACGTGGCGGCGCAACACTCTCTCGCAGCAGTGGCCTGGGCGATGCTGGGTATCTTCGTGCTGCGCTTCATCGTCATCACGACGGCTGCTTGCATCGCACTCAACCTGGGCATTCGTGCTATCGCCACTGCGTTTCGCGCCGGGGTGGCTGTAGCCGCATTGGTAGCGGGCGCGATAGCGCTCGTGGACGGGCTGGCAGCGCACATGACAGACCAGCGCCAAATCGTGCTGGTCCTGGATGTGGCAGCCGGATTGGCCGCTCAAATGATAGCGCTGCGCTCGTTCAGACCGTGGTTCTCCCCCGAAGTGCGGACTCTGTTCGAAATGCTCCTCGCAAGGCTGCCCCGGGGCCTGGCTCCCTTTGGTGAATCCATCCTGCTTGCCCGGAAGCGGATATGACCGCCGAACAGATTGTCGGCCTTTCGATCTACGCAAGCGGGGCGCTCATTTTCTCCGTGGCGGCAGTGTTGGCGTTGGGCGCGGCGATGGAAGCAGAAGGACGATTGCGCCGCCTGATGGTCCCGGCGCTGTACGCGCTTATCCTCCTTTACAACTGCATAGCCCCAATCGTCAACGGCCGTGACCTGTACGCCCTTGGCCAGTTCGCGTCTCCCGGCGGCGCGGGCAAATGGTTGCTGCGCTTTGTTCTCCTCGCGCTGCTCACGATTTGCGTGGCGCGGTTATCAGCGGCGGCATTCTGCAGGGAGAATCGTGGCGCCGGCGGGGGCGGTCTGCTGGTCGCTTTTGGCTTGTTTTTCCTGACCAATACAGTACTGAGCAGCGCTTTGGGGACGCACCCGGAATTCAGGCACGAGCACTATTACGTACTGTTTCTTTTCGCGGCGGTGTACGCGAGCCGGACGCAAGACCCCGAGACGTCGATCCGTTTTGCGAAAGTGGGGCTGTTGATCTTTCTGGCCGCCAGCTGCGCGGTCTCGGTCGTGGCGCCGGAACTCACGATCGAGCGCCCCTACCATAGCTGGATCCCGGGCGTCAACATACGCTTTTGGGGGCTGGAGAGCCACGCCAACAGCATGGCACCTGTGGCCTTGGTGTATCTGCTGCTCTCGATCCACCAGCCCTTCGAGCGCCGCTGGCTGCAGCGGCTGGGACTGCTCATCGGCGTGGCCGTGCTGGCGCTGGCACAGTCCAAGACGACCTGGGCTGCGGCGGCAATTACGGTCCCCTTGCTATATATGCTGCGCTCTGGAACCTGGGGGCTGGCGGGGTTTTCCGTTTTCGGGCTGGGCATTCTAGGCGCTTGCGCGTTGTTGGTGCTGCCCGCCCTGGGAGTCTCCGTCGAGGAGTTCTTGGAATCCAGGGAGGGGCAAGAGGCGGCCACATTAACCGGTCGGGATCTCCTCTGGGCCCTCGCGGTCCAGGAATGGAAGCACAATCCCCTGTTCGGCTACGGCCCCACGATGTGGAACGATGCATACCGCATGCAAATCGGCCTGGATCATGCGGTCTCGGCTCACAATCAGTTCCTTCAGTCTCTGAGCGTGTCCGGCGCTATGGGCTTGATAGGCCTGCTCGTCTATCTTGGCGCCCTTTTGCTCTACGCCATCAACGCCAGGCGTGGTTCGCGGGGCTTGTCCGTCGCGCTGCTTATCGTCGTGCTCGTGCGCTGCCTCACCGAAACGCCCCTCGCGCTCGGCGGCGGCTTCTTGAGTGGGGCTTTCGTGACGCAGCTGTTGCTCTTTCACATCGCCCTTGCTCATGGCCATAGCGTGGTCCGGGTTGCGCGGCCTGCGACATCGCTCATTACAGCGTGGAGAGCATCTTGAATCAGCTGCAGCCCAGGATCTCGGCAGTCATTCCCCTCTACAACAAGCAAGCCTATGTTGAACGGGCCGTCGCGTCGGTTCTGCAATCGGGGTACCCGGCTCATGACGTGATCGTGGTCGACGACGGCTCGACTGACGATGGGCCGCAGCGCGTAGCCGCTATGGGTAATCCGCGTGTGCGCCTGATCAGGCAGTCCCATGGCGGGGTCGCGGCGGCGCGCAACCGGGGCATAAGCGAGGCCAGCGGCGACTATATCGCCTTTCTCGATGCGGACGACTATTGGACCCCGGAGTATCTGCCCGCCATCGCCGATCTGATCGCGCATTTTCCCGAATGTGGAATGTATGCGACGCATTTCTATTACTTTCGCGATGATGGATTCCGACGAGTCTCACCGCTATGGGGAATCAGAGCGCCCAGTCGCCCCCAGCAGATTGAGCGGTTTTTCGAGATTTGGGGGCACGGGATTTTCTTTTGCACGTGTTCAGTGGTCATACCGGTGCGCATCCTGCGCGATTTCGCCATCAGCTTCCCCGACGGCGAGCAGCACGGCGAGGACATGGATGTCTGGTTTCGCATCGCGGAACGCTGGCCCATCGCGTATCTGGGACAACCACTGGTGGGCTACCGGCTGGGCGTACCGGGCAGTCTCATGACTTCGCACCCGGGAGACTTCCCGCCTGCTTACGAGCGCTTGGCGGCGCGATATCGCTCCAACGCCATTCCACACCATCACCGCAAGGGCGTGGCACGAACGCTGAGCGTAGCCCGGCTGATGAGCGCGCGCCGCCTGCTGCTCGAGAGCGAGCGCGGTCGCGCCCTCAAGCTGCTCTACGATCCGTCGTGCCTGCGCGCCCCGCGGTTTTGGCTCCGGCTACTCCTCGCCGCCCATATGCCAGCGTCTGTGCGCGGCCACTTCATCCCCGCCTGCTAGGACCGGCACCGAGCCATGACTGGCGTAAGCGTGATCATCAAGGCGCTGAACGAACAGGCCAACGTCGCCAACGCTATTGAAAGCGCCTTGCGCGCGGTCGCCAGCGTGGGCGGCGAGGTCATCCTAGCGGACGCGCTTTCCGATGACCGGACGGTGCAGATCGCCCGGCGCTATCCCATCACCATCGCTCAGCTCGTGCGTGCCGCCGATCGCGGTTGCGGCAGCGGGCCGCAGCTCGGTTTCCAGCATGCGCGGGGAGAGTTCATCTACCTGATGGACGGCGACATGGAGCTTGACGCCGGGTTCATCGAGGCGGCCCTGCCTCACTTGCGATCCGAAGACGATGTCGCAGGAGTCGGCGGCGTGATCGAGTATCCGGGAGTCCTGAGCATCGAGTATCGCAAACGTCATCTGAGGCAGCAGACGGAGAAGCCCGGCTACGTCAGCCATCTCGGCTGCGGCGGACTTTACCGCACCGATGCGATCCGGCAGGTGGGTTATTTCTCGAATCGCAATCTCCACTCTTTCGAGGAACTCGAACTGGGTCTGCGCCTGCGCAGCGCAGGCTGGAAGCTCAAGCGCATCGCCAGGGCCAGTGTCCGTCACCATACCCACCAACTAGGCGCGTACTCCTTCCTCGCCAGAAGGTGGCGCGACGGATTCGCCCTTGGCGCCGGGGAATTGCTGCGCTCCGCGATCGGCAAGAGCTATCTGCCGTCCGTGCTGCGTGAATTCAGAGGCCTTCTCATGATAGCCGGCTGGATCCCCATGCTGGTTCTGATCCTGTCAGTCCCCGTGACCTTGCCGTTGCGTCTGGCGGTTCTGATCGCATTGCTGGCCGCGCCGGTCAGCGTCTTTTCCATCAAGCGGCGCAGCGTGCAACTCGGTCTTTACACGGTAGTCGCTCTGTGCTTCATCCTGGTGGCAGCGATCCGAGGCGCGCTGCGAAGTCAGGTGGATCCCGCTCCATCCACGCGCGGAAAAAAAACTGGCCTGACCATGCGACCTCCCCAGGCCGGCGCTGCCTCAGGGCTCATCCTCATGTTCGGCCCGAGCATGGATTATGCGGGCGGCATGACCGAGGTGATCAGAGCGTATTCCGCAGCGGGCCTCTTCGAGGCCTGGCCGCTGCGTTACATCTCCACGTACGCGGGGCGGGACTTCTCGGCCAAGCTGCGGCTGTGGCTATCCGCGGTATGCAGCGCACTGATTCAACTGGCGCGAAGGCGAGTCGCGCTGGTCCACGTGCATAGCTCAACCTATGGCAGTTTCTGGCGCAAGTCGTTGCTCTGCGCGCTGGCTTTCGCTTTCGGAGTGCCATATGTGATTCACCTCCACGGCGGCCGCTTGGCGGAGTTTTACCAAGGCGGGTGCAATGCCCTCGCCAAGGCCTGGGTGCGAGCCGTGCTGCGCGAAGCCGCGCGCGTTGTGGTGCTCAGCCGGCATTGGCGCGACGAGGTGCGCAAAATCGAACCAGCGGCGCGGACCACCATCATCGGTAATCCCGTATCCGTACCGATTTCCGTCGTGCCCCTGCAGCGCCCGGCCCGCACGGTGTTGTTTCTCGCCTGGCTGCAACGGACCAAAGGAGTTCTCGATCTGGTGAGGGCGATACCCACCGTTCTGCGTTCCGTGCCCAAAGCCACCTTTGTGATTGCCGGCCGCGGCTTTCACGACGGCGAAAGCCCAGAGTCCATCATGGAGCTCGCACGCTCGCTACGCGTTGCACACGCGCTTCGCTGTCCTGGCTGGGTCAACGGCGTTATGAAGGAGAGTCTGCTGCGCGAGTCCGATGTCTTCGTGCTGCCTTCCTACTTCGAGGCGCTGCCTGTCGCGTTGCTGGAAGCCATGGCACGCGGGGTACCCGTGATAGCCACCCGTGTAGGAGGCATCCCAGACGTGATCGAGGATGGCGTCAATGGCCTGCTGGTAGACCCGGGACGGCCGGAGCCGCTGGCCCGAGCGATCATTGCCATGCTCACCGACGACGCGCTGCGCAGCCGGCTGAGAGAGGCCGCCCGGACCCATGTTCGCAAGCGCTATTCCACCGAAGCCATCATCGAGGATCTCGGAATGCTCTATCGCGAGCTTGGCATTCGAGTCGAACCGGTCAAGCCGCGAGGTTTTTCCAACGCGCCCGAATCCCGAGCGGGAGTGTTTTTCTGAGCCTATGAAACCGAAGTTCCGACCCCGGCCTGCTGTAGTCGATACCTACGAACTGTCCCCGATGCAGGCGGGGATACTGTTACACGGCCTCAGCGGAGGAGATGCCGGCGCTTACATCGAGCAGGCGGTCGCAACGCTGCACGAGCCGCTCGACGAAGCGCAGTTCCTGCGCGCCTGGCAGCGGGTGGCCGAGCGGCATCCGGCGCTGCGCAGCCGTTTCCGCTGGGAAGGGGTGGTGCAACCCGTGCAGGAGGTGGTCGAGCGAATCCAGATTCCCGTCGAGCGGCTCGATTGGCGCGCTGTCGCGGAGGCTGAGCGCCGGCAACGGTTTCAGGCGCTCCTGGAGCGCGAGCGCGCGCGTGGCTTCGAGCTCGACCATGCGCCCCTCATGCGCCTGGTGCTCGTGCGGGCCGCCGAGCGCGAGCATTGGGTGCTGTGGACGACTCATTGCGGCTTTCTCGACGGGCGCTCGAGGTCTCTGCTTTGCCAGGAGGTGTTTACTTTCTATGAGGCCTTCTTGGGCGGCGGGGACGCCGACCTCCCGCTGCCTCGTCCGTATCGCGACTACATCGAGTGGCTGCGACAACTCGATTACGACTCCGCCAGAACCTACTGGCAAGGCGTGCTCTCAGGCTTTCAGGCACCCACGCCCCTGGTGGCGGCGCGCGATCGCGAGGCCGAGCAGGCCAAAGGGGACGCCCGGGGAACTCATGAGATCCATTTGCCGGTTGCACTCACCTCCGCTCTCAGGAAACGTGCGCGCGAGGCTTCGGTAACCGTCAACCTGCTGTTGCAGGCTGCCTGGGCTCTGCTGCTGCACCGCTACTGCGGCGAATCCGACATCGTGTTCGGCGTTACCAGTGCCTGTCGCGGCTCGGCCCTTGACGGCGCCCGGAGCATGGTGGGGCTGTTCATCAATACGCTGCCGATACGAGTGCGTATCGATCCCGAATCCGAATTGGTGACGTGGCTGCGGCAACTGTGCGCTCAGCAGGCGCCGCTGCGCGACTACGAGCACACGCCGTTGGCCAGGATCCAAGGCTGGACCGAGGTGCCCCGAGGGATGCCGCTGTTCGAAAGCATCCTGGTATTCGACAGCCATACGCTCGATGCGCAGCCGGCGGGCGCTTTGGGCGCGGCCTGGGGCGAGCGCCGCTTTGCAGGCCTGTGCCATACGGACTATCCACTGACGGTCGTTGCCGATGGTGACCACGAGCTACTTCTGCGGATCGAGTACTCGCGCAAGCGCTTCGATGACGCCGTCGTCGCGCGCATGCTGGGCCATCTGCGGACCCTCCTGGAAGGGATGGCAGCTCATCCGCATGCCAGGCTCAAAGACCTGGCGCTTCTGCCCGAGGCGGAGCGCCGTCAATTAGTCGAGCTCTGGAATCAGACCTCGGCGGTTTATCCTGCGGTGCGCTGCGTGCACGAGCTGGTGGAGGAGCAGGCTCGCATTCGCCCAAATGCGCTTGCGGCGCAAAGCGCCGGGCAGCAGCTGACTTACCGAGAGCTCGACGATCGGGCGGAGAGAGTGGCTGAGCAACTGCGCATCCTCGGGGTGCAGGCGAATTCGCTGGTTGCCACCTATCTTGAGCGCTCGATCGACATGCTCGTGGGCCTGCTGGCTGTGTGGAAAGCGGGCGGGGCTTATGTGCCGATCGACCGGGAGTATCCCGCCGAACGCGTTCGCTTCATGCTGGAGAACACGCACGCCGTCGTGGTGCTCACCCAGAAGCACCTTGCTGGAGCCTTGCCTGCCACGGATGCGGCGATCCTGCATCTCGACGCTGAAGAGTGCCGCTTCGCGGCAAGTTCGGAGCGCTGCGCAGAGCGCTCCTCCCTGTCGCCGGAACAGCTTGCCTATGTGATTTACACCTCGGGCTCGACCGGCCGTCCAAAGGGAGTCCCGATCAAGCACGCGAGCCTGTTCAACCTGATTTGCTGGCACCAGCAGGCCTATGAGGTGAGCCCCGCCGACAGGGCCACCCAGATTGCCGGGCCGGCCTTTGACGCCTCTGTTTGGGAGATCTGGCCGTACCTGACTGCAGGCGCCAGCGTGCATATTCCTGATGACAGCACGCGACTCGATGCAGGGCTGCTGGTGCGCTGGCTCGCCGAGCAGCAAATAACCCTGGCCTTTCTGCCCACGCCGCTCGCGGAAGCAGCGTTGCGAGAGCGCTGGCCGCGGAATTCTGCATTGCGCGTCCTGCTCACCGGCGGCGACAGGCTCAGTCAGCGGTCCACGCAGAAGTTGCCCTTCCGCCTGGTCAACCACTATGGTCCGACCGAGAATACCGTCGTCAGCACCTGCGCCGAGGTGAAAGAGGGCACGTCGAACGCCGCGCCCCCAATAGGGCGTCCGCTTCCCAACACGCAGGCCTACGTGGTGGACCAGCACCTGCAGCCGTTGCCCATCGGCGTGCCGGGGGAGTTGCTGGTGGGCGGTGTGCAGCTCACCTCGGGCTACTTGAACCGGCCGGAGCTCACCGCAGAGAAGTTCATCCCGAATCCGTTTAGCGCGGAGCCTGCAGCCCGGCTGTACAAGACCGGCGATCTCGTGCGCTTGCTGCCGGACGGCAACATCGAGTTCCTCGGCCGTATCGACCATCAGGTCAAGATTCGCGGCGTTCGCATCGAGCTGGGCGAGATCGAAGCGGGCATCGTTCGGCACCCCGCGGTTCGCGAGGTAGTAGTCCTCGCGCGCGAGGATCACCCGGGCGACAAGCGCCTGGTTGCCTACCTCGTCGCGGACAGCCCGCCTGCCGACTTGGTGAATCAGGTGCGCGCGCTCCTCCGCACCATGATGCCCGAGCACATGGTTCCCGCAGCCTTTGTCTTGCTGGATGGCTTTCCGCTCACGCCCAACGGCAAGCTGGATCGCAAGGCGCTGCCGGCGCCCGACGCAGCGATCTACGCCGCCCGCAGCTATGAGGCCCCGGTCGGAGACCTTGAGACCGCGCTGGCGCAGATCTGGTGCGACGTCCTCAAGCTCGAACGCGTCGGCCGCCACGACAACTTCTTCGACCTGGGCGGCAATTCCATGATGGTCGTCAGGCTGATCAGCGAAATCAACCGAAGGCGTCAGGTCAGTCTCGGCCCTGCGGAGCTTTTCCGGAATCCGACTGTGGGGCAAATAGCAAAGCTGATCGATGGGAAGCAGCCAAAGCGCAAGCGACAGACAGCGATAGTTCAGCTGCGAAAAGGACGCGCTGAACTTCCCGTATATTTCATTTACGCCGGACCGATCGAGTTCCGCCTCGCGAACGCTATGGGCGAGAACCACACGGTATTAGGCATCGACGTACCGTGGCCCTTGGCATGGCGCAATGCGGTGACTGCCAACCGCACGTCCGGTTTCCCAACCATGGAGCAAATGGTTGCTCCGTATGTGGCGGCACTAGGCGCTCATGCACCCGCTTCCCCCTGTGTGCTGGCGGGACATTCGTTTGCCGGACTGATGGCCTTCGAGGCGGCCCATCAGTTCGTGCGGCAGGGCGGCAAGGTGGAAATGGTGATGCTGCTGGATACCTGGGCCAGGTACCCGGCTCCACAGGAAGTCGCGTGGCATCAATGGCGGCGAGAATGGAACGGGGCGCCGGAGCCGCGGTCGACTGATCGGCTTGCACAGTCGATCGCTTCGCGCCTGCGCAACTCCTGGCGCATAACCCGGTGGCTGCTCGGACAGGAAATGTTCCGCGTATGGCCATTCCTCAAGCGCTTCAGGATGAATCCAGACGACCTCACCGCTGTTCTCGACGAGGAAGGCATGCCGCTGCCCTGGGGAATCCTGGACCGAGCGTATACAAAGATCCTCGAGTCTTACCGCCCACGCCTTCTCGAAAGCCGGGGAGTCCTCTTCCGGACGGACGGCAATACCGTGCTGCGTGGTTTCGACGACAGCCAGGGCTGGAACAACCTGTTCACCCGGGGATTGGAGATTGTGCCGGTGATCGGGGATCATGTTTCGATGGTCCGCCAGCACCATCCAATGCTAGCTCGGCAGATAAGTGAAGTGCTGCAGCGACATTGGTCAAACCAGGCCGACAAGGTCAGCCTCGATGCCCACGAGCGGCGGCGAGCGCCCCGCACTCCTCAGACAGGGGCAATCGCATCAGTGGTCTTGCCCGGACCGATGACCTGATACGTTTGTGCGCCCGGGCGGCGGCTGATGTCCGCTCTGGCGTCGTCGTCTGCCGTCCCGGCACACAATTTCTTGGTTTTATCCGGTAGTAGCGCGCCGGGAATTCTGCACACGCGCGCTACACAAATTCCGCACGCTCCTCTGACATTTTCTGACGCGGCGTGAAGCGCGTCATCTGAGCCGCAGTGGATGCCTTGTAGTTTGAGGGCTACGAATTTGTAGCTCGATAACTATGAGGCGTCATGAAAGCACTACTACGAGCCGGACTTACCGCAGCGACGATCTGCTTGGCGATTTCATCCGCCAACGCTCTGCCGCCCTGCGCGCCCATGGACTTCGACGGCGACTGCAAGTCCGATGTCCTGTGGCGCAATAGCGCGACGGGCGAAGACTACGTCTGGTTGATGAATGGCCTGACGATCACCAGGGGGGGCTCTCTCACCACGGTGGACGATCCGGCCTGGCAGATACAGGGGACCGGGGACTTCGACGGCGACGGCAAGGCCGACATCCTGTGGCGCAACGCCGTGACCGGCGAGACCTACATCTGGCTGATGAACGGGCTAAGCATCGCCTCCTCAGGTTCGGTCAACTTTGTGGATCCGGCCTCGGGCTGGCAGGTGCAGGGGATCGGCGACTTCGACGGCGACGGCAGGGACGACATCCTGTGGCGCAACCTCTCGACGGGCGAGAACTACATCTACCTGATGAACGGCTGGGCGATTGCATCGGGAGGCCTTATCAGAACGGTTGCCGATCAGGCCTGGCAGGTCAAGGGCATCGGCGACTTCGACGGCGACGGCAGAGCCGACATCCTGTGGCGCAACTCCTCGACTGGCCAGAATTACATCTACGCGATGAACGGATTGACCATCGCCTCGGAAGGCTATCTCAGAACGGTTGCCGATCAGGCCTGGCAGGTGAAGGGCATCGGCGACTTCGACGGCGACCGCAAGGCCGACATCCTGTGGCGCAACTCCTCGACTGGCGAGAATTACATCTACGTGATGAACGGATTGACCATCGCCTCGGAAGGCTATCTCAGAACGGTTGTCGATCAGGCCTGGCAGGTGAAAGGGGTCGGCGACTTCGACGGCGACGGCAAGGCCGACATCCTGTGGCGCAACACCGTGACGGGCGAAGACTACGCGTACTTTATGAACGGCTCGGTCATCGCTTCTGAAGGGTCCCTTAACACGGCTGCCGACCCGTACTGGATGCCGAGGTCCGCGACGACCCTGGCCGACTCGACCGGCCCGGACACAGTCGCTCCCTCGACGCCGGCTGGTCTCACCGCGTCGGCGGCGTCTTCTTCACGCATTAACCTCAGCTGGCTCGCTGCAACCGACAACGTCGGCGTG
>WNGC01000661.1_pt1 | contig 20318 bp, 19 predicted proteins | sample 5400051 | NCBI WGS metagenome assembly WNGC01 (sample SAMN13153368, study PRJNA577476) | soil metagenome | isolation source: 20 cm soil or saprolite under grassland replicate 2 | place: USA:California | collected 2016-06-15
GGGCCAGACGATCCGGGAATTGATCAAGGCGACCGCCAAGGACGACAAGGAGCAGCAGGAGGCGACCGACCGCTTCGCGACGTTCTTTCTCCTGACCGCGTTGCCTGACGACGGCGACAGCAAGCTCGTCGCCTCGTGCAACACGGTGACGACCGAGTTCCAGAAATTCGAGCGGCACCGCGTCGCCGGCGCCCCGGCGAATGCCGCCGCGGGTTCGCCCGCGAACAAGGCGGTGGGCGGCACGGTGGCGCCGCGTTATCGTCCGGGCGACGGCGAGTAGCAGTCAGCCGCACCAATTGCATTCGGCTGCATAGCCACGCAGCGTCCTTCGACACGCGGCTCGGTGAGCCTCGGCGCTGCTCAGGATCAAGCGCTGTGTGTTGATGGCATTCAGATACCTCCTCTCCTGAGGCGCCCGAGACGCTGCCTGCGGCCGCTCCTCAAGACGAGGCGGGCGTCGAAGGACGCATAGCGCCAAGCCAGCGCCCCTGCGCAAATTCTGCCCCGTCTGCTCGTAGGATGAGCTGAGCAGAGCGAAGCTCATGCGGTATGCCATCGGTGATGGGCTTCGCTGCGCTCTGCCCATCCTACGATGCGAGATGGCTCGCTACTCCGCGGCGAGGAGCGGCGCGAGGGAGCGGTCGCGGCGGGCCAGTGTCTGGTAATCGCCCTCGTCGACGAGCCGACCGCGGTCGATGACGACCACGCGGTCGAAGCCGCGCGCCGCGTCGGGCCGGGACAATACCGCCAGAATGCTGCGGCCGGCGAATTCGTGGCGCAGCGCTTCGAGGATCGTCGCCTCGGCCGCGGGGTCGAGCACCGCCGTCGCCTCGTCGAGGGCCAGCAGCACCGGGCGCTTCAGCACGGCGCGGGCCATCGCAACCTGCTGCCGCTGCGCCGGGAGGAGGCGCGAGCCGCCGGTGCCGACCGGGTAATCGAGCCCGACCGTGATGACCAGCGCGCGCAGATCGAGTTCGTCGAGCACCTCGCCGATCGCGGCATGCACGCGTTCGAGAGCGTCGGACTCGCCGCTCAGGATCGTGCCGAACAGGATGTTCTCCTCGACCGGCATAGCGGGGTTGTAGCGTTCCGCATCGAAGAACTCGACCGCACCGCGCAAATCCTCCGGCAGTCCTGCGGCGAAGGCATGCCGCGCGGCGAGGATGCGCTGCCGCATCGCCTCGTCGACGAGACCGAGCCGGTCGCGCGCCGCGACCAGCCGCAACGCCAAGCGGAGAAGGCGTGTGCGATCGCTCTCCGGCAGCCCGTCGAGACCGTCGCGCTCAGCGCGCGCGACGATCCGCTCAAGCCCGGTGATGTCCTCCCCGCCGACGATGTCGAATTCCTCGAGGAGGGCGTGGCCGGGCGGCAGGTCCCCGAACAATTCGGCGATCATGCCCGCCAGCCGGTACCCGGCCTGCAGGAGATCGTCGGTCAGGCCGGCCTCATCGAGTACCCGGCGCACATAGGCGTTCTCCGCGAGGCCGCCATTCGCAAAGGTCGGGCCGATCGGGGTGCCGAACAGCAAATTGGCCGCGATCGACGCGCTCGCGTTGTAGCGCTCGCGGTCGAAACGCTCGACCAGCGTCACGAGCCCCTTTGCGGTGAGCCGCTGATCAAAGCGCCGCCGCGCTTCGAGCAGCCGCTCGGCGGCGTCGGGGTGGCGCTCCGGGTCGAGCCGGCTGCGCAGCCCGAAACGGTAGAGGTCGCGCTCGAGACCGGCGATCCGCACGACCTCCAACAGGCGCCGCTCCAGCGCGGCGGCATCCTCGACCCCGGCCTGCCGGTAATCGATCCAATCGGCGGCGATATCGAGCTCGCAATTGCCCGAGCTGCGCGCCTCCTCGATCGCACGCGAGCGCGCTTCGTCATCGGCAACGCCGCTATCGTCGGGGCGGTAGCGCAACCCGAGCAGCAGGTTCTCGCGAATGCTGGCGGAGAAGAGGTGGGTCGCGGGGCCGACATAGCCGATCAGCCGGCCCGAGGCGGCAAAAGACAGCGAGGCGAGATCGACGCCGCCCAACGTGATCTGGCCGCCGCTCGGCATGTCGAGGCGCGCCAGCAGCTGAGGCACCAAATTCTTGCCGCCATTGCTCGGCCCCACAAGCGCGACATGCGTGCCGAACGGAAAGGCGAGGTTGAGCCCGTCGAGAAGGCGGATGCCGTCGCTGTCGACGAGACTGACATTGGTCAATTCGACCTCGCCCTGCGGCGGTTCGATGGCGCGCCCCTCGTCGAACAACAGGCGCGGGTCGAGCATATCGGCGACATGAAATTGCTCGACGACCTGCTCGTACTTGATCGCGACGTCCTGCTGGTTCTGGTAGAAGTCGAGCAGTTCCTTCCATGGCGACGACAATTCCTTGTATGCCGCGAGGACCGCGACCAGCGCGCCGAACGACAATTCGCCCGTGATGACGAAATAGCCGCCGATCAGGTAGAAGAAAAACGGCGTCAGTTGGTTGATCAGGTTGTTGATGAATTTGACAAAGAACTTGCGGTTGTAGATGTCGAAGCGGATGTCGTAGATCTCGCCGAGGCGGTGCGAGATGTCGGCGAGCTGATGCTGCGCGCCGGCATTGGTGCGGATCTCGACCTGCGCGGCGATCGACTCGCCGATGCGGTCTGACAGCGTGCGCACCTTGCGCACGCGGAGCCGCCCAAGCGCCCGGATGCGGCGCTGCATCCTCGGGATGAAAAAAGCCTGCACGGGGTAGAGCGCAACCGCCGCCGCGCCGAGCAGTGGGTTCTGCACGAACATGAAGACAAAGATCGTCAACAGCGTGCCGGCCTGCGCGATCGGCAGCGCGAAGGCGTCGCCGATAAAACCGCCGACCGGCTCCAATTCGGCCGTCAGCATCGCGATGATCTCGCCGGCCGCGGTGCGGTCGAAATGGCGCATCGGAAACCGCAACAGGCGCTCGAAAAGATCGTAGCGCAGGCGGCGCAGCATGCGCTCCCCGACCCGGCCCTTGCGCACGTTCAGGTGATACTTGAACCAGCCGTTGATCAGGACAAAGACGAGAAAGACAAAGCACAGCAGCACGAGGTAGGCGAAGCGGTCGAACTCGATCCCGAGGATCGTCCACGGGAAGTTCTTGCCGGCGATCGCCTGGTTGATGATGACCTTTGGCAATTCGAGCGAATAATACAGAAACGGAAACGACAGCAGCGTGACGACGACGAGGTAGATCTGTTCGCGCCGGCTGTGGCGCAGGATGAAGCCGTAGATCGTCGGCGGCAGCGCATCGCCCGCCGCGGCGACGAGGCTGCGGGGGAACAATCTCTCCAGCCGGCCGCGGAGCCCGAAATCAGGGGCTCCGGCGGCGGTCTCGCGGGGCCGGAACAGGGTCATCGATCAATCTTCCTTTAGGGGAAACGCCGGGAAAGGGGCGCCGCACCCGTCCACGATCCTGTGAGCGATCCCGGGCCCTATTGCCGACCCGGAACTCTCGTCACGCCGCCGGGTTGGTTCGGTTGCCAGCCGCGCTTGCGCCGCTTGCCCCGATTCGCCGTTCTGTCCGTCACGGGAGACTCACATGCGCTTTGGCCAGCACCTGGACCTTGCCGATTTCTCCGGCGCCGATTTCTCCCGCGCCGATGCGCCTGGCGCCCGTTGGTCCGGTCTGCCGCGGTCCGCGCTGATCGCGGGCGCCGTCGCGCTGGGGTTGCTGACGGCGCCGCCTTTGGCGACCGCTCAGGATCGGGCGCAGAGCCCGGCGCAATCTCAGGGTGAGAAAAACATCACCGCGCAGGTCCAGAAGGCGCCGGCGGTCAACCTGCCGAGCCTCAATCCGCTCGTCGAACGGGTGTTGCCGGCCGTCGTCAGCATCACGGCGCGGCTCAACGGCGAGGCCGCGGCCGGGGCCAGCCCATCGGCCGACGAGAGCAGCCCATCGACGCCGTTCGACGATCTTCTCCGGCGCTTTTTCGAGAACCGCGGCAACCCCAATCCCGGGTCCAATCCCGGGCGCGAGGTCGTCGCCCTGGGCTCGGGCTTCATCATCGATCCGAGCGGCTATGTCGTGACAAACAACCATGTCGTCGGCAATTCCGAGAAGATCACGGTGATGTTCCAGGACAACAGCCGGCATCAGGCGAAGATCGTCGGGCGCGACGAAAAGACCGACATCGCGCTCCTGAAGATCGACGGGAACGACAGGTTGCCCTTTGTCACCTGGGGCGACAGCAACGAGTCCAAGGTCGGCGACTGGGTCGTCGCGGTCGGCAACCCGTTCAGCCTCGGCGGTACCGTGACTGCCGGCATCATCTCGGCCCTCGGCCGCAACATCAACGAGGGCCCCTACGACGACTTCATCCAGCTCGACGCGCCGATCAACCGCGGCAATTCCGGCGGCCCGACGTTCAATCTGTCGGGCGAGGTCATCGGCATCAACACGGCGATCTATTCGCCCTCGGGCGGCTCGGTCGGGATCGGCTTTGCGGTGCCGTCGAACACCGCGAACAGCGTCGTCGCGCAGCTGAAAGATAAGGGACGTGTGACGCGCGGCTGGCTCGGCGTGGCGATCCAAAGCATCACGCCGGCGATCGCCAAGAGCCTCGGCATGAACCCGGACGAGCCGACCGGCGCGCTCGTCGCGACCGTGACGGCGAACAGCCCGGCGGCGAAAGCCGGATTGAAGCCCGGCGACGTGATCCTCACCGCCAACGGGCAACCGGTGAAGAGCGTGCATGATCTGCCGCGGCTCGTTGCGTCGATGCCGCCTGGGCAGAAGCTCGAATTGAGCGTCCGCCGTGGCGGCAAGGACATGAACCTCGCCGCGACGACAGCCGAGATGCCCCAGGAGCAGCAGACCGCCAGCGCGCAATCGACCGGCGAGGAGAAGGGGCCGCCCCCGAGCGCGACGGGCCTCGGCCTGCAGCTTGCGGCGATTGATCAGAGCCTGCGGCGCGAGTTCCGCATCCCGAAGGATGTCGAGGGCGCCGTCGTGACCAAGGTTGCGAGCGACAGCCCGGCCGCCGCGCTCGGGATCGAGCCGGGCGATGTCATCGTTTCGGTCGACCAGCAGCCGGTGAAGTCGCCGCAAGAGGCCGCCGAGAAGCTGAAGGAGGCCTCCGCCAACGGCAATATCCTGCTCTTGCTGAACCGCCACGGCACGAGCCAGTTTGTCGGGCTTTCGGTATCGCCGAGCACCGGCAGCAGCCGCCCCGAACGATAGAAGCCGGCCGCAACAGCTCTTTCCCGCATGCCCTCTCCCGCACCGTGGGAGAGGGTGGCTATGCGCCTGGCCCCTGGCGGCGGTCCCAGCGCGCGCTTCTTCCACAAATCGATATGTTGTGCGACGGTTCTGGCCGATGATCGTCATCGGCACCGATGCCGTCGAACGCTATTTTACGGTCCATGCCGGCGACAAGGGAATTAGGGCAGCACAGTCGCAGTACGATGTGTGGCTTGCTATTGCGCAGCGCGCGACCTGGAACAATCCTGAGGACGTGAAGGCCTCGCATCCCCGCGCGAGCATCCTGAAACGAAGCCGGGTGGTCTTCAATATCAAAGGCAACGACTATAGGTTGGTAGCTGTCTTGCAATACGGTGCCGGTGTTTTGGTGATCCGGTTCTTCGGCAGTCATGCGGAATACGATCGGATCGATGCGGAGACGGTGTGATGGATGCGACCCTGATCGTTATCGACAGCGATGCGGAATTGGCCCGGGCCCGTGCCCTCGTCGACGGTCTGATGAACTCTGACGATCCCGCGGACGCCGCGCGGCTCGCGGCGCAAGCCCGCTTGATTGCCGCCTATGAGCAAGAAAAATGGCCGCCGCGCCGACCGAAAACTGCCGAGGTGCTGCGTTACTTGATGGAACAACACGGCTTGAGGCGCGTGGATTTGGTGCCGCTCCTCGGCACGGCTGACTGTGTCGGCGAGGTCTTGCGTGGACGAAAGGAGCTAAGCTTGGCGATGGTGCAGCGGCTGCGCGCGCGCTTCCGTGTGCCGGCCGACCTGCTCCTCCCGCCCGTGACACCAAAGCCTGGCTCCGGCAAACGCGTCGCTGCTTGAGCGTCATCATGAAAGCCCTCGTCACCGGGTTCGAGCCGTTTGGCCCCGATGCCGTCAACCCGTCGCGCGAGGCGGTGTTGCGGCTGTCCTCGCGGCTCGGCGATCTCACGATCGAGACCCGCATCGTGCCGACGGTGTTCGGGAGGGCGATCGCCGCGCTCGAAGATGCGATCGTCACGACGCAGCCCGACATCGTGTTGGGCGTCGGGCTGGCCGGAGGGCGCGCCGAATTGTCCCTCGAACGCGTCGCGATCAATGTCGACGATGCGCGCATCCCCGACAATGACGGGCAGCAGCCGATCGACCGTCCGATCGTTGCCGGCGGCCCGGCGGCCTATTTCACAGGGCTGCCGGTCAAGCGGGCGGTGGCGGCGTTGCGTGAGGCGGGGTTGCCGGCGATCGTCTCGAACACCGCCGGCACCTTTGTCTGCAATCATATCTTCTACGGGCTGATGCACCTTGTCGCGAACCGCCGGTTGCCGGTGCGCGGCGGCTTTCTGCATGTGCCCTATCTGCCGGAACAGGCCGCCGGCCTCGCCGGTATCCAGGTGCCCTCGATGGCGCTCGATGATATCGTTCGCGGCATCGAGATCATCCTGCGGGTCGCAGCGGCGCACACCGAGGATATCGTTGCCGCCGAGGGCGCGATCGCCTGACCCGCCAGGATGCCTGACATCGGGCCTGACATCGGGCCTGAGATCGGGCGGTGAAGCGGCCGCGCCGGGCGTGATATAAGCGGCATCGGCCGGCGCGCGATCGTCGTGGCGCCGAGGGGGAGATAGAGCCATGGTCGCTTATCACGACGCCAATGTCGTGGTCACCGGCGGGACCGGCGCGTTGGGGACCGCCGTCGTCGGCGCGCTGCGCGCCGCCGGCGCGGTGTGCCATGTGACGAACATGGTCGCCGCCGAACTCGAAAAATATCCGCACCGCAACGATTCGGGCGTCCATATCACGACCGGCCTCGACCTCGCCGACGAGGCCGCGGTGCGCCGGTTTTACGCGAGCCTGCCGCCGCTCTGGGGGTCGATCCATCTCGCGGGCGGGTTTGCGATGTCACCGATTGCCGAGACCTCGGCGGTCGATTTTGCCGACCAGTTCCAGATGAACGCGCTGTCGTCCTTTCTGTGCTCGGCGGCGGCGATCCGCGCGATCCGCAGCCGCGGCGAACTCGGCCCCGGCGGCGCCAAGGGCGGACGCATCGTCAATGTGGCGGCGCGGCCGGGGCTGGAGCCGCGGCTCGGCTCCGGCATGGTCGCCTATGCCACCTCCAAGGCGGCCGTCGCGGCAATGACTGAGGCGCTCGCCCAGGAAACCGCGGGCGAGGAGATCTGGATCAACGCGGTGGCGCCCTCGGTGCTCGACACGCCGGCCAACCGCAAGGCAATGCCCGAGGCGGATTTCACTAGCTGGGTCGCGCCATCGGCAGTCGCCGAGGTCATCGCGTTTCTCGCCTCGCCCGACAATCGCGTGACCCGCGGCGCGGTAATCCCGGTTTACGGCGGTGCGTGACATCGAGACGAGGAGGGACCTCATGGCAAAAGGCATTCTGATTGCAACGATGAACATCGGCGGCGCGGCCGAGGACGAGTTTCACGACTGGTACGACACCGAGCACCTGCCGGAGCGGCAGCGCGTCCCGGGCTTTCTGCTCTGCCAGCGCTGGATCGGCGCGCAGGACCCGAAGATCTCGGTCGCGACCTATGATCTCGACACGATCGGCGTGTTGCAGAGCCCGGGCTATCGCGCGATCGGCGGCGAGAACCTGTCGCCCTGGTCGAAGCGGGTGACGAGCCGGGTCGAGCGGCTGATGCGGTTCGAGGGCGAGCAGGTCCTGCCCGGCGACACGCTGCCGCCCGACAATGCCGGCGGGTTTCTGCTCAACGCGATGAATGTCGAAGCGGCGCACGAGGCCGAGTTCAACGAATGGTACAACACCGAGCACATCCCGGCGCTCGCCGCGGTGCCGGGCGTGTTGTGCGCCCGCCGCTTCCGCGCCACCAGCGCCAACCGCCGCTATGTCGCGCTCTATCACCTGGTCTCGCCCGAGGTGCAAGCCACGGCGGCATGGAAAAGCGCCGCCGACACGGAATGGACGCGCAAGCTGCGGCCCTATTTCCGCGACCATCTGCGCCTCGTCTGCAAGCGCTACACCCGCGCCAGCTGACACATCTTCCCTCTCCCGCATCGCGCGGATCTGGCGTGTGTCCGAATAAGGCTGCATGACCTTGGAGCGTCCTTCGACACGCGCCTCGGCTGCGCCGTGACGCTGCTCAGGATGAGGTCTGTTTGGTGATGGCATAAATAAGTTTCCTCATCCTGGGCGCGACGCCGGACTTGTTCCGGAGGAGCAGTCGAAGGACGCAGGGTGGCCGATCCAGCCCCTTTCTCAGAGTTTGCCGCGAGCCCGCGGTGCGGGAGAGGGGCTAATCTGCGGCGATGTCCGACCTGATCTCGTACGGGTTTCCGACGCCGCCGGCCGTGCTCATTTTGTTGAGCCTTGCCGGAGCGCTGCTCGCGTTGCGCTGGCGCGGATTCGGCGTCGTGCTCGTCATTCTGTCCTCGGCGGCGCTCTATCTGCTCGCGACGCCACTCGTTGCGTCAACCCTGCTGCATGAAGTCGAGCTCGGCATTCCCGAGAGCGCGGAGCTGAGCAGCGCGCAGGCGATTGTCGTCCTGGGAGCGGCCGTGCATTTGGGCAATGGCGCGTCGGCGCCGGATACGCTGGGGCCGCTGTCGCTCGAGCGCGTCGTCTACGCCGCTGAAGCCTATCGCCGTTTGCAACTACCGGTCGCGGTCAGCGGCGGCCGGGTGTACCCGGCGCAGACAGCCGAGGCGGTGCTGATGCGGGCCGCACTCGACCGCGATTTCGGCGTGCCGGTCGCGTGGAGCGACGACCAGTCGCGCACGACTTACGAGAATGCGCTCTACACCGCGCGGCTCGTCAACCCCGAGCGCATCGCGACGGTCGTCGTCGTGACGCATGCCTGGCACCTGCCGCGCGCGCTCTGGGCGTTCGAGCGCGCCGGTCTGCACGCCTTGCCGTGGCCCGTGCCGCGCGATTTTGTCCGGCTACGACGGATCGACGATGTGCTGCCGAGCATTGCGGCATTGCACGACAGCGCCTATGCGCTGCACGAGATGATCGGTCTGCTCTATTACCGGCTTCGCTACTGATGCGCGCGGGTTAGCCGAATGGTGCTATCGTCGCAGGGGCTCGCGACCGACCGGCAATAACGATTCTAAAAGGTCGGCGCCGCTTCTGGGAGGGACACATGCACATTTTCCGATTCTTGTTTATCGCGATCGCCACGCTCGCCGCATTTGCCGGCGCTTCAGGCCCGGCAGCGGCCGCCGAAAGCTACGACGGCTGCTTCGGATTCATCGACGCGCTGCCGGCGACCATTACCACCCAGGGCACCTGGTGTCTGCGGCAGAACCTGGACACTTCTGCCACGACCGGTAACATGATCGAGATCCAGACCAACAACGTCACGATCGACTGCAACGGCTTTAGGATGCGCGGGTCTGGCGGCGGTGCTTCCACGACGGCGACGGGCATCTATGCCAACGGCCGGCTGAACATCACGATCCGGCGCTGCACGATCCGTGGCTTCTCCCTGGGGATCCAGGCGGCCGGGGGAAGCGGCGTTATCGTCGAGGATAATCTGATCGACCAGAGCCGATTTGTCGGCATCAATACCGCCGGCGCCGGCAGCATCGTCCGGCGCAACATCGTCACCAGCAGCGGCGGCGCGCCCGCAAGCGGCGCCGCCTACGGCATCTACGCCGACGGCGACGTTATCGACAATGTCGTCGACGGCGTCGCCGGGGGTGACAGCGTGGTGAATTTTTGGGCCTACGGGATCTACTCGCCGGCCGACACCGACTTCAACTTCGGGATTGTCATCCAGGGAAACCGGATCCGCAACCTGGCGCCAAAGGGCACCGGCACGGCGGCCGGCATCAGCTCCTACGGAAGGGGAGTCTCGGTGCGCGACAACGCGATCGGGCAGGCTTCCGTGACCACGGGCTTCGGGATCGTCTGCAACGACAACACGTCGCATGTGCGCGACAATGTCATCCTGAAATACGCGACAGGCATCGCGGTGGCGTGCGACGATGCCGGCGGCAACTCGGTCAACTGACGCCGGGGCGCCGGCGCGGATGCGGGAGATGATGGGCGGACTCTATTCCCGACTTCTCTATAAAAGCGAATAGCAACACCCGTTTTTCTTCTGATCGGTGCTATCCTCATTTGCGCTAGCAGTGACTGTCCGCCCGGTTGGGGGCGATGGGCAGCGCGGCCGCCCTGGGGAGGACATCATGCGCACCTTGCGATCTTTGTTGATGCTCAGTGTTGCGATCGCTTTCCTGGCTGCCGCGGCCAACCCGGCGCCGGCCGCCGAGAGCTATGACAGCTGCGTCGGCGACATCAATACGGTGCCGACCGTGATCGCCACGCCGGGCACCTGGTGCCTCCGGCAGAATGTGATTACCAACGCTACCAATATCCGTGCGGTCGACATCCGAACCAATAACGTGACGATCGACTGCAACGGATTCAGGCTTGCCGATGCGCAGGCAGGCCCCTCCACAATGAGCACCGGGATCTCGGCGAATGGTTCCTTTTCGAACATCACGGTGCGAAATTGCACGATCATCGGTTTCAATTTTGGGATCTTTATTACGGGCAATCCGCCGGGAGCCGGTCACGTCATCGAGAACAACCTCCTCTGGTTCAACCGCTCTGTTGGGATTCGATTGGACGGCGCGGCCGGCATCGTCCGCCACAACACCGTGACGAATACGGGCGGCCAGCCCGGTTCGCTCAATGGCATCGGGATCGTCGTGAATGGCAGCGTCGATGTGATCGACAATGTCGTCGACGGGGTTACCGGAGACGGCAGCGTTGCTTTTACCCCTTACGGCATCACTGCCGGCGATAATGCTTCGGTCGGGAGCCTGATTCGTGGCAATCGGGTGCGGAACCTGACGCCAAGCGGCAGCGGGTCCGCAACCGGGATCCTGGTTTACAGCATTGGGGCTTGGGTCCGCGACAATCTGGTCGGACAACAGAGCTCGACAAACGGCATCGGTATTTCGTGCGGCACCGAGACGCGGGTCCGCGACAACATCGTCAAGAACTACACGCGGGGTCTGGCCGGCCTATGCGACAACGATACCGGCAACGTCGCGTACTGACCAAAGGCCCAGCATGAGGGGGCTTGGATTTTGGGCGATTGCCGGGCTGGCGCTCGCCGCGCTTGCCGGCGGGGCCTCCAGCGCCTCGGCAGCCAGCAGCTACGACAATTGCGTCGGCTATATCGATGCCGTGCCGATCGTCATCTCGACGCCGGGAACCTGGTGCTTGCGGCATGACGTGGTGACCAATGCCACCGGCATCCGCGCGATCGATATCGAGACCAACAATCTCACGATCGATTGCAACGGGTTCAGCCTGAGCAATCTCCCAGCCGGGCCTGGGACGCTCAGCACCGGCGTGTCTGCCTGGGGGTACTCCAACATCACCGTGCGGAACTGCACGATCCAGCGCTTCGACGTAGGGATACTGATTGCCGGGAGCCCGCCAGGCGGGGGCCGCCCTCCAGGCACCGGCCATCTGATTCAGAACAACCGGTTGGCGCAGAACCGATTTGTCGGCATAGAGGTCGTGGGTTTCGGCAGCGTTATCCGGGGCAATATCGTCGCGAATACCGGCGGCCGGCCGCTGGGCGGCATCGGGTGGGGAATTCGAGCACTCGGCGGGGTCGACATTATCGACAACGTGGTGGACGGCATTTTCGACGACGGCGTCGTAACGGCATTCCAGTCGGTTGGCATCTTCATTTCCGATTTTGGCAGGCTCAACCCCGACATAACGCCCAGTGGGATGCGGATTGTGGGGAATCGCGTACGCAACTTGGCGCAAAAGGGCGGTGCCAACTCGCTCGGCATCTCTCTCACCGGAACAGGTATTTGGGTCCGCGACAACCTGATCGGACAACAACGCCTTACTGCTGGCGCGGGCGTGTGGTGCGAGGGCGACGCGCGGGTCCGCGACAACGTTATCAAGAACTACTCGCCAGGCGTTGGCCCTGTGTGCAGCGACGATGGCGGGAATGTCGCGTACTGATACCAGCGTCAAGCGCGCTCACCGGTATCTGGCGATTCTAGCGTTGGCGCTTGCCGGCTTTGCATGCGTTACTTCGCCTGCCTCAGCGGCCGGCAGCTACGACAATTGCGTCGGCTATATCGATGCGCCGAATTTCATTCCGAAGCCGGGGACATGGTGCCTGCGGCAAAATCTCGTGACGAGTATCACCTCCGGCGCTGCGATTGAGATCAATGCCGATCACGTCACGATCGACTGCAACGGCTTCGTACTGGACAATTCGCCGGGCGGGCCTCGGACTGGAGCCACCGGGGTGGCGTCCTACGGATACTCCGGGATCACGGTTCGCAACTGCGCAATTCAAGGCTTTGCCAATGGGATCTCGGTAATTGGGGGCACCTCGGCAAACGGCGGCCATGTCATCGAGAACAACCGCGTCAGGCAGAGCCGCGTGAATGGCATCAGTGTGGAGGGATATGGCAGCATAATCCGGGACAACATCGTGGTGAATACCGGCGGCGGACCCGGGGTCAATGCTGCATCGGGTATCTTCGCGAGCGGCCGTGTCGACGTTGTGGACAACGTCATCGATGGGGTTTTCGGCGACAACAGCCTCGCAGATTTTCAGACGTTCGGCATTTATTACGCCGAATCCGGCTCCATCAATGCGGTTGTCGGTGCAAAAATCGAGCGCAATCGGGTGAGAAATCTCACCCAGAAGGGCAACTCTCCGAGCGAGGGCATCGAGGTCGTGGGCCACGGGATATTGGTGCGCGACAACCTGATCGGGCAAGGCAGCGCGATCGTTGGCGATGGGCTGTTATGTTTTGGCGACGTGCGGGTCCGCGACAACATTATCAAGAACTACGGGCAGGGCATGCGCGGCGTCTGTAGCGACGATGGCGGGAATGTCGCGTACTGATGCGAGCTGTCGCGCGCGACAGCTACAAAAGCTCCTCGGTGCGGAGAGCCGATGATGCGCACTCCCCGATCTTTGGTAATTGCCGCGCTGGCGCTCGCCGTGCTTGCCGGCGCGGCGTCCCGCGCCTCGGCGGCCAGCAGCTACGATAGCTGTGTCGGCTTCATCGACGTGGTGCCGACGGTCATCTCGACGCCGGGGAGGTGGTGCCTACGACAAAACCTTATCACCGCCGCGGCCAATGTCTTCGCGATCGTGATCGCGACGAACAATGTCACGATCGACTGCAACGGCTTTAGGTTGAGCAATCTGCCGGCGGGAATTGGAACGGGCAGCAGAGGCATAGTCTCTTTCCAAGCTGATGCCCTGGTCACCGTTCGCAACTGCACGATCGAGGGTTTTGCGTACGGTATGTATATTGCCACCAACCCGCCGGGAACCGGCTATGTTATCGAGAACAATCGTTTCTCGCAGAACCGATGGTACGGCGTCAGGCTGGCGGGTGTCGGCAGCGTCGTCCGCGGCAATATCGTGACAAATACCGGCCGCCTTCCGAATGCGGACAGCGCGACCGGAATTCACGCGGCCGGCCGTGTCGACGTTATTGACAACATCGTGGATGGTGTTTTCGGAGACGATCATGCCTCGAATTTTTTCCCGATCGGGATTTACGCCGGCAATGACGCCTTTATTCCTGTCCTGGCGGCTGGCGTGCAGGTCAGCGGCAATCGTGTGCGGAACTTGATCCAAATCGGCGGCGGTCGAGCGGCCGGTATCTCGGTTAACGGGACAAACAATTCGGTCCGCGACAACCTGATCGTGCAGCAGGCCCAGACTCTCGGCTGGGGCGTCATATGCGGGGACGGTGATGGCCGGGTCCGCGACAACGTGATCAAAAGCTATGAGACCGCCATTGCCCTCGGTATTTGTATCGATGACGGCGGGAACATCGCGTACTGACGAACGGTCCGGGCGCGAGCGCGAGACGCGCCCGCTTCGTGCGGCGGAGGAACGGAGTAGACGGTAACGCGCGCTTAGCGGGAATGCTGGTGGGCGTTGGCCGGCTGACCGAGCCGCAGCATGCGCCCTACCGCCGCGGCGATACGCGTCCATAACCGGAAGCCGTCCGACCCGCTCTCGTGCAGCGACCGCCGTTCCTCGGCAACTTCGCGCGCCGCGTTCCCATGCTCATTCACCAGGATCGCGGCGAGTTCATCTACTTCCTGATCGGTCATCCTGTATTGTGAAGCTCCCGCGAGGGTCCCGAGTTCCGAGCGTCGAGAGCGCGATTTGTCGGCCAAAACGAAACGTGCTAGGTCTGTTTCGGCAGCTTGCTTGGGGGGAAACGACCGGGCGGCGGCCCTGGGGACAGCGTAAAAACCGCATGGAACTTTCGGTCGTCATCCCGGTCAAGAACGAAGCCGGCAATATCGCGCCGCTCGTCGCCGAGATTGCCGCCGCGCTCGACGGTCGCATCGATTATGAGATCGTTTATGTCGATGATGGCAGCAGTGACGCGACCGCTGCCGAAATCCGCGATTTGCAGCATAGGATGACGCGCCTCCGGCTGATCCGCCACGCCCAAAGCCGCGGCCAGAGCGCCGCCATCCGCAGCGGCGTCAGGACGGCGCGCGGCATCTGGATCGCGACGCTTGATGGCGACGGCCAGAACGATCCCGCCGACATCCCGGCGCTGTGGCGGATCGTGCGCGACAGCCCGCCGGATCCCCCCGTGCTGATCGCCGGCCAACGCGTTCGCCGTCAGGACAGCTGGTCGAAGCGCTATGCCTCGCGGGCGGCGAATGCGGTGCGCCGCCGCCTGCTGCATGACGACACGCCCGACACCGGCTGCGGGCTCAAGCTGTTCCGGCGGGCGGTGTTTCTCGATCTGCCGTTTTTCGACCATATGCACCGCTTTCTGCCGGCGCTGGTGTTGCGCGAGGGCGGCATCGTGCGCTCGATGCCGGTCAACCATCGGCCGCGGCAGCGCGGCACATCGAATTACGGCGTATTCGACCGGCTCGGGGTCGGCATTATCGATCTGCTCGGCGTCCTATGGCTTGGCCGCCGCGCCGCGCGGCCGCGGCTGATCGAGCAGGCAGCACCGGCCGAGGAAGACGCGCTTCCGGCAACCCGCGCGGCGGCGCCGCATCCGGCGGAGCCGGTATCGTGATGCGGATCAGGAACAATGCCGGCCGGCTGATTTTGTTGACGTTGCTCGCCATCGGCATCCTTGCCGCCTGGCACTGGCGCGGCGTTTTCGACCCGGCGTCCTTGACCGCGCTGATCGACAGCAGCCCGGCGGCGCCGCTCGTCTTTATCGGGCTGCACATCGTCGCGAGCCTCGTCTTTGTGCCGCGGACGCTGTTGGCGCTCGGCGCGGGGCTCGTCTTTGGAATGTGGTGGGGCGCGCTCTGGGCGGCGCTCGGCAGCCTATCGGGCGCGATCGCCGGATTCCTGGTGGCGCGCTATCTCGGCGGCGGCCTTGCCGAGCGGGCCGGTTGGCGGCGCGCGGCGGGATTGTTGCAGCGCGCCGAAGGGGGCGGCTGGCGCATGGTCGCGATCCTGCGGCTCGTGCCGATCATTCCGCACAGCCTGACCAATTTTGCGCTCGGGCTAACGGGCGTGCGACTCGGTGCCTATGCGATGGGCTCGCTCCTCGGACAATTGCCGCTGACGATCGCTTATGCCGATCTCGGCGCCGCGGGCGGGCGGGCGCTGCTCGCCGGCGGGGACTGGCCGCAAGCGGTGTTGTGGCCGACCGTGATCGGCCTTACCGCGCTGGCGCTCTCTCTCGCCTTTCCGCTGGCGCTGCGGCGCTTGCGCCCCGCCCAGCCAGTGCAGCAGGCATAGGGCCGCCGGTCGCCCAATCGAGCAATTCGACGGTGTGCGCGACCGGCACCGGCAGGTCGCCGGCGAGCTGGGTGATGCATCCGATATTGCCGGCCGAGACGAGATCGGCGCGGGTCAGCGCGATATTGGCGAGCTTGCGGTCGCGCAAGGCCGAGGCGAGCTCCGGCTGCAGCAGATTGTAAGTGCCGGCCGAGCCGCAGCACAGATGCCCTTCCGGCACATCGACGACCGCGAACCCGGCGGCCGCGAGCAATGCCTTGGGCTCGCGGTCGATCCTCTGGCCGTGCTGCAACGAGCAGGCGGAGTGATACGCGACGCGCAGTTCGGGAATGTTGCCTGAGTTCCGTAAGCCAAGTTCGGTGATGACCTCGCTGACATCGCGCGCGAGCCCCGCGATCTGCGCCGCCTTCGCGGCATAAGCGGGGTCGGTGCGCAGCAGAAACCCGTAATCCTTCAGCATCGTGCCGCAGCCCGAGGCGTTGGCGACGATGGCGTCGAGACCGCCGGTTGCGCGCGCTTTCTCCCACGCGTCAATATTGGCGCGAGCGAATGCGAGCGCCGGTTCTTCATCGCCCAGATGGTGGGTGAGGGCTCCGCAGCAGCCGCTCCCCGGCGCGACAACGACTTCCGCGCCATGCCGGGTCAGCAAGCGGATCGTCGCCTCGTTGATCTCCGGCATCAGCACCTGCTGCGCGCAGCCCGGCAACAGCGCGACCCGAATGCGCCGCTCGCCTTGGGCGGGGAAGATCTGCGGCCGATCGACCGGCGAGGGCGCCGGTAGCGTGCTTGGCGCCAATTCGAGGAGCGGCCGCAGCGGCTTCGGCAGCAACGCCGCAAACGGTTTCGCGAGACGCGCTGCGTGCAATGCCGCGCGCATCAGCCGGGGCCGCGTCAACACCCGGCCGAGCGAATACCGCAGCAACCGCTCGGCCCAGGGGCGGCGGTAATGCGCCTCGATATGGCGCCGGCCGTGATCCACGAGGTGCATGTAATTGACGCCCGACGGGCAGGTCGTCATGCAGGCGAGACAGGAGAGGCAGCGATCGATGTGCTTGACGGTCTCCACCCCGATGGGCTCGCTGCCCTCGAGCATGTTCTTGATCAGGTAAATGCGGCCGCGCGGGCTGTCGAGCTCGTCGCCGAGCAGCACATAAGTCGGGCAGGTTGCGGTGCAGAAGCCGCAATGCACGCAGGCGCGCAGGATCTTTTCCGAGGCGGCGGTATCGGGATCGGCGAGCTGCGCCAGCGTGAACTCGGTCCGCATGGTTCAGCTTCCGCCTGGTTCCGTCGGGACCATGCGGCCGGGGTTCAGAATGTGCCGCGGGTCGAACGCGTCTTTGACCCGCTGCGACAGGGCGGCAAGCGGCGGCGGCTGCGGCTCGAAGACGGGCACGCCGCGGCGCAGCGCCGGCGAGGCTTTGACGAGCGTCGCGTGGCCGGTGCCATGCCCGTCATGGCCGCGGATCGCGGCCCGGATCACCTGGGCGCCAGCGTCCTCCCGTTCCTGGACGGCGAGCCACAGAAGTCCGCCGCCCCAATCGAGATACCAGACCGCGTCGAGTGACCGCGCCAAGGCTTCGCCGATCGCGGCGCCGCGCGCCGGCGCAACCGAGATACGCCACACCGCGCGCTCGCCCAGTGCCGAGAGCGGCGCGACCTCGCCGATCGCGCGCCAGAAGGCGAGCGACCCGGAAGCGTCGAGCGTCGAGGCTGCGCCGCTCTCGCGATGTTCACGCAGCAGGGCGTCGCGGCGAAACGCGACCGAGGGCGCCGGCCCCTCGACCCGGAATGCCGCCGTACCGGGCCGGATGGAGAGGGTGAGCGGCATCGTTGTGCCCGCCGGAAGATAGGCTGCGCCCGAGACCTCGTGCGGCGACCCGAGCGCCGCCGCCATGAGCCGCCCGGCCGCCCCGGGAGCCAGGCCGGCGAACAATACGGTTGCGACAGTTTCGGGCTCTGGCAACACCTTGACGGTCACTTCTTCAAGCGCCGCGAGAGTTCCGTAGGAGCCGGCCATCAGCTTTGGCAAATCGTAGCCGGTGACGTTTTTGACGACCTTGCCGCCGGCCTTGAAGATCTCGGCGCGGCCGCTGACGGCGTGGAAACCGAGAAAATGGTCGCGCGCCGCGCCGGCTTTGATCCGCCGCGGGCCGGATAAATTGCAGGCGAGGACGCCGCCAAGCGTCGGCGCGGCATCTTCGACACCGAGCAGGCCGCCCCAGCTCGGCGGCTCAAAGGCGAGCATCTGGTTATGCTTGGCCAGCGCGCGCTCGATTTCGGCGAGCGGCGTCGCGGCGCCCGCGGTCAGCACCAATTCGCTCGGCGCGTAATCCCGGATACCCGAGAGGCGCGACAGATCGAGCGTGTGCGCCGCCTGCAGCGGCCGGCCGAGCCCGCGCTTCGAGCCGCCGCCGACCACCTCGACCGGTTCCTCGGCGGCCAGCGCCTCGGCGACCGCATCGCGTAATTCGCCCAGATCGGAAGGTACGAACGTTACCATGCACAGGAATTAACGCTTTAACGCGGAGGGCGCAAAGGATGCGCAGAGGCTTACTGCGTCCTCTGCGAAACCTCCGCGCCCTCTGCGTTAAAGCGTTGTTTTTTAGAACCGCGGCAGGTCGGGGTGGGGCAGGCGGCCGCGATGGACGTGCAGCCGGCCCAATTCGGCGCAGCGGTGCAGTTGCGGGAATACCTTCCCGGGGTTGAGGAGCCCGTCCGGGTCGAAGGCGCATTTGAGGCGCTGCTGCTGCGCCAGATCGCTCTCGTCGAACATCGTCCCCATCAAATCGCGCTTCTCGACGCCGACCCCGTGCTCACCGGTCAAGACGCCGCCGACCTTCACGCATAATCTCAAGATATCGGCGCCAAAGGCCTCTGCGCGTTCGATTTCGCCGGGCTGGTTCGCATCGTACAGGATCAGCGGGTGCAGATTGCCGTCGCCGGCATGAAAGACATTGGCGACAGCGAGGCCGTGCTCGGCCGACAACTCGCTGATCCGGGTCAGGACCTCGGCGAGGCGGGCGCGCGGGATCGTGCCGTCCATGCAGTAGTAATCGGGCGAGATGCGCCCGACCGCTGGGAAGGCCGCCTTGCGCCCGGCCCAAAAGGCGAGCCGCTCGGCCTCGCTTTGGCTGATCCGCACCGAGGCGGCGCGGTTGTCGCGAGCGATCGCCTCGACCCGGGCGATCAGGTGATCGACCTCGGCTTCCGGTCCGTCGAGCTCGACGATCAGCAAGGCCTCGACATCGCGCGGATAGCCGGCCTGCACAAAATCCTCGGCCGCGTGGATCGCCGGCCGGTCCATCATCTCCATGCCGCCCGGGATGATGCCGGCGCCGATGATCGCGGCGACGCAATTGCCACCATCCTCGACGCTGCCGAAGCCGATCAGGAGGGCGCGCGCGGTCGGCGGCTTTTTCAGGATGCGCACGGTCACTTCGGTGACGACGCCGAGGAGACCCTCGGAGCCGGTCAGGACGCCCATCAGATCATAGCCTTCGGCATCGAGATGCTTGCCGCCGAGCCGCACGATCTCGCCATCGATCAGCACCATTTCGAGGCCGAGCAGATTGTTGGTCGTCAGCCCGTATTTGAGGCAATGCACGCCGCCCGAATTCTCCGCGACATTGCCGCCGATCGAGCAGGCGATCTGGCTCGACGGGTCGGGCGCGTAATAAAACCCGGCGCCCTCGACGGCATGGGTGATGCCGAGATTGGTGACGCCGGGCTGCGCGACGACGCAGCGATTGTCGTAATCGATGTCGAGGATGCGGTTGAACTTGGCCATGCCGAGGAGGACACCGTCGGCGAGAGGCAGCGCGCCGCCCGACAACGAGGTGCCGGCGCCGCGCGGCACGACCTTGATCCCCTCTGCCTTGCAATAGCGCAAAACGGCCGCGACCTCGGCGAGGGTCGACGGCAGCACGACAATAAGCGGCGATTGGTGATAGGCGGTCAGCCCGTCCGATTCATAGGCGCGGCGCTCGGGCTCGGAGAGGATGACGCCTTCGCCGGGCACGATCTGGCGCAACGCCGCCGCGATCTCGTCGCGCCGAGCGATGACAGCCTGGTCGGGGGCCGGCATTTCCATTGCAGCAGGGCTCCACCGGCATCATCCGGGACGGCCCACGGGCCAGGCCCGGAATCCATGAACACGGTCTGAGCATAGTGTGCACGACCGCCGGTGCAAGCCGGGGCGGGGATCGTGTTCATGGATTCCGGGCTCGCTACTGCGCAGCGCCCCGGAATGACAGTTTTAGGCGGGTGCCTAGCCCTGGCGGGCCTTGAAGCGCGGATTGGTCTTGTTGATGACGTAGACGCGCCCCTTGCGCCGCACGATGCGGCAGTTCTTGTCGCGCTTCTTTAACGTCTTCAGCGAATTGGCGATCTTCATGACACGGATCCTCGG
>WNGC01001676.1_pt1 | contig 20315 bp, 17 predicted proteins | sample 5400051 | NCBI WGS metagenome assembly WNGC01 (sample SAMN13153368, study PRJNA577476) | soil metagenome | isolation source: 20 cm soil or saprolite under grassland replicate 2 | place: USA:California | collected 2016-06-15
TCTTGCCCAGCGCAAGCAGATTCGCAAAGAGCCGATACGCCCCCGGGACTCCGGCGGGCAACTGGCGAAAGAAGCTCAGCCCGGTGTACACGTACGTGCCCTTGCCGACCGTGGCCACGAGCAGCCCGCCCTGAAGCGGCGGCTCGCCCGGATCGTGCAGCTCGACGAGCGGCGTGTAGGCGGGATCCCAATCGTGCGCGAAATACAGGCCGCGCTCCTGCACCCAGCCTCGCCAATCGTCAGGTCCGATTTCGTTCGGGACGTGGAATACGCCGCTCGCCGAATCCAGCTCGGTCACCGCCGCGGCCTCGTCGGTCACGCGGTCGTGCGGACGCGCGATCGAGAGGCGGTACGGCGCGAAGCCGCCATTCACGAACGGGTATTGCTGGTACTGGACGATGACGAGACCGCCGGCGCGGACGTAGTCCAGCAGCCGCCCATTGCTCGCGACCAGGGCGGGCTCGGTCTCGTACGCCCGGCTTCCGATCAGGATCGCGTCGTACCGGGAGAGATCCCCCCGGGCGAGCGTGTCGGACCCGAGCAGCTCGATCGGGACGCCCACCGCCTGCAGCGCCTCCGGGACACGATCGGACGCGCCCCGCACGTAGCCTACGCGCGTCAGCACCGGCAGCGCGATGCGCGTCGCGCGCAGCTCGGCGGTCGAGGCGTGGACGGCCGCCCGTGGCCGGATGTGGGGGTAGTCGATCAGGGCCAACGCGCCTTCGCTCGACCGACCGCCCGCGAGTACCACCGCCTTGAGCTGGTAGACACCGGGTCGCACCGCCGCCGGCAGAGCGACCGTGAGCGTCAGGCTCTTCGACTCGTCCTCGCGCTGGAACGACAGGCTCTCCGGGGGCAGGGTGGGCCAACCTCGCGGCGGCGTGCACACCACCTGCGCGGTCGCCGGCCCGCGCGCGCGGTTCGTCACGGCGACCGTGAAATGTCGGGGACCACCGGCCGCGCCATCGATCGGCCAGACGACCAAGTCCGGGGTGACGGCCACGTCGAACGGCCGGGTCACGAAGATCGGCCGCCGTACCTCGCCGATGCTCTGATCGCGGTAGCGGTAAACCACCTCTCGAGTGAACACGAGCGGCTCGCCCGCGACGGTGAGTCGCACAATGAGCTGCAACGGTCCCGGCTCGAACGGGAGCCCGTGCCAGTCGCCCGGCACGCCACTCCAGTCGTACAGGGCGCCGACGAGCGGCCGCCGCAGAAAATACGGTTGTGAGCGAGGCGCGTCGGCGGCGACGGTGACGGCGAAGTGGCGGCCGGCGAGCGTGCCGGGAGCGACCGATGAGGCAGCCGGGTCGAGCCGCTCGATCTTCCACCCGGCCGGCGCTGCAACATCCATTGCGGCGAGGGTAACCCCGCTGTCACCGCCGTTCCAGAGGCTTGCCTCAACCTGCACCCGCTCCCCGGGGACGACGATGCCGTCATCGGCGAACCCGTCGATCGCAACCCCGGCCGCGGTCATGAGCGCGTCGGCGAGCAGACCCTGCTGGCTCGAGTCCGCGTCACCGAGCTCGCGCAGAGCGCGCGCCAGGATCGGAAGAATCGCACCCGGATGCAGCGGATTGAGGCGGACGCGCGCAGAGTCGATCAGCGCGGCGTAGCGGGTCTTGCCGGGGAAGAGCGTATCGACCCCCGCAAACAAACCATCCCCGTCCCGCGTCCCGCGTCCCCGGTCCCGCCACTCGATAAACGCGAGCCGCGCGATCCTCGGCCCCGGCTGCTCGAGCTGGCCTTCATCCTGCGAGCGGTGCTGGCTCCGGCCCGCCATGGCGATCTGGTGGTAGGACCGACCCGCCACGGGGTCGAGCAGTCCCGCGTCGAGCCGCAACGTGGCGCTCGCGGTGTCGAAGTAGAGGGAGCGGTACAGCTTCACCGGTCCCCAGCTCGAGTCGCGCAGCACCTCGAACGCCTGGCGTGCAACCAGGCCGGCCACCTGATGCTGGCCGTGCCCGTCGCGTGGCGTTCCGGAGAACACGGACACGATGATCTGCGGGCGGAAGCGGCGCACGACGTCGAGCACGTCCTTGAGGACGGAATCGCGGGGCCAGAGCCGCAGCGATTCTTCCAGGGTCTTGGAATACCCGAAGTCGTAGGCGCGGGTGAAGAACTGGCGCGCACCGTCGATTCGCCGCGCGGCGAGCAGCTCTTCCGAACGGATGATCCCCAGCTCGGGGCCCAGCTCGGGACCGATGAGGTTCTGCCCTCCTTCGCCGCGGCTGAGCGACAGGTAGGCTACCTGAGCACCCATCCCCCGGGCGAACAGGGCGACGAGGTCGGAATACTCGTCGTCGGGATGCGCGCCGATCATCAGCACGCGCTTGTTCGCGCCGAGCTGCGTCAGCGTGCTCGCCAACGCCGCGACGCCGCCGGTGCCGGGTGGAGCGAACTGCCCCACGACCGGTCCGACGGCGCCGAACAACAGAGCGAGGCTAGTCCCGAGCGCGCGCCGCACTATGGCGAAAGATAAGTGACCCCGCCCTTCATAACGAATCGAACGCGCGACAGTTCCGTGACATCCTTCAATGGGTCCCCCGCCACCGCGACCAGGTCCGCGTACGCGCCGGGGGTGACGGTGCCCAGATCCCGTTGCCCCAGCAGCTCGGCCGCGAGCGACGTTCCAGACTTGATCGCCTGCATCGGCGTCATGCCGTACTGCACGTAGTACTCGAACTCTTTCGCCTGGTTTAACTCGGTCCAGGGGAATCCGCCGACGTCCGTTCCTAACACGATCCGGACGCCCTTTTTGATCCCCCGCGCGAACGCCCGGCGCTGGTGCTCCACCATCGGCCCCCAGGGACCGCCGCGCGGCCCCGCGACGTAGTAGGCCACCGTCACGGTCGGCACCCAATACACGCCCTTCGCGACGAGGACGTCGAGCAGGGAGTCCGTCATGCCGTCGCCGTGCTCGATCGTGTTCACGCCGGCGCGGAGCGCCGCCGCGATCCCGTCCGACCCGATCGCGTGCGCCGCGACTTTCCGACCGAGGCGGTGCGCCTCGTCCACGATGGCGCGCGCCTCCTCGTCGGTGAAGTTCACCCAGCTGTGGAGCACCGAATCCGGGGCTGGGCCGAAGTAGTAGCGGCGATCGCTGTAAAACTTGATCCAGTCGGCGCCGTGAGCCACCTGCTGGCGGACGGCCAACCGGGCGCCCTCCACGCCGTCCACCGGCTGCACGCCGTGCGGTAGCTCCAGCTCCCAGTTGTCGGAGACGATCGGGTACATGCCGGTGGGCGCCATGGCGCGAGTCGACGCGAAGATGCGCGGCCCGGGAATCTCGCCCCGATCCACCGCGCGCTTCACGTCCACGTCCACATACATCGCCCCCTCCGTCTCGAGGTCCCGGATCGCCGTGAAGCCATGCTCGAGTGCGATCCTCGCGTTCCTGGCGGCGAGAATCGCGCGGTACGGCGTCGACTGGTACAGCAGCTGCTCGTTGTAAGACTCCGCCGTGGGATCGCCCTGGAGCAGCAGGTGCGTGTGCGTGTCGATGAACCCCGGCAGCACCGTCATCTGCGACAGATCGATTACTCGGGCGCCCTTCGCCTGCCCCTGGACTTGTGCCAGCGGGCCCACCGTCTTGATCCGGTTGCCGTCGATCAGGATGCCGACGCCCGATTGCGGCGCATCGGATCGGCCGTCGATCAGGCGACCGGCCTTGATCAGGACCGGGGGCGCGGACGAGTCGGGCCGGGGTGCCTGCGCCCACGCCGTCGGTGCGACGGCGAGCAGGGCGATGAGGACGAAACTGGGACGCATTGCGGTCTCCTTGTGGGGCGAGGCGAATCTCCTCGTGACCGCCTCCCTGTCAAGCCATAGATTGGGGGACTTCCGAACGGAGGCAACCGTGGCCGTCCGCGTCGCCTGTCGGTGCGGGACGTCGTACGAGCTGAAGGACGAGTTTGCCGGACGATTGGTGAAATGCCCGCAGTGCGGGCGCGACAATCGTGTACCGGGCGTCGTCCCGGCTGAGGCCGTCAAGCCTCAGGCGGATCCGGTGTTCGATCGCGACGTCTTTCTCCTGCGCCAGCAGCTGCTGCGGATCTCCGAAAAGTACGACGTGGCGGACGAGCAGGGGAAGAAAATCGTATTCGTCGAGCGGCCGGCGCACCTGCTGCGCAACGTCGGGGCGCTGCTCGCGGCGCTCGCGGCCGCCGCCGTTGTCGGTGTGGGGTTCGGGATCCTCTCCGACATGGCGAAAGGCACCGCGTTCGAAGGCGTCCTGGCGGCGCTCGCGGTGATCGCCGCTCTCGTTGCTTTGATCGCCGTCGGGGTCGGCCTGTCCGCGAAGCGGCATGTCACGTTCTATCGCGACGAGACGAAACGCGACAAGCTGCTCGACGTGCTGCAGGACCGGAAGTGGCAGCCGATCACCGCCACCTACACGGTACGCGACCGGACCGGCCGCACCATGGCCCTCTTGTGGAAGAACTATCTGTACAACATCGTGCGGAAGCGCTGGTACGTGAAGGCGCCGGACGGCGCGACGCTGTACGTCGCGAAGGAAGACTCCATCATCCTCTCGCTCCTGCGCCGCCTCCTCGGGCCGCTGTTCGGCATCTTGCGGACCAACTTCATCATCGTCCGCAGCGGCTCGGAGGACGTCGTGGGCGAGTTCAACCGCAAGTTCACGCTGCTGGACCGCTACGTGCTCGACCTCAAGGCGGACCGGGTCCGTGCCCTCGACCGCCGTGTGGCGCTCGCGCTCGGCGTCATGCTCGACACCGGTGAGCGGCGGTGAGCGACCAGCGGGAGAAGCCGATCGTCATCACCGCCGACATGCTGGCGGGGGGGAGCGATACGCGCGTCGACTTCGAGCGCGGAATGCGCGTCGCCCCGCCGCTCATCCTCGTGCTGATCGCCGCGAACGTGGCGTTGTTCGGTTGGGAGCTCGCCGCCGGGGCGCTCGCGAGTCGGGATAGCATCGTGGACGCCGGCGCCCTGGTCCGCGACCGCGTGCTTGCCGGCGAGTGGTGGCGCCTCGAGAGCGCCACCTTCTTGCACGCCGGCTGGGATCACCTGATCGGCAACTGCCTGGTGCTGTATGTGGTCGGGATGGCTTGCGAGCACGCGTTCGGCTTCGCACGCACGGCCGTCGTGTACTTCACCAGCGGCCTCACGGGCTCGCTCCTCTCCACCGCTGTGTCGCCCGGGCCGTCGGTCGGAGCGTCAGGCGCGATTTTCGGAGTCGTGGCCGCCGTGGTCGTCGCCTTGTACCGCCACCAGAAGCGGTTCTACCTGCGGGATAAGCGGATCGGCTTCGTGCTCCTGGTGTGGGCGGCGTACCAGATCTCGACGGGCCTCCTGAACCCCTACATCGACAACTATGGACATCTCGGGGGATTCGCGGGGGGCGCGAGCGCCGCCTTGCTGCTGGAGCCGAGCCTGCTGTCCAGGCGTTCCAGAGGCTAGATTGGGGCCATGGCCACGACCGCGACAGCACCCGAGCGCAAAGTCAGCGCCGCCGAAGCCCGCGAAGTCGCCGAGGCCGCGCGCGAGCAGGAGTGGGTCGCCCCGAGCTTCGTGCGCGACCTGTTCCTCGGGAAGTTCCGCCTCGACCTCATCCACCCCTACCCCGAGCAAGATCCCGAAGAGGTGCGGCGGGCGCAGCCCTTCCTCGACAAGCTCGAGCGGCTGCTGCGTGAACAGGTCGACTCGGACCGTATCGACCGCGAGGGGGAGATCCCCGAGGCCGTGATCCAGGGCCTGCGCGACCTGGGCGCCTTCGGGATCAAGATCCCGCGCGAATACGGCGGGCTGGGCCTCTCGCAGCTGTCGTACATGAAGGCCATCGAGCTGGTCTCGTCGATCGACGGCTCGGTCACCGCGCTCCTGTCGGCACATCAGTCGATCGGCGTGCCTCAGCCGCTGAAGTTGTTCGGCAGCGACGCCCAAAAAAAGAAATATCTCCCACGCCTCGCGAAGGGGGCGATCTCGGCGTTCGCCCTGACGGAGCCGGGCGTCGGCTCCGACCCGGCCGCGATGGAGACGACCGCCGTCCCGACGGCGGACGGCCAGGCGTGGGTGCTCAACGGGGAGAAGCTGTGGTGCACCAACGGCACCAAAGCCGAGCTGCTCGTCGTGATCGCGCGCACCCCGTCCAAGGTGGTGAACGGGAAAGAAAAGCGGCAGATCACGGCGTTCATCGTCGAGACGGCATGGCCGGGGGTGAAGGTCGAGCACCGCTGCCACTTCATGGGCCTGAAGGCGATCTACAACGGCGTGATTCGCTTCAGCGACGTGCGCGTGCCCAACGAGAACGTGCTGTGGGAGGTGGGCAAGGGCCTGAAGCTGGGCCTCATCACCCTCAACACCGGTCGGCTCACGCTCCCCATCTCTTCGGTCGCCGCCGGGAAGCGCTGTCTCGAGATCTCCCGTCAGTGGGCGAGCGAGCGCGTGCAGTGGGGTCGCGCCATCGGCAAGCACGACGCCATCGCCCAGAAGATCGGTGCCATGGCGGCGAACACCTTCGCCATGGAGGCGGTGGCGGAGCTGTGTGGCGCGATGGCGGACCGCGGTGGCTACGACATCCGCCTCGAGGCCGCGATCGCGAAGCTCTACAACTCCGAGGGTGGCTGGCGCATCATCGACGATACCGTGCAGATCCGGGGCGGCCGCGGCTACGAGACCGCGGACTCGCTCCGTGCCCGCGGCGAGAAGCCCGTACCCGTCGAGCGGATCATGCGCGACTTCCGCATCAACCTGATCTTCGAGGGATCGAGCGAGATCATGCATCTGTTCATCGCCCGCGAGGCGGTGGACAAGCACCTGCAGGTGGCGGGCGACGTGGTGATGCCGGGGAAGTCCGTGGGCGAGCGCGTCCGCGGCCTCGCGCGCGCCGCGCTGTTCTACGGCTGGTGGTATCCGTCGCGCTGGCTCGGCTGGGGATTCTGGCCCAAGTACGCCGGGTTCGGACCGCTCGCGAGGCATCTGCGCTACGTGGAGCGGGCCGCCCGGCGCCTGGCGCGCGGCGTGTTCCACGCGATGATGCGCTTCGGACCCAAGCTCGAATACCGCCAGGCCGTGCTGTTCCGGCTGGTGGACGTGGGCGCCGAGCTGTTGGGTCGAGGCGAAGTTTCACGAGCTCTCGCACAACGCCGACACGCGGACGTATCGGCTGGCCCAGGAAGTGCTGCAAAGCGAGCATCGGTGGCTCGAGCGTGGGATGGTCGAGCTACAAGACCCCTAGACCTGAGGTAACGATGCAACATCCGGTGGACCGACGCACCTTCCTCGAGGGCGCGGCGGCCGGCGCCGCGGCGCTCGCCTGGCCCGCCTGGACACCCCTGCCCTCCCGCGGCTTCGACGACATTCAGGCAGAGATCGACCGGCGTCACCAGGAGGCCGTGGCCCGGCTGCAGCGGTGGATCCATCAGCCTTCGATCGCCGCGGAGAACAATGGGGTCGCGGAGGGGTGCGACCTCACGATGCAGCTGCTGCGCGACGCCGGGTTCAACCAGGTCACGAAGCTGCCGACCGACGGCCAGCCGGGAATCTTCGCGACGCTCGATGCCGGTGCTCCTCGCACCCTGGGCGTCTACTTCATGTACGACGTCAAACAGGTCGACCCCGCGGAATGGTCGTCGCCGCCGTGGGCCGCGTCGCTGGTCGAGAAGCCGGGCGTAGGCACCGTGCTGGTCGGCCGTGGCGCCGTGAACCAAAAGGGCCCCGAGGCGTCGTTCCTCGCCGCACTGCACGCCATTCGCGGCGCCGGCCGGAAGGTCCCCGTGAACCTGGTGCTGGTGGCCGAAGGCGAAGAGGAAATCGGCTCGCCGCACTTCCCCCAGATCGTGCGCCGTCCGGAGGTGCTCGCCGCTCTGCGCAACGCGCTCGGCATCTTCATGCCCGCGGCGGCGCAGGAGCTCGACGGCAAGGTGATCATCACGCTCGGCGCGAAGGGCGTCATCGAGGCGGAGGTGGTCTCGAGCGGCGAGCGCTGGGGCCGCGGGCCGCAGCGCGACATCCACTCGAGCAACAAGGCGCGCGTGGACAGCCCGGCGTGGCACCTGGTCGAAGCCCTCGCCACGCTGGTGTCGCCCGACGGCAACGACCCGGCGATCGACGGGTACGCCGACAAGGCGCGACCGCTCTCCGCCACGGAGAAGGCCATGATCGCGGACGCGGCGAACCGGCTCGATGAGCAGGTGACGAAGCGGCAACTGGGCGTCGAGCACTGGGTGCACGACGTGGGCTGGCGCGAGGCGCTCGAGCTCCTGATGTCGCGCCCCACGGTGAACATCGAGGGCCTCGTCGGCGGGTACAGCGGGCCGGGTGGCAAAACCATTCTTCCGCACCGGGCGGTAGCGAAACTCGACCTGCGCCTCGTCCCCGACATGACGGCGGCCGACGCACTCGCCGCCCTGAAAGCGCACCTCGCCAAGCGCGGCTTCGGGGATGTCGAGGTGAACATGACGGGCGGGTACGACCCCAACAGCACGGCCGCGGACGCCGCGCTGATTCGGGCCCAGACGACGGTGTACCGGCACGGCGGGATCGACCCCGTCGTGTTGCCTCGGAGCGCGGGCTCCTGGCCCGGCTACGTCTTCACCGGGGACCCGCTACGCCTTCCCGCGGGCCACTTCGGGCTCGGACATGGCAGCGGGGCGCACGCGCCCAACGAGTACTACGTGGTCGAGTCGAAGAATCCCAACGTCCAGGGCATGGCCGGGGCGGTGCGCTCGTACGTGGACTACCTGTTCGAGCTCGCACGCACCAGCTAGCCCCCGGTGGCGGCTCAGGCCGCCTGGTGGGCGATCATGATGCTCCGCAGCCGCTCGGGGGTCTCGCCCGTGACGTCCCCGTAGGGCGCCGGATGACCCTGGGCATCCATCACGATGCTCGGGCACACGAAGTCGTATCGGGCGGCGACGCGGTCGGCGGCGGCCTGACTGGCGACCGGCGTCGCGATCACGACCTGCTGCGCGCCCAGCTGTTCGGCCGCCTTCGCCGCCGCGAGCACTCTCCACGGATAGGCCACCTGACCGTCGATGATCACCGCGATCCGGCCCGCGAGCTTCTTCACCGGGCGCTCCGTGCGATACAGGATCAGGTCCTGCTTCACACGCGCACGGGACTCGTCGATCGCGCTCGCCAACTTATCCAGCAACGAACCGCTCGGCTGGAAGTCGGGGTCCATCTCCGACGGCGCCGATTCGGCGATCGCGCCGATCGGGGCCAGATTGGACCCCAGCTTGATGAACGCCGCGACGAGGACGTCGAATTGCGCCCCCATCGCCTTGGAGGCGTTGGCCGCGATCTCGACGCCCTCGGGGGTGATGCCGAGCAACAGGCACCCGAGGTAGCCGCGGCCCGCGAGCTGCTGGCCCAGCAGGGCACCGGCGGCAGAGCGCGTCGGGTACAGCGGAGCCGGTTTAGGAGCGGCGGGCTTGGCCGACGGAGGCGCGGGCATGGTCTCACAACTTATAGAGGACGGCAGAGGGCGGTAGAGGTTGCCACCGCTTTTACCGTCCTTTACCGCCTCCCAGTTATCTTTCCCCCAGCCCTTTTCCAGGACGATTCGCTTGTCGAAGAGCACCCTGTCCGTCACCGACAACCGGACCGGCAAGACGTACGAGCTCCCCATCCAGGACGGCACGATCCGGGCGGTCGACCTGCGCCAGATCAAGGTCGTAGACGGCGATGGGGGACTGGCGACGTACGATCCGGGGTTCCTGAACACGGCGGCGTGCCGCAGCGCGATCAGCTACATCGACGGCGACAAGGGGATCCTGCGCTACCGCGGCTATCCGATCGAGCAGCTGGCCGAACGGAGCACGTTCCTGGAAACGGCGTACCTGCTGCTCCACGGCGAGCTGCCCTCCGCGGCGGAGCTCGATTCGTGGGTATACAGCATCACCCACCACACCATCGTCCACGAGAGCATCAAGAAATTCATCGACGGGTTCCATCACGACGCCCATCCCATGGGAATGTTCGTGAGCACCGTCGCCGCGCTCTCGACCTTTTATCCCGAAGCGAAGCAGATCACGAACGAGACGTCGCGCTGGAACCAGATCTTCCGGCTGATCGCCAAGGCGCCCACCCTCGCCGCGTTCGCCTACCGGCACTCGGTGGGAATGCCGTACGCGTACCCGGACAACGACCTGACGTACGCGGGCAACTTCCTGAACATGATGTTCAAGGCAACGGAGGTGAAATACACGCCGAACAAGACGCTCGAGCACGCGCTGGACGTCCTGTTCATCCTCCACGCGGATCACGAGCAGAACTGCTCGACCAGCGCCATGCGAGGCGTCGGCTCGTCGCACGCCGATCCTTTTTCGGCGATGGCGGCCGCCGCCGCGGCCCTGTACGGCCCGCTGCACGGCGGCGCCAACGAAGAAGTACTGAAGATGCTCCGCGAAATCCGCTCCAAGGACAACATCCCGGCGTACCTCGAGCGCGTGAAGCGCGGCGAGTTCCGCCTGTTCGGCTTCGGTCACCGCATCTACAAGAACTACGACCCGCGCGCCAAGCTCATCAAGCAGGTCGCCAAAGACGTGTTCGACGTCACGGGGAAGAACCCGCTCATCGACATCGCCGTGGAGCTCGAGCGGATCGCGTTGCAGGAGGACTACTTCGTCACACGGAAGCTGTACCCCAACGTGGATTTCTACTCGGGGATCATCTACGAAGCGATGAAGTTCCCGATGGACATGTTTCCGGTGCTGTTCGCGATCGGGCGGACGCCGGGATGGCTGGCGCAGTGGCAAGAGATGCTGCTCGACAAGGAGCAGAAGATCGCCCGCCCGCATCAGATATATACGGGCTCGGATAAACGAGATTACGTCGCGATCGACAAAAGAGGCTAAAGGCGTCACGCAAAGACGTCGCGCAAAAGCGTCGCGCGACGTCGTCACGCAGGACCGTTAGCGCCGGCGGCGGCCTCCAGTTCGAGCGCGCACCGATCGACCTTGCTTCGGCTGCTCCGCCTGGAGTGGCTTGGGCTGCAGTGGCTTGACCGACGGCTCAAAACCGGGGATCACTTCCCGAGGGAAGATCTGGCCCACGAGCTTCTCAATGTCCCCCATGAGGAGCCATTCGTCGGGCGAGAGCAACGTGAGCGCGAGGCCCTGCGCGCCGGCTCGCGCCGTCCGGCCCACGCGGTGCACATAGACCTCCGCTTCGTGCGGTACATCGAAGTTCACCACCATCCGGATGCCGTCCACGTCGATCCCCCGCGCCGCGATGTCGGTCGCGATCAGCACGTCCGCCTCGCCGGAGCGAAACGCGTCCAGGGTGCGGGTGCGGTGGCTCTGGGCCTTGTCGCCGTGGATGGCGTGGGCCGCAATCCCTTCCCGCCGCAGGAACGTCACCAGCTTGTCCGCGCCGTATTTGGTGCGCGTGAACACCAGTGTCTGGCCGGCCGGCTTGGCCTGGAGGATGCGCGCGAGCACGCCGCGCTTCTGGAGCTTATCGGTCGCGACGATGACGTGCTCGATCCCTTCCGCGGGTTTCGCGCGCCGCCCGATCTCGACCGAGGCGTGACTGTCGAGCGCCGTGCGAGCCAGCGCGTCCACCTCGAGCGACACCGTCGCCGAGAAGAGCATCGTCTGCCGCTTTGAGGGGAGCGCCCGCAGGATGCGGCGCACGTCGGGCGCGAATCCCATGTCGAGCATGCGGTCCGCCTCGTCGAGCACCAGCACTTCGAGCCGCGAGTAGTCCACGTGGCCGCGCTCCATGTGGTCGAGCAGGCGGCCCGGGGTCGCGACCACGATGTCGGTCCCGCGCCCCAACGCGCGGGTTTGCGGCTCCATCCCGACACCGCCGTAGATGGCCGCGGCGCTGACGTCCAGGTGGCGCCCGTATGCGCGGGCGCTCTGCAGCACCTGCTCGGCCAGCTCGCGCGTGGGCACCAGGACGAGGGCGCGCAGCACGTGCTTGACGCCGTTACGCGACAGGCGCTGCAGGATCGGCAGCATGAACGCCGCCGTCTTCCCGGTGCCGGTCTGGGCGGACCCGATGAGGTCGCGTCCGGCGAGCGCGAGCGGAATCGCTTCCTGTTGAATGGGGGTGGGCTGCTCGTAGCCTTCGTCGGCCACGGCGCGCACCAGTTCGGGGGCAAGCCCCAGTGAAGCAAATGGCATACTACTCCCTTCAAAGACGTCTCGAAAAGACGTCACGTGAAATCGTCACGAGAGCATCGTGCTACACGCTCCCTCGCAACGCCGTCTCGTGACGTCTTTCTCGTGACGCCCTGACGCGACGGTTTCTTCAGTTTTGAACCTGGGGAATGAGACCGGGCGTGTGTACAGCGCCGGAACCGCTCCTGAGCGGGACCGTCCTTCGGAAGGATGCCAGCTCCTGGTTCGGACAGAAGGCTAACTGCGTCACGCAGAGACGTCAAGTAACAACGTAGCACAAAGACGTCGCGCGGAACCGTAAGACCTTCTCGTGATGTGTCTTCGGCGCGACATTCTGGTGCTACGCTGTCGTGATACGCCTTTACTTCCAGCCTCTCGGCCCCAACCAAGGTGTTGACAAATCCCGCCCTTCGGGCGATCATCCACCCCGAGCGATAACGAACCAGAGACTGCTGTTAGGACCTGGGCTACCGCCCAGGTCGTTTCGTTTCTGGGGCGACTCGACTGGAGCGACCGGATGGAAGTGACCGTAGGCGACGGCGACCGATTGGAATATGTGTTGAAGAAGTTCCGTCGCCAGATCACCAAGGCCGGCCTGTTTCAGGACATGAAGCGGAAGCGCTTCTACGAGAGCCCTGGCGCTCTACGGCGACGGAAAGACAAGGCAGCGGCACGCCGCAAGGTGAAGTCCGCACGACGTCGCGAACAACATTAAGTCAGGAGTACGGCAAGATGGCACGCATTACCGGTATCGTGAAGTGGTTCAACGACGCGAAGGGGTTTGGTTTCATCACACCCGAGAACGGCGAGAAGGACTGCTTCGTGCACCACACCGCGATCCAGGCACAGGGGTTCAAGTCGCTCGCCGAAGGCGAGCGGGTCGAGTTCGACGTCGTGCAGGGACAGAAGGGTCCGGCGGCGCAGAATGTCGTGAAGCTCTAACCGAGCTTACGACCGGCACTACAGACGAGCGGCGCCGTCCCAAGGGACGGCGCCGTTTGCATTATTTGAGCACGATCCGCATCGCGTGCGTGTCCAGGTCGATATCCCACGTCGTGATGCGCGGGCGGAGGAACTCCTCACAGTCGCGCGGCGTCAGCGACGCGGCATCGGCGTCGAGGAACTCGAGCAGCCGCATCCGAGCCTCGAGATACGTGCACCCCTCCCGCACCGCCGCCATCCGCAGCCCCACTTCGTCCTCGAGCTTGCGGTTCACGAATCCTTGCGCCACCAGGAGCAGCCGGCCGACGATCACCCGCTCCAGCTCGACGCCGTCCGGCCGCGCGGTCCGGCGCTGCAGCACTCGCTGGCGCTCGGGCGCACACAGCTCCAGCACCTGCCGGCATACCTCCGGGTCGGGCTTTCCGGCGGCCACCCCCGTCGCCCGCTCGGCCCGCGCGCACGTCGGCAGGTCGTTGCGGTGCAGCCGCAGGAACTTGGTCATGGGGGCGTACAGGTCGCTGCGGCCGGGGGCCGGGGGGCGGCGTCGGCCCGACACCAGGTCCGCCATGTAGTCTTCCGAAACCTGAACCGCCTCGGCGAGCTCGCGCGGCGTGCGCTTGAGCTCACGGAGGCGACGCCGGAGCAGTTGACCCACCTTCACAGGATCTTTGAGCGGGAGCGCTGCAGGCATCTCGGGGTAGCTCCTTTCGGACGGCACAAGAAAAGGCCCACGTGTGCAAAGAGCGGCCTATCAGCACACCGCGGGCGAATGTCGCTAAATATAGCTAGGACAGGGCGTTAATGGTACCCCGCCCCCCACCCCGAAGCGCCAAATCAGCCTCGGCGGCCCGTTTCCGGGCCAGCGCCAACGATCCCACGGCGATGATCACGGCAAAGCTGAACCACTGGATGGCATAGGAGAGGTGTGGGCCATCGGAGAGCTCGGGGATTGGCCAGCGAACCAAACCGGGCGGTAGAGGGCGGTAAAGGGCGGTAGAGGGCGGCAGCTGCTGGATGACGAAGGGCAAGAGCGGGTACGGAAGCGAATCCCGGAGCGCCGTCGGGTCCACATCCCCGCGGGCGCGGGGAGCCGCAAACCCGAGTCCTAGAACGTCCGCGCTGTCACCTTCCCTGTAGGCCTGCTGGTACACGTGGTACGCATCCGGCGATGGGGCCCACCCCCGATCCACCAGCACCGCAGCGCCATCCCCGAGCCGCAGTGGCGTGACCAGGTCTACGCCGGGCACGCCCTGGTAGCTCCGGGCGCGCCACAGCCGCTCGTGGCCATAATCGTAGACGCCGCGCGCGTGCAGACGGCGGTCTCGGGCGGAGTCGGCGGGAAGGGACCGACTCACCTCGAGCGGCGGACTCCCCCGGGCGGCGAGCAGGGCGGCGTTGCGCTTGCGCCGTTCGTGCAACCGGTCGAGCTGCCACACGCCGAGACGGACACAGGTCGCCGCGATGAGGAGCGCGACCACCAACCCGGCCAGATCCCGCCGGTCGAGTCTCATCGTGCGTCGCGCGCGAGGGCCAGCTTTTCGCGTCGCGACAGGCGGCGCACCGCGGCCTCACGCCGCAGGGCGGCCGATCGGTCCGGCTGGCGCTCCTGAAACACCAGGCGTACGGGGCGGCGCGCGCGGGTGTACGCACTCGCGGTGCCCGCTCTATGCCGCACCAGGCGCCTCGCGAGGTCGTTGGTGATGCCCGTGTACAGGGAGCCGTCCCGACAGCGAAGCATGTATACCGTCCACACGCCTATTCCAGCTTTGCGTCGAGCGTGATCTGCGGGATGCCGGCGAGCGCTCTCGACACGGGGCAACCGCGCTTAGCCTCCTCGGCAGCCTTCTGGAATCCGGTCTGGTCGAGCCCCGGCCCCCGTCCCCGTACGCTAAGCTCCATTTTGGTGATCTGCGGCGTGCCGCCGCCCATGTCCACCGTGCATGCCGCCGTGGTCTCGACCCGGCCGACGGGCTTGCCGGCCTTTTCGAGACCGGCCGAGAGCGCCATGCTGAAACAGGCCGCATGCGCCGCGGCCAGGAGCTCTTCGGGATTGGTGCCCTTTTTTCCCTCAAACCGAGTGGCAAAGGTGTACGCGCCGCTGAACGAGCTGCTCCCCGCTTTGAAGTTCCCTTTCCCGTCCTTGAGCTTGCCTTCCCAGATCGCCGTCGCTTGACTCGTGGGCATCGTCCCGCCTCCGGGTGAAGGTGACAATCGGAAATCTGGCGGAACCGCGGAGGGGACGCTACGCTTGGGGCGCTGTCGCCCCGCCACCGAGAGGAAAGCCGACGATGGCCACGAAGCCGAAGCGGAAGAAGCAGGCCCAACGTCCCGCCCGGAAACGCCCGGCGCCCCGTCCCCCGCGGCAACAGCCCGAGTCGCTGCGCCTTCGCTCCATGGCCGCGTCGTTCACCGTCAGCGACTTGGACAGGAGTGTCGCCTGGTATCGCGACGTGCTGGGATTCGTCGTCGGCGAGCGCTGGGTAGACGGCGGAAAAATCCGCGGCATCCAGATGAAGGCGGGCAGCTGCGACATCATGCTCGGCCAGGACGATTTCGCAAAGGGACGGGATCGCACCAAAGGCGCAGGCTTCCGCCTGTGGGTGGCGACGGTCCAGGATATCATCGCGGTGGCGGCGCGGGTCAAGGCGAAGGGGTGGACGCTCGAACGCGAGCCGTCGGAGACGCCCTGGGGCGACTGGGCGTTTGCCCTGAGCGATCCGGACGGATTCAAGATCACGGTGATTCAGGAGTAGCAATGCGGAATGCGGAATGCGGAGTGCGGAATTGACATACCTGCGTCGAGCCTCGAACTCTCATTTTCATTCCGCATTCCGAATTCCACACTCCGCATTTCTCCTGAGGCGGACCGCATGCTACTGTTCCTGACCGTTACCTCGCTGGCGTTGCAAACGTCCGTGGCCGACACGTCCCCGTTCCGCGCGCTGCCGCTCCCCGCGCCGAACCGCGTGCGCGGCGCCTCGGGCGCGCCCGGCCCCGACTACTGGCAGCAGCGCGCGGACTACGTGATCCGCGCGACGCTCGACACGGCGGGCTCCGTCCTCCGGGGCAGCGAGCGGATCCGATACGCGAACCATTCGCCCGATACGCTGCGGTTCGTGTGGATCCAGGTCGAGCAGAACCTCTTCGCGAAGAACAGCCTGACCTACGCCCTGAACCAGCCGCCGCTGCACTTCGCGGGTGGCGCGGTGTTCGACTTCACCGGTAAGGGATTCATCGGCGGGATCACGATCGAGCGCTTTCGATCCGCCGGCAGGGAGCTCCGACGCATCGAGTACGGGACGATGATGCGCGTCGAGCTGCCGCGCCCGCTCGCCCCCAAAGGACTGATCGACTTCGACGTCGCCTGGCACTTCCCCGTGCCGCCCTACGGCGGAGGCCGCATGGGACGGATCGGCACGCGGCTGTACGAGATGGGCCAGTGGTACCCTCGCATGGTGGTGTACGACGATGTGCACGGCTGGAACCCCCTGCCCTACATCGGGGCTGGCGAGTTCTATCTCGAATATGGGGACTTCGACGTCACGCTCACCCTGCCGGCGGGGTTCGTAGTGGCGGCCACCGGCACGGTCGCGAACCCGCTCGCCGTCTGGAGTACCGAGCAGCGCGCGCGCCTCGCGCGGGCGCGGGGGTCGGCCGAGCGCGTTCAGGTCATCACCCAGGCGGAGGCAACCGCGCACGGCGCCCGGCGCACTCCGGGCGCCAAGACCTGGCGCTTCACCGCCCGGAACGTCCGCGACTTCGCATGGGCGGCGTCCCCCGATTTCCGGTGGGACGCGTCGGCCTGGAACGGCGTGTTGATCCAAACGTTCTACCGGCCGAGCGCGACGCCGTGGGAAGAGGCGAACCGGATGGCGTGGTTCACCATACAGCACTTCAGCGAGACGTGGGGCATGTATCCCTGGCCGCACGCCACGACGGTCGAAGGGCTGGTCGAGGGAATGGAGTACCCGATGCTGACGTTCGTACCGGCCATTGACAAGCGAGAGGACCAGTTCTGGGTGCTCACGCACGAATTCGGCCACGAGTGGTTCCCGATGATGGTGGGCTCGGACGAGCGCCGCTATCCCTGGATGGACGAAGGCTTCAACACGTTCATCGATTACGGATCGGCGGAGGGCTACTTCAAGGGAACGGCGTACGGCGACACGGTGCGCCGGGAGCTCCTGACCGACTATCGGATCTCGGCCGTTCCGGGGAACGAGCAGCCCTTGATCGCGAAACCGGTCGAGTCGCGTGATCTCGCATGGACCGCGTACCAGAAGCCGGCGCTGATGCTCACGGTGCTGCGGGATGCGGTGCTGGGGAAGGAGACCTTCGAGCGCGCGCTGCGCGAGTACGTGCGGCGCTGGACGTTCAAGCATCCGCAGCCGGCAGACTTCTTCCGGACGATCGAAAACGTGTCGGGAAGAGACCTGGACTGGTTCTGGCGCGCCTGGGTGTACACCACGGCTCGCCTCGACCAGGCGGTCGACTCCGTCGCCACGGTGGGCGACACGACGCTCGTCTTCCTGTCGAATCGCGGGCAAATGGTGCTGCCGGTGACGCTCGAGGTCCGGTACGCCGAGGGTGCGAGTGACATTCGCGAGCTACCGATCGAAATGTGGAACCTGGGGAGCCGATTCACGGCGCGCATCGCCACCGCGAAGTCGGTGGTCGGCGTCGTGGTGGACCCGAGCCAGATCTACCCGGACGTCGATCGCGCGAACAACCGGTGGCCGCGGTAGCGGCGCGCCGCCTCCACGTCGCGCTGCTGACGTCCAGTCGGTTCTGGCGGGGCTCGAGCAGCGTGTTCGCCGTGCTGGCGCGCGGGCTCGCCGCGCGGGGACACGCCACGACGGCTCTCACGGCGTACGAGCCGGTCGCCGCCGGATTCCGGAGCCAGCGGCTCGCCGTGCGGACGCTTCCAGTGGGTCACACCAATCTCAAGGCCGCGCGCGCGTTGCGACGAGCGCTCCACGAGCTGGCGGCCGACATCGTGCTCGTAGACAGAGCGCGTGACATTCGACACGCCGCGTTCGCGTCGCTGGGCGGGCGCCTCGCCGTGGTCTATTGCATCAGCACGCCTCGCCCGCCGCGCGACCTGCTCACACGGCTCGCATTCCGGCGCGTGGCCCTGACGGTGTTCCTCTCCCAACAGCTCGAGCGCAGCGCGCTCGCCGAGGCCCCGTTCATGCGGCGCGCCGCGCATCGGGTGATCCCCAACGGCGTGGACTGCGATGTGTTCCGCCCGGACCAGGAGGCGGGACGCGCGTTCCGTCGCCGTCACGACCTGGGCGACGGGCCGTTGCTGCTCGGCGTGGGGGCACTGGAGATCGAGAAGCGCTGGGACCTGCTGCTCGACGGCGTGGCCCGGCTCAGTCCACCCGCGCCGCGGCTGGTGCTGTGCGGCACCGGCGCTCTCGAGCGGTCGCTCCGCGCGCATGCCGGGGGGCTCGGTCTCGACGTGCGGTTCTTGGGTCAGGTGGACACGGGCGACCTCGTGGGAGCCTACAACGCGGCGACCTGCGTCGTGCACACGCGCCCCGATGAAGTCTTCGCGCTCGCGCTCATCGAAGCCCTCGCGTGCGGGCGGCCGCTCGTCGCGGCGGGCGGCGGGGGGACGCCGGACCTGGTGGGTGACGCCGGCGTCCTGGCGCCGCCCCAGGATCCGGGCGCGTTCGCCCGTCTGCTGCAGGACCTGCTGGACGACGAGGAGCGCCGGGCCACCCTCGCGGTTCGGGCGCGGCGCCGCGCCGTGGAACGCTTTTCAATCGAGCGGATGGTTCACGATTACGCGGACCTCGTCGAAGGTCTCATGGAGGGAGGGCGGCAGGCATGACGGTACTCGCACCTCGCGCGCTGCTGCTCCTGTCGCTGGCGTATCTCGTGCCGGCCAGGGCCCAGCAGCCCACGCTGGCCCTCGTCGGCGGCCGTATCCTCGACGGCTACGGGGGGCCGCCGATCGAGCATGGCGTGATTCTCATCGCCGGCGAGCGCATCACCGCGGTGGGCCGCCGGGGCGAGATCACACCGCCCGCCGGAGTGCGGGTCATCTCCACGGAGGGGATGAGCGTATTACCCGGCCTCGCCGACATGCACGTCCACTTGATGATCGTGGGCCACGGCGACTACGAGCACTGGGACACGACGTACCGCAGCCGCTTCCAGAAGGAGATCATGCCGGCCGCGGCGAGGCAGCTCCTCTTCGCCGGCGTGACGACGGCGCGCGACCTGGGCGCCCCGCTCGAGGACATCCTCGCCGTGAAGCGACGCGTCGCGCGGGGTGAGATCCCCGGGCCGCGGCTGTTCGTCTCCGGTCCGTTCCTGCAGCACGCGCCGTACTCACCCTACGAAGCGCGATTCCGCTGGGGCGTGAACGGCCCGGACGACGCCCGCGCCAAGGTCAAACAGCTGGTACAGGCCGGCGTGGACGTCATCAAGCTCATCGATCAGGACCAGATGACCGAGGCGGAGGTGGCGGCCGTGATCGAGGCCGCGCATGCCGCGGGGCTCCCGGTGGTGGCGCACGCGCATCGGGAAGGCGAGATTCGGCTCGGGCTCAAATACGGAGTGGACTGCTTCGAGCACACGGGCCTGGGCACCGAGCCCGGCTATCCCGACGACATCCTCGACGGTCTCCGCAAGCGCAACGCGACGCTGTACTGGACCCCCACAATCGCACCGCTGTTCCTGTACCAATACACGGCGGACAGCTTCCCCGAGCGGCTGGACGATGCGGCGTGGCAGGAGGGTCTGGCGCCCGACGTCGTGCAGGATATCCGCCGCTCGCTCGCGGGCTATGCCGCGCTTCCGTATTTCCTGCTGACGCGGCGGCGCATCCCCACACTCGCGCACAAGTTCGAACAGCTGCGCTCGACCGGTGTGACCCTGCTCATCGGGACCGACGCCGGCACCCCCGGGAATTTCCACTCCGATGCGACCTGGCACGAGCTCGCGACGTGGGTGCGGCTCGGCGCGACCCCGATGGAAGCGATCCAGGCGGCGACCCGCTGGCCCGCTCGGTTCCTGAAGCGCGAGCAGGATCTCGGCACGCTCGCGCCGGGTCGTTACGCGGACATCATCGCGGTGCGGGGCGACGTGCTGCACAACATCGAGCTGTTACAGCACGTGGACGTCGTGATCAAGGGCGGCGTGCGGGTGAAGTGAGCCGACCCCGGCAACGGGGCCGGGGCAGGGGCCGGGGCCCGCTCACTTGCAGTCACCCATTCATGCATTTCATTTGCCGTCGGTCGTCGCAGGCCGATTCTTGTCGTCGAT
>WNGC01000711.1_pt1 | contig 20306 bp, 15 predicted proteins | sample 5400051 | NCBI WGS metagenome assembly WNGC01 (sample SAMN13153368, study PRJNA577476) | soil metagenome | isolation source: 20 cm soil or saprolite under grassland replicate 2 | place: USA:California | collected 2016-06-15
CGACAGGTCGCGCAGCTTCAGGAAGTCAGCCTTCTGAATGTCGAAGTAGTTCTCCGCCGCGAATTCGCGGGCAAGGACTTCGTCGGGATTCGCACTCGGATTCACAGTGGCCCATGACACCGCGGCACGATCGCGGCGCCAATCCTTGACGTTGAACATGTAGTGGCCACCCTTGTAGTCGAAGAGGCTGTGGAGACGGATCTTTTCGAATACGATGAAGTCGCTCGAGAACGACGCTTCTTTGGTCGGCACGGACGGACCCATATACACACTTTTCGGATCCAGAATCGGCTGACCAGCCGCGTTCTTTACTACCGCTCCGTTAGCGTCGTACTGAACCCGTTGCGCCCAGTACGCGGCCAGTGGGAGACCGACCTGATACCGTTGCACGGGAGCGTAATCGCCGAAGACGATCGGCGCGCGCGCGTCGCCAAAGGAGACGAGCTTGTTGTGATTCGTTGCCAACGAGAGGGTGGTCTCGATGGTCAGCGGCGTGCGTCGCATCGGCGTCGCATTGATCACGACCTCGAGCCCACTGTTCGCGATCGTGCCGAGATTCTGTAGCTGCGTTCCCGCAAATCCGGTGGATGGCGGAACCGCAACGGGTAGCAGCGCGTCGTGGGTGGTTTTGTTGTAATAAGTGAGGTCCAGTCCGAGACGACCGCCAATGAACGCGCTCTCGAAGCCGGTTTCGATTTCGTTTCCTCGTTCAGGCCTCAGATTCGGATTGCCGACGGAGCCATACCGCAGAGCCGAAGACGTTCCAGTCGCGCCCGTCACGACCGATGTCGTGTACGAGCGGATCGCGTCGAACGGACCCGGCGAATTTCCTGCCTGTCCCCACGCGAAACGCAAACGCAGCTGATCGACCGCCGGGAGATGGAAGAACGGCTCCTCGGATATTACGTATGACAACGACGCCTTTGGATAGAAGACGCGGTTCAACCTGGCGCCGAATGCGGAATTGTTGTCGACGCGGACCGCTCCCGTGAGGAAAAGTCGATCGCGCCAGGCTGCCTGCTGCTGGACGTAGAATCCAATCGACTTTTGGGTCGTATCCTGCTCGCCGCCGGTCGTGACCGCCGCCGCGGAAACCGAGCGGATGCCGAGGCTGCCGAGATCCTGACCGTAGGCATCGGTGCGGTGATAGGCGTTGGATAGGAACTGAACGCCGAACGATGAATTGGAGACGAGACTGCTCGAGAGATCGTGCGTCACAGTGCCGTCGTAGTTGATCGTGAAATCCTGATTGAGCGGCCGCCCCTCGGCGATGAATCCTTTGGTGTTGACCAGATCGAAGCTGGCGCGCGCACTGAACGGATCGAGTCCGGCTGGCTGCGGTGGGAAATACAGCTCGGCGCGCCCAATGTTCATGTCGAGCCCGACGCGAAACTTGTTGCTGAACCAGGAGAAGGGCGTAAAATTCGCGCTGCTGCCGACGATGAACCGGTCGGCGCGCGTCTGATTGTCGTAGGTGTTGGCTACCGATGGCAGGATCGTGAAGTAGTTGAGACCGGCGGGATAGGGATACTTCCTGCCCGGAATCGCCAGGTACGAGCTGATGATCAGCCCGAACGCGATGTTGTCGTTGAGTGGAAGACGCACGTGGTTCTGGCTGTACGCGAGGTTGGTGTTGAAGCTCAACTTGCTCGACGGCGTGAATGAAAAGTTGCCGCGCAGCGAGCCCAGCCTCGAATAGTTGTTGAGGTTGACGCCTTCCTCGTTGTCGCGGGCGCCGGAGACGAAGAAGGAGTAGCGATCGCCGCCGCCGCTCGCCGACAAGCTTGTCCTCGCTATTCCACCGTTGCGAAGTGCGTCCGACTCTGACATCACGCGATGCGAGACGATGTCACCGAGCTGCGTCCCGACGAATCCCGGATAGTTCACAGGGTCCGCGATTCGCGCCGCGGTTGCGACCGCATAATTGGTTGGACGCATCGACGCTGGCCACGTCGAGTGGCCCGTCTCCCAGCGCGCATCCCAGCGCATTTTCCCCGGCGTTCCCTTTTTGGTAATGATTTGGATCACGCCCGCCGCCGCTTCTGCGCCGTAGAGAGTCGCTGCAGCCGGTCCCTTGATCACCTCGATCGACTCGATGTCGTTGGGATTTATCGCATCGAGTGACGAGGTACTTTGCCCGAACACCGTGTAGTTGCCCTGACTGCGCGTGTTGACGCGCACGCCGTCGACGTAAATCGTCGGATTGTTGCCGGCGTAGAGTGACCCCGCGCCGCGCAGCCGGTAGTTCGTCGACGTGCCCGCTTCTCCCGAACCCGGCAACAGCGTCAGTCCGGGTACCTTCGACTGCAGCACCTCGGTGACATTGCTCACCGATGATTTCCCGATGACGTCAGAGACGTTGACGGAGGACACCGCATTGCCTATTGCCCGCCGACGCGTATCGCCCACCGCGCCCGTGACGAGGACGGCATCGAGCGCGGTCGCGCTCTCGTTCATCGTGAGGTTGACGGTGGCGCTCGCGTCCGCCGCGACACTGGCGGTGGCGGCGGCGGGCTGATATCCGATGCTCCTCGCTCTCACTTCGTGCGCGCCCGGAGGAACGTTCACGATCCGGAAGCGTCCCTCGGCGTCGACGGCCGCGCCAAGCGAAGTGCCCGTGATCGTAACCTGCGCGGTGGTGACGGGAGCGCCCGTTCGAGAATCGATGACGCGACCCGTGACGGTTCCTGTCTGAGCCCTCAGCGGCTGCACGCCAAACGCGAATACGAGTGCCACCGCCGAGGCGACAAGCGAAAACGCATGCAGCCAGGACCAATTACTTACCTGTCGATTCCACATTGGTAACTCCTTTGAGCGGGATGGAATGCGGAGCTCTCGAGCGTTAGCGAGTGAGTACGAGATCGACTACTACCGGCCGATGGTCGGACGCCACGGTGGCCGGAACTGACGCGGATAGAACACGAAAATGTTTAGAGATGAGGACGTAATCGATGCGCTTCTGCGGCACATCGGCCGGATCGGTCAGACCGGGCCCCGAGGATGAAGGCCAGGAGTCGTGGAGTCGGGCGAGTAATGGCTGAATCTCGGAGGCGTCGGGCGGGGCGTTCAGGTCGCCGAACAAAAGCGTCGGCGCCGACGGATCGGCGATGTAGGTGAGCATGTCGGTCACCTGTTGCTGACGCACCCGCGGATCGGCGCGGTAGTCGAGGTGGGTATCGAACACGCGCACCGTATTGCCTCTCACGTCGATCTTCGCCTCGAGAAAGCCGGGCAATGGCGCCGGCACCGGATTTGTCTCCTGCGTCGAGAGCCGGGTGATTATGTGGTTACTGAAATCGAGAATCGGAAACTTGCTGAGGAGTGCGACGCCGAACTCGCGGGGCGGATCTGCCTGATGCGCGCCCGGAAGCTGGTAAATGCGGGCGAAGCGGACTTGCATACCGAGTTGTTGACCCAGAGAGCTCGCCTGATCCGCAAAGCCACTTCGCTCGGCCCAATGGACATCTACTTCCTGTAGCCCAACCAGATCGGGCGACGATGCGCGAATGGCCTGCGCGGTACCGGCAAGATCGCCATTGCCGGAGCGGATGTTGTATGTCATCACGCGCAGCGGGATTTCCGAGCCAGCTGCCGGAAGGTGTGCGCACGCGACGGCGGCTAGAAGAAGGAAATAGCTGGCGAAGCGGAATGCCTGACACATTCGGGGCATTGAGTTCCAGCTTCCGCAAGCCGGCGTGCGCGACCGTCGCATTCATCCTCGTCCGTGGATGGTTTACGGTGGGCCCCATTCATAAGGAAAGGCGCGCAAGCGCGCAAGCGGATTTATTTGCTCTTTAGCTGGCGCAAGCTCTCGAGAATGTCGCGACGGCGGGCGGCCCGGACCCCACGCCCTCATCGTGTTTGAAAAAGACGTACGCCTCATTCCAGGTCTGAGCGGTTACACACTTCGCCCACTCGACGAGCCCCGCTTCGTCGTAGTTGAGTCGATGCAGCCGCAGATATCCCCACGACGCAGTCGAGACGACGGGGCACTTGAAATCATCTTGCTCGATGATGCACATCGCGATGTCGCGGTCACGCATCGCGTCGTAGATCTCGTCGTCGAACCAACTCTCGTGACGAAACTCGAAGACGTAGCGACGATCCGAGGGCAGCAGCCCAAGAAATCCGCGAAAGCGATTCGCATCCTTTTTCAGATTGGGCGGGAGTTGAAAGAGGATCGGGCCTAGCCGGTCGCCCAGCGTCGCCGTGTTCTTGAGAAGGAAATCAACGAGGCTTGCCGACTCTTCCTTGAGCCGCGCATGGTGCGTGATGCGCTGGCTTGCCTTGAGCGCGAAAGTAAAACTGTCGGGCACCTGCGCCGCCCACTCGCGCAGCACGTTCTCCTTCGGGAGCCGATAGAAAGTGTTGTTGATCTCGACCACCGGAAACTTGCTCGCGTAGTAGCCAAGCATTCCCTCGTCCTTGAGTCCCTGCGGATAGAAATTTCCCTTCCACTCCTTGAACGCGTAGCCGCTGGTCCCAGCGAGAATCTTCACGAGACCATGCGCTTGGACTCGGGCTTCTCCTTACGGGGCTTCTCGCGCGCCAGACTCGCCTTCAACGCCTCCATCAGGTCGATCATCTTGGTGTCGCTGCTCGGCGCGACGTCGCCGGTGATGTCCTGACCGTCGATCTTCCGCTGAATGGTCTCGAGCATCCGCTCGCGCACGGTGTCCTTGTACTTCGTGGGCTCGAACGCTTCGTTCGATGTCTGATCGATCAGCTGCATCGCCAGCTTCAGCTCCGCATCCTTCACTTCGCCAGCCGGGATCGTGACTTCGGTCGTTGGACGAAGCTCGTCCGCGTAGTGAAGCTGCTCCATCACCAGTACGCCGTTGAGCGGACGAAGCAGAACGAGATGCTGCTGGCCCCGGGCTGCGTATTGACCAAGCGCAGCCTTACCACTTTCCTTGAGCGCCGCGGCGAGCAGGCGATAGGCGCGATCGCCACCCTTATCGGGGCCCAGGTAGTAGACCTTCTCCAGATACTCGCGATCCACACCCGACAGCGGGACGAACTCGACGACATCGATCGTGCTCGTCGCCTTTTCCTCGAGCGCCTTCAGCTCCTCGGCGGTCAGAACGACGTACTGATCCTTCGAGAACTCGTATCCCTTCACGGTCTCGTCGCGCGTCACGACATCGCCGTCCTTCGTACACAAGTACTGCTGCTTGAGCCGTGACCCGCACTTCTTGTGTAGCATGTTGAACGACACGCTCGTCTTGGACTCGGACGAGGAGTAGATATTGACGGGGACCGAGACTAATCCGAACGAGATCGTGGCGGTTCCGATTGAGCGAGCTGGCATGGGATGGCGAGGAAAGGGTTGACGTGGGTATCAGCGGAAGAAGCGCGCTGCATCACAAATATTTCTTGCGTGGAAAACTCCAGACACCGTATGCTTAATCATGTCAACGATGGACGCAAGAGCTAACTCCGCGTCACCGGGCGATGGCCTCAGTTCGTACCGTGCGAAGCGGTCTCCTGATCGGACACCTGAGCCGTTCGGAGGCGTGTCGAGCGCGTCCGGCAACCTCTTTGTCGTCCACAAGCACGCCGCACGCAATCTTCACTTCGATCTCCGCCTCGAGATGGACGGCGTTCTGAGATCGTGGGCAGTGCCGAAAGGACCGTCGTACGACACCGCCGACAAACGGCTCGCCGTAAAGGTGGAGGATCACCCGATCGAGTACGGCGATTTCGAGGGGAACATTCCGGCGGGGAACTATGGCGCTGGCGGAGTGATCGTCTGGGACCGGGGCGAGTGGGTGCCGCTCGAGCCATGGCGGGAAGGGCTGGAAAAAGGAAAGCTCCTCTTCGAGCTCAAGGGCTACAAGCTCCACGGCCGGTGGACATTGGTGAAGATCAAGAAGTCCGAGAAAGACTGGCTGTTGATCAAGGAGCGGGACGCTTACGTGAAGAGTCCCGGCGATGAATTTCCGGAGGAGTCGGTGCTCTCGGGGCTGACCGTCGAGGAGATCATGGCCGGCGCGAGCGCCGGCGCGAAGATTCGAACAGGTCTCGAAGAAACGAGTGCCGTGCGCTCCCATATGGACGCGCGCAAGGTCGAAGCAATGCACTGCGAGAGCGCGGACGAAGCCTTCACTCGGGATGGCTGGCTCTTCGAGCTCAAGCTCGACGGATACCGGCTGATCGCAAGCAAGTCAAAGGGCGAGTCGTTGCTCCTCACACGAAACGGAAACGATTACACCGGTGTCTTTCCGGAAATCGCGCGCGCGGTGAAAGCGCTTCCCTTCGACGAGTGCATCATCGACGGGGAGGTAGTGGTCTCGGACGACAAGGGGATTCCCAGCTTTGCGCGCCTTCAGCAGCGCGGACGTCTCACATCGCCGCTGGACATCCGGCGCGCGGCGATCGAGCTGCCGGCTACTTTCTACGCGTTCGATCTGCTCGCTTTCGAGGGGTTCGACCTGCGAGCGTTACCCTTGGCGCAGCGCAAGAAATTTCTCACCGAAGTCGTGCCCCGTCTCGGTGCGCTGCGCTGGCTCGATCACATCGAGACGGAAGGAGAAGCCTTTCTCGAGCAAGTGACGGCGATGGGTCTTGAAGGCATTGTCGCCAAGAAAGCCGACTCGCCTTACACGCGCGGTCGCTCGAAGTCCTGGCTCAAGATCAAGGCGGAGAAGACGGGCGACTTCGTCATCGTCGGTTTCACAAAGCCCAAAGGCAGTCGCTCGCATTTTGGCGCGCTTCAGCTCGGCGACTTCGTTAATGGAACGCTCGTCTACGCGGGCCGCGTTGGAACGGGATTCAACGACGATCTCCTCAAGGAGCTCAACGCGCTGCTCCAGCCGATTGAGCGTAAGGATCCGGCGTGCGCGGGCCCCGTTTTGACACCTGGTAGCGAGCCGCTGTCGAGCGCGCAAATCCCCGACACGAAGACCACGACCTGGGTTGATCCGGTGCACGTCTGCGAAGTGAGATACCGCGAATGGACGCCCGACGGATTCCTGCGGCACGCGGCGTTCGGGCGCCTTCGCTACGACAAGCGCGCGCACGAGTGCGAGCGACAGGATTGGGCGGCAGCGCAATCCAACGGATCGGAAGCCTCGCCTCCCACGATTGAGGGCAGCTCTGTCACCGGTGCTGACGCGAATGGCGACGCCGCGCACGATCCACCATCGCCGCCACCCAAAGCCAGCGTCCAGAAAAACATCGCGTTCACCAATCTGAAAAAAGTCTATTGGCCAGTGGAGAAATACACGAAGGGCGATCTGATCGATTACTACCGGGCGGTTTCGAAGTGGATGCTGCCGTACCTCGCCAATCGCCCTGTCGTGCTGACTCGGTTTCCCGATGGAATCGACGGCAAGTCGTTCTATCAGAAAGACGCGCCGGTGTTCGCCCCGGAGTGGATGCGCACAATTCCCGTCTGGAGCGAGGACACGCAGCGCGAGATTCGGTTTTTCATCTGCGACTCCGAGGAAGCGCTGCTATATCTCGCCAACATGGGCTCGATTCCTCTACACATTTGGGCCAGTCGCGATGGATCGCTTGAGCTTCCGGATTGGTGCGTAATCGATCTCGACCCAAAGGAGGCGCCATTCACCGACGTGATCCGTTGCGCGCAGTTGCTTCGTCGACTTTGCGAATCGGTCGCGTTGCCGAGTTACGTGAAGACAACTGGAAAAACCGGGCTGCACATCCTGGTGCCTCTTGCTCGACAGTGCACCTACGAACAGTCCCGCATGCTGGGTGAGCTGCTCGCGCGTTGCGTCCTTCGGGAGCTCAATGACATCGCAACGATCACCCGTCACGTCACGAAGCGCGGCGACAAAGTCTACCTCGACTATTTGCAGAACCGGCACGGGCAGACGATCGTCGCCCCGTTCAGCGTCCGTCCCCTCCCGGGTGCCACCGTGTCGATGCCGCTACTCTGGGATGAGGTCGATGATTCGCTGGATCCCCGCGCTTTCACCATCAGGTCAGCATTGGAGAGACTCGACCGACTGGGCAGTGACCCCGTCGTAGCTGTGCTCGAGCAGAAACCTGATCTAACGCATGTTCTGGATCAGCTGGGAATCATCTGGCAATCGTGATGTTCGCGGCACGCAGGCACGATAGTGGCCCACCGCTGCTTGTGCGCGCGCAACACGGCGCGACTGCTTCAAGGAAATCAACGCTCAATCCGATGACGAAACGACCGTTTCGCCTGACGTACATAGATGCGCGCCGTCGCAACGGCGTTGCTGGTTGCGTAGACGTTCTGCGCCTCGCGCGTGACGCGCGCGAGGTTGTACGCCGCGAACGTCTTCGCGACCCGACTGAAGCCAGCCGCGCGATTCATGGGGATTATCGTGAACCGCCTACTCGCGACCGAGGCGAAACTCGCCTTCGCGCTGATCGCTGTCCTCTCCTGTTCGGACGGCCTTACCGAGCCACTCGGATTCGATTCCAACGACCTCACTTCGGACGAAGCGCGGAGGGTTGCGGTCGTCGAAGTCACGCTTGCCTCGAGCTCCATCGCGGTTGGTCAAACTACGCACGCGATCGCAACGCTCTACAGCAGGCGCGGCGCGATCCTATACCGACCGGTCGTTTGGACATCTAGCGACACATCGATCGCCGTCGTTTCCGACTCGGGTGTGGTCAGGGCGTTGGCCGTCGGATCCGCCGTGATCACTGCTGCGCGCCCGCTGGTCAGCGGCAGCGCAACTTTAACAGTGACAGCTGCAACAACTGCCGGAGAGACGGCGCCAGTCGCGTCGGTAAGCGTGGCGCTCGCTGCGAGCACGCTCACGCCTGGCCAGACTACACAGGCGACCGCGACCACGCGTGATTCCACCAACAACGTATTGAGCGGACGCGTGATAAGCTGGACATCGAGCAACCCCGGGGTTGCAATAGTGACGAGCACCGGCCTCGTCACTGCGCTGACTACGGGAAGCGCGCAGATCACCGCCAGCAGCGAAGGTCAGAGCGGCAGCGCAACCGTCAACGTACAAGACGTTCCGCCACCTCCTCCTCCCGGATCGTCGAATGAACCGACGGGGATGACGCTGATCACCGATCGTCCATTCAGTGCGCCCAATGAGCAGGGCTGGTCGGACGATTTCAGTAGCGGGATGTCCTTTATCTCCGACGCAACGGCGCCTCACTCGGCACCCGGCATCCTTCGCGCGACTTATCCGGCTGGATATACGTCGGCCGGCGTCGGCCCCGGAGGCTCCGATCTTCCGATTCCTACAGGAACCCGGACGCTCTACGTGTCCTACTGGAGCCGCGTTTCTACCAGCTTTTACGGCCACGACTCCGGAGTCAACAAGGAGTTCTACGCCTACAACAACGGCGTTGCCAACGTCTACTTCAATCTGAGATGTCGATTCACGGGTACAATTACCCCCGATGTCGCGCTGCAGGACATGGCGGTAGGCGGCACCTACGACATCTCACCCAATCTCGTACCAGCAGCTCTCATCGTACGTGGGCAGTGGTACCACATTGAAGTCGTGCTCGTCGGAAACACGGCCAGCACGTCGAACGGCTCGATAGACTGGTGGCTCGATGGCGTGCACATCGGGAGCTACAACAACCTGCGTTTCAGTAATGCAGCCGCGCATTGGGACCTGTTTCACTACACGACGATATGGGGCGGAGCCGGCGGACCGAATCTTCCGGTGACGATGACTAAAGACTGGGATCACGCCTATGTGAGCGGAAAGAGCTGAGCAGATCGCTGGCGCGAGGGACTCCGCGCGGCTATTGTGGTGCGGAATGAGCGGCTCCCGCTGACGGGAGCCGCGCTTTCGTCCTCAATAATCCAATCTCGTAATGAACGCTGGATCTCGACTCGCGCGCGGTCTCGGAGCGGCAGTGGTGGTTGTCGTCGCCGCCTGTTCCATGCACAGTTGCACGTCGAAGCGCATCGTGTCGCCCGGCGCTTCGTCTCACGAGCCCGCCGGCATGACGGTGATCTCAGAGAGGCCATTCGAAATGCCGAATGAAACGGGTTGGTCGGACGATTTCAGCGCCGACATGTCGTTCATAACCGATGAGACTGCTCCTCACTCGCCGCCGAGCGTGCTGCGCGCAACCTTTCCGACCGGATATTCATCGGCGGGTATTGGCCCGGGTGGCTCCGATCTACCCCTTCCGGCAGGGACGAAAACTCTTTACGTCACGTACTGGGGACGGGTCTCCTCAAACTGGTACGGACACGAGGCGGGCGTAAACAAGGAGTTTTACGCTTACGCCAACAACATTCCCAACGTCTACTTCAACCTCCGGTGTGGCGGAACCGAGCCGATCACTCCCGACATCGCTCTTCAGGACATGGCGGTGGGCGGGACATACGACATCTCACCGAATCTCGTACCCGGCGCACGCATCACGCGCGGGAAGTGGTACCACATTGAAGTGCTGCTCGTTGGAAATACCGCCGGCCAGTCTGACGGCTCGCTCGACTGGTGGCTCGATGGCACACACATCGGCAGCTACAGCCGGCTCCGCTTCAACAACTCGGCGGCGACGTGGGATTTGTTTCACTACACCACGATCTGGGGTGGCGTTGGCGGTCCCAATGTTCCGGCGACAATGACTAAAGACTGGGACGACGTCTATGTCAGCGGAAAGAGTTAGTTGACAAGCAGCTCGCGACGTCGATCGCTGATCGCCTTGTAGCACTCGCACGAAACTTTTGCCAGTCCCTCTTTGTCGACGATCGTCACCGCGCCATAACGCGTCGTGACCAGGTTCTGCCGCTCGAGCGTTCCCATCGCCGCGGTGACTCCCGACCTTCGTACCGCGAGCATCTGAGAAAGAAATTCCTGTGTGAGGGTGAAGCTTCCGTTGCGCACGGAGTCCGACGTAAGCAGAAGCCAGCGGGCGCACCGCTGCTCGATCAGGTGAATGCTGTTGCACGCGGCCGATTGCGCCATCGCGTCGTTTGCGAACTGAGAATAGCGATGGAGCATTCTTGTCAGCTCCGGGGTGTCTTTCGCGAGCTTGAGAAAAGCGGCGGCGGGTACGCGATACACGTTTCCACCGATCTGGCATACGCCCTTGGAATACGTCACGGCAACGCCGTGAAAAAGAGGAAGGCCCACCATCCCTTCATAACCCACGGTCATCGCCTCGAGGGATGTGCCGTCGCTAAGCACGGTGAGCAACGAGATCATCGCGGTGGTGGGGAAGTAGACGTAGGCGATCCGGTTGCCCTCGTCGAACAATACTTCGCGGATTGCGCAGGTAATCTCTCCGCCGTGTTCTCTTAGCGCCGCGAGCTCATTCGGCGGGAGCTTTTCGAGCAGCAAATTCTGGGGTGAGGCGGAGGGGTTTGCGCGATCCGGTTTTTCGCGGACAGGCCGGGCTGAGCGAAGTGCCATGCTACCATCCTGTGCGTGAGACGCCAGAAGGTCGCAGACTGGAGCTTGCCCGTAGCGATCTGGAAGTACCTGTTGCGCATACGCTAGTTAGTGGTCGCTGCTGTCGGGCACAAGCGGCAAGATTCGCCGGACTTCTGCATTCCGGCCTGAATTGTGCGGTGACGCACAATCGGGTCGGCGAAGCGGCTTCAAGACACAGGGAGGTCCGACGCAAGAAGACTTTGAGGGCGGTAGAGACGACTCGCATTCCCCACGCAGGGAATACATTCGGAACGACATCAGCCGCCGCCTTCGACGGGTGTGCTCCGAGTACTCAACGGGCGAGTTCGATCAGCTCGTCGACGAAATGGCCGAGCGGCAGCTCAAAGGAGAGAAGCGGGCGAATCGTTTTCCAGACTAAAGCCGCGGGTCGGGGGAATTGTCGGTTTGCCGAGCGAGTCGCGGATGTCGTCCACGCCGGTAGTGCCTTTGTAGAGCTCGTCGATAAAAACGGTTACCAGTCGGCCCAGCATGTCGTTGCGCTCCGGCCCATAGGGGATGCGCTCGTCATTCGCCGCTTCGATGAGGGCAACCTTGAACGCGATCAGGAACTGCTCGGGCTCTCTCACCGATCCCGACTGGTCGCAAAGGTCCCTGACACTCCGCCGTTGCTCGGGCGTAACCAATCCGAACCTCGCCATCCCGCGCACCGCGGATCTGACCAAGCCGTGCTGGACAAAGGACAACGTCACTCGAGATCCGGAGTGGGGCATGGACTCCGGCGCCCCTGCTGCATTCTCCAAAGGCTCCCCTTACGTGCTGAGACTGCACTATAACGCTATTCACTAAGCGCGCAAGTATTTGTTAGGTAAAGGGTTACGCCCCTAAAATTGTACGTTGCCGCACATTTTTCACTTCAAGCTATCGCCATCGGAAGTACGAGCGAGACGACGCTACCGTGTCCGACATCGCTCTCGAAATGGATGTCGCCGTTCATCGCTCGCGCGAGGTCGCGCGCTATCGCCAGCCCGAGTCCAACCCCCGGATACTCGCGCGTCGTTCCGCTGTCGACCTGGAAGAACGGCTCAAAGATCTGATCGATCATCTCCGGAGCGACGCCAATCCCGTTGTCCGTTACAGTTATCGTGACGACGCTGTTCTCGCCCAACGCGCCGAGTCGGATGCGTCCTCCGGAGGGTGTGAACTTGATCGCGTTGCCGACGATGTTGAGCAGGATTTGTTGGAGCTTGGTTGGATCGGCCCGCACCTCGAGCTCCGTATCGTAAGAGCCGCGATCGAGCTCGACGCTCTTGTGTAGCAGTCCTGGTCGCACCAGCGGCTCGAGGGTATCGAACGCATCGCTGACGCGAAGCGGGCGGGGGGCGATCTTGTTGCTACCGGCCTCGATTCTAGCGAAGGTCAGCACGTCGTCGATGAGACCAAGCAGGTGTTGTTGATTGCGTCGGATTCGAGAGACCGCATCTGACTGCTTGTCGTTCAGTGACCCCGTGATCCCGAGCGTCAGAAGCTCCGCGTAACCTGCGATCGCGTTCAGTGGTGTGCGTAACTCGTGGCTCATCACCGCCAGGAATTCTGCTTTCGCGCGATTTGCGGCGGTTGCCAGGTCCCGCGCTATTTTCAGTCCGCTCTCAGCTCGCATGCGCTCGGCGGTCGACGCGCCAAGGGTGAGAAAAGTTGCCGTGGTCACACCCATGAATGCCTGGAGCGCGAACAGACTACCGTGAAGCGTCGACTCCACGAACGGTCCATTTCCCAGCGCCGTTCCCCACACCGCGATCATCGAGACGAGGAACGTCGTCGAGACGGCACCGTGCAGCCCGAATCTTACTGCTGCCCACACCAGGAACGGGAAAAGAACGTACGCGTGATTGAATAGTCCGCCGTCGTTGCTCGTGGGCATCACGAAAATCAGGACGCTTCCGACGACAACGGAGATCGTGAGCACACTTGCCTCGAGCAAGCGTCGCCCGCGCGGAATCGCGATGGGGTTCGATGCCCACACCAGTATCACTGGGGCGAAGAGAAGCGCGCCCATTGCATCGCCCAGCCACCAAGCGCGCCACGCTTCGCCGACCTGTCGGCGCGGCACGATTCCGCCGAGGTGGAGACTCGCCACGCCAATCGTGGCGCTTACCAGAGTCGAGAGCGTCGCCGCCAACAAAATGAGTCCTATCGCGTCGCGCACGCGATCGAGCGAGGCCCGGAAGTCGGGAATTCGGCGGACGGCGTATGTACCGAGAAGTGCTTCCAGGGTGTTGCCCGACGCGATCCCCAATGCCACGACGACTGGCGCGCCGGTCCATACATTCGCTACGAGCGCACCGAGGAAGATTCCAGGCCAGAGCTCGTAACCGCCGAGGAGGAGAGCGGCGAGCGCGATCCCGGTTGGAGGCCAGACGAGCGTTGCGAAGCCAGAAATCGCGTCGAGTCGTAGCCCGGCCCTCGCGCCCAGAATGTAGATGACAGCGATCGCCAGAATTTGCGCAGCATACCTGAGGCGATTGCTCATGCTCTCCCAGTCAGCTCCGGCCATCCTTCGAGCGCAAGTAGAGTCGGATGTCCGCCGAGCGCGTCGGCGCTGATTCTGTCGACCTGGAAATCGATGCCTGAATCCGAAACGGAATCACTTTGCTTGTGCCGTGACTGTTTCATTTGCAGTCCGCGCACCGCCGGATACTGATCGGAGTTCAGATTGTAAGCACCCCAGTAGTGGCTGAATCGAAGCGATCGATAGAGCTGCGTTGGATTGAGTCCCGCGTGATAGCCTACATAAAGCCCCGGGAGATAGCCGGCACTCATCACCGCGATGTGCCACTGGTTACAGTAGTCGATTACTTTCTGCGAACGCGTCCCTCGCTTGACTCCCTCGAGATCGCACCAGACAGTAACTCCAAATGGAACGCCAAGCTTTTCTGCTTCCGCCGCGGCGACGGCGCCGTTGGCAGCGCCCTTTGTGCCGCTCGGAATCCACGAAGTGTCGGACTCAACGTACTGCACGAGCATCAACCCGATTCCGGCGTTGAGAAGCCACTTCGCCTCCTTTGCGCTCAGCGCCGATGCGTGCGGTTTGTCTCGGCGAACGTAGCGCACGCAGAACCTGTATCCCTGCCGGTGGAAGGCAGCAGCGGCCTTTGCCGAGACGGGCTCGGCGGTGTCGAATCCTCTCACGCCGTCGAGAGCCGTGAATACGTGGCCGGGAAGCGTCATCGATCTGAAGTTATATCATTTCGAGACAGCGACCCCGGACCACGGCTCATTTCGCGACCGCGACTGCGAACCAGGGCTCACTGAGCGATGCGATTCTGCACGAGGACCAGTGCTTGATTGTCGGGCGTGGTCGGAACGGCGCATCTCCCGCCGCGCATTCGCCACAACGCGCCGGCGAGGGAAAGGTTCTCTTCGATTGCTTGACGTCTGGATGTTGCCGCAGATGGTGCCACGAGACTTCTCGCGACGGAGTCCAACGCCGCGGCAACTTGCGGCGCTTCCTTGTCGAGGCATTTGTGCGCAGAGGCAATCGTCATCTGCACGAGGATCCTGCTGCGACGAAACTGCTCGTCCAGTCCGAGGCCCCGTTGCGTCGGGTCAATCGCGATCGCGCTATCCGCGAGCTGGATGCGGGACTGGATCGTGCTGTCATCGGGCGCTAGTCGCTGCGCCGCTTCCAGGTCAGTGCGCGCCGCGGGATAATCTCCGAGCGCAAATGCCGCTTCGGCCAATCCAACGTAGGCGTCGGGGTCACGCGGATTATGGCGCAGCACGTCGCGAAAAATCTCGCTGCCACGAAGGGGTGAGCCGGCGGCGACGAACAAATGCGCGATGCGCTTGCGCAGCACCGTGTCACTCGCCGCCTCGTCCTGAATCGGCAGGAGCTCGGCCAACAGCTCCTGCTTCGCGCCACTTCGCGCGAGCAGGTCGATCAGCTCGAAACGCGCCGTCGCACGATTGCGCTCGGTGTCGCCAGACCACAGGCCATAAATGGCACGGTGGTAATAGGACTTCGCTTCTTCGGTCCTGCCTTCACGCGCGAGCACGCGTGCCAGCGCCAGATTTGCTGCCCCGTCCGTCGCGTCGCGCTCTAGGAGCGGAGTGAGCAATGGCTCGGCATCTGTAGGCCGGCCGTCTGCCAGAATTGTCTGCGACAGCGCGACGGTATAGAGCGAGCTGTTGCGATCGAGCATCGCGGCAGTGCGAAGGTGATCGATGGCATCGCGAATCCTTCCCTGTGCGATGAGGTTCTCGCCGATACGGTACTCTTTGGACGCGTGAGTTTTCGTCGCTTCATCGTCCACTCTCTCGAGCGCGGTGTCGACAAGGAGCAGCAGAGCGATCGCGCCGAGAATGGCGGCAAAGGTAACGATGAATTCAGACGCGCTCGCCGTGGGCGATGGTCCAGCTGGCTGCGCGGTCGGGTCGCTCATCGCTAGACGACTTTGCTCGTGCCGCTCGGCGGAGTGATGCGACGCGTGTCGACGCCGTACGCCTTGAGAACATCGACCAGCGTAACGACTCCTTCCATCGATCGCGCGTTCGCTCTGCTAACGACGGGCAGCACGTTGTGGCCGGTGTCTCCCATGCGCGCGAGGGCCAGACCCAGTGGCTGATCGCCGTGAACGTGTGGAAACTGGATGGTGTCATCACCGTCGGGCCCGCGTGCTCGCTTCATTATGGTAGCGATCGTCACGGGACGCTGAGATCCGGTGGTCGCATCGATGATGTCACTCACTCTCACCATTCCGACCAGGCCTTCCTCGTCGGCGACGGGCCACGACTCGAGGTCGCTCCTCTTCATCAGGTCGGTCGCTTCGTCGACCTTCATTTCGGGAGTCAGCGGCTTCGGCGCTTTGCGGGTCGCGCCCGAGACCCAGAGACCCGCGCGCGAACGGAACGCGCCAGTCGGCAGGTGGAGTCCATCCTGATGCGCAAGCGCCTCGTAAATCGGCTCACGCTGCAGTTTCTGCGAGATGAAATACGCAATCACATTCGAGATCATCAGCGGAACGATGATCGTGTAATCGCGCGTCACCTCGAAGATCATGATCACCGATGTGAGGGGCGTCCGGATGACCCCGGCGAAGGCAGCTCCCATCCCGACGAGCGCGTACGCACCCGCACCAGCCGTCGACGCCGGAAAGACCAGGTGCGCGACGGAGCCGACCGATGCGCCGACCATCGCGCCGATGAAAAGCGTCGGTCCAAAAATTCCTCCAGCGTTACCCGAGGCGTAGGCGACCGAAGTTGCGATGATCTTGAGCAGTGCGAGGACGGCGACCGTTCTGAGGATGACGTCGCCGTTCAGCACTCTCTCGACCTGGTCGTAGCCTACGCCGAGCACTTGCGGGGCGAAGAAGCCGAGGATGCCGACGGTGAGTCCGCCCGCGACGGGTTGAATCCAGAGGGTCGAATTGGGGAGTCGAGCAAATCGCGCGCGAAGTCCCAGCAACAGCTTCACGAACGCCACCGACGCAAGCCCGCCGACGATGCCTAAGAGCGCGTAGATACCCAGCTCCGCCGGACTGACCAGATGGTAACCAGCGACATGGAACAGCGGATTGTCGCCGAGCACGAGGTGGAGGACCATCCACGAAGTGGCAGACGCCAGGACGACGGAGCCGAGCACGGGCGCGTGCAGGTCGCCCATGATCTCCTCGAGCGTGAAGAGCACTGCGGCGATCGGAGTATTGAAAGCCGCCGAAAGCGCGGCGGCTCCCCCGACAGGTACGAGCCATTTCGTCTGCGCGTTGCTCAGCCCCAGTCGTCGCGCGATCGCCGACGCGAGGCCCGACCCTATATAGACGGCAGGTCCTTCTCGTCCGAGCGGTATTCCGCTCGCGAGGGAGGTGGAGCAGCAGATGAACTTTCCGACAACGGATCGGAGGGAGATGCGGCCGTCGTGGATGAAAACAGCGGCGCGCGTCTGTGGAATTCCGCTGCCGCGCGCGAGCGGGAAGTAGCGAAAGAGCAGATATCCCGTGACGAGCGAGCCGAGCGTCGGGACGAGAATGCGGCGCCAGCCCGATCCGCCGGCGGGGTACATGTGTGCGGCGAGGCGTCCGGTAAGGAGAATGAACGCGACGACGACCAAACCGACGAGCGCACCGATGACGAGGCTGAGGACCAGGGCAAGCCGATCCTCTTCGCGACGGAGATCCTCGACCAGCTCGACAATTCGCTTTGGAAGTCGCGGGAGCTTACGGCGGCGCATCTGGGGAAACTAAGCGGTGCGGCGCGGGATGGCAGGCAATACGCCTAGACCCGAGCCGGCAGCGCATACCATAGCACTGCGCAGAAGTGCGACATGCTGCCAGCGAGGACGAACAGGTGCCAAATCGCGTGGTGGTAGCGGCGCCGCTCGTCACGAACGTAAAAAACGACGCCTCCGGTATAGAACAGCCCGCCCGCCACCAGCCAGACAATTCCCCGCGGCGCGACGTGAAGCGTGAGAGGGCGAAGGGCGACGACCATCAGCCATCCCATCCCGAGATAGACCGCCGTTGAAAGCATTGGCAGCCGCGCGCCAAAAGCGCCCTTGAGCGCAACGCCGGCGATCGCGAGACCCCACACGATGCCGAAGAGACTCCAGCCCCACGGTCCGCGCAAAGTAACAAGGGTAAACGGGGTATATGTGCCGGCGATGAGAAGATAGATCGCGGCGTGATCGATCCGCTGGAACACCGCCTTCGCGCGCGGTGAGCGGAGGGCGTGGTACAACATCGATGACGTGAAGAGCAGCAGCAGTGTCGTCGCATATACCGCGGCCGCGACGACGCGCCAGGGATCTCCAGTGCCGAGCGCGAGAATCACAAGCAGGGGTCCGGCGACGAGCGTGATGACGACGCCCAGACCGTGGGTGAGACTATTCGCGAGCTCTTCGCCGGTGGACTGCGCGCGCGAGGTCGTCATCGAACGAGGAAGGAGATTATGTGCGCCCGATCATTAGGTTACCGACACTCTGCTCGTGGTCGAAACGGCACCCGCAAGGACAATATCTTCTTCACGCCGCTTGCTATCAACCTGATTCCGGTCAAGCTGACTGCAATTGAGTCTGGCCCAACGTTTCGACTGGCCCTATACTGGAAGCTGGTTCGACGGTGAGTCAACAGTGGGAATGAGTCAGCAGTTCTCCACGACAGCTCGGTCGCGACGGATCAATCGCCTCGTCGCCGCGCTGCCGGAGCGGTACATGGTTCAGCGCGAAATCGGCGAAGGCGGGGCCGCGCACGTCTTCCTGGCGGAGGACACCGAGACGAAAGCGCTGGTCGCGGTCAAAGTTCTTCGCGCTGACATGGCGACCGCCGTCGGTGAAAAGCGATTCAATCGCGAGATAGAGATTGTCCGCGGATTGAAGCACCCGAACATCCTGCCGTTGCTCGACTACGGTACGGTTAGCACGCGAATCTTTTTTACGTCGCCATATATCGAGGGCGACACGTTGCGAGCGAGGATCCGGCGCGAGGGTCCGATGCCGCTTAGTGACGCTCTGTCGATCGCCAGCGATGTGGCGGCAGCACTCGACTACGCGCACGCGAGAGGAATCATCCACCGCGACGTAAAGCCGGCGAACATCCTCCTTGCTGCGGGCGGTGCCGTCATCGGTGATTTCGGGATCGCACGCGCTACCGCCTTCAACCGCTCCGAAGCAATCACGGGCTCGGGCGTCTCACTTGGCACGCCGGAATACATGAGCCCGGAACAATGTGGCGCCGTCCGTGAGCTCGATGCGCGGTGCGACGTCTACGCGCTTGGCTGCGTCGTTTACGAGATGTTGGCGGGCGAGCCACCGTTCACAGGGCCCACCGAGCAGGCCGTGTACGCTCGACACTTTGCCGAGCCGCCGCGCTCGATTCGGGTGGTGCGTCCCTCAGTGCCGGCTGGCGTGGATCAGGCGATCACCAAAGCGCTGGCGAAGGTCAGGGCGCACAGGTTCTACAGCGCGGGCGAGTTCTTCGACGCGCTCGACGAGGGTGTGAGGTCGGGGACTCGCACGGCCTAATCGACGCTCGAGGAATGTGTCAGGTCGGGACGCGCGCGGCTTAATCGTCGTCTCCCGGGTTTGGGCGCCGCGGAATCGTCCGCTCGGCAATACCGTTTGGCTCGGGCAACTGGCGATCGATCAGCGCGTTGGTTGGTGTCGAGGCACTAACCGCGGCACCGAAGAAACCCGCTACCGCCGAGGCAGACTCGCTTCCGGGCCAATAGCTCGAATGTCCGTATGCCTTGGTTCCATGCGACATCGGGACGCTGGATCGCCAGGCCGAGCCGGGATGACCGGCGCGTCCCACGGCAGTCGGGAAAAATCCGTCGTGGCCCGCCGTCTGACCGATGGGAAAAGCGTAATGAAGCACCGAGTCGCCTTTGGAGTGCAATACACAAGCGCCGCCGATCGAATCGATTCCGACCCTTAGGTCGCCGTCCAATTCGAAATGGGATGTTGGGATTTCGGCAATGACCCGTCCGCCGAGCGAGTGTGAAACGACATAAAGGATAATGGGCTTACCTTCCGGCCCAAAAGCCTGACGCAACAGCTGGAGAATTTTCTCGGCCGCGTCCTTTGCGATGGCAATCTTGAACGGATAGCAAAGGGTCGACGCAATCGCATTTTCTTCGTCACCGGGCCACTGGATTCCGAAGATGGGCCAGGGAAGGGAGTCCCTCATCGTCGATTTTTGCAAGCCTGCGACGAACGTAGCGAACGAGCCGCTTGCGGCTTCACGCGAATTGTTGAAGCCGTGCACCAGCAGTAACGCGGTTCCTTTTCCCTCTAACCGGTCGGCGCCGCTCGCGTAGTAAGCGTCGATCACGGCGCCGCCGGCGTTGCGTCCGTGCTCGCGCACGCTGATTTCGCTGATCTTTGTGTCCATTACGAATCAGGCAGTGCGGAGCTTCTGGAGCGCGGCGGTGAGATCACGAGCGACGGGCGCGAGAAATCCGGCAAGGATCGTGGTTCCCACGATGCTC
>WNGC01001359.1_pt1 | contig 20297 bp, 12 predicted proteins | sample 5400051 | NCBI WGS metagenome assembly WNGC01 (sample SAMN13153368, study PRJNA577476) | soil metagenome | isolation source: 20 cm soil or saprolite under grassland replicate 2 | place: USA:California | collected 2016-06-15
ACTCCTCCGGCACCGCCATGCCGAGGACGCCCAACTCCGCCAATGGCTTCATGTTGTCCCACGGGAAGGTGCCGTCCATCCAGCGCGGGGCGCGCTCGCGGAACTCGCTCTGCGCCAGCTCGCGCACGGTCGAGACAAAGCGGCGCTGCTCGTCGGTTAGGGTCGGAAACACGGGAGCTCTCCTGGGATGCGAGAGCAGGAGTATGGCCCCTCGGCTATGCCGCTACCACTGGGCGTCGAGGAGGCGGCGGATCAGCGCGCGTAGGGCGTCGTGCGGGCGGGTGAGGCCGAGCGAGGCCATCCTATCGTCCCATTGCGTCGCGAGAGCTTGCGCCCGGTCGATCAAGGGCCCGCTGCCGAGCCCGCCGACCCAGGAGGGCAGGTCGCGCGAGGCGAAGAGCGCCAGGGTAAACACGCCGACAAAGGTCAGCGCCAGCACCTGACGCGCCGAAGCGCCGCGGCGGCGCAACGCGAGCGGGATCGCGTCGGCCGTTATCGTGGACGGCGGCGGCGATAGGGGTTCGCGGAGTTCGCGTTCGAGAGCGACCATGGCTCAGAAGCGGAAATAGATGAACGGGGCGACCCCCTCAGGGCCGAGCGCGTTGATCAGCGCGACGACAATGCCAGCCATCGCGCCGAGCCCCCAGCTCGGGACACGCGCGAAGGCCAGAGCGGCGCGATCGAACAGCGCATCCGGCGTGAACTGGCCGGCGAGCCCCAAGACGATGAGCGCCACGACAAAGGGACCGGCTTGCTGAACGCCGTCGCCCCAGCCGGAGGCGAGCCCGCCGATGAAAAGCGAGGCGACCGCGAAATCCTCGGCGCGAAAGAAGATCCAGGCGAGACAGACGAAATGGAAGACGATCAGCGTCGCGACGATTTTCGCGGCCGGTGACAAGGCGCGCCGGCCGATCCACGGCTCCAGCAAGCGCTCGACCGCGAGCCCGCCGCCATGCAAGGCGCCCCAGGCGATGAATTTCCACGCCGCGCCGTGCCACAATCCACCGAGCAGCATCGTCAAGAAGAGGTTGCGGTAGGTCTTCCACCGGCCGTGGCGGTTGCCGCCGAGCGGCTTGTAAAGATAGTCGCGCAGCCAGGTCGACAGCGAGATGTGCCAGCGCTGCCAGAATTCGCGCAGCCGCTGCGCCCGGTAGGGCTGGTTGAAATTCGCCGGGAAGCGGAAGCCGAGGAGCGCCGCCAGCGCGATCGCCATGTCGCTATAGGCGCTGAAATCGCAAAAGATCTGCACCGCATAGCCGTAGGTGGCGAGCAAGAGATCGGGGCCGCCATAGCTGGTGGGGGCGCTGAACACCGGGTCGACAAGCCCGGTCGCGAGGTAATTCGCGATGACGACCTTTTTGAAGAGCCCGCTGAGGATCAGCAGCAGGGCCGGGCCGATCGGGATCGGCTCGGTCGAAGGTCTGACGAGCTGCGGCAGGAAGTAGGCGGCGCGCACGATCGGGCCGGCGACGAGCTGCGGGAAGAACGACATGTAGAGCAGCATGTCGAGCGGGTTGCGGCACACCGCGACGTCGCGTCGGTAGACATCGGTGATGTAGGAGATGCCGTGAAATGTGAAGAACGAGATGCCCACCGGCAGCAGGATCTCGATAAACGGCACCTCGTGCTCGAGGCCGAGAAGGCGCGCCAGCTGGTTCGCTGAGGAAATAAAGAAATCGAAATATTTGAAGATGCCGAGGAGCCCGAGGTGCAGCGCGACCGCGATCCCGAGGATCGTCCGGGCGCGCCGTTCGTCCGATGCCCGGTCGATCAGCTGCCCGGCGATGTAGCTGAGCGCCGAGCTGCCGGCGAGCAGCAAGCAGAAGCGCCAATCCCACTGGGCGTAGAAATAATAGCTGGCGACGACCAGCACCGTCTTTTTTGCGGCGAAGCGCGTGCCGAGCACCGCCATCGCCGCCGCGACAATCAGAAAGAACAGCAAGAACCCGAGGGTCGGGAACAGCATTGGGGTTCAGAGGGCCGCGAGCCGCAGGAAAGAAGCGATAATTTTAGGCAAAGCGAATTCTTTACACATCCGGCGAAATCTTCCGATTCGCTTCTACCGTTGGGCGCGAGCCAGGGCAAGGGGAGGATCGGCGGGATACCATGCACCGCCCCTTCCGAGGCTCGGAATGCGCCGCCGATTGAATTTGCATCGGCATCGAGAACGGCTAAAAATCTTGAGAGAGGGGTGGATTGTGGGGCGCAGTGCGGTGCGGGGGTCCGGTTGGTTCTGCGGCGCTGTGCGGCTGGTCGGGCGTGTCGCCCTCCTGTTGTGCTGCATCGGCGCCCTGGCCGATATTTCGTCGGCCGAAGAAATCGCGAATCGCACGACGATCGTGGTGTTTGGTGACAGCCAAGGGGCCGGTCTTGCCCGCGGCTTACAGCGAATCCTGATCGAGGACCAGCGCTTCCGCGTCCTCAACCGCACGCATGCCGGCGCCGCGCTGGTTCATGCCGAAAGCGAGTGGTTCGGAGCGATCCAGAATTTTGTTACGCATGAGAAAGCCGATGTCGCGGTCGCGATGTTCGGCGCCAATGACCGCCTCGATTTCAAGGATGAATCGGGGACCACGTTGCGGTTCCGCACCGAGGAATGGCGCGCGGCCTATGCCGCCCGCATCGACCAGCTGCTGAAAGCGATGACCGATGCTGGTCTCAAGGTCATCTGGTGCGGCAACCCGATCGCCCGCAGCGACACCTATTCGACCGACATGAGCTATATCAACGACATCTACGCGGCCGAGGCGGCAAAATTCGGGGCGCAATTCATGCCATTGTGGAATGCGGTCGCGGATCGCGACGGCCATTACGCCGCCTTTGGCAAGGACCGCGACGGGGTCACCCAGCGGATGCGCGCCGATGACGGGATCCATTTCACAGCGCCGGGGTACGAGCTGATTGCCGGGAGAGTCCTCGAGCTGATACCGCCGCCGCCGACCAACATGCCCTAATGGCGCTCGACCCGCGGCTCAATGCCTATCGCGAGGATCTGGCCGATGCGCGGTTGCGCGGGCGCGTGGCCGCGCGGCGCTTTGTCGACGGCCGGCCGGCGCGGATTATCGCCGGACGCATCCCGGTCCGTCGCGCGCCGGCTGAGGACGCGCCGCTCGACACCTATTACCATTATGGCGAGCCGGTTCTTGTCTTCGAGAAAGCCGGCGGCTGGGCCTGGTGCCAGTCGCTCGAAGACGGCTATGTCGGCTATATCGACGAAAGCCAAGGGGCGATCGGCAAGCCGGCAGAACCGACGCATGTTGTCGCGACGATGGGCACCTATGTTTACGCCGAGCCCGATATGAAATCGCCGCCGGCCGATTTTTTGCCGCGGCACAGCGCAGTCGTCGTCGCCGAGCGCGGGATCGTGACCCGTGGCAGCGAGTATGCGCGGCTCGACACCGGGGAATTCGTGCCGTTCGGCTGCCTGTCCGAGGAGCCGCCTCACTCCCCCGATCTCGTCGCCGCTGCCGAACGCTATCTCGGCTGCCCGTATTTGTGGGGCGGCACGAACTTTTTCGGGCTCGACTGCTCTGGGCTGGTGCAGAACGCGTTCCGCGATCTCGGCATCATTGTATTGCGCGACACCGACATGCAGCGCGACACGCTCGGCGAGATCGTGGCAGTAGGCAGTGCGGCCGAGCTGCGGCGCGGCGATCTCCTGTACCCCGGGGGCCATGTGCTGATCTATGCCGGCAACGGCGAGGTCATTCACGCATCGGACGGCACGATGTCGGTGCGGCGTCAGGCTTTGGCCGAGTTCATGGCGGGGCGCGGTTTCGAGATGGCGAGCTTTGTCGTGCGCCGCCATCCGGCGGCAGCGCTCAACCCGGGGGGAACTGCGCCATCCAGTGCCGCGCGATGTCCTCCCGCCGGCAGATCCAGACGCGGTCGTGCGCGCGGAGATGCTCGATAAAGCGGATCAGCGCCTTGGCGCGGCCGGGATGACCGCAAATGCGCATGTGCAACCCAATCGACATCATCTTGGGGTGCTCGGCCCCCTCCTCGTATAAGAGGTCGAAGCTGTCGCGGAGATAGGCGAAGAAATCCTCGCCCGGCCCGAACACGCCGCGGCCGAATTTCACGTCGTTTGTCGCGAGCGAATAGGGAATGACGAGGTGCGGCTTCTCGCCAACCCTCGTCCAATAGGGTAGTTCGTCGTTGTAGGCGTCGCTGTCATAGAGAAACCCGCCATTCTCGGCGATCAGGCGGCGGGTGTTTTCGGAGGGCGCATAGCGGCAGTACCAGCCGAGGGTCGGTTTGCCGGTCGTCTCGCGGATCAGCGCGACGGCGCGGGCGATCTGGTCGCGCTCCTCGGCCTCGCCGAGTTCGTAATGCTTGATCCAGCGATAGCCGTGGCCGCAGATGTCCCAATCGGTGGCGGCGATCGCGGCGGCCGCCGGCGGGTTCGCCTCCAGCGCACGGGCGCAGGCGAACAGGGTCACCGGCACTCCGAACCGGGTGAAGATACGATGGAGCCGCCACCAGCCGACCCGGGCGCCGTATTCGAACATGCTCTCGGCGGCGAGGTCGCGGCGGTTGCCCGCATCCGTGCTGGCGCTCTCGATGAGCCCGGTTTCCGAGATGCCGTCGCCGGCCGGGTGGGACAGCTCCGAGCCTTCCTCGAAATTGATGACGAAGTTGACCGCGATGCGCGCCTCGCCCGGCCAGCGCGGGTCAGGCGGTTCCGCCCCGTAGCCGACAAAATCGCGATTGCTCATTCGGCTCTCCTCAAGTCGGTTCGGGCGCCTCTTCGGCGGGAGTCGCGGTCTCGGCAGCGCGGCGGGTGATACGGAGGATCGGCACGCAGGCGAGCAGCAGAAAGACAGCGAGCACGACAAAGCTCTCCGTCGCGCCCCACCAATCGGCAATCACCCCCATGATCGGCGGAATGACGATCGCGGCGAGCCGGTTCATCGTCTGGCGCAGGCCGACAACCGAGCCCTGGCGATAGCGCCCGACCGCCTTCGCCTGGACGGAGAACATCATCGGCTGCACGACCCCTTGCAGCCAGCCCCGCGCCGCCTGGGCCAGGAACAGCAAGGCGAAAATGCCGCCGAGAAACGGCGTCGCGCAGATGAACAGGATCGACAAGACCGTGCCGCTCAGCATCGTCTTCTGCGGGTCGCCGAACCGCATCGCCCGCCCGGCAAACAGCGAGCCGAAGCCGCTCGCCGTCTCGATCGCAGCGAACAGGATGCCGATCGAGGTGCCGGTCAACCCGATGCTGTCGAGATAGACGATATACAGCGAGAACTGCACGCCCGAGGTCGCGGTGCGCAGAAACATGATCGCCATCGTCGCGGCAATCGCCGGGATCGCCATCAGCGCGAAGCAATTGATGTAATCCGACAAGCGGGGCAGCGTGTCGCGCAGGCGGAACGCCGGTGATGCGCGCGCCGAATGGGCCTCGCGCGGCGCCACCTCCGCTTCGGGCGCGCGCAACAGCGCAATCGTCAGAACGATCCCCCACACCGCGCCGATCAGATAGGCCGGCCAGACGCCGCCCAGATCCCAGGCGGCGCCGACGATGATCGGCGCGACAGCGGTGCCGATCCGCGCAAAAAAGCTGAAGCGGCCGATATACCCGGCATCGCCCTCGGCCAATTGTGCGATCAAGGTCTGCGACCCCGACCAGGCAAAGGACAGCGCCCCGCAACAGCGGCCAGAACCACGGCACCAGCGGAAAAACCGGCGCGAGGCAGATCCCGGTCCACACGAAGAACAGCGTGACCCGGCGCGTCCCGAAGCGGTCCATCAGGACGCCGATATGGATCGACAGAAACACCGCAAGCGCCGAACGGGCCCCGACGATGACGCCGATTTCGCCGGCGCTCATGCCGAGCGACAGGCAATAGAGCGGCATCAGAAAAATATAGAAATCGACGTAGCCCATGCTGAACAGCCCGACCACGTAAAGCGGGACCGGGTTGTTCAGGACGGGCCGCGCTTCCGCCGTCATCGATCGGCGGCTCGTCTTGTCATCGGGCGTTTCCCCCGCGCATTCGCGTGCGTCGGGATATGCTATAGCCGAGCAGCGGGAACGCCAAATCGCCAGCCGCGGGGCCAGGGTGGAGGCGCGCCTCGAATGACCATCTAGCGGGAATGTCTGCCTCGGAACCCTCCTCATTAAGCACCGCACCTTTACAGAACCGCCTCGCAGATTGCGGGAATGGCGGGGCGGCAGAGAGTGCGCGCGACCCGGTCTGCGGCATGAGCGTCGATCCGGCGAGGACGCCGCACCGCGCCGAGCACGATGGCCAGAGCTATTTCTTTTGCGGGACGCGGTGCCGGGAACGGTTTATCGCGGAGCCGGCCCGCTATGTTTCCGAGAAGCCCATGCAAGAGCAGGCGACGGCCGGGACGCAATGGACCTGCCCGATGCACCCGGAGATCATCCGCGATGCGCCCGGAGCGTGCCCGATCTGCGGCATGGCGCTGGAACCCTTGACCCCGGTTACCGGCGAGGAGCCAGAGAACCCAGAGTTGCGCCACATGACGCACCGCTTATGGGTCACCGCGGCGCTCTCCGTCCCGCTGTTGATAATCGCGATGGGCGGGCATGCCGTTGCGATGCTGTCGCCGCGCGCCCTGGCGTGGCTGCAGCTGGCGCTCGCAACACCAGCCGTGCTGTGGGGCGGCTGGCCGTTTTTTCAACGCGGCTGGGCCTCGCTGCGCAACCGCAGCCTCAACATGTTCACGCTGATCGCGCTCGGCACAGGCGTCGCGTATCTCTACAGCGTCGTTGCGGCGGTAATCCCCGGAATTTTCCCGGCATCGTTTCGCGGCGCCGATGGCGGGGTGCCGCTTTATTTCGAGGCCGCGTCGGTCATCACCGCGCTGGTTCTCCTCGGGCAGGTGCTCGAATTGCGCGCGCGATCGCAGACCGGCGGCGCGATCCGCGCGCTGCTCGATCTCGCGCCAAAGCAGGCGCGGCTGGTGCGCGAGGACGGGTCGGAGGCGGACATCCCGCTCGACGTGGTCAAGCCGGGCGACCGGCTGCGCGTGCGTCCCGGCGAGAAGGTGCCGGTCGATGGTGTGGTGATCGAAGGACACAGCAACGTTGACGAGTCGATGATCAGCGGCGAGCCGCTGCCGGTCGAGAAATCCACGGGCGACAAGGTGACGGGCGCAACGGTCAACGCGACCGGCAGCTTTGTCATGCGCGCCGAGCGGGTCGGCAGCGACACGGTGCTCGCCCGGATCGTCCATATGGTGGCCGAGGCGCAGCGCTCGCGCGCGCCAATCCAGAAACTCGCGGACAAGGTGTCGGGCTGGTTCGTGCCGGGCGTCGTGCTCGTCGCGATCGCTTCCTTTGCCGCGTGGTCGATTTTCGGGCCGCCGCCGGCGATGGGGTTTGCGCTCCTCAACGCCGTCGCCGTGCTGATCATCGCCTGCCCCTGCGCGCTGGGGCTCGCGACGCCGATGTCGATCATGGTCGTCACCGGCCGCGGCGCGCATGCCGGCGTTTTGGTGCGCAATGCCGAAGCGCTCGAAGCGATGGAGAAGGTCGACACGCTGGTCGTCGACAAAACCGGCACATTGACGGAAGGGAGGCCCCGCCTCCTCGGCGTCATGTCGGTCGGCGATCAGGACGAGAATGCGCTGCTGCGGTTGGCGGCGAGTCTGGAGCAGGCGAGCGAGCATCCGCTGGCGGCGGCGATCGTGAAGGGCGCGGAAGAGCGCGGGCTGGCGCTCACTGCACCCATTGATTTTGCTTCCCAGACCGGCCGCGGCGTGACCGGAACGGTCGAGGGCAGGCGCGTGGCGGTCGGCAACTCCGCGCTGTTCGCCGCGCTGCGCATCGAGCCGGACGGGCTGCCCGAGCGCGCCGAGGCGCTGCGGCAGGGCGCCCAGGGCGTCATGATGATCGCGGTTGACGGCAGTGCCGCCGGGCTCGTCGCGGTCGCCGATCCGATCAAGAAGAATGCGCGCGGCGCGCTCGCGGCGTTGCGCAGAGGCGGTATCCGCATCGTCATGCTGACCGGCGACAGCCGCACGACGGCCGATGCGGTGGCGCGACAACTCGACATCGACGAGGTGTTCGCCGAGGTGTTGCCGGACCAAAAGGCCGACGCCATCAAGCGATTGCAGGATGAGGGCCGCTTTGTCGCGATGGCCGGCGACGGCATCAACGACGCGCCGGCCTTGGCGCAGGCTCAGGTCGGAATTGCGATGGGCACCGGCACCGATGTCGCGATGGAAAGCGCTGCGGTGACCCTGGTCAAAGGCGATCTGCAGGGCATCGTGCGCGCCCGGCATCTGAGCCGCGCGGTGATGCGCAACATCCGCCAGAATTTGTTCTTTGCGTTCGTGTTCAACGCGCTCGCGGTGCCGATCGCGGCCGGGGTGCTGTATCCGTTTACCGGCTTGTTGCTGAACCCGATGATCGCCAGCGCGGCGATGAGCCTGAGCTCGGTGACGGTCGTGACGAACGCGCTACGACTGCGCTCGGTGTCATTGTGAAGCGGTGCGGCGGGTGAGCTCGATATAGCCGTGAACGTCGATGCGGGCGTCGAAAGCGGGGCTGACGAGTGTCGAGGTTTCGTCCTCGACGATGACCGCCGGACCGGCGATGAAGGCGCCCGGAACAAGCGCGGCGCGCTCGTAAATCGGGACGTCGATAAAATCGGCGGTGTCGGCATCGAATACGGCGCGGCGGCGGGCCGGCTGCGGCGTGTAGCGCGGCGGCTCCGGCGGGGGCTCCGCCGCATCGGCCGGCACCGGCCCGCTCAGCAGCAACACCCAGCTCAGCACCTCGACTTCGACCCCGGGAATAATGCGGCTGTAGAGTCGGCGATAGGCGGTCTCGAAGGCGGCGAGCAATTCGCCCGCATCCTCGTCGCGGTAGTCGCGCGCCGGCACCGGCACCGCGATCTCGTGTCCCTGGCCGCGATAGCGCATGAAAGCCGAACGGGTTTCGGTCAGCGGGGCCTTGGGCTCGCCGCGCCGGACGATCGCCTCGGCCTCGGCGCGCATCGCCGCAAGCAACGCATTGGCGCTCGCGCCGTCGAAGGCGTCGAGCCGCTGCAATTGCGAACGCACGATCTCGTAGGCGATCGGCGCGCGCAGAAACCCGACTGCCGAGCCGACGCCGGCGTTCGACGGCACCAGCACCCGATCGAGGCCGAGCTTGTCGGCCAGGCGCGCGGCATGCAAGGGCGCCGCGCCGCCGAACGCGACAAGCGTGCGGCCGCGCGCATCCTTGCCGCTTTCGATCGCGTGCACGCGGGCAGCGTTGGCCATGTTCTCGTCGACGATCTCGGCGATTCCGAAGGCGGCGAGCGGCAGCGTAAGATCAAGCGGCCCCGCGATGGTCTGCTGCACCGCGCCTTCGGCGGCGTCCTTATCGAGCGCCATGCGGCCGCCGGAAAGGCCGAGCGGGTCGATACGGCCGAGCAAGAGATCGGCGTCGGTCACGGTCGGCGCCTTGCCGCCGCGGCCGTAGCAGGCCGGGCCCGGATCGGCGCCGGCGCTGTCGGGGCCGACGGTGATGCGCTTCAGCTGGTCGATGCGGGCGATCGAGCCGCCCCCAGCCCCGATCTCGACCATCTCGATGACCGGGATGCGTAATGGCAGGCCGCTGCCCTTTTTGAAGCGGTAGATGCGCGCGACCTCGAAAGCGCGGCTGGTCTGCGGCTGAAAATCGTCGATCAGGCAGATCTTCGCGGTCGTGCCGCCCATATCGTAAGACAAAACGGTGTCGAGCCCGCATTGCCGCGCGATCTGGCTGGCAAAGATGGCACCGCCGGCGGGGCCGCTTTCGACAAGACGCACCGGAAACCGGATTGCGGTTTCGACCGTCGTCAACCCGCCTCCTGACAACATCAAGAACAGCGGACAGCGCAGGCCCTCCTGCTGCAGCTTCTCTTCGAGATTGACGAGGTAGCGCCCCATCATCGGCTGCACATAGGCGTTGGCGCAGGCGGTCGAGAAGCGCTCGTATTCGCGCATCTCGGGCGACACCTCGCAGGACAGCGTGTAGGTCACCCCGGTAAGGCGCGCGGTCAAGATCTCGCGGGTGCGCTCCTCATGCGCCGGGTTCGTGTAGCTGTGCAAAAAGCCGATCGCGACGCTGTCGACCTGCTCCTCAGCGAGGCGGTCGGCGAGGCGCTCGAGCGCATCTTCGTCGAGCGGCAGGATGATCTTACCCTGGGCGTTGACCCGCTCCGGCGCGACAAAGCGCAGCCGGCGCGGCACCAGGGGCGGTGGCAGGTCGATGTTGACGTCGTATTGCTCGAAGCGGTTTTCGTGGCGGATCTCGATCGTGTCACGAAAGCCCTCGGTCGTGACGAGGGCGGTCTTGGCGCCCTTGCGCTCGATGATCGCGTTCGTCGCCAAGGTCGTGCCGTGGATGATGATCGAGAGATCGCGCGGGGCGAGCGCCGCCTCGAGCAACACCTCTCGGATCGCCGCGATGACGGCGCGCTCGGGCGCCTCGGGGGTCGTCAGGATCTTGGCGCTGTAGCGCCGCGCGCCAGCGGCATCAGCCACCTCCAGGGCGACATCGGTAAAGGTACCGCCGATATCGACCCCGAGCCGTCCCGTCGCTTTCCACCCCGCCGCCACCGCTGCCCCGTCCCTCGGAAAGGCCCGGAGTGTTCCGGGCGCGCCGCTGCCCTGTCAATGGGCGCGTCCCCGCGCTTGGCCCTTCCTGCCCTACCAGAGCCGCGGCAGAGAGTCCCAGAAACCGGGCAGCGTGTCAGCGGGAGGCAACGGGTTGAAATTGAGCGGGCTGTCCGCCTCGATGCGGTCGCGGCTGGGCAGCTGCGAGGCATCCCAGCCCCCGCCCAATGCCTGGATCAACGCGACGCTGGCGACGAGCCGGCTTTGCCGCACATTGGCCGCGGTTATCGCGTTGTTGAGCGCCGTGGTCTGGGCGACGACGACACTGGTATAGGCGACGGTCCCGGCCTTGTACTGGTTGGTTATGATGCGCTCCGCCTCGCGCGCAGCGGCAACCGCCGCATCTTCGGCCACCGCCTGGTTGGCAAGGATGCGCAGCGCAGCCAGCTCGTCCTCGACCTGCTGGAATCCGGTCAGCACGGTCTGCCGATAATTGGCGATGGCGGCGTCGAAAGCGGCGCGGTCCTGCTCGACCGCCGCATGGCGCAACCCGGCATCGAAGAGCGTCTGGGTCAGCGTGTCTCCGACCGACCACATCCGGCTGGCCGTGTTGAACAGGCGCTTGATCATCGAAGCCGAAACGCCGTAATCGGCCGACAGCGTGACAGTCGGGAAGAACGCCGCCTCTGCGGCGCCGATCAGCGCGTTGGCGGCGGCCATGCGCCGCTCCGCCGCAGCGATGTCCGGACGACGTTCCAGCAATGCCGCCGGCAACTCGGGCGGGACGTCCGGAATGGCAAGCTTCTCCGTCGTCGCCGCGATCGAGAATTCCGCCGGCGCCTTGCCGATCAGCACCGCGATGGCATGTTCGAGCTGGGCGCGGGTCACACCAAGCGCGATCAGTTGCGCCCGCGTGTTCTCAAGCTGCGCTTCGGCCTGCGACACCGCCGACTGATCGGCGGTGCCGGCGCGGTACTGGTTGCGGGTGATGCGCAGCGATTCGCCAAAAGCCTGGACCGAGGCTTCCAGCAGCCGCTTCAACTCGTCGGCAATGCGGAGCTGCATATAGTCGCTGGCGAGCTGGCCTTGCGCGGCGAGTCGGGCGCTGGCCACATCGCCCGCGCTGGCCTGCGCACTGGCGACATCGCTCTCGACCGTCCGCTCGACCTTGCCCCACAGATCGGGAACCCAGCTCGCCGAGGTCGTAAGGCTGAAAAAGTTGGAGATGCTCCCGGTATTGCCGCCGGAAACGCCTGTCGCTCCCACCCGCCCGCCGCTGGTGCGCTGGCGCGTCGCCGTTTCCGTGAAACTCGCCGTCGGAAAGAACCCGGCGCGGGCCTGTGCGACGATCGCCTCCGCCTGGCGGAAGGCGGCCGCCGCTGCCTTCAAATTCTGGTTCGAAATGTCGATCTGGCGCTCCAGACTATCGAGCACCGGGTCGTCGTAGACGGACCACCAGCTGCCGCGATCGTAGATGTCGGCCGGCCGCGCCACTCGCCAGCCGGTCTGCCCGCCGCTCTCAAGCGTCGCCTCCTTGTAGGCGACCGGCACCGGTGCGGGCGCCCGCTGATAATTCGGCCCAACCGTGCAGGCTCCGACCAGCAATGTCCCGAGCTGCAGCAGCGCGCGGGCCGGTTTTCGCCGGGACGACAGATTGTAGGTTGTCATTCGCCCGGTTCGGGCGCCCGGCCGCGCCACGACATGCGGCGGCGCGCTCCCCAGCGCTGTTGGGCCCACAGGCGATAACGGTCGAGATAGAGATAGATGACCGGCGTCGTGTAGAGCGTCAGAACCTGGCTGACGAGGAGCCCGCCGACGATCGAGATGCCGAGCGGACGGCGCAGCTCCGAGCCTTCGCCAAAGCCGATCGCGAGAGGCACCGCGCCAAGCGCCGCCGCCATCGTCGTCATCATGATCGGGCGGAAGCGCAAGAGCGAAGCCTTGTAGATCGCCTGGCGCGAGCTGAGCCCGTCGTTGCGCTCCGCGGCGAGCGCAAAGTCGATCATCATGATCGCGTTCTTTTTGACGATGCCGATCAGGAGGATGACGCCGATCAGCGCGATGATGCTGAAATCGATGTTGAACAGCATCAGCGCGAGGACCGCGCCGACCCCCGCGGAAGGCAGCGTCGAGAGAATCGTGATCGGGTGGATGTAGCTCTCATAGAGGACGCCGAGCACGATATAGACGGCGACCAATGCGGCGGCGACGAGGATCGGCTCATTGGCCAACGATGTCTGAAACAATTGTGCGGTCCCGGCGAAATTGCCGCGCACATTCGCCGGCATGTGCAGCTGCGCCACGGCCGCGTTGATCGCCTGCGTCGCTTCGCCGAGCGAGACGCCGGGCTTCAGGTTGAACGAGATCGTGCTGGCGACAAAGAGCCCCTGGTGATTGACCGCCAGCGGGGTATTGCCGGTCTCGTAATGTGCGACAGCGGAGAGCGGCACCATCGTCTCATGTGCGGTACTGACGGCGGCGCCCGTTGAGGTCGCGCTGCGGCCACTATTGGCGATCGCATTCGTCGCCTGGTTGCGCACTGCCTGGGCGTTGAGCTGAGCCGCGGCCGTGCTGGCCGAATTTGCGGCCGTGCCGTTCGTGGCGGGACGGTTATTAGAGGAGACGGTGCCGGGGAGTGCGTTGGTGGCCTGGGTGCCTTTAACGGTGCCGCCGGCGGTGCTGATAAAGATGCGGTCGAGCGTGTCGGGGTTCTGCCAGAACTCCGGCGCGACCTCCATGACGACATGGTACTGGTTGCGCGGTGCGTAGATCGTCGAGACCTGCCGCTGGCCAAAGGCGTCGTAGAGCGTGTTATCGATCTGCGACACCGTGAGGCCCAGGCGAGCCGCGGTCGGGCGATCGATGACCAGATCGGTTTCGAGCCCCTTCTGCTGCTGGTCAGAATTGACTTCGGTCAGCTCGGGAACCCGCTCCAGCGCGTCGGTGACCTTAGGGGACCAGTTGTACAATTCGTTCAGATCGTCGCTCTGCAGCGTGTACTGGTAGAGCGCGTTGCTCTGCCGCCCGCCGACGCGAATATCCTGCACCGGCTGTAAAAACAGCCGGGCGCCGGCAACCTGGCCCAGCTTGGGGCGGAGCCGGCCGATCACCTGACTAACCGATGCATCGCGCTCGGCGAGCGGCTTCAGCGCGACAAACATAAAGCCGGAATTGGTCTGACCGCCACCGGTGAAGCCGACAACACTGGCGACCGCCGGGTCTTCTCCGACGATCCTGACAAACTGGCGCAGCTTCTGGCGCATCATCTGGAACGAGATGCTCTGGTCGGCCTGGAGGCCGCCGACCATGCGCCCGGTATCCTGCTGCGGGAACAGCCCCTTGGGCACGATGATAAAGAGGTAAATGTTGAGGACGATCGTCAGCAACAGGACCAGCATGACAAGCGCGGGGCGGCGCAGGGCGCGTTGCAAGGTGCGGTCGTAGGAGCGCAGCATCCAGTCGAAGACCCGCTCGCTCGCGACATACCAGCGAGACCGCCGGTGCTGCGGGCGGTACATCGCGATATAGGCGCACATCATCGGCGTCGTCGTCAGCGACACGACGAGGGAGATCAGGATCGCGATCGACAGGGTCATCGCGAATTCGCGGAAGATGCGCCCGACGAGACCGCCCATCAGCAGGATCGGCACGAACACCGCGATCAAAGAGAGGCTCATCGAAAGGACGGTGAAGCCGACCTCGCGCGCGCCGAGCAGCGCGGCCTGGCGGCGCGGCATGCCGGCCTCGACATGACGAGTGATGTTTTCCAGAACGACGATCGCATCGTCGACGACAAAGCCGGTCGAGATCGTCAGCGCCATCAGCGACAAGTTATCGAGGCTGTACCCCAACAGGTACATCGCCCCGAAAGTCCCAATCAGCGATACCGGTACGGCGACGCTCGGGATCAGCGTCGCGCGCCCGTTGCGCAGGAAAAGGAACACGACGAGGATCACGAGAGCGATCGCGATGACCAGCGTGATCTCCACATCGTGAAGGGAAGCGCGGATCGTCGTCGAGCGGTCGACCGCGACGGCGAGATCGATGTCGCTCGGGAGAGACGCGCGCAATTGCGGCAGCACGCCGGAGATGCGGTCGATCGTGTTGATGATGTTGCCGCCGGGCTGCTGGTTGATGATGACGAGCACCGCGGGTTTGCCATTGGCGAGGCCGACATTGCGGACGTTTTCCTGGCCCTCCTCCACCTCCGCGACATCGGTGAGGCGCACCGCCGCACCGTTGCGATAAGCGACAACCAGCGGCTTGTAATCGTCGGGCTTAGTCGCCTGGTCGTTTGTGTAGATCTGGAAGTGACGCTCGCCCTCGTCCACCGCGCCCTTTGGGCTGTGCGCATTGGCCGAGGCAAGCGCGGCGCGCACGTCTTCGAGGCCGATGCCGTATTTGAACAGCGCCAGCGGGTTCAGCTCGACGCGCACGGCCGGCGCCGCGGCGCCGCCGATCGTCACCTGACCAACGCCGTCGATCTGCGACAAGGCCGGCAGCAGGATCGTCGAGGCCGCGTCATACACCTGGCCGCGCGTGCGGGTATCGGAGGTCAGCGACAGGACAAGAATCGGCGCGTCGGCCGGGTTGACCTTGCGATAGGTCGGGTTCGAGCGCAGGCTCGTCGGCAGATCGACGCGGGAGGCGACGATCGCGGCCTGAACATCGCGCGCCGCGCCATCGATGTTGCGGCCGAGCGCAAATTGCAGGGTGATGCGGGTCGAGCCGACCGTGCTCTGAGAGGTCATCTCGGTCACGTCGGCGATAACCCCGAGATGGCGTTCGAGCGGCGTCGCGACGGTTGTCGCCATCGTGTCCGGGCTCGCCCCGGGCATCTGCGCGAACACCGAAATCGTCGGGAAATCGATCTGCGGCAGCGGCGCCACCGGCAATTTGAAAAACGCGAAGAGGCCCGCGAGCGCGAGGCCGATCGTCAGCAGCGTCGTCGCGACCGGCCGCTCGATAAACGGGCTCGACAGGCTCACGAGCGGCTCGTCACACCGCGCCCTCGGGATTGAAGGCGGTCCCGAGACGCTGCCGCACCGCTCTCCCGAGCCGATCGAAATAGAGATAGATGACCGGCGTCGTGAACAAGGTCAGCAGCTGACTAAGGATCAGGCCGCCGACAATCGTCACGCCCAGCGGATGGCGCAATTCCGAACCGGTGCCGGTGCCGAGCATCAGCGGCAAGGCGCCAAAGATCGCCGCCATCGTCGTCATCATGATCGGGCGGAAGCGCAACAGCGAGGCCTGGTAGATCGCCTCGCGCGGCGGTTTGCCCTCATCGCGCTGCGCCTCGAGCGCGAAGTCGACCATCATGATGCCGTTCTTCTTGACGATACCGATCAACAGGATGACGCCGATGATCGCGATAATGCTGAGATCGCTGCCGTCGACCATCAACGCCAAGAGTGCGCCGACGCCGGCCGAAGGCAGCGTCGAGAGGATCGTGATCGGGTGGATGTAGCTCTCGTAAAGTACGCCGAGCACGATATAGACGGTGATGATCGCCGCAATGATCAGCAGCAACTCGTTGCCGAGGGCGGATTGAAACGCGAGCGCCGTGCCCTGGAATGTCGTGAACATGCTGGCCGGAAGCCCAATCTCGCGTTCGGCGTTGCGGATCGCGTTGACCGCGTCGCCAAGCGAGGCGCCCGGCGCCAGGTTGAACGATACCGTCGCCGCGGGAAACTGGCCGAGATGAGTGACCGCCAGGGGCGCGGTCTGCTGAATCAGCTGGGCGACCGAAGGGAGCGGCACCTGACCGTTTGTCGCGGTCGATGACGGCAGATAGATCGAATTGAACGAGTCGAGCGACTGCTGGAAGGACGGGTCGGCTTCAAGGATGACGCGGTATTGGTTCGACTGCGTGAAGATCGTCGAAACGATCCGCTGGCCAAAGGAGTCGTAAAGCGCGTTATCGATCGTCGCCGGTGTGATGCCGAAGCGGCCGGCGGTAGCGCGGTCGATCAAGACATAGGCCGACAGACCGTTCTCGGTGTAGTTCGAGCCGACATCCTCAATGTCCGGAAGCTGCTGCAACCGTTGCAATAGGCGCGGCATCCACACGGCGAATTCGTCGGGATTGGCGTCCTGCAATGAGAATTGGTACTGGCCGCGGCTGACCGTCGCGTCAATCGTCAAATCCTGCACCGGCTGCATATAAAGCGAGATGCCGCGCACCCCGGCGATCTCGCTGTTGATGCGGCGGATGATGTCGCTGGCGCTGAGGCTCCGCTCGTTGCGCGGCCTGAGATTGATCAGCAAGCGGCCGCTATTGAGCGTCGTGTTGGTGCCGTCCACCCCGATAAAGGACGACAGGCTGACGACGTCCGGGTCCTTCAGGATGGCGTCGGCAAGCGCCTGCTGGCGTTCGGCCATAGCCGCGAAGGAGACCGAAGAGGGCGCCTCGCTAATGCCCTGGATAAGGCCGGTATCCTGGACCGGAAAAAACCCCTTCGGGATCACGATGTAGAGAAAGACCGTCAGAACCAGCGTGGCGATCGCGACCAGCAAGGTCAGCGGCTGGTGGTCGAGCACCCAGGTCAAGAGACGGCCGTATTCGGCGACGACCCGGTCGAACCATTCCTGCGTCTGGCGCGCAAAGGGCGACATCCGCTCGACAGGGCGGTGCCGCAACAATTTGGCGCACATCATTGGCACCAATGTCAGCGACACGATGGCCGAGATGATGATCGTCACCGAGAGCGTGATCGCGAATTCGCGGAACAGACGCCCGACGACATCGGCCATGAACAATAGCGGGATCAGCACCGCGATCAGCGACACGGTCAGCGAGATGATCGTAAAGCCGATCTGCTCCGAGCCGCGCAACGCCGCCTGCAGCGGCGGATCGCCTGCTTCGATATAGCGCGAGATATTCTCGATCATGACGATCGCGTCGTCGACGACGAAGCCGGTCGCGATCGTCATCGCCATCAGCGACAGATTGTTGAGGCTGAAGCCGGCGAGATACATGACCGCCAGCGTGCCGACCAGGGACAGCGGCACCGAAAGGCTCGGGATGATCGTCGCGGCCGTGCTGCGCAGGAAGACGAAGATCACCAGCACGACCAGCACGACCGCGAGCACGAGCTCGAACTCGACATCGGCAACCGAGGCGCGGATCGTCGTCGTGCGGTCAGTCAGGACTTCGACATCGACCGCAGCCGGCAGTGCGGCGCGCAATTGCGGCAGCAGGGCGTTGATCCGATCGACCACCTCGATGACATTGGCGCCGGGCTGGCGCTGAATGTTCATGATGACCGCCTCGGTCGTGTTCATCCAGCCGGCGAGACGGGTGTTCTCGGCGCCCTCCGTCGCCTTCGCGACATCGGACAATTTCACCGGCGCGCCGTTGCGGTAGGCGATCACGAGTTCGTTGTAGTCGGAGGCCTTTTTCAGCTGGTCGTTGGCGTTGATCGTGTATGACCGGGTGGGCCCGTCGAAATTACCTTTCGGGGTGTTGACGTTTGCCGTGCTGAGCGTCGTGCGCAGATCGTCGATATTGAGGCCATAAGCGGCGAGTTGGCGCAGATCCGCCTGAATGCGCACCGCCGGACGATGCCCGCCGCTGATGCTGACGAGCCCGACGCCGGTCAGCTGCGAGATCTTCTGCGCGAGGCGGGTATCGGCGAGATCCTCCACCTGGGTCAGCGGCAATGTCTTCGACGTCAGCCCCAGTATGAGCACCGGCGCATCGGCCGGGTTGACCTTGGAATAGATCGGCGGCGCCGGCAGATCGGTCGGCAACAGATTGCCGGACGCGTTGATCGCCGCCTGTACCTCCTGCTCCGCAACATCGAGGCTGAGAGCCAGGCTGAACTGCAGTGTGATGACCGACGATCCGGCCGAGCTCACCGAGGACATCTGGTTGAGGCCCGGCATCTGGCCGAGCTGCACTTCGAGGGGCGCCGTCACCGATGAGGTCATCACATCGGGGCTCGCGCCGGGATAGAGCGTGACGACCTGGATCGTCGGGTAATCGACCTCGGGCAATGCGGACAGCGGCAGGAAGCGATAGGCCACGATGCCGACCAGCATGATCGCCACCATCAGCAGCGAGGTCGCGACCGGCCGCAGAATAAAAAGGCGGGATGGGCTCACGCCGGCTTTCCGCTGAGCGGCCTCACTCGGCGCCGCGCCGCCGCCGCTGACCCTCGGGCCGCTCCGGCGGATTGGCCGACGCGCCGGGTTGCGCCGCGGCAGGCGCCGGGGATGGCGCTGCCGTTCCGTCCTCACCTTGCGATTGCGGTTGTGCGGCGGCGGGCGCGGCACTGCGCGTCACCCGCACCTTGGCGCCGTCCTTCAGCCGGTCGGCGCCATCGACAACGACAATCTGACCCGGCTCCAGACCCTTTGTGACGACAATCCGCTGGTCGTCGCCGGGCCCGAGCGTGACGGCTTGCGCCGCGACCGTCTCGTCGGGCTTCACGACATAAACAAAGGTGCCGGGCGCGCCGCGCTGCACCGCTGCGTTCGGAACCAGATCGGCGCCTTTGAGCGTGTCGACCAGCAGCTGGATATTGACGAACTGGTTGGGGTAGAGCGCCTGATCGGCGTTGTCGAAAAAAGCCCGCAATTTGACGGTGCCGGTTGTCGTGTCGATCTGATTGTCGATCGTCTCGAGACGCCCGGTGTCCAGCTTGACCGTGCCGCTGCGGTCAAAGGCCGTTGCGTTGAGGGTCGCTCCCTGGCGGACGCGCCGCGCCACGGCCGGCAGCTTGTCCTCCGGCAAGGTGAAGATGACCGAGATCGGCTGCAATTGGGTTATGACGACGATGCCGTTCGCATCACTCGTCTGGACGTAATTGCCGGGGTCAACCTGGCGCAGCCCGACGCGGCCGGTGACCGGCGCGACGATGCGGCAATAGGTCAGGTTCAGCTTCTGGGTGTCGATCTGCGCCTGATCGGCCTGCACGACCGCCGTCTGTTGCTGCACCGTCGCCGCCTGAGTATCCAGGGTCTGGCGGGCGATCGAGTTCTGTGCGACGAGCGTCTTATAGCGCTGCAGATCGACCTGGGCGTTTTTCAGCGCCGCCTGATCCTTGGCCAACTGCGCCTCGGCCTGCTGCAGCGCGACCTGGTAAGGCCGGGGGTCGATCTGGGCGAGAAAATCGCCCTTGTTGACCATCTGGCCTTCCTTGAAGGCGACCTCGACGAGCTGCCCGTTGATCTGCGTCTTGACGGTGACCATCGCGAGCGGGGTCACCGTGCCGAGCCCGCTCAGCGTCACCGGCATATCGCCCTTGGCGACCGTGGCGGTTCCCACCGGCGTCGGGCCGCCGGACTGGAAACGGCCGGTTTGCGGCGCCTGCGGTCCCGAGCGGAAGACCAGCCACAGGATCAGCGCGAGGACGACGAGGAGCAGGATCAGATAGCGCAGGAGGCCGCGCCGGCGCGGCGGCGGCCGCCCGGGCGGGGGCGCCCGATGCTCCTCTTCGTCGAGATCGGGGAAACTCGACGGGCTCGGCGGCACCTCGATGCCGGGCCGATCGGCCCGATCGGCACGGTCAACCCGCCGGCGCGTCGGCGCCTCCGGCGGCAGGGACAATGGGTTTGGCTGGTCGTCCATACCGGCTCAGGCCGGACGAGGCTGGGGCGGCGCAAACAGCCTCGCCGCTGCCGCCTCTACGAAGTTCCGGCCCACGCCCATGCAAAACCCCACCCGTTCAGGACTTTACGGAATGAGCTGCCGATCCCTCCCCAGGGCGTCCCCAACGCGGTTCGCG
>WNGC01000911.1_pt1 | contig 20293 bp, 15 predicted proteins | sample 5400051 | NCBI WGS metagenome assembly WNGC01 (sample SAMN13153368, study PRJNA577476) | soil metagenome | isolation source: 20 cm soil or saprolite under grassland replicate 2 | place: USA:California | collected 2016-06-15
CTTTTGGAAAATTGAGTTCGCCGAGCAATCGACGTCCTCTGTAGCCATCCAGATTCACAACGGTGACCGATTCTCCCGTCGCTTCACAATTGCCGCGCGACCAAAAGCGCCGCGAAATGATTGCGCGATGGCACGTCCCATTCGCGCGTCCCGACAAAAATTCCCGATTGCTCCGCTGGCGGTAAAGAAAAATCCCATCGTTGATCTTCGATAGGATAGGGAGTTGGGACAAACGCTACACTCGCCGGATCACGCTTGATGCGGACACGCCGATAGATTTCCGCGGCTTCCGGCGTCGTGGCGATGCAGCCGTCGGCATCCGTCACAATCTTCATGAACCGCGACAATTTTGCTGGATCGCGCAACTGTTGCGCGATTTGGTGCAATCCGGTTTCTTTCAGCGAGACAGCGACTGTGCGACCTGCCTTTTTTAGATCAGCCAATGCGCGCTCTGAAGCGCGAAAGTCGCTGCGCAAAAGAAGAAGCACAGGTGCGTCCTCGGTGATCGCGCGTCGCGCATCGTGATGAAATGCGCCCAACGTGCACGCAGCAAACGCATGAAAATTAATCGGCGGATGCGCGTTTTCACCTGGGGCAGGGACAGTTCGAAATTGCTGTTCCCGATCGCGGCCGCCTGGATTGAGAACAGTTAACCGAATATGCTCCGCGCTTTGCGATGTCATTCGTAATTGAATGAGCGGTTTCAACCCCTTATTCGTCGGGGTTGCCCGGCGGCTGTGTGGCCGATCTCAGCAGCGTCTGATTTTCATCCTCTTGGTCGAGCGGTTTGACCGGTACTGCGCGCCGAATCTCAACCGGTTTGTTCTCTTGCGGCGCGACCGGGACTGCTTTGCGGATCTCGGGCGTAGCTTGTGCCGTTTGAGTGCTGGACTGGCTTTGACCCGACGAGTTATTTGCCGTCTTTATCTCACTTTCGCCAGCCGCACTGTTCACGTTCTGATTTCCAGCTGTTTCCGTCGGCGGCTGCGGCGTCGGTTGGGGTTTTATTCTCGGCCTGAGAGAATTGTAGGGGTCCTTGTCGGCTAATAATGTTGGACTGCTTATGACGACAGGCGTGATCTCACTCAGGTTCACAGCCAACGCAGCGCGCGGTAAATCGCTGGAGCCGAACTCGCGCGCAAGGCGAGCGCGTGCTTCGCCGTGCACATTACACGATTCAGTAGGCGCTTGCGATGGTGTTGCAATCTCCATGTAAGTAGTGCGCCGTTGAACCGTATCGCCGCTCGGCATTTTTACCGCGTCATAACATTTGTCGGTAGCCAGCAAGCCCGACCTCGAACAAATCTCAATCTGCTTCAGATTTGATGGCTGCTTGATTTCTCGCGGCGGATAACTTTGAGCAGCAGCATTTATGATGTCGACCCAAATCGGCAGCGCGAGCTCGCGCCCGAACGCGCCGCGATAGATTTTTTGTGGCTTGTCGAATCCTGCCCAGACAGCGCAGGTGAAATTAGAGTCGTATCCAGCGAAAAGAGCATCGGTAAAATCGTAAGCGGTGCCGGTTTTACCTCCTGCCAGGATTTTCTTTAGACCAAATTGAGTAAAAGCAGCTTTTCCTGTGCCTGATTGAAGTGCGTCTACGAGGCAGGAATGCACTTCGTATGCGGTTTCGGGTTTCGTGACGAGTTTCCGGATGTTTTCCTGCTTTGAGTCCCAAACCAGTGTTCCGTCCTTCTCTTCAATGCGGTCTAAAATGTGCGGCGCATTTGGCCGCCAGCCGCCATTTGGGAATACCGTGTATGCGAGTGCCAGCTCGGCCAGCGTGATTTCGCTGCTCCCCAGAAATGTAGCCGGGAAATGCCGAAGCGGGGAACGAATGCCCGCCGAAGTGCTGAGCTGTAAGACCGCATCGACTCCCGCGTCCATCCCGATGCGGACGGTTGCGCCGTTCTTTGATTTGGCCAGTGCCTGCCTGGCCGTCATCGCGCCTTCGTAACGGTTGTCAGAACTTTCCGGCCCCCATTCGCCAAGGATTCCTGTCGTGCCGCCGATCATGACCGCGCGATTATCCAGCGGCGAATCTTCCACCAGCGATCCTGGATACATTCCTTTTTCGAAGGCGGCTGCATAAACAAATGGCAGCATTGCCGTGCCAGCGGGTCTGCGGGCTTGGAGGGCACGGTTATACTGGTTGTGCTCAAAATCGCGCCCGCCTACCAGCACCATGATATCGCCGCTTGCGTTATCCAAGCCGATGATCGCGCCCTGCAAATACTCGGGCGCAGGCTGATCTGACATGGTGGCGTTCGCCTTGGCCTTTTTGAATGAAGCAGCGTAACCAGCATAAGTTTGGTGGTTGTAATCAGGCCGCTGCTCGATCGCTTCGAGATGAGTCCGAAGAGAATCCTCAGCCGCCTTTTGCAGATCGACATCGATTGTGGTGCGAATGCGAAAACCCTCGTTCATCGCTCGGTTCCATCCTACGGCGGCAATGACCTGCTGGCGGATGTAATCGACGGCATAGGTTTGTCCCTGTGCGTTTTGTCGGTTGCCAATCGCGATCTGTTCCGCTCGCGCAGCTGCACACCGTTCACGGCTGATGAAGCCAAGATCGCGCATCCGATCGAGTGCAAAGTCGCGGACCTCGCGTGAATTGGCGCGATCCGTCCAGGGCGACAACCTGTTTGGGCTCTTGATCAGACCCGCGAGCGTAGCGCATTCCGCCAGTGACATTTCACGCGCAGGCTTGCCAAAGTACCCCCGCGCCGCTGCTTCCGCCCCGTAAAGCCCTCCGCCGAAATAGATCCGGTTCAGATATAGCTCCATGATTTTCTGTTTGCCGAACTGGTCTTCGATTCGTTGCGCCAGAAAAACCTCCAGTAGCTTGCGGCGAAACGTTCTTTCTTTGAGCGAAAAACTGTTGCGCGCCAATTGTTGCGTGATGGTGCTTGCACCCTGGCGCACGTGGCCGGCCGTGAAATTTTTTAGTGTCGCGCGAATGATGCCAAGCAAATCGTATCCATGATGCTGATAAAATTTCGCGTCCTCCACCGCAACAACCGCGTTGATGAGATCAGCAGGTAATTGTTCGTACGGGACCGTCTCGCGGTTCTCGACATAGATCTGACCGAAGATCTTGCCGTTACGATCGAGAATCACGCTAGCGGATTCCATTTGTTCGAGCTTGTTCAGATCGAACGTTTTCGCCTGCGCCTTGAGCTCGGCGGTCAGACTGAAAAAGAAAACAGTTAGGAAGACCGACAGGATGACAACGGCGACGACAGGAAGATAGAACCACGGCCTCAAATACCACGGCCGCCGAAAACGATAGCCCGGCGGGGGTCTCAAATATGTGGAAGACGGTTTCAAAAGCCGGAGAATTTAAGGGCGAAACGGCCAACGCTCAACGTCGAACGCCAACGTCGAGGTCAGGGGTGTTGTAGAGTCCACTGTCTTCAGCGGATAGTTGTGCGCGGCCACACTTGAGGTTGTGCGCTGAGGACAGCGTACACTACAGCCTTTTTCATCACCGGATGTTGAACGTTGAGCGTTGGACGTTGAGCGTTGGGCGTTGAAGACGAAAAATGGCAATACCGAGCTAATCAGATTGATTCGCGCAGAAATCGAGAAGCAGGGGCCCATTTCGTTTGCGCAGTTCATGCGCAACGCGCTGTACCATCCCGAGCACGGTTATTATTCCTCCGGCCGCTGCGCGATTGGAAAAACCGGCGACTATTTTACCAGCGTGAGTGTCGGCCCGCTCTTTGGACAGCTGTTGGCGGCGCAATTTGCCGAAATCTGGGAACGACTCGGCAAGATCCACAATTTCGTCATCGTCGAACAGGGCGCGCATGACGGGCAGTTCGCGTGCGATGTTCTCGAATTCTTGGAAAAACACGTCCCGGAATTTTTCGAAGTCTTGCGGTACCGGATCGTCGAACCGTTTCCGATTCTGCGAGACCGGCAATTGCGGACACTGAAATCATTTCATGACAAGATCGAATGGCACGACTCCCTGCGACCATTCGCGGGCGTTTATTTTTCAAACGAACTGCTCGACGCAATGCCTGTGCGTCTGATCAGCAGGGGCATTGAAAAGTTTGTTGATCTGGATCGCGACGACTTTGTGTTGGTCGAGTACCCGGTTTCCAAGCTGACTGGAAATAACGAACCTCTCAATCAAGCCGCGCTGAACTGGATCGATGATGTCGCAGCGGAATTGCAGCGCGGGTACGTTATCGTGATTGATTACGGTCAGGTTGACCGGGAATATCAGCCAAATGTTCAGGTACGAGCGCAACATCGAATTCTCGATTCGCCGTTCGAACAGATTGGGCATGCTGATATTACGATGCACGTGGATTGGTCGACGATTGCCGAGCGCGCGCAGGCAAACGGATTGCGCGTCGCCGGATTTACCGATCAGCACCATTTCCTAACAGGTATCCTCTCTGAATTCTGGAGCCCCGGTTCACCTGAACCGCATGGCGATTGGGGTCGATCGCCCCTGCTTGATTCGGCCAAAGCAAAACGCGAATTGCAAACCTTGCTGCATCCGGAAATGCTCGGCCGCGCTTTTCAGGTGCTCGCGCTCCAAAAAAATGTTGATTTCGATGGGCCGCGGTTGGCAGGCTTTAAATTTGCGAGGTCATTGATGAACATCTCGGGGGTGTCATGATGTAAACTCGCGGCGGCGGCCCGCGGGTGGTGGACATGCTGTCGGGCGAGCAACTGCCTCGGATTTGCTAGCGTTTTGCGAAAATGTCGCGCAATGCCGCTCGCGCTGCATGATAACCGCACATGCCATGAACGCCGCCGCCCGGCGGAGTCGAGGACGAACAGAGATAAACCCCGCGAAGCGGCGTCCGATAAGGCGTTGGGCTACACACCGGGCGAGCGATTAATTGCCAAAGACTTGCCGCGCCGCCGCTGATATCGCCGCCGACCAAGTTCGAATTGGATTTCTCAAATTCGTTGGTGCCAGTTTTGTGACGCGCAAGAATGCAGTCGCGAAAACCTGGTGCGAACCGCTCGATTTGGGCTTCGATTTTCGAGGAGAGGTCAATGTTGCAACCGAACGGTACATGCGCGTAAGCCCAGAGCGTATGTTGCCCGTGCGGCGCACGCGTTTCGTCAAACAAGCTTTGCTGTGCCACGAGCACGAATGGACGCTGGGGCAGTTTGCCCTGGGCAATGTCGCGCTCGGCAGCAGCGATTTCTTCCAGCGTACCGCCTAAGTGAATCGTTCCGGCGCGTCTGCACTTATCCGATCGCCATGGAATTGCAGACGAAAGCGCGTAATCGACTTTGAAAATTCCGGGCGCGTGTCGAAACTTCTGCAGCCGCCGCCGGTATGGGTTCGGCAATTGATTGCCAGCGATCCGGACGAAATTCCACACTGAGGTGTCGAACAAGACGGCGCTCGCCTCAGGAAGCTGCTCCAGATTGTCGATCTTACAGTTGATTTCGATCTTCCCCCCGAGTTCCTGAAGATACGCAGCAAGCGCGTTCGAAATTGTTTGCGAGCCGCAGCTCGGAATTGGCCACCCAACGGCGTGTCCGGCACTGCCAAGCACGAATCCGAACGCGGATGAAACTGGCGATTCGAGTGGCAGAAATGAATGTGCAGCGATTCCGGCGAAAAGCCCGCGCGCCGGCTTGCTCTTGAAAAATAAATTGGCGAGCAATGTCGTCGGGCAGAGTGCGCGTATTCCAAACTTTGCCAGAGCAATCGGATGACGTGGCAGATGGAGCATCGGCTGGAGAAGCTCGGCTGAAAGTTGTTCCCAATCGCAGACCAGCGGCTTCATCAGCTTGCAATAGTTGCGCTTGTCCTGTCCTAACGAATTGGCAGTAAAATCGACATCGCGATAAAGGCAGGCTGCCGTGCCGTCGTCGAATGGATGCGCGAGCGGAATTTCCGGCTGAATCCACTGCAATCCAAATCGCTCCAACGGCGCTGAGTTGAAGAACGGCGAGCCTGCGGCGAGCGGATGGACGGCCGAACAAACATCATGCACGAATCCCGGGAGCGTCAGCTCGGCTGAGCGCGCGCCGCCACCAATCGTCGAATTCGCTTCCAGAACGAGAACGGAGTACCCGGCGCGGGCCAGAGTAATCGCAGCCGCCAGGCCATTCGGCCCGGACCCTACAACGACGGCATCGTATTTATTCGACATCGTGCGGCATCAGCATGATCTCGAAAGCCGCTGGTTGCGAATTTCGCTAGCTCGACTTTTCAGCGTCCAAGGCTCATCATGGATTCGATGCGTTTAGGGATGTTGTCGATCCTTTCAAAATGGCCGCTGATGCGGCAAATCCGAGAACGCAAGGACGGAACCGGACTTGAATCGATGTCGGAGAAGACGCGTACAATGCACGCGAGAATCGACAATGCGCAGGTTGCCCGCTCGATTTGCCCGTATTGTGGTGTTGGCTGCGCCCAACTGATTTATCACAGGGATGGGAAACTGATTTCAATCGAGGGCGATCCGGAATCGCCGATCAGCCAGGGCAATCTTTGTCCGAAAGGGGCGGCGTCGTATCAACTGCTAACGCATTCGCGCCGCGAAACGAAAATGAAATATCGCGCACCGCGCGCCAAAGAATGGACGGAAATTTCGCTGGAGCGTGCGATGGACATGGTGGCAGAACGCGTATGGGAGTCGCGGAAGCGCACGTTCGTGCACGAGCGAGATGGAGTGACGATTAATCACACAACTGCGATTTGTCATCTCGGCGGGGCTACGCTCGACAACGAAGAAAATTATCTCATCAAAAAACTTTTCACCGGAGGCCTGGGCATGGTCTGTGTGTCCAACCAGGCCCGGATATGACATAGCAGCACGGTGCCCGGTCTGGGCACCTCCTTCGGCCGGGGCGGAGCTACGACAGCGCAACAAGATCTCGCCAACGCCGATTGCATTTTAATCGAAGGCTCATCGATGGCCGAGGCGCACCCGGTTGGTTTTCGCTGGGTGATGAAAGCGAAAGCACACGGGGCCACAATAATCCATGTCGATCCGCGCTTTTCGCGCACCAGCGCGTTGGCCGACATTTGGGTGCCCATCCGCGCCGGCACGGACATCGTTTTTCTGGGCGGAATCATCAGCCACTTGATTGAGAACGAGCTTTTCTTTCGCGATTACGTCGTGCATTACACCAATGCCTCCTGCATTCTGCGCGACGACTATCGCGACCCGGAGGACACCGGCGATGGTCATTTCTCCGGATGGAACCCAGAGAAGCGCGCGTATGAGGGTGAGAGCTGGCTCTATAAAGGCGACGATCTAAGCCGTCCGCAGCGCGACCTCACATTGCAGGATCCGCAATGTGTATTCCAAAAACTGAAGCGGCATTTCTCCCGGTACACGCCGGAGATGGTGGAGAAAATCTGCGGCATTCCGCCCGATCTCTTTCACAAAGTTGCGCATGCGCTCGCTGCGGCGTCCGGCCCGGAACGGACGGCGGCAATTTGTTACGCGGTCGGATGGACGCAGCATTCCAAAGGCGTGCAGATCATTCGTGCCGCAGCGATTCTGCAATTGTTGCTTGGAAACATCGGTAGGCCGGGTGGCGGAATTCTCGCCTTGCGCGGTCACGCTTCGATCCAGGGTTCAACTGATATTCCAACGCTTTACGACATTCTCCCTGGCTATCTCACGATGCCGCGGAAAGGGGACGAGACGCTCCAGCAGTATTTTGACAAATACGCGAAAAAGACGGGGCTGTGGGCGCATTACCCGGAATACCTAGTGAGCACGCTCAAGGCTTACTACGGCAAACGCGCAACCCCGCAAAACGACTTCGGATACGGCTGGCTTCCGAAACTTACCGGTAACCACTCTTTCTTCGAGTACCTTTACGACATGCTCGACGGAAAAATGGATGGCATGTCTTTGATGGGCCAGAACCCAGCCGTCGGAGCGCCCAATTCGCGGCTGCAACGAAAAGCACTGTCGAAACTGAAATGGCTGGTCGTCCGTGACATGGTCGAGATTGAATCGGCGAACTTCTGGCGCGAATCACCTGAGGTGGAGCGGGGCGAGCTGAATCCGGAGGACATCGAGACTGAAGTTTTCTTTTTTCCAGCTGCCGGTCATGCGGAAAAGGAAGGCGCGTTCACAAATACACAGCGACTTTTGCAATGGCGCCAAAAGGCAGTCAATCCGCCGGATGATTGTCGGTCCGATGCGTGGTTCATGCATCAGCTCGCGTTGCGTTTGATTGCGAAGGCGAACGCATCGGACGATCCGTTAGACGAACCGTTACGCGCCCTCGATTGGTGGTATCCGGAAGATGAATTCGGCGAGCCACAAATGGAAGCTGTGCTCGCAGAAATCAACGGTTGGTACACTTTGGAAATGTGGGAGCGTCGCAGCCAAAGCGATGATCGGGGCACTGAGGCCCCTCCCACATTAGAGGAAGAGGGCGTCGCGTTCGGGTTGGATCGCGACGGCAATCCTCATCACGGCCCGCAGGTGAACGGTTTTGCCGAATTAAAAGCCGACGGATCCACCGCGTCCGGCTGCTGGATTTATTCCGGCGTTCTCGGCCGCGATGGTGTCAACCAAGCCAATTCGCGCAAGTCGAGAGATTATCTCGGGCACGGCTGGGGCTTCGCGTGGCCGAGCGACCGCCGCATCATTTACAATCGCGCGAGTGCGCGGCCAGACGGGCGTCCCTGGAGTGAAAGAAAAAAATTGGTTTGGTGGGACTCGGAAAAATGGACCGGTATTGATGTTGCCGGATTTGTTCAAGGAAAACCTCCTGACTACGAACCTGAGATAGGCGCAGAAGGCTTGGACGCGATTCCCGGCGACGCGCCGTTCGTGCTCCACGAGGACGGGCTGGGCTGGATTTACGTGCCGAAAGGTTTGAAAGATGGGCCGTTTCCAACGCATTACGAGCCGCTCGAGTCGCCAGTCTCGAATGAACTTTATTTGCACGACACAAATCCGGCGGAGCATTGGTTTCCGCGTGCCGAGAATCGCTTCGCACCGCCAGGCGATTCGCGGTTTCCCTTTGTGCTGACCACCTATCGCCTTACCGAACATCACACGGCCGGCGGCATGTCGCGGTTTCTCAGTCATCTAGCGGAATTGCAGCCGGAGATGTTTGCGGAAATTTCGCCCGAACTGGCGGCCGAGCTCAAGATCGACAATGGCGACCGGATTTGTATTGTCACTTTGCGCGCGGCGATAGAAGCGCGGGCGCTCGTCAGTCGCCGGATTCGGCCATTGCATCTCAATGGAAAAACGGTGCACCAGGTTGCGGTACCGTATCATTATGGAACGGCAGGCTTGGTGCGCGGCGGAGCAGCGAACGATCTTCTCACGATTTCGGGCGAGCCGAATGTGACAATCATGGAGGCCAAGGCGTGCACTTGTAACATCGTGCCCGGCCGTCTGCCGGGTGGACCCGCGTTCGCTGAATTTCTCAACAAATATGCGCCGCAAAGTGGACCAATCGCTCTGCACCCGGAAGAACCGCCGCCGGGTGAAGGTGCAAGTGGCGGCGGCCATGCAAGCGAAGGAAAAGAGCGAAGTTCAGACCCCTAAACTCGATTCTTATTCGAGAATGATTCGTTCTACGTGCGAGTACGCGTTGAAGTGCGGTGGCCGGAGGAAGCCGATCAGTGTCTGATTGTTTTCACGAGCGAAATCAACCGCGAGCGTCGAAGGCGCTGAGACCGCAGCGACGATAGAAATGTTGGCAGCAAGCGCTTTCTGCACGATTTCGAATGAAGCGCGGCCGCTCACCAAAAGGAGGTGGCAATCTAACGGTACCGACCCGTCGAGAAACGCGCGGCCGATTGCCTTATCGACTGCGTTATGGCGGCCGATGTCTTCGCGAACAATTCTCAATTCGCCGTTTACATCGAAAATTCCCGCGGCGTGAATTCCGCCGGTTCGCGCAAAATCGCTCTGCGCATTCCGCAATTTTTCCGGGAGTGAAAGCAGCGTCTTGATCTCGACCCGAACATTCGATGATTTGATCGCGGGAAAATTTTGGCGGATCGCATCGATGCTCGTTTTGCCGCAAACCCCGCAACTGCTGGAGATCGTGCCGAAGCGTTGCCCGGAGCTTAGCCTGACTTCCATGTTCGGGACGAGGTCGACGTTTACAATGTTGTCGAGATCGGCAGAGATTTTCGCGATTTGCCCGCGGTCCCGAACAATCGCTTCTGAAAGCAGAAAACCAGCGGCGAGCTCATAGTCGTGTCCGGGCGTACGCATGGTAGTGGTCAGAGTTTTGCCACCAATGCGAATTTCGAGCGGTTCTTCGATTGTAAGCTCGTCGCGCAAATATTCGAGTGAGCCGTCATCTTTTCGCCGAATGACTTTCCCAGCGCCAATGCTTTCCGCGTCTTCCATCTGCTAGCTTTTTAGATATTGTTGCCGCCGGTGGAAATCTGTCACTTATACATTTCACTTGGGCACAATTTTGTCGGCCATCACGGTCGCGAGCCGGACATGCATCCTATGATTGAAGTGTCGATGATTGAATGCATGGCTGGCCGTGGCATTCGCGGCGATCGTTACTTCGATTTCAAAAACGATTACAAGGGTCAGATTACATTTTTTTCGCTGGACGTTTTCAATGAACTTTGCGACGCACTGCAAATTTGGGACTGCTCGCCCAGCTTTGTGCGGCGCAACGCGATCACCCGCAACGTCAATCTCAACGAATTAATCGGCCAGGATTTTGAAATTCAAGGCGTTCGTTTTCACGGAATGGAAGAATGCCGGCCCTGCTACTGGATGGATCGCGCCATCGCGCCCGGCACGCACGAGTTCCTGAAAGGTCGCGGCGGCCTGCGCGCAAAGATTTTAAGCAACGGAAAATTGCGCTCGCAGTTTTCCGTTATCCCGAGCGAGGTCGAGGGATCCCGTCGGGTTGCCTTGAAGTGATGCCGCGGGATTCCTCGACTACGCTGCGCTTCGCTCGGAATGACATCACCGCGGTGCTGCTCGCTGGTGGCGAATCACGTCGGATGGGCACCGACAAAGCGACCATTCGTTTCCGGGAAAAAGCGCTTTGGCAAGTTCAGCTCGAGCTTCTGCAAAAACTGGAGCCGTCAGAAATTCTTATTTCAGCCAGAACTGATCCATTGTGGCGACCAGAGGACACTCCTTTCGTTGCAGACATTCCGCTATCACGCGGACCGCTCAGCGGCCTGGCCGCTTCCCTGGCGCAAATGCATACGACACATCTGCTGGCACTCGCCATCGATATGCCGTTCATGACCGAAGAATTTCTTCGGTGCCTTTGCGTCAAAATTGAGGCGGGCCGCGGCGTCGTTCCAAAAATCGGTAATCGGGCCGAGCCCTTGGCGGCGATTTATCCCCGGGAAGCCGAAATCGATTTTCGCAGGGCGCTGGCCGGCGCCGATTTCTCATTACAAAGCCTGACACGTCGTCTGGTTGAAACAGGAAAACTCCGCGCGATTCACGTTACAGAGCAAGAGAAACGCTTCTTTCTAAACGTAAACGAACCTGCCGACCTAAAATGGCCTGAGCCTTGCAAATGAAAGCGACGCGGGGCTCCATCGATTCGCGAAATTGAACGCGACAAAAACCTCCCCTTGCAAATCCGGTATAACGTAGCAATTTCCTGACTGCGATTCCGCACTTTTCTATGAGATCCTCCCTCTTGCGTAGCGTGGCTTCACTTTTTCTTGTTCCAGCGAGTGCTTTTTGCGCCACGAGCGTTGTAAACATGTCGCATTACGACATGATGCGTCCGGATTTTGGCTCTATGAAAAGCCAGGGCATCATCGGCGTAATTCATGAAGCCACGTACCCGCCTTTCGCACGCGATCCGAAATATCTGGACCGGCAAATGGGTGCGCTAAGCGCTGGTCTGCTCTGGGGGGCGTACCATTATGCCAACGCAACTGATCCGGTTCGGCAGGCTGATCATTTTCTCAGCGTCGTATCAAATGCCTGGTCGCACGCGAATCCCGTCACGCGACCCAGCGCGGGTGTCTTGTTGGTGCTGGACTTTGAAAAGAACGGTCATTATCCCGGCGGCACGATGCGGCCTGATCAGGCAGTTGCTTTTATCGAACGAATTCGCGAGCGCACAGGGGTGTATCCCGGCGTCTATTCCGGTGAATACCACCTCAGCCAGGTTCTGAATAGCCCCAGAGTGACTCCTGCGCAGAAAAGAACGCTGACGAATTGTTGGTTGTGGATCGCAAATTATCATAAGGAGCCGCGCGCAACGGCGCCGTGGAACTATTGGGCTATGTGGCAATACTGCGGCGATGGTAAGTGCGATCTCCCACGTTCCGCTTTTCCGAGAAGGATCGCGAACATGGCCAAGCCGGAACTAAATATTTTCCGCGGCGACCGAAATTCTCTTCAAGATTTCTGGCAGCGACGCGGATGGGATCCCGCAGGAGGAAAACCTCGCAAGGAATCCGAGCGCACGCTCACGGCCGAGTTGTAAGGCCGACTTTCCAGTTTCAAGGCTCCAGCGCGGGTATCGCTATTTTGAGCGTCCGGCCTGCGACGTTGTTTGGTTGTTGGGATTTGGTGCCTGGGATTTCTCCGTGCCGCGGCGCGTCGTCAGATAAACCGCAAAACTCCCGAGCCAGTGTCCGCCTTCGTAGTGCGCCCCCGTCACGGCTGCCAGTCCCGCGCGCCGATGCGCGCCAGCTGCCGCAGAAAGCCCGTGCTGGCGCAAATCGTCTTGAGGAAGCGCCGAGGCGATTCCCTCCAGCATCCACGCGCGGCTTAAGTTCAGTCCATCGAGATGAGCGAGCTTTGGATCGCTCGGATCTGGCGAAACAACGGGCTGCAACCAATTAGCAGACGCCGACGTCGGAATTTGCGGAAGAAATTCCTTGAGCCATTTCGCAAATTCGTCTTGCGACAAAACGCGACGCATCACGTCGGCTTCAGCCAGGCACGGTGAAAGAAAATCTTCGCCGGAAGGTTCGTAGTTCAGCGGGCAATCCTTATCGGAGAGGAAGAACTTTTTCGCTGAATCGGTGAGCAGCTTCGCGAACGAATCGTTTTTCGTTGAGTGCGCGTAATCGAGTATCAGGCCCAGTCCGAACGCTGTCTGGTCGTGCTCGCCAATCCGCACGGGATGCGAAAGTTTCGGCAGCCAGTTTTTCAATCGCTCCACGGCTGCATCTTCCAACGGACGCAGATTGGCTGACATCTCACGCGCCTGCTCATCATCCCACTCGCGGAGCTCAGCGCACAATTGCAGCAGCCATGCGAGTCCGTATGGGCGTTCGAAACTGGCGCGGCCTTCGCCGCGAATGTATGCCGCTTCGCGTTTGAGATTTTCCGCAGTCAGACTTTTCCCGAGGGCGTCGCGCGCCGCCGCCGCAAACGATGCGTCTGGAAACGTGCGCAGCAGTCTCACAAGCAGCCAATGTCCGTGCACCGAAGAATGCCAGTCGTAACAGCCATAAAACGCAGGCGTGAGCTTGTGCGGCGCCGCGACGTCTGTGTCGCTGTTCAGGACATGACTGATCTTGTTAGGGTATTCCTTCCCAACACACGCGAGTGCCAGCTTTGCGAACCGCTCCGCTGCCTTTGCGTCGAACGTCGATGTTTCTCCGGCGGAAAATGCAAGGCTTGACGCGAAAAATAACACGGCGGCAAAAATAGGCTTCTTCATGGAGCGTTGAATGTTGGACGTTGAGCGTTGGACGTTTTCGGATAAATCACAAGTCCTTATGCGAGCTCTTCATTCCTTCGCCGTTTGCATTTTTGGTCTTACCGCGCAAATCACCGCCATGTTCGCTGCTGAGTCAGACAACCCCCTGATGAACGAAAGTGCGTTGCCGTATCACTATCCCGCTTTCGACAAATTGAAGGACGAAAACTTCGTACCGGCGATAGACGTGGGGATGCGCGAGCAACTAAACGAAATCGATCCGATCGCGAACAACCCGGAGAAGCCAACGTTTGAGAACACAATTGTGGCACTTGAACGGACTGGCCGGTTGCTCGATCGCGCGCAGCGGACGTTTTCCAATCTGAACGCGTGCGATACGAACCCGACGCGGCAGAAGATCGAGAAGGAAACAGCTCCAAAACTTTCCGCGCATCGCGATGCGATTTTTCTGAATCCAAAATTGTTCGCGCGCGTGCAGGCGCTGTATGACAAGCGCGACTCGCTCGGGCTCGATCCTGAATCGGCGTATTTACTCGAGCGTTACTACAAGGATTTTGTGCGCGCAGGCGCGAAGCTGTCCGACGCCGACAAGGAGAAGCTGAAGAAGATCAACGCCGAGCTGGCGACATTGCAGACGGATTTCGAACAGAATGTGTTGAAGGAGCGGAATGCATCGTCGGTAGTCGTCGATAAGAAGGAAGAGCTTGCCGGCCTGACGGACGATCAGATGAAGAGCGTGATCAACGCGGCGAAAGCGGAGCACAAGGAAGGGAAGTTTGTGATCCAGCTTCAGAACACGACTGGCCAGCCGTTGCTCGGCTCGTTGCAAGACCGACATTTGCGTGAGCGGATCATGCAGGCGTCGCTCTCGCGCGACAGTAAGGGCGGCGAGTTCGACACGCGAAACATCGTCCTGCGTACTGCGCAGCTTCGTGCGGAGAAAGCGAAGTTGTTAGGCTACGATAATTGGGCGGTGTATCAGCTCGAGGACCAAACGGCGCATGATGTGCCGACGGTTAACAAACTGCTGGCCGATCTCGCGCCACCGGCGGTGGCAAATGCCAAACGCGAAGCGGCCGAGCAACAGAAGATTGTCGATCAAGAGAAAGGCGGGTTCCAGATCGCCGCGCAGGATTGGGACTTTTATTCCGAGAAAGTCCGCAAAGCGAAATATGCGTTCGATGAATCGGAGGTGCGGCCGTATTACGAGCTCAATCACGTCATCGTCGACGGCGTCTTCTTCGCCGCGAACAAGGAATACGGGCTCACGTTCAAGGAACGACACGATCTGCCGGTGTATCAACCGGACGTGCGCGTATGGGAAGTGTTCGATCGCGACGGCAAACCGCTCGCCATTTTCATCGGCGATTATTACGCGCGCGCGTCAAAGCGCGGCGGTGCGTGGATGAACGCCTATGTGCAGCAGAGCGATTTGTTCAGTACCAGACCCGTGGTGGCGAATCATCTCAACATCCCAAAACCGCCGGCAGGCGAGCCGACGTTGCTGACGCACGATCAAGTGCGCACGGCATTTCATGAGTTCGGGCACGCCTTGCACGGCATGTTTTCCGCCGTGAAATATCCCCGCTTCAGCGGGACCAGTGTGCCGCGCGATTTCGTCGAGTATCCGTCGCAGGTGAACGAGATGTGGGCGAACTGGCCGGAAGTGTTAAAGAATTACGCGAAGCATTACAAAACGGGCGAGCCCATGCCGCAGGCACTCGTACAGAAGATCGAGGCGTCGGACAAATTTAATCAGGGATACAAGACGACTGAGTATCTAGCGGCGTCGCTGCTCGACCAGGCGTGGCATCAACTTTCTCCGAACGAGATCCCGAAGGACGCCGTTGCGTTCGAAGCGGAGGCGTTGCGCAAGGCGCATGTGGATTTTGCGCCTGTGCCGCCGCGCTATCGCAGCTTCTATTTTTCGCACGCGTTCGCCGGCGGATACTCAGCCGGATATTACTCCTATCTCTGGAGCGAAGTGCTCGATGCCGACACGGTGGAATGGATCAAGGAGCACGGCGGCTTGAAACGGGAGAACGGCGATCGTTTCCGTGCCATGTTGCTCTCGCGCGGCGGCTCCGCCGACGCACTGGGGCTATTCAGGAATTTTGTCGAGCGCGATCCTTACATCGAGCCATTGCTAACGCGGCGCGGGCTCGATCACACGGCGCCTGGAAGATAAGCTTCCAGCTTGTCTCGGCCGACAAGCTCTTGCTTGTCGATTCTGGAGACGACAGCGACCGGCTGGAAGCACGGCCGTCCGAGTCCGGCAAGATGCCTGACTTCCGATTATTTATCTTGCCGTTGGAAATGCCGCCGCAATTTTGATAGCCTCCATGTTCGGTGAGCGAGATTCCTGTTGTGACCGAAACTTGTCGGTCGCAGCGAATAATCATAATCGCTTCTGTCGTCTTCTTGGTGGTTCTCTTGCCGGCTCACTCTCAGACACCAAGCACATCTGAGACATTAAGCCGGGGGGCTACTCGGAGAAATGTGATGCCGAATACCTCTTCTGGTGGGCGCAACGCCATCAGATTCGTCCCACGCAGTCCGACGCCTACTGTCACTCCCAGCCCAACCAACGAGCCCGCGTTTACGGCGATGCTTGAGGTGAGCCCAACACCACCAGTTGACGTCAATACGGAAGTGACTTTTTTCGTTGTGCCTAAGCCGCGAGGAGCCGTCGAATACCGTTTCAACTTTGGCGATGGCAAGACGAGCGATTGGATCACGCAGTCGCAGAAGACGCATCAATACTTTGAAACTAAGACCTACTTGGCCTATGCCGAAATTCGCGGACGGGAAGGAGAGCTAGCTCACGGCACGAAGAATACCCCACGAAGAGAAGTCAAAGTCGTTCAGCCATCAAATCCCACACCCAGCGCGACGTCAGCTCGCATCACACGTTCGCCACCTTCTTACTCTCCTACGCCAACGGCAACGGCTACTGCAACCGCAACACGTACACCAACGGCAACACCTACTGCAACTGCAATCCTAACACCCACAGCTACTGCAACAGCAACACGTACGCCAACGGCAACGCCGACTGCAACTACAACGCAAACTCCGTTCGTTTCGCGCGGACGATCTTGGCGAGATAAGATCTCATGGATCCATTACATAGTGAGTGCTGGTCTCGCCGCCGCGGCATTATATGGAATACTGATGCTGATCAAACCGACCTTTCGACTGCATTGGAACCGGGACGAGCCACAAATGCCGCTGGAAAATGTGACTATCAATTACGAGTTACATTTTGATTCCAACATATCCGCCGGCCAAGACCGGCTCGATGTTCCTGGAGCGAACTTGATTCTGGCAAAGAGGACACAATGAGCGATTCATCTCTCAACCTGCGCAGGCTTTTCTCGTTTCCCGACCCGGTCGCGGCTACTCCGCCTTCGAATCAATGGCAGGAGTTCCAAAGTCGCTTGGGTCGCGAGATCAAGACGATCAAATGGCTGGCGCCAATGCCTGATCTCGTTTCGAAGGTTGGCGAACTTTTCAACATTGAGTTACCCGATCTACTGGTTCTTTCGTGGAAAAAGGCCAGGCAACTGCAAGACGCGCTCGAGGAATCCAGGAAATCGCCCGAACAGGTCATTGTCCTGGATCTCGCTGAACATGTCATAACCAACCAGTATCATCCATACATCGAAATACGGATTGCCGGAGTGCCGTCGCCGAAAAAAATCGAGTTTACAGTTGAGCTTCTGACGAGGTTAAAAGGAATCATTCTTAGGATCCAAGCCGGGACCATCACAGAGATTGAGGCGGGCAGTTGTGATTTCGAAGGAAAAGTTAAATACCAGGACCTGACAATCGCCGATAAGAAACTTGACCGCCCGATAGAATTTCGGTCCCTATCCACCTTTAAGAAGCAGATAGCGAGCGACGTCCAGTAACGATCCATCGACCGGGGCTTCTCATTGGCGAACTCGGGCGCCGTGCAGGCGACGGAGTTTGCCGTTTTCTTCCGGGATGCGGAAATATTGCCGGTGGAAATGGTGCTTCAATCTGTTAGTTTTCTAACCCCGTGAGCGAACGCCCGGACACTGCCGCACAAACAGCCGCGCCAAACGGCGAAAGAGCCGATTTGCGCCCTGAAAGCATTCAGGACGCAGTGATCCCATCCCAGCCACGATCTCAGGCGGGCCGTCGATTTTTCAGGTGCGCATCGGTTCCGGCGAAGTGTTATCGGCCGGTGACGAGGCCGATTTTCTAGTCGCGTTTTACCAACACAGTTACCAGGACCACGTCGGGTTTTTGCGCGAAGGCGGCGTATTGCTTTACGACTCGGATAACGTGGAGCCGAACTTGGACGATAAACGTTTCGTTTACGTCGGTGTGCCGATCACTGGGTTGACTGTTGAAGCGCTCGGCGGCACGGCCAAGGACAAGGGCAAAAACATTTTCGTGCTCGGCCTGATCTCGAAGATTTTCAATCTAGATGACGAGAAACTGAAAAGACTGATCACCGAAAAATTCGGAGGCAAAAACGAGAGCGTCGTGAATACGGCATTGATGGCGTTCCAAGCCGGCTACGCGTATCCGGTCGGCAATGTGCTCACGAAACACTATCGGTTCGAGCACATCCCGAGGCCGAGCGGCCGCGCGCAGCTCACGATGGATGGCAACCAGGCGCTCGCGTACGGACTGATCGCGGGCGGCGTGCGCTTCGGCGCCGGTTATCCGATCACTCCCTGGTCGTCCGTGATGGAAACGCTCCGGCGCGAGCTGCCGAAGTATGGCGGCATCTTCGTGCAAGCCGAGGACGAGCTGGCATCAGTGTCGATCGCACTCGGCTGTTCTTACGCCGGATATCTCGCTGTGACCGGCAGCGCAGGCCCGGGCATTTCGCTCAAAACCGAAGCGATCGGATGGGCGTCGATGGCCGAGATCCCGCTGGTCATTTGCAATATCCAACGCGGCGGCCCGAGTACCGGTTTGCCCACCAACGTCGAGCAGAGCGATTTGCACCAGGCGATCTTCGGCAGTCACGGCGACAGCCCGCGCGTCGTGCTCGCGCCTGCGAGCGTGGAAGATTGCTTCTATATTGCGATCGAAGCCGCCCGGATCGCGCGCAAATACAGCACACCAGTTTTCATCTTGAGCGACACCTCCCTCGCGACACGCATCGAAGCGTTCGACGAACCGGATCTTTCAAAGTTGATGGTCGATCCCAAACCGGACCTGACGCCGCGCCAGACACACAAGCCGTATCCCATCGATCAAATCACGCAGCACGTCCCGCCGGGCACGCGTATTCTCGATGGAAAATACCCGCTTCTCGCCGGCCTCGAGCACGACGAAATGGGTCATCCGACCGGCAGCCCGAAGTTGCACATGGCGATGACCGCGAAGCGTCGCAACAAGTTACGAAAGCTTGCCGAAGAAATTCCGGTGCCGGAAGTTTTTGGCGATCAGGAGGGCGACACGTTGATGGTCGGCTGGGGATCAACTTATGGCCCAATCCACGACGCCGTCGTGATGGCGCGAGAGCAAGGCGAAAAATGCGGCGGACTGCATTTGCGTCATTTGCATCCGTTGCCGAACGGCCTCGAAAAAATCTTCGAGAAGTTCAAGCGCATCGTCACAGTCGAGATGAACGACCAGGGCGTTTACGGTTTTGGCCAGCTCGCCACGATTTTGCGGGCGCGCTACTGCGAACCAAAAATCACGAGCTTCACCAAGACCGACGGTCTCACGTTCCGGGTGAAAGAAATTTTGGACGGCGTGTTCAAGGGCAAGTCCTTCCTTGCACGACACATCCCGCGCGAAGGCGCCGAAGTCATTCACGAGGCCGGCGCGGAAAACGTGAAACACTTGAAGGAAGTCGTGCCGCAAGGAGTCGGATGAGATATCTAAGGAACGCATGAAAGCAGGAAGAAAAATTAAATTCGGAACTCCTGACAGGATTCCTGCGTTCCTGCTTTCCTAAGAAATAATCTATGAGTGAAGCAACAACAGGGAACGGCGACGGCGCTACGGCCGTAGCAACCGCCACTCCGGCATCGGAGCCACGCGAAAAACTCACGAAGAAAGCGATAACGGCTGATCAACCCACATGGTGTCCGGGTTGCGGCGATTTCGCGGTGCTCGCGGCGTTTTACAAGGTCCTCGAGAAACGCAATCTCGAGCACGAAAAAATCGTGACGCTCGCCGGCATCGGTTGTTCATCGCGTTTTCCCTATTTCGTCAACGGCCACGGCGCGCATTACATCCACGGCCGCGCCGTCCCGCTTGCTTCCGGGATCAGCCTCGCCCGGCCCGATCTCCACGTCTTCCTCTTCGGCGACGACGGCGACGGTTTCTCCATCGGTGGCAACCACCTCGATCACGGCGCGCGCAAGAACATCAACATGACTTATTTCATCATGGACAACTTCGTCTATGGCCTGACGAAGAAGCAGACGTCCCCGACGTCGCCCATCGGATTCAAAAGCAAGACCGATCCTACCGGCGCGATCGATCAACCGGTCAACCCGATGAAAAAACTGATCGCCGGCGGGGCGACATTCATTGCGCGCACGCACGCCGCGAACGTGGTCCACATGATACAGATGATCGAGCGCGCCATGGACCCCCAGGGGTTCAGCGTAATCGAATGTTTATCTGAGTGCGTCGAATTTTTCCCAGACGTATTCGATCCGGCCAATCCAAAGAAGGGCGGCAGTTT
>WNGC01000665.1_pt1 | contig 20289 bp, 21 predicted proteins | sample 5400051 | NCBI WGS metagenome assembly WNGC01 (sample SAMN13153368, study PRJNA577476) | soil metagenome | isolation source: 20 cm soil or saprolite under grassland replicate 2 | place: USA:California | collected 2016-06-15
GACCAAAGCCGGAACGCTTTACGCCGCCGAACGGCAAGCGCGGATCGGACGCGACCATGGCGTTGATAAAAACCATTCCGGTTTCCAGCTCGGAGGTGAAAAGTTTCTGTTCTTCGGGATCGTTGGTCCAGGCGCTGGAGCCCAGACCGAATGCGCTGTCGTTTGCCAACTCGATTGCGTCGGAAGCATTGCGCACGTGGAAAATAGATGCGACCGGGCCGAATACTTCTTCGCGATAAGCGGGCGATTCTTTCGGCACATCGACAAGAACAGTTGGTTCGTAGAAAAATCCAGGGACATGAATCCGATTGCCGCCAGTCAATAATTTAGCGCCTGCCGCGATAGTCTTCTGCACCTGATCGTGCACGCCTTGCAGGATCTGTTCAGTCGCGAGTGGACCGATCTCAGTCGCATCGTCCATTGGATCGCCGAGTTTGAGGGCGCGCATTCGCGCGACGAACTGGTTAACAAACTCATCGTAAATTTGATCTGCAATTACGAATCGCTTCGCTGCGATGCACGATTGTCCAGTGTTAATGGTGCGTGCTTTGACAGCCGTGCTCAGTGCGCTCTCGAAGTCTGCGCTCGGCATCACGATGAATGCATCGCTGCCGCCGAGCTCGAGTACGCTTTTCTTGATCTCGCGCGCGGCCGTACTAGCCACTGCACTCCCGGCCTTTTCGCTGCCCGTCAGCGTTACCGCTTTGATGCGAGGATCGACAATTATTTTTTCCACCTGCTCGGGCTCAATGAGGAGCGTTTGGAAAACGCCTTGCTCGAATCCGGCTCGGCAAAAGATTTCTTCAATAGCCAGCGCGCACTGCGGGACATTGGACGCGTGCTTTAGCAACCCAACATTGCCCGCTAGTAGCGCCGGCGCGGCAAATCGAAACACCTGCCAGAAAGGAAAATTCCACGGCATGATCGCCAGCACCGGTCCGAGCGGTTGATATCGCACGTAACTTTCGCCGGCATCGGTCTGCGCCGGTTCGTCCTCCAAAAATCGCTCCCCGTTTTCAGCATAGAATCGGCAACCGCGGGCGCACTTCTGGATTTCTTCTACGGAAGCGCGAAACAATTTCCCCATCTCCAGCGTGATGATCTGCGCGTATTTTTCTTTTTCCTGGAACAGCAACTCCGCCGTGGCTTCCAAAAGCACCGACCGATCAGTGAACGTGCTTCGGCGATTCTTCCTGAATGCCTTTTCGGCAGTCGTAAGCCGTTTCTCGATTTCGGGATCGTCGAACGGAGAAAATTCCTTCAGCTTTTCGCCTGTCGCTGGATTGATTGAGGCAATTGCCATTTCAGTAACCTTACACCGCATTTTGGAACTAATGGAGGGGCGAACTCCGTGAGCCCAGGCGTCGCACAGCTCGACTCTTCAGTAATTGGAACGCTCGTGTAACTCTACAGTCGCAGACCTTTTGGAATCAGAACGCGATCGAACAAATCAAAAATCCATTGGACAACCAGCGCCAGGAGAGCGGCTGGGATCGCGCCTTCCAAGATCGTCACGTGATCGTTCAGGTTGAGACCGCTCAAGATCGGCTCGCCCAGACCTCCGGCTCCGATCAACGCGGCGAGTGTTGCTGTTCCGATATTGATCACCGCGCTGGTCTTGATGCCAGAAAGGATCGAGCGCGACGCCATTGGGAGATAAATTTCCCAGAGCCGGGTGATCGGGCTGAGTCCCAATGCAATGGCGGATTCGCGTAACGAACGCGGGATGTCCTGCAGACCGCTCGCAGTGTTTCGAACGATCGGCAGCAAGCCGTAAAGAAAAAGCGCGGTGATCGCGGTGCGGACGCTGATTCCGAAAAAGGGGAGGGGAACGAGCAAAGCCAGCAATGCGAGCGACGGAATCGTTTGCACCACACTGGCAAAGCCGAGAATGCCGTGACCGATCGGGCCACCGCGACTTGCAATAATGCCGAGCGGAATGCCGAAGATCACCGAAAGCAGCAGCGAGAAGCCAGCCAATTCCAGATGGCGAAGCGTCCAACGCGCCAGTTTCTGTGGAAACGATTCGCCCACGCTATTTCTCGATCCTGTGCTGCCTTCAAAATATAAGTTTGCCGCGGTCGTGTAATTTTTCGTGCGTTCCGCTTCCGCATTGAGGCGAATCATGCGTTTCTCATCCAGCGTTCCTTCCAAGCGACGCAAAGCAGCAATCGCATTCGCAGGCATGGATAGTCGAAACAAAAAGACGGCCTCATACTTCGGAAAGAATTGAAGATCGTCTTCGAGAACGATGAGGTCGTTTTGTTCTATCTTCGCATCGGTCGAGTAGGCGTCCTTGACGTCAATCGAGCCCTTTGCGAGCGCGCTGTAACCGAGCGCGTGATCGATACCGATGAGGTTCTGCTGCGGAAGCCCGTAACGTTCGCGCAACGGTTGCCAGCCGTCCCGCCGATCTAGAAATTCGTGCGTGAGCCCGATCTTAAGCTCGGGATGTTTTCGCAGATCGCTAATCGTGCGAACGCCGAGTCGTTGAGCTTCGCTGCGTCGCATCACCAGCGCATAGGTGTTGTTGAACCCAAGCGGCTCCGTCATTCCAACGCCAGATTTAGCGAGCGACTGGCGAATTTCGCTCAGCGATGTGGCGCGATCATTTTTTAGAATCTCCTGCGCGATGGTACCTGTGTATTCCGGGTAGGCATCGATCTGCCCACCGTGCAGCGCTTGCCAGAGAATGATCGTGCCCCCCATGCCCTGACGATGTTCCGCTGAAATTCCCGCGTCGATTAGCGCGCGTTTGGCGATTTCTCCCAACACATACGACTCGGTGAATTTTTTTGAGCCGATTACGGTTGGCGCAGCAGAAGCAGGCTGAATCAGGAAAATAGGAACGCAGGAAGCGATCAGGAGAAAATCTGGAAGCCAGGAAACCAGGAAGAACGGAATTTTTGAATCCCTATTCCTGGATTCCTGGTTTCCAGATTTAGTTGTTCCTTTTTTTTCCGTTTTCCTGATTTGATTCATAGAGTTGCGAGCCCGCGCTGAGCGTTGATGAATTCCGAAACGAAAGGATCGACCGGGTTGTCGCGGAGATCTGCGACTGAACCTTTTTGCACGATGCGGCCTTCATTCATCAGCACGATTTCGTCCCCGAAATAAATCGCCTCCGCCAAATCGTGCGTAACGAAGAGTGCTGTCTGGCCTAGGCGTCCGAAAATTTCTTTCAGATCCTTTTGTAAAGCAGCGCGCACCAATGGATCGAGTGCGCCAAGAGGTTCATCGAGCAGTAGCAGTTCTGGCGAAAGCATTAAAGCACGCATAAGACTGACGCGCTGTCGCTGGCCTCCGGAAAGTTCGACTGGATATCGGGAGAGGAGATTGCCGGAAAATCTTGTCAGCTCGCACAATTCCCGGAGCCTGTTTTGCATTTGCTCCTGGGATTTTCCAACATGACGAGCCATCAAAAGGACATTGGCGCGCGCGGCCAGATGCGGGAAAAGGCCGCCTTCTTGGATGACGTAACCAATCCGACGGCGAAGGGCGTCGATGTTATCGGGCGACATCGGTTCGCCGTCGAACGTGATCGAACCGGAATCCGGTTCGATCAGACCAATGATCAAGCGTAGCAGAGTTGATTTGCCGCACCCGCTCGGACCAATTAAGACCGTCGTCTGGCCGCGTTCGATTTCGAGATTCGTCGGCTGCAGCGCGGCTGCATCGGCGTAGCGCTTGGTTACATCGACCAGTTTAACAAGCGCGCTCATTCTGCAGCCGCGGGCTTGGAGCGGCCGGTACTCACCCCGTTATATCGGAGTTACAGGTGAAATAGAAAACGCCAAACAACCGCGCATCGTCACTCCACATGTAAGCAAATTGGAAGCCGGCTTTGCGGGCGAGCGCCGCAAATTCTTCCGGCGCGTATTTGTACGAATACTCGGTGATGATCTTTTCGCCGCGGCGGAAATGGAATTTCTCTTCGGCGACATGAACAAACTGATCGATGTCGCTGATGAGATACATTTCGATGCGGCCGGCGTCTGAATTGTAAACGGCGCGGTGGTGCCAATGATCCAGATCAAAATCTGCGCCCAGCTCGCGGTTCACGCGCTGCAACAAGTTCAGGTTGAATTGCGCAGTGATGCTGCTGCGGTCGTTGTACGCGGCTTCGATCACCTCGCGATCCTTTTTCAAATCTGCGCCGATAAGCAGTCCGCCATCTTTTCGGCAAACATTGGCAATTCGACGCAGGAATTCCACCGCTTGATCTGGTTCAAAATTGCCGATCGTTGACCCAGGAAAATAGACAATGTTGCGCGCAGCTTTGTGGCGTGGCGAGGGAAGCACGACCGGTTGCAGGTAATCAGCGCACACCGGGAGAATTTCCAGTTCGGGGAAAATCTTCCGAAACAGTGCAGTCGATTCGTGCAATTGCTTTTCCGAGATATCAACGGGGATGTATGCGGCCGGCTTCTGCAACGCTTCGATGAGGATGCGGGTCTTCGTGCCGGCGCCGGTGCCGAGTCCGATGAGCTGGATGTTCGGCCCGAGATACGATGCAATCTCGGCGCGATTTCGATCGAGAATGTCGATTTCGGTGCGCGTAACGTAATATTCCGGCAACTCGCAAATTCTCTGGAACAACGCCGCACCACGATCGTCGTAAAAATATTTGCACGGGAGCGTGCGCGGTTTGGACGAAAGACCAGCAATTACATCCGCAAGAAAGTCCGACGATTCTGGCGCGGAAACCGGCTGTGGCGCAGTTAGGGAATCTCCGGTCATTTTCGCATTGAAAGCGGCGCGCCCGACGGTCGCGGTCTACCAGATTATTGCGGATCGCGTGCGAGTCTTATGCCTGTAAACTGCCAGCGTTTTTCCGGTTGAAAGAAATTGCGATACGTGGGGCGAATGTGACTGCGCGAAGTGGCGCAGGAGCCGCCCCGCAAGACGTATTGATTGCACATGAACTTGCCATTGTATTCGCCGAGCGCACCCGGAGCTGCGCGATAACCGGGATAAGGCGAGTACGCGCTGCGCGTCCATTCCCACACGTCGCCAAACATTTGGTGAAGACGTCGATCGTCTCCTGAGGCGGACAGTGCGCGTGGATGAAAGTTTTCCTCGTCGACAAAATTTCCTTCGATTGGGCAATCCTGCGCAGCGCGCTCCCATTCGAACTCTGTAGGGAGACGCGCCCCCGCCCAGTTCGCATAGGCGTCGGCTTCGAAATAACTCACGTGCGTCACCGGTTCGGATTCGTCGACTGGACGAAAACCCGACAACGTGAAGTGCCACCAGGCTCCGTCGTGTTTCGTCCAATAAAGAGGCGCATGCCAGCGTTGTTCGTTCACAGTCATCCAGCCGAGTGACAACCAGAATTCCGGGCGTGTGTAACCATTGTCTTCGATGAACGCGATATATTCGCCGTTCGTCACCGGCCGCGACGCGAGCGAAAATGCGTGAACTAGCGCTTGATGCTGCGGCCCTTCGTTGTCATAAGCGAATCCGTGGCCGTCATGACCGATCTGGACAACCGATTCCTCGAAATCGGAAAAGCTTGTGGCGGCGGCGCCCACGCCGCCGAAATTGTGCGACGAGGGCGTCGCAGCCACCTTACGCTTTCGAAAAACGGGATAGAGCGGATTTTGAGCGAAGACGTGTTTGATGTCGGTGATTAGCAGCTCCTGATGTTGCTGCTCGTGATGAATGCCCAGAACAAGGATCGGTTCGATTTCATCGAGTAGCTTTTCGTCTGCATCGGAAAGCAGATTATCGATATGCGAATCGATCGAGGCGCGGTAACGCTGTGCTTCTCTCACTGTTGGGCGCGAAATTAATCCGCGCAGATCGCGCCGGTGCATATCACCGGCGGCATTATAGTAGGAATTGAAAAGATAGGCGTACTCTGGAATTTCCGACCGATAGGCCGTTACAAATTTGTTCAGAATAAACGTCTCGAAAAACCAGGTTGTATGGGAAAGGTGCCACTTGGTAGGGCTAACATCGGGCATCGATTGCACGACGTAATCTTCTGGTTCAAGGCCTGCGCACAGTTTGGTCGTGAAATTCCTGAGCTGATGAAAACGAGCCAGCAAGCGTTCAGCGCGTGCTGAGCTCGGATGAAAATGAGATCGTTTCGCCGACACCATGTTAGTGGCGGCTTCTACTGAGGCTGAACTCAAAGAATTTCTCCCTCTTGTTCGATTTCTTCCCGGCGCGCCTCGAGCATCTGGTCGTGAGCCGCTTCCTCGAGCCCGTCGATCACGAGATGCTCGCCGACCGTTTCCTCTTCGTCAGTGCCCGGACGCGGCATGCGGTGACCTTTGGAGCTGGCGACCACCGTCCACTCTTCCGTCAAATCGGCATTGTCGGAAGTCTCTTCGGGCGGCGTATTATTTTCTTCGCCCATCAATTCCCGACGGGCCTGCTTCCAATCAGCATCGGTAAATTCATCAGGATTGCGCTCGTCGATCATGGCGATTTCCCTTGCGCGTCGTTCCACTTCCTCCGGGGACGGCGCGCCAAGCCCGTTGCCATGCACTTCGATTTTCCCCGGGCGAGGTTCTGAGTAATCGTTCATAACTAATACTACGAAAGTCGATAGCGCCCTGTTCGCAATACACTTTGGACTACAGATTCGAGAGTTGCAATACAAGCGGTAAAAAACAGCCACTCGGTCGCTGAAGATATGCACCACGAAAATTTGATTGAGCTCGAAGACGGTGCCGTCGTTGCTTTTGAAGAATACGGCGATGCAAATGGAGTGCCGGTGATGTTTTGTCATGGGTGGCCAAGCTCCCGCACAATGGCGCAACTGACAGACGAACCAGCACGCGAGCTCGGTATTCGCATCATCTCAGCTGACCGCCCGGGTATTAGTGCCTCGAGCTTGCAGCCCGATCGGAAGTTGACTGATTGGCCACGCCTTGTGGATCGAATCACTGATTATCTCGGTATCCACGACTTTCGAATGCTCGCGATCTCCGGCGGCGCGCCTTATGCGTATGCGACGGCCACGGCAATGCCTCAGCGAGTACGAGCAATCGCCATAGTCGGCGGCGCTCCCCCACTTGCAGAAATTAGCGACTCCAATGGATTGCTGCCGCTGTACCGCTGGATGCTGGCACTGTATCGAACCCAACCGCGGCTGTTGCGAAGATTATTTTACCTGGCGCGGCCGGTCCTCTCATTGCGGCCCCCTCTCCGTTTTCGTCCGGTCCTCTTAAAAATGCTGTTGATGCGGCCGTGCGACGCGGAAAGCTTGCGCGACGCGGCGGCCTTTGAAGCTATTTTTGAAAGTCAGCGGCGGGCCTGGCGAGCTTCGGCTGAAGGAGTGGTGGCCGACGCTCAGATTTACGCGCAGCCGTGGGGGTTTGCCATTGAAGATGTGCGTGTTCCGGTTCGACTGTGGCATGGTAAAGAAGATCGGGCTTTCTCAGTTCATTTGGCTGAGGAACTCGCAAATCGATTACCCAACTGCCATGCGCGATTTGTTGACGACGCAGGGCATTATTCGCTGCCCATTCGACATATGCGCGACATTTTGAAGGACCTAATATCCGTCTAGCCGCGGAGCTCCTGCGCGTACTACCGCGGTGAAGCGCGTTGCTCGGCACATCCGGCAGAAGTGAGATTGCCTGCAACACTCCCTCGACCCAGCGCAAGATCCGCGCGCAGTTTTGCCTCCATCATTTTGTCGAATGAGAAATGCTCGGTTGCATAACGCAAACCATTCGTTGCGCAGAACGCGGCCAGCTTTGGATCGCGAATAAATTCCATGATCCCATCAGCCAGCATCCGGCTGTCACCCGGTTCAATGAGCAGACCGTTGTGGCGATGCTGAACAATCTCTGGAATGTCGCCCACTTTTGTCGCAATCAACGGACGGCCGCAGGCGAAAGCTTCGCGCAATACGATCGGAGACGCTTCGGTGTGCAGCGAAGCGATCACTATCATGTCGCATGCCGCGTAGACGTTCGGCGTATCCCATCGATATCCCGCCATAATAATTTTGTCCGCCAACCCGGTCTGGTCGATCGCGTTTCTCACGTTGATGCCGCGCTTCAAAATCCCGGTTCCCTGGCCAACGATGACGAAACGCGCATCGGGGCGCTGTTCCAAAACGAGACGAGCTGCTTCAACGAGAACGAGCTGGCCTTTATCTGGGCGAATCATACCAACGTTCCCAATGAGCGGAATGTCGTCGTCGACGCCGATTTCACGGCGGAATTTTATCCTGTCGCCAGGCGGCTTGAATTTTTCCAAATCGACAGCTGAACCGATGACCTCAACTTTTGCAGGATTAATATGATGTTCTTCAACGAGGTGGCGTTTAATCACTGAGGCATCGGCGACGATTTGGGAGCAGCCATGTTTGAAAACAAAGGCGCGACCTTTGGTACTGATTGGGTCAGTGATGCAGCGCGCGCGGCTCAGGGGAATGCCGCAAAGGTAGAGTGGCAAACAAAGCCAATGACCTTTCGAGCTGTAAGTCTTGAGCAGCTCAATTTTGTTTCGGCGGCAAAACTTCCACAGGCGCCATGAGCCAGTCAGATCAACACGGCTGCGCAACGGCATAGTTACCAGCCGTGTGCCGAGCTCGGAAGCTTTAGAGTGTACCTGGCTATCCGGATTGCAGATCAACCACGCCTGATGTCCGTGCGCATTCAGCCAGTTAATTTCCAGACAGGTGCGGTATTCCTGGCCGCCCCAGCTGCGGCTACTCTCTACATACAGAATGTTCACGTCGAATCGATGACGCCTGTTCGCGTCAGCACAGGTTACGCGGCTGCCGCACGTTTTTCGAGAATGTAATCGTGAATCGTATTAACAGTGCGAAGCGCTTTTCCAGCTACTTCGGAGCTAGGAACGGCGACTCCAAACGTTTTTTCCATACTCACGGCCAGCTCCAGCGCATCGATGGAGTCGAGGCCCAGTCCCTCCGGACCGAAAAGCGGTAAATCATCTCCGATCTGATCAGGAGTAACTTGCAGCATCAGATTTTTGACGAGCATTTCCTTAATTTGGACGCGCAAATCCTGCTCAGACATAAACGAGCCGCGATTTTGCCGTAGATCGCGCGTTAGGTCAAACGGTAGGGTCGCCGTGCTGCGAAAACCGTCCCTACGAGGCAGCCTTCAAACTTGATCGGCCTTATTTCCGGGAGTAATTGCCTGATTTGGATCAGGCCGAGCATCTGTCGTTGCAGGCTGGTTTTCTGTCCGTGCAACGGTGGCTTGCGCTGGCTTTACGTCGGACTTAGCGACTTCTGTGTCAGCCTTTCCGGCTTTGTGCAGCTCGTCGCTAAATTCGTCCTTTGCTTTTTGAAACTCCTTTACCGCCTGGCCCATTCCACGGGCGAGTTCAGGCAGCTTCTTTGCTCCGAACAAAACCAGAATAATCAGCAGAATGACAATTAAGTCTGGCCCTGCCAAGTTCATGAAGCTGGCGAGCAAGCTCATACGCGTTTCACAACATCAAGCTGTTTAGGGAAGTTGCAAGATCAATTCCGCCGGGCGGTATTCAGGGGTCTGTAATTGACACGGCTAGCCTACTATGGGAAAAGATGCCTTTAACCACCTATGCGACCTATCTGGAAAGGCAGCATCAGCTTCGGGCTGGTTTATATTCCGGTGGCGGTTTATTCGGCCACCCGCGAGGAAAAGCTTAGTTTTCGACAGCTTCGTTCCAGCGATCTTAGCCCAATCAAATACAAGAAGGTGGCAGAAGCCGACTCGAAGGAAGTTCCAGCCGACCAAATCGTAAAAGGGTTCGAATACGAGCGCGGCCGTTATGTCGTCATGAAGGATGAGGACTTCGAGAAGGTGCGAATCGAGTCCACGCATTCCATCGATATCACCGACTTCGTGGGCTTGGAACAGGTGGATCCGAAGTTCTTCTACAGACCATATTTTCTGGAGCCGCAAAAAGGCGGGGAGAAGGCCTACGGAGTTTTACATAAGGCGCTCAGCGGAACCGGCAAGATTGGTATCGCCAAAGTTGTGATCAGCAATCGTGAACATCTCGCTGCGGTAAAGCCGGACGGCTTGTTCCTGATTCTTGAGCTAATGCACTTCGCCAGTGAAATATTGAGCGCCGAAGTTTTGAAAAACGGTTCCAGCACTGCTGTCACCGATAAGGAACTAAAGATGGCGCAGGCACTCATCGACAGCATGAGTGTTTCCTGGGAGCCGGAAAAATATCGGGACGAATACCGCACGGCGCTGATGGAGATTATCGAACAAAAGGCGCAGCACAAAGAAATCACCACGAAAGCGCCTGCCCCGCGGGCTCCGACCAACGTTGTTGATCTGGTTAAGGTGCTGCAGGACAGCCTTAATCGGACGCAATCGCTCAAACAAAAGCGCAGCGCTACCCGCCCCAGTGCCCGCAGTTCGACCAGCGCTTTGGTAAAACAAAGGCGCCGAGCAGGCGCTCTCGGATAACATCGGCTACACCGCCGTTGCAAATTGGATTGGCAGAGTTATAGTCTGCCCTTCTTATGGCCAAGACTGCCTGGATTAATCGCAATGCGCGCAAGCGCGGAACGGTGAAAAAATACGCGGCGTTACGTGCGGAGTTAAAGGCAAAAAAAGACTATGCCGGTCTCACGCAGTTGCCACGTGACGCCAGCCCGACGCGTGTGGTGAACCGGTGCGAAGTTACGGGACGTCGGCGCGCTTTCATTCGGCGCTTCAGGATGTCGCGACTCACTTTTCGTGAACTGGCTTCGCAGGGGCTCATCCCTGGTGTAACCAAGTCCAGCTGGTAAACTAGGGGCGATAACCTGGTTTCGGATGCCGTACCGCGCATCCTACTAATGAACATACTCTCGTTATTTCTACTGGCAGCAACCCCAATGGGCCACAGCGTTGTACCTCATTGGGACCCGCCGATGGTGCTTCTGGGAAAGCTCGCAGCCATCGCGGCGCTTGTGGCGCTGAATGCATTCTTCGTCGCCTGCGAATTTTCGGTTGTGAAAGTGCGCATCACTCAGCTGGACACGCTTGTGGAAGAGGGCAATCTGCGCGCCCGTTTCGTCAAACACGTTCGCGCGCACCTGGAAGCCTACCTGTCGGCGACGCAATTAGGCATTACACTGGCCAGCCTTGCGCTCGGCTGGATTGGTGAGCAATCGCTAGTATCGATTCTGCAACCGGCCCTCGCAGTCGTGCATGTCTACTCCTATGCAGTAGCAACTTCGATCGCGATTGCACTCGCCTTCGCTGGAATCACTTTTTTGCACATTGTGTTTGGAGAGCTCGCACCGAAATACATCGCGATTTCCGATCCGTTGCCGGTGGCTCTTCGCCTGATGCGACCGCTTGGCGTGTTTTACGTTTTATTTAAACCGGCCATCTGGCTCCTGGACAAATCCTCGAATTTCCTCCTGCGCAGAGTGCTTCGGCTTCAACCGATTCCCGCGAGCGAGCTTGCCCACAGCGAAGAGGAGTTGCGATTAATCCTTGAGCAAAGCGAAAAATCGGCCGACGTGACTCCGCTTGGCCGTGAGCTAGTTTTCAACGTGTTAGATCTACGCGACCGCGTAGTGCGGGATATCATGACGCCGCGTGGTGAAATCGTTTACCTCGACTTGGAGGACGATTTCGAAACGAATGTAACAAAAGCGATCGACTCTCGTCACACGCGGTTTCCGCTGTGCCGCGAAAATCTCGACAACACAATAGGACTGGTTCACATCAAAGAACTGGTTCCGATGATGCGCGACCCACACCCTGACTTATTGAAGATCAAACGCGATTTGATCCCTGTTCCCGAGATGATGCCGCTTGAAAAATTGCTCAAATTGTTTCTGAGCAAGCACGCGCATTTGGCGCTGGTGGTGGATGAGTTTGGCGGCACCGTTGGAATGGTGACGATGGAGAACGTCCTTGAGGAGCTAGTTGGCGATATTCAGGACGAGTTCGATTTTGAAAAGGAAGAATTTCGCAAGATCAATGCAAACGAATTCAGCGTAGACGGATCGCTCGGACTTTATGAACTGAACGATCTTGCAAAGCTTGACTTGGAGAGTGCGGACGTGAGCACCATCGGGGGTTATGTTACGCATTTGCTCGGCCATCTACCCAAGGCGGGCGAACAAGTTAAGATCGATAACTATTTAGTAACTGTTTCGCAAACCGACGGACGTCGCATCAATCAGCTCCACTTCAAAAAGCTGAGCGACGCGACCGCGCCAACGCCTGGATGACTTCGTTTGGATCTGCTTTGCTCACAAAAGCATTAAAGTGAGTTAGAATTAGACGATGAATCGATCCAGAGGCGCTGTGATGTCGGAGCCGGTGCGCATCTGGCGGAGATCGACCGGCGAGGTCTCACTGCCGGAAGTACATCGGAGCGTCGTCGTTCCGATGACGGCGTCGTTCTGGCGGAAGCTGATTGCGTTCTCGGGACCAGGTTTTCTGGTCGCAGTTGGTTACATGGACCCGGGCAACTGGGCCACGGATCTGGCTGGTGGTGCAAAGTTCGGTTATTCGCTGCTGGCGGTAATCCTGGTGTCGAATTTCATGGCAATTATGCTCCAGCACTTGTGCATCAAGCTGGGCGTCTCCACGGGGCGGGATCTTGCCCAGGCATGCCGCGATCATTACTCGACGCCTGTTGTGTGGTTTCTCTGGATCATTTGCGAACTGGCCATCGCTGCCTGCGATCTGGCCGAAGTGGTGGGTTCTGCAATTGGACTGCAATTGCTCTTCAAGATTCCGCTGGTCTGGGGTTGCCTCATTACCGCGTCGGACGTGATGCTCGTATTATATCTGCAAACGAAAGGCTTTCGTTACATCGAGGCGATCGTCATTGCGCTTATCGCGGTTATCGGCACGTGTTTCGCGGCTGAGCTAATTTTTGCAAGGCCGAGTGCAGCCGGCATCTTGGCCGGGTTTGTTCCGGGACCGCATATCATTGTGAACCAGGGAATGCTCTACGTGAGCATCGGCATCCTCGGCGCGACGGTAATGCCGCATAATCTTTATCTGCATTCGTCAATCGTGCAGACGCGGAAGTTTGAGCAGACTCCCGTGGGCCGGCGCCAGGCGATTCAGTTCGCCACAATCGACTCGACAGTCGCGCTGATGTTCGCTCTGTTTATCAATGCATCCATCCTGATTCTTTCCGCAGCTGCGTTCCATTGGTCTGGCCATCAGGACGTCGCAGAAATTCAAGACGCATATCGGCTGCTTAGTCCGCTGCTCGGTGTTGGCATCGCGAGCATCCTTTTCGCCGTGGCATTGCTCGCTTCCGGACAGAACTCGACCCTGACCGGCACGCTGGCAGGGCAAATCGTAATGGAAGGTTTCCTCAATCTTCGCATCAAACCATGGCTGCGCCGACTGATCACGCGTCTCATGGCTATTATTCCCGCAGTGCTTGTGATCGGCATTTTTGGTGAAGGCAAGACCACGGATTTGCTTGTTGCCAGTCAGGTCGCCCTGAGCATGCAGCTCGGCTTCGCTGTCTGGCCGCTGATGCGCTTCACGAGCGAAAAAGCGAAGATGGGTGAGTTTGCAAACAGGCTTTGGCTGAAGATTCTGGGCTGGACGACAGCAGGCATTATCATTGTGCTTAACCTTAAACTACTGCTGGATACGTTTTTGCCCGACGCGGCGCTCAACGCATTTTATGGCTTTTTCCATATTCCTGCGCCAACACAGTGAGAGAAATGTATAGGAACATCCTGATTCCGCTGGAGAACACTGGCGCTGATGAGACCATCCTCACACACATCAAACCGCTCGCGCGCATGGCTGGAGCAAAGTTGCTTCTGGTTCACGTCGCCGACGGCTGGGTGGCGCGCAATTTTCAGCAGCTCAAACTGGCCGAGAGCGAGGAAATGAAAGAGGACCGCGAGTATTTGGGGTCGCGAACACGCGAGCTCACAGATGAAGGCTTCGCCTGCGATGCAGTTCTCGCGTTGGGCGAACCATCGGACGAAATTATTAAACTCGCCCGCGAACGAGATGTCGATCTTATCGCCATGACGACGCACGGGCATCGTTTCATCAGCGATATTCTTTACGGCGCGACCGTGGACAAGGTCCGGCACGCGGTTGATGTGCCGGTGCTCCTCGTCCGGGCAAAGTAGATCCAGAAGCGTGCGCTGCGGCGAACGCCCGCTCAGCGGATTCGGCGCTTGACACAAGCGCCGCGCCAACGACGTAGAACCCGACGTGAAGGTTCTCTTCCTCACCAACGAGTATCCGCCCCACATCTACGGTGGGGCGGGTGTGCATGCGAACTATCTCTCGCGCGAACTGGCGAAAATGATGCCGGTGGAAGTGCGTTGCTTTGGCGACCAACGTCTTGAAGAACGCAATCTCAAGGTCATCGGCTTTGAAGTGGATACGAGCAACTTCACCTGTCCAAAGCCATTGCGCTCCGCTTTCAGCGCGGTGCGGCGATGCATTGATTTCAACACTACCAATATCGACGCCGACATTGTGCATTGCCACACCTGGTACACTCATTTCGGCGGGATATTGGCTAACAAGAACTACGGAATTCCGCTCGTTATAACCGTCCATTCACTCGAGCCACTTCGGCCTTGGAAACGCGAACAGCTCGACGGCGGCTACGACTTCTCGCTTTGGGTTGAGAAGACCGCGCTCGAAATGGCGAACGCTATTATTGCTGTTTCGAACGAAACCAGGCACGACATCGAACGCCTGTTCAATGTCGATTCAGAGCGCATTCATGTGATCCACAATGGAATCGATCTCAATCAGTACCGGAAAGTCGATTCAATTGTAGCACTCAAGCGATACGGCATCGATGCAAACAAACCATATGTGCTTTTTGTCGGCCGGATCACTCGTCAAAAAGGTTTCCAGCATCTCATTCGCGCAATCCAATTCATGGATCGCGATTTTCAGATCGTCCTTTGCGCCGCCGCGCCGGACACACCCGGTATGGCGAAGGAAATGAAAACCGCAGTAGAGGAGGCAAAAGCTCACCGGCCGGGAATCATTTGGATCAATGAAATGGTGGACCAAAAGACCGCCTGCGAACTTTACTCGCACGCGGGAGTGTTCGTTTGCCCGTCCATCTACGAACCATTCGGCATTATCAATCTTGAAGCGATGGCCTGCGAGACTGCGGTTGTGGCGAGCGCCGTAGGCGGCATCAAGGAAGTCGTTGTACATGGAGAAACCGGATTCCTGGTTCCACTGGAACAAATGAAAGAGAGCCCCTTCGAAGCGACAAATCCCGAAAAGTTCGCGCGAGATCTTGCAGCGCGCATCAATCAACTAATGAGAGACCAGCAATTGCGCGAACAATTTGGCGAGGCCGGCCGTAAACGCGCGGAAGAGAACTTTAGTTGGACTGCAATCGCGGCGAAGACGAAGAAATTGTACGAGACGCTGAAGCGTTGAAGCGTTTCAAGATTCGCACAAGCGCGCTTCAGCGGTGTAACGATGTAAAGCGAGGAAGTCATGTTTGTCGATCAGGTCAAAGTTTCTTCACAAGCAGGAAGCGGCGGCCGGGGTTGCGTCAGCTTTCGACGGGAAAAATTTGTTCCCAAAGGCGGGCCGGACGGCGGTGATGGCGGGCGCGGCGGCGACGTGATTCTGCGGGCGGACCGGCATGTTGATAATCTCGCCAACTTCTTCTACGAGCCGATCATCAAAGCAAAAAACGGCGAGCACGGGATGGGAAAAAAAATGGCGGGGCGCACAGGCGCGAACAAAGTCGTGAAGGTTCCGATTGGGACAATTGTCTGGCAGGCAGAAGAACAAAAACGTCCAGTGTCGAGTTCAGAGCAACCGGCAATTCCAATTGTGGATCTCATTAGTGACGGACAGGAATTCGTGCTTTGTCGTGGTGGAGCAGGGGGTAAAGGCAATGTGCATTTCAAGAGCTCGCGCAACCGTGCGCCGCGCCAATACACCGAAGGCGAAGAGGGCGAGAACGGGACTTTTCTCCTCGAACTGCGAACTATTGCCGACGCGGGCTTGGTTGGTTATCCGAATGCAGGAAAATCGACGCTGTTGCGGAAAATCTCCGCCGCGCGGCCGAAGGTTGCGGCATATCCGTTCACGACGCTTCATCCGATCGTCGGCGTGATGGAGTTGCCAGGTTACCGGCGGGCCACCATTGCGGATATTCCCGGTTTGATCGAAGGAGCGCATCGGGGGCTCGGGCTGGGCCATGAATTCTTGCGTCACATTACGCGCTGCCGCACCTTGGTGTTCGTGATTGATGTCGCCGGAAGTGAAGGACGCAATCCCATAGAAGATTTGCAAAATCTTCGACGGGAAATTGATCTCTATGATCCGGCGCTTTCGTCCCGTCCATGGCTGGTGGTTGCCAACAAAATGGATTTGACCGATGCGGAGAAAAATCTCAGGGCGATGCAAGAGAGATTTCCCAGAATCAAGATCATTCCAACCTCAGCCGCGAAAGGAGAGGGGATAACTGAGTTGAAAGACACATTGGCAGCGACAATCCCGAACGACAAGGATATTGTTTCCGAGGCAATTTGAGATGGACAAGGCCACAATCCGTAACGAAACTGGGCGCTGTGTATGGGGAAACTAGTCGTCGCGAGTTATTGTTCCAGCTTTCTTAAGTCGGAGATGTTGCACATCTACCGGCAGGTAAAGGCGCTGCGCGGGGTCGATACCTTTGTAGTCACGAAGGAGGTCCAGAATCCGGAGCGCTTTCCATTTAATAACATCGAAATTATTCCGAAGCGGCGCACAAACCTACTCGTGCACGGCTGGTTGAAATTTGTGGAACGCCGCCCCCCAATCGTTTACCGAGGGGAGTATCAAACGCTTGACTCATTGTTAGAGCGGCACGGCGCCGACCTCATGCATATTTATTTCGGCCATACCGGCGTGCACCTGCTTCCTTTCATCGAGCAGTGGGACAAGCCATGCGTCGTATCTTTCCATGGCGCCGACGTCGCCCACAAACCCGAGATCAAGGATTATCCGGCAAAATTGCGCCGTCTTTTCAATGCGGTCCCGCTTGTGTTCGCGCGTTCCCAATCGCTTGTTGACCGGCTGGTTCATTTGGGCTGTCCGCCGGAAAAATTGCGCATCAATCGCACCGGTATTCCGTTAAATGAATTTCCATTCGTGGATAGACAACCGCCACCAAACGGTAAGTGGCGAGTAGTGCAGGCTTGCCGGTTGATTCCGAAGAAAGGCGTCGCAACAAGTTTACGCGCGTTTGCGATTTTCAAGAAGGACAACCCCGGCGCAGAATTTATTATCGCTGGCAAAGGGCCACTGCAACCGGAGCTCGAAATGCTGGCCGGCGGGCTGGGCATTCTCAGGGACGTGCATTTTCTTGGATTTCTATCGCAACCAAAGCTGCAGCAGCTTTATGCCAGTTCACACCTGTTTTTGCATCCAAGCGAAATATCACCAAATCAAGATCAGGAAGGTGTGCCGAACTCCGTCTTAGAAGCCATGGCCACCGGCTTACCAGTAGTCGCGACGCGCCACGGTGGAATTCCGGAAGCGGTTGATCACGGGCGCACCGGGTTCCTGGTTCCAGAGGAGGATCATGTCGGATTGGCGAATGCCATGCAGCTAATCATAAGTTCGCCTGCCGCGTTCAAGCAAATGGGAGAACGCGCCCATAGCGCTATCGCCGAACGATTCGCACAGGACGCGCAAATTGATCAGTTAGAATCGTTTTATGAAGAAGCGATCACGATGAATGGCGCGGCTGAGCCGGTGAAATCCAAGCCAAAGTTGCGGATGGCTCCGCAATTTGCCGAGGGATTGCCGGCGAAATAGGCGCCGCCCGAGAATTTTGTTTGTCATTCGTTAAAAAACGCGCTTTGATATGCGCGTTCGAGTGGTACCGGGACGGCCGGCCCACCGTAGTCCCGCGACTGCACAAGGTGGGGTGATCTCGGCAGGCCGGCATCATCCCGACGGGTCGGGACTACCGCTGTGTTTACAAAATGCGCAATCGTTATTTTTTGATCTTCGTGCTGATTTGCGGTGTTGGCATTGCAATGCCGGCAATGGCCGCTGAAGCCGCGTCGGCCGAACACCAAGCGGTTTCGCTCAAACCGCAGATGCTCGTTCAGATTGGCGGCTTCGGAATCACAAACTCAATGCTGGTGACTTGGTTCGTCGCCGCCGGCATCATCGTTTTTTCACAAATCGCAACCCGGCGGGTTAAGCGCATCCCCAGCGGAATTCAAAATTTTTGGGAGTGGTTGGTTGAAGGGTTGCACAATTTTTTGGAAAACATCATCGGACGCGATCTGGTGAAAAAAGGATTCTGGTTTTATGCCACGATTTTCATTTTCATTCTTTTCGTAAACTGGTTCGGCTTGATCCCAGGAATCGGAACAGTTGGTTGGGGGCATTACGGTTCTACCGGTGCTTTTGTGGTCGATCGGCCTCTTCTGCGTGGCGGTAATGCGGACCTGAACATGACGACCGCAATGTCAGCAGTTTTCTTCGTCATGTGGTTTGTTTGGGCCATCCAGGCGAACGGAGTCGGAGGATTTTTAAAACATCTTTTTGGACCGAAAGGGGACACGTCTGGAATCGTGAAGATTCTCATGGTTGTCATTTTCTTCGCCGTGGGATGGCTCGAAGTGATCTCGATTTTGTTCCGGCCAATCGCGCTAAGTTTCCGATTGTTCGGAAACATTTATGCTGGCGAAAGTATTCTGGAAGCAATGTCCACAATGAATCCATGGCTCTCTCCCATCCTGCCAATCCCGTTCTATTTCCTGGAGGTGCTCGTGGGCTTTGTACAGGCGCTCGTTTTCATGCTGCTGACTGCGGTTTTCACAATGTTGATTGCAGAGCACCAGGAGGGACCGGAGCACGCACACTGATTTTCGACGATCTCATGACGAGATCGCCAAACAAACCAAGATAAATATGATACTACCAATACTAGCAGAACTGGGCGGAAGCATTCACGTTGGGCTTGCCGCGATGGGCGTCGGAATCGGAATCGGCTTGACTGGCCTGGGAATGACCAGCGCGGTCGGTCGCAACCCCGGCGCGTTTACGCAGGTGCTCGTGCACGGAATTCTGGCCATCGCGTTGACCGAGGCGATCGTTTTCTACGCGCTGTATCTCGTTCACTAATTTTCACCCGGGAGGCAATCGATGTTGCGCCCGAAACTTAGTTTATGAACCTGATAATTGCCGCCAGCAGCGGAGGCATAACCGACATCTTGCGCGAAACAGCTGAAACGTTCGGCTGGAATTGGAAGTTGTTTCTGTCGCAGGTCATTAGCTTCTGCATCGTTGCATACCTTCTGCAACGCTTCGCTTACAAACCGATCCTTGCAGTGCTGGAGGAGCGCCGGCAGAAAATCGAGCAGGGCCAGCTCAATGCAGAGAAAATCAAGAAGGAACTCGCCGAGGCGGAGAAGCGGTACCAGGAAATTCTCGCGAAGGCGAACGCGGACGGGCAGAAAATGATCGATGAAGCGCGCGAAAGCGCTGCGCATTTATCTGAGCGCAAGCAGCAGGAAGCAATTGCTGCTGCCGAGCAAATCATAACCAAAGCGCGCGAGGCGAGTGCAATTGAGCACGAGCGCACAATGGAATCGTTGAAGCGCGAGCTGGGTCGCCTGGTAGTTGATACGACGGCAAAAGTGGCCGGGAAGGTGTTAACGCCGGAAGATCAACGCCGCTTGCAGGAAGAAGCAGCTCGTGAGGTGGCCTGATGAAGATCAACAAGGAAATCCGCCAACTTTCGCGTGAAATGCTTCGAGCAAGCTTCACGGACGGCCAACTCGACTCTGGAAAGATTTCGTCTCTGGTCGATTCGGTCATCGCGAAAAAACCGCGTCATTACATTGACGTCCTAAAGAATTACCGACGTCTGCTTCGCCTCGAAGTGGAAAAGCGCCGGGCCAAAATTGAGACAGCGAATGAAGTGGATTCCACTACGAGTTCGGAGCTCGTTACTAATCTAAAAAAGAAATACGGTAGCGACCTGACAGCCGAGTTCGTGGTTAATCCGGAGCTTCTCGGCGGAATGCGCATTCGTGTCGGAAGCGATGTTTGGGACGGAACCGTGCGCAACCGGCTCGAACGTCTTCAACAGGAACTTTAATCAAGGCAAAATCATGAGCAGCATACTTGAAGAAATTGAAACGAAAATTGAAGGGCTAAAAACGTCGACAACCAAAAGCAACGTCGGCGTGGTGCGTGAAACGGGGGATGGAGTCGCACGTATCGAAGGTTTGAGCGACGTGATGCTCAACGAGATGATCGAATTTCCAAGCGGCGTATTCGGTCTCGCGCTAAACCTCGAAGAAACCGAAGTCGGCGCTATTCTGATGGGCGAAACGACGAAGGTTTCCGAAGGCGATGA
>WNGC01000684.1_pt1 | contig 20262 bp, 23 predicted proteins | sample 5400051 | NCBI WGS metagenome assembly WNGC01 (sample SAMN13153368, study PRJNA577476) | soil metagenome | isolation source: 20 cm soil or saprolite under grassland replicate 2 | place: USA:California | collected 2016-06-15
GCCGGCGAATGAGAGACCCGCTACTGCCGCGCACCGCCACACGAATGCCAACAATCGTCTCACCGGTTCGCCTCCCTGCCCTTCCCTTTCAGCGAAATAGGGGCCGCGGAAATAGAATTATTGGCTCCCCTGCGCGCTTGCTCCTTCGAACCAACCAGCCCATGAATCGCATTGCGTTAGCCAGCGGCCTTGTCGTTTCCTGCTTCGGCGCCGCGGAGCTCCAATCACAAGCGTCCCCCGTCGACTGGCCGGCGCTCGCACGTGAATCACAGACGGTACTGTCCGATTACCTGCGCATCAACACGACCAATCCGCCAGGCAACGAAATGATCGGCGCGCGGTTCCTGAAGGCTATCCTCGACCGTGAAGGAATCGAAGCGCGGATAACGGACACTACCGAGCTCGGACCAAATCGCGCCAACCTGTACGCCCGTCTCCGCGGTAATGGAAGCAAGAAAGCGATCGCGCACATGAAGGGAAATGGTGTCGCTCAGCTCATGGCAATGATCGCCCTCAAGCGCTCCGGCGTGCCTCTCACGCGTGATATCGTATTCATTGGGAATTCCGACGAAGAGCTCGGCTCGACGGGCGCAATCGTATTCGTCAGGCAGCACGCTGATCTGCTGCGCGATGTCGAGTACCTGATCACCGAGGGCGCGGACAACGTATTGGACCGCGAGGGCAGGGTCACTTATTTCGCCGTCGGCGTAGCCGAGAAACGAACCTTCTGGCAGCGTCTCACCGTGAACGGGGTGCCATCGCACGGATCCCGACCAACGAAGCAGAATCCCGTTCCGCGCCTTGTGGCCGCTCTCTACAAGATTTCGCGATACGAGACGCCGCTCCACGTCACCCCTGGAGTCCACAAGTATTTTCGCGACATTGCTCGGACGTATCCGGAACCGCAGCGTACTTGGCTCTCAAACGTCACGGTCGCCCTTGGGAATTCGCGCGCCCGCGCCTGGATTCTGAGCGACGTATCATGGAATGCAGTCCTGAGGAATACAATCTCGCTGACCGGCCTCAACGGATCTAACAAAACGAACGTCATTCCGGCGATGGCAACGGCGGAGATCGACGTCAGGCTTCTGCCCGACCAGGACACCACGGAGTTTCTGCGGACTCTACAGCAGATTGTCGCGGACACTGCGGTGCATTTCACGCATCTGGGAAATACGAAAGCGCCGCTCGAGAGCCCGATCGACACCGACTTGTTCCGCGCCATCGAGCGGGCCGCGCACGAGCGCGAGCCCACTGCTTTCGTCACGACCCCGATGGAGACCGCGGCAACGGACCGGCCGACCTACCGCAAGCTTGGAATAACCACCTACGGCTTCAGCCCATTCAAGATTCCACGCGAGGAGATTCAGCGCGGGATGCACGGCAACGACGAGCGTCTGTCTGTGGACAACGTCGGTTACGGCGTTCGATTCTATTACGACGTGCTGCGTTACGTGCAGTAGTCGGCGAGCTGGCGCCTCAGCTCTTGTGGCGGAAGGTGATTCGTCCTCTCGTCAGGTCGTAGGGCGATACCTCGAGTGTCACCCGATCGCCGGCAAGAACGCGGATGCGGAATCTCCGCATCTTTCCCGCAATTGTTGCATGCACATCGTGGCCATTGTTCACCTGCACGCGAAACGTCGCGTCGGGGAGCACCTCGGTAACGGTCCCCTCAAGCTCGATTGCTTCTTCTTTTGCCATAGGCCTCCAAAGGTTTTCGTATCAGCAACAAAAAGCGGGGCCGGCCTGGAGTTGTCCAGAGCGGCCCCGCCCTTCTATCCTGCGTTCAGCAAGCTACGACTTAGGCGCCGAGCTTGGTGACGTTCTCAGCCGCCGGACCCTTCTGGCCCTGCACGACGTCGAACTCTACGCGCTCGCCTTCAGCCAACGACTTGAAGCCGTTGCCCTGAATGGCTGAGTGGTGAACGAAGCAATCTTTCTGTCCGTTCTCTGGTGTGATGAAGCCAAATCCCTTGGCGTCATTGAACCACTTTACTTTGCCGGTGGTACGCATGTTCGGTACTTCCTCTACAATTGGTCGGAAGTGCCGTGTTGCGGTACATGTCCGACTACAGTTTTTCGCGATCGAAATGATCGCTTTTTCGTTCCAGAAAACCAAAAAAGACCTGGCAACACCCCAGGTCCCCTATACGGCAATCTGGCCCCTGTCGCGCAAACGTTGCGCTTCGGGGTTTAACCTAACGCATCAAGGCTTTGAGGTCAATCAAGATGCGCCGATTTCTGCGGATTCTTCGAGTGGAATGGCGTACTTCTCTACCGCTTCTCCGTATGCCTCGAGTACGCCGGTCGGCGCTGGCACGCGCTCGCCAGTGATCATCGACTTCATCATCAGGGCGTTCGCCACCGCCTTCCCCTTATAGTGGTTGTTAGTGACAACATAGACCTCTCGTGTGGCGGGGTCGGCTGCCATCTCTTTCGCCCTCTCGACCCATGGCTCTAGCTCGTCCGCGCGGTAGAGGTAGTTGTAGCGCTCCTCCACCGAAGCTTTCGCGCGAAACCACTCCTTGTAATTCCGGCCGTGTACTCGAACATATCCGACGCGCGAGGTCACGCGAGCCGAGGGACCGATCGAATTGTGGTAAAGCGGCTGGTCAATGTTGACGAATCCAAGGCCTTCTTCCTCCAGTGCCGCGAGGAAATCGGCGTCCAGCCATGACACGTGCCGCACCTCAACCACCAGTGGGTAGTGGGTGAAAGTCCGGGCAACATCGCCCAACCATTCGCGATTTTCTTCAGTGCGTTTGAAGCTCCAGGGAAACTGCAGCAGAACCGCTCCGAGCTTTCCGGCATCCATCATAACGTCGAACCCGGCGCGAACCTGGTCGACTTCGCGGGTGGTCCACGCGCTATCACGCTCGTGGGTAAAACGCTTCCACAACTTGGCTGTGAACTTGAAACGCTCGTGGTCTTCCACGCGATGGACCCATGAGCTCGCGGTCTTGGCTACCGGCGGCCCATAGAAGCTCGAGTTGATCTCAATCGTGTCGAAGAACTCCGCGATGTACTGAAGCTGGTCGAATCGGGGAGGTTTCGGCTTTGGGTAGACGATCCCGTCCCAATCCTTGTACATCCAGCCCGCCGGTCCGAGGCGCGTATCGGCTTTACGTCTGTCTCCACCTCTGCCGCCCGATCTCTGCACCCTCATGCAGCTCATGAATGCTTGTTCAATGCCATCGTCGGGCGGCGTCGTCTGTTAGATGGCGCTGCCGATTCGTCCACCGTTCCTGCCAATGGAGGCGATAAGTCCTCCCCAGTATTCCCGGGTCCGTCGGAGGTAGCCGGAACGGCTGGGTCGTCGCACATTTTTCGGACGCATGCCGTACGCCTTTCACACTGCCGACGTTTTCACGGACCACCTTGGTGGTGGAAATCCCCTTGCCGTGGTTCCGGACGCACGCGGTTTGACGGACGAGCAGATGCAGGCGATCGCGCATGAGTTCAACTACTCCGAAACGATCTTCGTTTTTCCACCCGTTCAGAGTGCCCACACTCGGCGTGTCCGGATCTTTACACCGGGGGCCGAGCTTCCGTTTGCTGGGCATCCCACCGTGGGCTGCGCGTTCGTCCTGGCATCGATCGGCGAGATACCGCTCAAGGCCGCGGAGACGCGCATCATACTCGAAGAGGGCGTCGGACCCGTTCCCGTTGTCATCCGGTCGGAGGGCGGTAAGCCGGTGTTCGCCCAGCTAACATCGGCCAAGCTCCCGGAAATCAAAGATCCGCCGCCGCCGCCGGAGACGCTCTGCGAGATTCTCTCTCTCGAGCCGAGCCACATCGTCGCTGACGACATGATCGAGCCGGAGGCGATATCGGCCGGCGTTCCCTACCTATTCATTCCTCTCAAAAAACCGGAGATGCTGTCATGGGTGAGGGTCGATGCCATGAAGTGGGAGCAGGCGCTGCGTGATTATTGGGCGCCAGAGATGTACGTGTTCAGCACAGAGGACTGGAGCAACATTTTCGAGGGCGGTCACATTCGAGCGCGGATGTTCGCGCCCGCGCTGGGGATCGGCGAGGATCCGGCGACCGGCAGTGCATGCGCTGCGCTTGCTGGATTTCTTGCTCTTCGCGCTGAGACGCGCGATGGGACGTTGCGGTGGAGCGTCGATCAGGGCGTCGAGATGGGTCGACCAAGCAGGCTGGAGCTGGAAGTCGACCTCAAGCGCGGCCAACTCGCCGCCATAAGAGTCGGTGGCTCGTCGGTGTTAGTCAGCTCCGGGACGCTTCACATCGAGGGCGAAGGCTAGCTGCCAGACGGAGTGCTGCTTTCGCTCGTCCGCTCCACCGGTGGTGGCGGAGCTCGTCCCCAGCGGCGGCGATCGCCCGGCTGCGGAGGCGGAAACTCGATGCGCTGCGAATAGTCGGTGAGCGCGACGACGACGAAGATTATGATCGCGACAAGGACGAAGAAGTTTCTCGCCGCGTAAACGTCGGCAAACCCAAACATCCACGGCGCAGCCATCAAAAACAGTCCCGCCACCAACTCGATCGCGCCGTGGATCTTGAATGGAATCCAGTTGAATACGCCGAGCGGAAAATCGGTGCAGCCCGTCATCAGGAGATGAATCCCGGCAAGCCAGTACACGATGGCGGCTGGGGTCCCCTGAAACCCGAGCACCATTGGAGCGTTCAGGAACGCTGCGACCGTTGCGTAATCGAGAACGCCGTGAACTTGCGCCGAGATCGGCTTTTTCATCGAGGGCTCCGGCGCAAAATAACGATCACCCCGGGAAAGCGGTCAGTTCGTGCGCTTACTCCAGATAGTGATATAGACCGAACAAAGCCATACCAGCCCCGCCGATGAGGATGATGGTGCCGGGGGTATCACCAACGAGAGCACCGACAATCATCGCGCCGACGCCTACCACCATTAGAGCGACATCTTGTCCTTCATGGGGGCGGACGGGAGCCGCGCTAACCTTCGTCGAAGCATTTACCTTGGTTGCGTCGAGGTGGAATCCGACCGCCGCGGCCTGGAACGTTGGGCCCTTCACAGAGCTTTTATCTGGCTGCTGAGCGAAGGAAAGAGCGGGGAGGATAGCAAGAGCACAGAAGCCAATTGCCAGAAAGCGCATTTCTTTCTCCGTTGGAGGCAGGAAACGTTGCGCGGAAAACGCTCGTCGGCATCTTCCGTTTTCCCACACAGTTCGGAGGCGGTTTGGGGCAATAAACGTGCACGACACCGGCCGGCGACAGCGCTATGCCATCGAATGACTCAAGCGTCTGTCGGGAACTCCTAGCGCTCTTCGCTGCTGCGGCCGCGGTGGCGGTCGCGGTGGCGCTCGGGGATGTCGACTCGTCCGGACACGTCGGTGTAATCGATTCCGCCACCGCCCTTCGACTCCACGCGGAAGTCTTTTCCAACTTTGTTCACGTCGATCTCGCCCGATCCGTCATTTCGTACGATCACAGACCCGCGTACATCGCTGGCGTAGATACCGCCCGATCCGTCGCTCTCGACTACAAACGAGCCGGAAACGTTGCGGACGTTGATATCGCCCGATCCATCGTTGACGGTCACGTCACCACCGACGTTCTCGATTCTGAGCGATCCGGAGCCGTCGGTAATGCGAACCGAACCGGTCGCGCCATCGACGCTGAAATCTCCCGACCCATCGGCGGCTTCGAGCGAACCGATGTTGAGAATCTTGGTGTCGCCGCTGCCGTCGGATATGTCGGCGTTGATACCTTGCGGGACCTGGATGACCAGGTCGAGTCCCGCCGAGTAGTTGTCGTCGTACCATCCTTCGTGGTCTGGCATATCCGCCTTGATGAAGACGAGATCTCCTCTCCTCTCCGCGATCAACTTGATTTGACTCAGCACCTGCTGCGTAGAAGCTCGCGCAGTTCCCGTGACCTGCACTTGGCGCAGACCTGGTTTGCCCTCGACGCGGAGGCTGCCTGCGGCTGCCTCGACCTCAATGCTCTTGGCGCCAGCCGCGTCGACGACTGCATTTCTGGGAGCCGTGTAGCGACTTGACCACTGTGCGTGCGCGGCCGAGCCTATAAGGAAAGGCGCGGCCGCGAAGGCTGCACCTCGAAACTGTCGCTTCATTGAATGACTCCGTTCGGTGTGACCGGGTTAGACAACCCCTTGTCCCTTACGGTTTGAATGGGGTCCAGTTTCAGTCTGGCGGGAATGGCACGGCGCTGAGCTTCCAAATGCCGTTGAGCATGTCGGACGCATACACGCTGGCTCCCACGAGCTGCACGCCCCAGACATAGACGGGTCCGACATCGGTAAGTCCGTGCGCGACCTCGCGACCCATCTTCGCCAAATCGCAGCGCCCGTCGGCACTCCTGTTGGCAGGATCACAGCTCGAGAGATCGCCGGTAACGTCTATCGCCCGCACGCCACCATTGTAGTACGCAGCGTAGAGAATTCCACGACCCTCGTCGACGGAGAAGTTGTGCGTGCCCGCACCCTCTACGTGAAAGAACGCAACCTCGCGCGGCGATGCGAAGTTGCTGACGTCGACAACGTGAATATCGCCACTCGCGGAGGCTCCAGTAGCCCCCGGTCCCTCCTGTCCCACGAATGCGTACCGTTTTTCGCCGGTGAGCGCATTGTGAAACCACCACACGTTATGCGCCTCGCCACCGACGGTGACCACGCTTCCAAGCGCAACCGGATTGGACACGCTGCCGGAGCCCGCTCCGCCGATGTCCCAGATCGTGATTCCCTGATTCCAAAGCGCGGTGATCAGGATTCCATCGCGGACGTACACGTCGTGGATGAACGGATTCCCCATGTTGGCGGTGAAGACCTGCGTTGGCGCGGCGGGATCGGTAATGTCGACAATCACGAGCCGCGCCGCTGTTCCGCTGCGCTGGTCTATCGAAAGAAACGCGTACCGCCTGCCGTTCACGCGCTGGATCTCGGCGGTGTGCACGCCGGGATCGGTCAGCGACGTAGTGTAACGCGTGATCAGCTGCGGCCTGGTTGCATTGGCCAAGCCATAGATCATGATGGATCCTGAGGAAAATTCCGTCGCGACGACCAGTAGTTGCCCATCGTCGCTTGTCTGAACGTCCCCCAGCGTCCTCGCGCCGGGCACGATGAGTGAGTCGACCAATACCGGAACATTTCCCGATACGTCCCAGATCTTGACGGCGTTACCCGGCGCCTCGCGGGATCCCCACGTCGTCGTGTAGGCGACGTTGCCGTTTACCCAGATCTCTCCCGTATAGCGGTCCGACACCATGCCGTGACCGAGTACGGTGAGGACCTGAGAAGTCGGCGGGGTGAGGGTCTTGTCGGATCCACAGGCAAGAGCGAGGGCGACCAACGGGACGCTTATCGCCCGCGCGGTAGTGGAAGCCAGCGCTGCTCCATTGAGAAATCGATTCAATCGCATGTCCGATATCGATGGTTGCGCCCGTCGGAGTTACATCCCCTCCATCGTCATACCACTCATCTGCGAGGCAGGTTTCCCAACGATTGCGACGCCATAACGGCCCATCCGCATGTGCGACATGCCGAATGCGAGCTTCGCCCCAAGCGACAGGCTCCATAAACGGTCAGATCCATAGAACTGTCGCGGATCGAACCCTGTCGGCCGCAGCGTCGGGACCACGCGAGCGCGAGCCACTTCTACGAACGGCTCGATCGTCAACGCCCGCGCAGTCAACGCCGTCGCGGCGAGTCGGGCAGTGATGATCGTCCAGCGCGAGCGACCAGCGATGCCGAGATCGGTGGCGGGCACCGGTGCTCTGAATTCATCGACGAGACGTTGCTCGTCCGGTCGATCAGTACGCTCGAATCTGACCGCTCCGCTCAGGCGATCATACCTCGCCCACGTCTCGGCGAGTAGGGAATTGAACGTGAAGGTGCGCAGCGCGCCCGCGTATTCGCTCGTTCGCGCCCATTCGAAGAGCGCATAGCCCGAGTGCTGCGGATCCTCGAGGCGAATCGAAGCGCTCTGCTTGCGCTGATCCGCACCGGCTCCCGACGGGTCTTCGGGCGACTTCACTCGCGCGTAGCTGGTTTGGAATTCGCCCTGTGGCCACGGCGCGAAGGTGATCCGGCCCGACCACGAATCCCAATATCGCTTTCGGTCGGGAGTGTCCCCAGGACTGGTGGGCTCGTCGCCGTTGAATGCACCCGCCTCGAGTATCCATCTGTCGGCGCGCAATGCACCAATCGCGACCGCCCGTTCGAGGATCTGCGCGAGATGGTGGTTGATCGGATATTTCTCGAATGGGCGGGACATTGGATCGTCGGTTCCAAATGGCGCGAAACCCTTCCCAGCGGTTAGCGACACTCCGCTCACTCCGTCCGCGGCAAACCTTTTTGCGGAAGAAACAATCATCTCGTGGAGATAGGTATGCGGATGACGGCGGTCGATGTAGCCCTCGCCATAAATGCCGGCGTTCAGCTCTCCGCGCTTGATTGTCATACCCTCGAGATTCAGCGTGGCCTTCATGGTAAGTAATTCTCCCCATGGATTCATCTCCGCCATAACGACTGGCTGCGTGAAATATCCCTCACTGAGATCGCGCCCATGAATCGCAGGTGATTCGCGCGTCATGACCGCTATGCCCTGGGCGCCGATGACGACGCCGCCGAAACGTTGAGCCTCGACCTGCGCGCGGGCATCGCCGGAATTCAGGAACCCCAGAACGAACAGACTTGCCGATGTCAAACGCGCCGCGAACCGATCACGCCGCCGTGGACGCGAACAGTCGATAGTGGTCAGAAAGCTTCTCAATGCTGGAACTAGCCGGAGATTGATTCGCGATGTAGACTTTCTCCAATATCGCACCAGGGACACACGGAATGCTGAATCGGGCAGGAATTGCGACACTGACGTTGGCTTCTGCCGCCACGCTCGTCGGCGGAATCGCACGCGCGCAGCAAAGCGCGTCTTCGACAGCGACAACGGCGAGCGGCCCCGCGATCAACGACCTGGCTTCCGATTTCAGTCTGCCCGGCGCCGACCGCTACGGCTTGCTCAAAACGCCAGTCAGGCTCTCTGATTATCGCGGACGTACTGTTGTCCTCGCGTTTTTTTTCCAGGCGCGCACCAAGGGCTGAACGATCCAAATGGAGGCGTACCGTGATCAGTACGCCACGCTCTTCAACAACGGCCGCAACGTCACTGTCATCGGGATCAGCGTCGATGCCGACACCACGCTCGCGTCCTGGGCGCGGGATGAGGACTTCCCGGTACTCTTCGCGAGCGACCCGGGCGGCAATGTGGGACGTCTCTACGGCGCGTACGATGCGAAGAACAAGCTGGATAATCGTTCGCTCTTTGTGATTCGTCCGGACGGTCGAATCGCGTACGTGACGAAACCGTTCAAGGTCCTTACACCATCTGCGTACACTGATCTGGCGGCCGTCGTCGATAGCCTCGCGCCGCCGCCGAAAGCGGATTCAGCGAAATAGCAAGAAGAGCCGCGATCATTTGCGGCTCTTCTTTTCTCCTCCCGCCGACTAGAGAGCCTTCCTGATCGCTCGCTCGAGGTCCTGCTTTCCCCCCAGGCCGGTGTAGACCACTTTGCCCGCCTTGTCGAGGACGACGACATAGGAAGTGGCGGGAGCATCGAATGCGCTGGCAGCTTTTCCATCGACATCGAAAAATGTGTCGTGCGGCAGCGGATGCGCGGCGAGAAATCTCCGGACTCTCTCCGGCGACTGGTTGATCGCGACGGCGATCGCTACGAACTTGACCTGCTTACTGAATTTCTTCTCCGCATCGAGCAGGGTCGGCATCAGCTCGCGGCAGTTCGGACACCAAGTCGCCCAGAACTCGATCAACATTGGCGTCTTGCCGATGTAGTTGCCCAAGTCGACCCGTTTTCCGTCGAGCGACTGCACCGTCACCGCCGGAGCGCGGGCGCCGATGTCGATGCCCAGATCCTGCGCGGGCCCGGGTCGTGGTACGAGCATCGCTGCGGCACAAAGCACCGCAGCCACCACATAATTTCGAACTGTCATCTGGCTCATGTCGTTTGGCGGTTCCAGGATCTTGGCAGCGGAGAATCTCACGATCTCACGTCCCAGATCTCAGATGAGAAGTTGTCCCATCTGCACAAGGTAATACTCCGCAACGAGCAACATGATCAACGCGAACAACCGCTTGACCCACACCATCCACGCGCCGGCCCGCGGGAGACGCGCCACGGTGCCGCTGAACAGACCGACCAATACCAGCAGTGTACACATCCCAAGGGAGAACACGAAAAGATAGATAAATCCCAGGACCCCGCTCTTCGTCGAGCCAACCCACGTAAGAACGGCTGCCATAACCGGCGCCGAGCACGGCGCAGCAACGAGTCCCGAGACGGCGCCCATGACGAACACTCCGTAAAGACTTCCTCCTTCGCCAGCGGTTGACGCGCGCGTCAAGAGCCAGGTGGGCACCCGCACCGGGATCACGTCGAGCATCGCCAGCGCCGCGACGATAAGGAGATTCCCCATTGCGAAATACAGCCACGGATTGGTGCTCACCGACCCGAACAACGTACCGGTCAGTCCCGCAAAGAGGCCCAACGACGCGTACGCGAGAGCGAGGCCGAGGACATAGGTAAGGGTGAGGAAGACTGTGCGTGACCGCGGCCGCTGGGTTGGGCCAACGGAGGTTCCACCAACGATCGCAGCGGTTATGGGGATCATCGGATAAATGCACGGCGCAAGACTGGTCAACACGCCGGCGATGAACAGGATGGGAAGCGCCGTGAGCGGACTCGACGAGAGCTGGCTGGAGATGTGCGAAAAATCCACGGTGACCCGGAATGCAAAAGAGGGATGCTATTCCAGAGCATCCCTCTTTGCAATGATTCCCGCCGAGCGAAACCCGTGTGCCGGCTCGAGCCAAGACCACGCGGCGAACTACTTTTTTGTCAGCAGCTCCTCGAAGAGGTCGATCGCTCGTGGATCGTGCGATTGGCCGAGCCAGAACAGAGCTTTCTTTCTTATCTCGGGATCTCGGTTCGTTCGCGCCACCGCAATCAACGCCGGCACGCCTTCCTCGCGCGGCCGCTGCGAGAGAGCGAACACCGCCTGCTCTCGTACTTCGCGATCGACGCTGTTGTCGACAACAATGTCATTGAGCCCTCGCGTCGCGGCATCACCCGCCGCCTGACCAAGCCAGAACACCGCCGGACCTCGCGTACTGCGAGGCACGTCAGGATTGCGGGCAAGTTTGATTAGCGCGGGCCAGATCTCGACGCTATCTGCGATCGTCGCGGGAAAGATCGCTTTTTCTCCCATGCTTCCCCGCTCGTTCTGAGCGAGAGACAGCAGGTAGTCGGCTGCCTCCCGCGCCGGGACCATCCCTAGATCGACGACATCCGACCCAGCAGGGCGCCATTGACCCCCGACGTAGAACCTGAGATCGGCGATCTCACCGCCGCGGCGATCGAGTACCAGGCGCGCGGGCCCAGTGTTGCACTCGATGTCGTACTCGACATCGCGCGAGTTATTCCAGTTGTCACTCCACCTCGTGCGTCCTCTTCCCCCCACGTTCGAAATCGAGTTGCCGCTTCCGCAGATTCCCGGTTTAGCCTTGAACGACATGCGGACAGTCCCGTTGTTCACGCGAGCAACCTTACTCGCGATGCTCTGGGCCGGAGCGACACCCGCCCCGACCAGAGCGGCGAAGACGATTGCAGCTGTCTTCGCCACCGAAGTCATCGTTATTGTCTTCATTTGTTGATCAGGTCAATGAGGAACTGCTGCACGCGAGGATCACGCGACTGGCCGAGCCAGAAGATCGCTTTCTTACGAAGCTCGGGCTCTTTCTCGTTCTTGGCGATGTCGAACATCTTATCGATCGCCGCGCGATCGCTTTGACGCTGAGACAGGACGAAGATGATCTGCTCTTTCATCTCGGTGTCGCCCATCCGATCGTACAGCTGTGCCAGCTCTGGAATTGCCACGCCCGACTGCCCGGCCCAGAAGAGAGCCTTCTTGCGCAGCTCGATGTCTTCCTTCGAGTTGACGGCAATGTTCATCAGCCATTGCTCGTTCCCCGCCCCCCGCTGCTGCGAGAGTGAGAAAAGGACCTTCTCCTTCAGATCCTGATTCGTGAGTCTCGAGTAGAGGTTGCGCAGGAACTCGGTGTTATCCGTCGAGCGGCGCTGACCGAGCCAGAAGATTGCCTTCTCGCGCAGGTCGGGTGACTCGCTCTCACGCAGCGCGAACTCCCGCAGGGCTTGCTGCGCCCGCGGCTCGTTCTGCTGCGAGAGCGAAAACAGCGCCTTCTCCTTGATGGTCTCGTCCGCGTTGCCCCGCAGAATCTCCTCGAGCAGGGGCGTGGATCCGGGCACCTGCGACAGCCAGAACACCGCCTGCTCGCGAACCTCCTGATCCGGATCGGTGCGCGCGACGTTCATGAGAATGTTTGCAGTCTCGGCAGTCCGTTTTTGTGAGACCAGGAACACGGCCTTCCGACGGAGGCCTGCCGAGCAAGGATCGCGGCGTTCGAGAACTTTCTTCAGAATTGGCATCGCACGCTCCGCATCCATCTGCAACAGCGCGTTGAGCGCGGCGATCCGATCGTCGTTCTCGTCGTCCTCATCAGGGCAGCTCGTGCCTCTCTGCGCTGGCGGGTCCTTCTGTGCAGTTTTCTCGATGTCTACGGCGCAAGCTTCGTCTCCGCGCTTCGCCAGCTCCCCGCAAACCCGCGTCAGTAAAACGGCGCCGTCATTCTTCCAGATCTTTGGATCGCGCTGCTTCAGCTGATTGAGACGGTCACGAGCAGCGCCCAAATCATCGTCGCCCCCACTTCGATAGAGAGCGAACGCCTCGTAGTAAATCGCCTGCGACGCGTAGGCCGACTGTGGATAGCGCTCAGGAATCCTGTGAAAGAGCTCCGCCGCCCGTTTGTAGTCGCCACGCGACATCGCTTCGCGTGCCAGGCGATATAGGGAGTCGGCTGGATCGGCCTTAGCCCACGGCTCGGGCGGAACCACTCTCGCGTTTTGATCGAACGAGGCGAACTCTCCGCTCAGCGGTGTGTTGGACCCGGCAAAGCCAAGCTGCGCGAAACCCGAGTCATATATGGAATGGCTGACCGGAGCGTTGCCCATTCCGACCGCCGAGGAAAGTATTGCTGCTGCCGTTATTAGTGTTCTCATAGTCATTGAAGGGTCCTCAACTACCACGCTGCGAGCCCGCGGGAATCGCGGTGCGCAGCCTCGTCATTACGTGATCCTGCTTTAGCGTCTTCTCAATCAGATCGCGATCCTGTGACGTGCTTCCGGGCGATAGCTGCACGATCTGCACGAGCACGAGCTCGAGATCTTGCAGCAACGGACGACGCTGTGGATCGTTGGCGACGGGTGAGTCGAGCAGCAGACGCGTGTTGCTGAGGAGTTGGCGCGCCCACGCTCCAAGCTGTGAATCCATCTGCTGATCTGCCGTTGAACGCGCTCTGAACGACGTCAGTAGCGCTTCTGCTTCACTGAGGTGGCTGATCGTCGTGAGCTGGTAGGCCGAGCCGGGTGTCGCGCTCGACGGAGCACCGACGCTGGCCACCCGCGTTTCATTTCTCCCGCTCAGCCCCTCGCGAACTGTCGGCCGTCCTGCGACCGATGAACGGCCCGCGGAATTGCTCGACGCGTTAGTCGATCCAGGATTAACTGCAGCCTTCGTGTCGGCCGGGGGCGCACCAACGCTGATTTCCGCTGGCGCTTCGCGCGCTGACTGCGCCGGCACCCTGGTCGCGACGATCGACGCCGGCCGCGAGTCCGCGCTCCACCGTCCGATGCCGACGCCAGTGGCGACGAGAACGAGCGCCGCCGCCGCGGCGCCCATCCACACGCGGGCGCCGAATCTCTTCTGAGGGCCGCCCGCTGTTACCAGTCCGCCACCGTAGACAACGCGCGGACCGCCGGCACGCTTCGCCTGAATCGCGCTCCACATCTCCTCGCGCGGAATGCGCGCGGGAGGGCCATTGTAGCCCTGTGCCGTCTTCTTGAGGAATTCCTCGAAATTGTCTTCAGTCATGATGCCCACTCCGGTGCGAAATCAGCGAGCGCGACACGCAGCTTGCTTCGTGCCTGGAAGAGATGGGACTTCGACGTTCCGACTGGAATGTTGAGCGTCCCGCTGATCTCCTCGTGCGTGTAGCCCTCTACGTCGTGCATCACGAATACCGTCCTGTATTTGTCTGCCAGCGAGTCTATCGCCCTCGCCAATCGCTCTTTCAGATCGGGCTCCGCTTCAGCCCGTGTCGACCGAACCATCAGTCCCTCTTCCATCGGCGCTTCACGATTTCGTTGTCGCTTCGTCTTCCTCAAGCCGTTGAGCGCCACCGAAACACCGATCGAGTGAAGCCACGTCGAAAGCGATGAATCGCCGCGAAAGCTTCCAATCTTTTCAAACGCACGGATGAAAGTTGCCTGCGTGAAATCCCGCGCCAGCTCATCATCCCCGGCTAGACGAAACGCCAGCCGGTAGATGCGATCGACATATGTCTCGTACAGCTCACGCTCCGCGGTCGCATCGCCGGCAACCACACGCGTGATGAGTTGGATATCGTTCACCGAGCTCCGAGACTCGTAGGCAGCCAGCTCCATTGTCGACCTTCTGACAACCGCTGTCAGAAAAGGGTTGAGACTACCTTCTCCCGAGTAACCTGTCCCACGCGCCGCCAGCGAGGCCAAGGGCGTATTCCCCCCACCACTTGCCCGCTACAGGTCCTCCACCGCAAGTGCCGTCCGATTCACCGGGAGTCTTGACCCATAGGAATGCATCGACGAGTGGATTGCCCGTGTGCGTCGTCGGCGACGGTCCCACGCGCTGCCCCCTCGGATTGCACCATGTCCCGGCGGTGGTCGCATTAAGCCCGTTTCGACTGGTGTCGATGATGAAGTGCTTCCCGCCGACGCGCTTCGACACTTCTGTCCCGTAGGCGATGTTGACGGCAGTGCCCAGAAAGTTCGAAATATTGAGACTGAACCCATTCGCCTCGGCGATTCCGGCGCGATTGAGACGACTCGCCATGTCCGCGGCGTCGATCCATCTTGCGTGCCCCGCGTCTATATAGACGGCGGCGCCCTTTGCCTTCAGCACGCGGACCGCGTCGTGGATCAGATCAATGCGCTCCTGCTGGAGCGTCGGGCTAAGGCAGCTCATTCCAGCGAGGGCGTCGGGCTCGAGAATCACGACCGCTTTGCGATTGCCAACGCCGTTGGCGAAAGCGCGGATCCATCGCTTGTAAGCGTCACTCCCGTTGGCGCCCCCCGCCGAGTATTGACCGCAGTCGCGACCAGGAATGTTGTAGGCGACAAAAACCGGTAGCGACCTTGCACCCGTTATACGCGACACTGCATCAGCCACGTCGCGACCAATGTCGACGTTCCACTCACCGACCCATTGCGCGAGCGGCTGGGCCGCAATTTTGTCCATCAGCGCGGCATCGGCAGGCCGGGTTTTTCTCCAGGCGTCAGCCTGGCGTTTAGCTTCCGAGGCAGGATCGACGTAGAGGCGAGCACCCGAGAAGAGATTCACCAGCGCCTGACTCACGGTCTGAGCGCGCGAGGCCGCCGGCGCGCTTGTAATAATCCAGAGCAGCAGGATTGGCACCGAGACCAGCCCGCGAAACGAGCCGCTCGTGCGGACGACAGACTTGTGAGCGTGCGAGTAGACGCGCTCCGCTAATGTACGCATCATGATCGCTCCACAAACGCCGACGACGAGCGTGACCAGAGAGGTCCCGCTCCTTCGACTGGGTATATAATATTTCCGCGGGCGGCGCGAGACTAACTCGCCGACCGGTATTAGATGGTACCCTTAGGGAATCTGCTGTTCCTGCGCGGCGCTAACGGAGCTCGTGATGAAGTACACCCAGTTGGGTCGTAGCGGCATCGTGGTCTCGCGGATCTGCCTCGGCTGCATGACTTATGGAACGCCGAAGTGGCGTCCGTGGGTTCTCGACGAAGTCGACGCGCGCCCTTTCTACCGAAAAGCGCTCGACCTCGGAATAAATTTTTTCGATACCGCCGACATGTACTCGATGGGGGTCAGCGAGGAAGTCACTGGCCGGGCGCTCCGCGAAATGGCCAGCATGGAGGAGATCGTCCTCGCGACAAAAGTCCATTTCCCAATGGGCGATGGCCCGAACATGGGGGGCATCTCACGCAAGCACATCGTCCAGGCGTGCGAAGCTAGTCTCCGCCGGCTGGGAGTCGAGACGATCGATCTTTATCAGATTCATCGATTTAAGAGCACGGTGCCAATAGAAGAAACGCTCGCCGCGCTGGACCATCTCATTCACCAAGGAAAAGTGCGCTACATCGGGGCGAGCTCCGGGTACGCTTGGCAGATGGCGCGCGCGCTAAGCGCGTCGGAGAGGCATGGCTGGGCGCGGTTCATCTCGATGCAGAACCACTACAACCTCGTCTATCGCGAAGAAGAGCGCGAAATGATTCCGCTTTGCATCGAAGAGGGCGTCGGAGTCATTCCGTGGTCACCTCTGGCGCGGGGGCGCCTTGCGCGCACCACCCCGTCACCGATTGAGGGAACGACGCGTGCCGACAGCGACACTTATGCCGTCGATCTTTACGATTCTCCATCGGACTTGAAGGTGATTGAAGCGGGCCGCAGGGTCGCGGGCGAGCTCGGGGTCGCGCCGTCGGTGGTCGCGTTGGCTTGGCTTCTTCAAAAGCCGGCCGTGTCCGCACCCATTGTCGGTGCAACCAAGATCGAGCATCTCGAAAGCGCTGTGCGCGCACTCGACGTCACGCTGAGCGCTGAGCACATCAAAGCACTCGAGGAGCCGTACGAGCCTCACGCGGTGCGAGGGCACTGAGCAATCGGCCACGGCGACATCAATCCGGGGCCTGGAAAGTGCGCGGCCATGCTCAGCTAATCCAAGGCCACGCATGTCGGCGTCGCAGCAACCTGATATCTCGCGCCAATCTCCCTGGAAACTTCTCGGACGCGCGCTCCTATTGCGGTGCCCAAACTGCGGCGGCGGGAAACTCTTTACCGGATTCTTCGAGATCAAGGAGCGTTGTCCCACCTGCGGAATACTGCTCGAGCGCGGCGAGTCCGATTACTTTCTCGGCGCCTACACACTCAACCTGATCGCGGTCGAGATTTTGCTCGCGCTTGGATTTCTCGTTGTAATGCTTGTAACGTGGCCGAGTCCACCGTGGAATGGATTGGAGTACGGCGGTGTCGCGCTTTCGGTACTCGGGGCCGTATTCTGTTATCCCTTTGCGAAGACGACCTGGTTGGCTGTGGATCTGATCTTCCGTCCTCCACACCGCGAGGATTTCATTACGCGAGTGAAGTAGCCGTTACTCTCCAAACTGATAGTCTTCGGAGGGCGATGGAAGCTGCGCGACGTTGACATCTATTGGCAGCTTGACCCCGTTGTGCGTCTCGACCACGTCGAGCAGTCCCTGCCACACCTGCGCGAACGAGTGTCCGACTTCGCTGGGAGCCTTGTCAGTTGCGAATCCGCGCTCGCTGGCAATCCAGAACGGCGGATCGCTCGTGACGCCGGCGCTCGCCAGCACCCGTTTCACATCGCGGTAAATCAGATCGGCGTTGAAGCTGTGTGTGTAGAACGCGGGCCGGAATCTTCCGTCTTCTATCACCCGCGTCGTCCAGGCCTCGTAATAGTTGCGCATCGCTTGCGGCACTTTGTCCATTCTCTCGATGTCGAGAAAAATGACTGTTCCAATGGCGAATCCATCGGCGGCGGTTTTCGCGATTGCATCGTTCGCATCAGCAACACCACGTGCCGCGCTCACGAACTGAGCCGAGCAGCTCGAGCCGGGCGACGCACGTGGAGAAACGAGGACTCGAACCGGTACGCGTTTGCTGACGTAGCGGACAACGCGCTTCCCGCTCCGCGTTCTCACTGTCTGGCGCAGGCGCTTGGTAACGTAGCGAGTCACGGCGACCTTCTTCCCCGGAGTTCGACCCCACGTTTGCTGACCGACGTAGATCACCGCCATGCCCCAGCCCATGTTTGACAGCGTCTCTCGCTTGCCTTCCCATGAGGAGTCAGTGTGGCAGGGAGCGGACAGGTAGTAGCCCACCCACCTGTACGGCTTGTCGGCAGTAAGCCAGGCGTGCATTGCATCATCGCCCGGATACGAGAAGGTATCGAACCCGAGGTGCGGACCATCTGAAATGTCGTCGGCGATGTGCGACGAGGCGCTGGCAACGGCGTCCCCAATGGAGGGCGTCGCGATCGGCGTCCGCGCGCTCACGATCAGGCCGGCTGTCAGCAAAGCCAGCACCGATCGCCAATCTATTTTTGGCACTCCGTCTCTCCAAGCTCGATTGATAGCGGACAGATCGCGTCGCATTGAGTAGCGCGGACCCGTGGGCTTCAGATGCAGAAACTCGCCGAACCTCCTTACGACCGACGTGGGGGCGCGGCGTTAAGACGGCAACGATAGAGAGCTTGCCGCCGCTTTTTGATCCTACCCGCGGGTTCGAGATCGTTCCTTTGACCTAAACTTCTGTCCGAGAAAGGGGACAATGTCACGTGCCCGGCAGCGGCTTGCGAAGATAACTAGTTGACCGGCACGGACTTAGTCGCTCTGCACAGCTTGGTCCCCCTAATGCCTGATTACGCCCCAACCTCTTCAGTGGAGTCGCTATGCATTTGCGACGCTTGATAGGTCTCTCTGGAGCCCTATCGTATTTGGCACTACCCGTTGGTTTGGCCGCGCAAGTCGCAGGCGGCGTCGAGTTCTATGGAGCGCTAGACAACTCGGCACCCATCACCAGAACACTCGGCGGACTGTCGCTCAGCGTTGGTACCCCCTATGTCGGCATTCGAGGCAGCGGCGGATTGGGAATTTCGTCGCTCACCACGCAAGCCGGGACCACAAATGGTCCGTCCAACCTCGTTTGGGCAACGAATGCCGATCTGATGCTCGGTCCGGTCAACGCGGGTTTAGGCGAGGGGTTTATGCCCTACTCGTTCGCGGGCCTCGGACTCGAGAGTAGCGCCCAACCGGCCTCCTTCACCGATGCGATCCGAACGTGGAGTTACGGGGGCGGGCTACAGCTCGCGCTTGGACGCGTGCTCTCCGTCAATGGTGAGGCCCGCTCCCGCCACCTGGCGGCGCCAGCGAGCAGCGCCGATTCCCAGTTCGTGCGCGGCATCGAATACCGCGTTGGGATAGGACTCCATTTTGGCGGCAGACGCTCTCGATCCTCGATCTACTCGAGACGCAGCGCTGATATCCCGCCGAGTGCTCCGCGACCGTCAAGAGCACCGCGAACGTCGTCCCCGACAACCTGGCCCGTCAGCACTTCCTCTGCGAGCGGAGCAGCTCGCAGAGTCGTGCCGACCGCGGAACAGTACATCGGCGTTCCATACCGTTACGGTGGTACGTCCCCCCGAACCGGTTTCGATTGCTCCGGCTTCGTGCAGTACGTCTACGGCATTCAGGGCGTGCAATTACCGCGTACTTCTCGGCAAATGGCCGCCGTAGGGGCTGGTGTCGAGGCCACTACGCGGGCACTCGCGGTAGGCGACTTGATGCTTTTCGCACAGGGCGGTCGTATCAGCCACGTCGCGATCTATGCCGGCCGGGGCCGTTTTATTCACTCTTCCTCGAGCGGCCGCGGGGTGCGTTACGACGAGCTGGGGACTAAGCGCGGGCGGTGGTTCGCGGATCATATGGTTGCCGCTAGACGAGTCGTGGGTGACGGGCGCATATTAGTTAACGCCTTCGCAGGCGGTTCTACGGTCGCCTTCGAGCAGCTCGACCCGCCGGACAGCGCCCCTCCCCCCTCGCAATGAAGAATCGAAAGGACCCCTTGTCTCTCATCGGTGATATCGAAAAGCCACATCTGACCGTCGCCGATTCGACCGGCGGCGCGTCTGGTGGCGAGCCGCTTACGGTCAAGCTTGGCGATCTATGGAGCGACTTCATCCGGGTCGCGGACGAAGCGCGCGACCCACGGGCAGCAAAGAAATCGGGTTCCGCAGTGCCGCTTCTCGACGATATGAAGGGCATCCTGCAGTGGGACTAACTTCGCTTTCGGTTTCGATGTCGGCGGCGGCGTGATCCGTTGTGACCGGGCGGATGAGCCGGGTCAAAAGTAAGCGACGAGTCGTCGCCGCCAGCACGAAGCCATTTCAAGACGCTTTCGATGGCCGCCGCGTCGGTAAGCCGAGTTCGAACGCGCGCGGGCGTGAGACCAAAGACGTTCACCCAGTGCTGGGAGAATATCCGGGCTGTCTTGTATCCCAGCTTGATGGAAACATCGAGAACCGAATAGCCCGGATCCCGGAGGTACCCGAAGCCACG
>WNGC01002065.1_pt1 | contig 20253 bp, 15 predicted proteins | sample 5400051 | NCBI WGS metagenome assembly WNGC01 (sample SAMN13153368, study PRJNA577476) | soil metagenome | isolation source: 20 cm soil or saprolite under grassland replicate 2 | place: USA:California | collected 2016-06-15
CGCGATTCGCCGGGTTTCAGCGTCACCCGCCGGAAGGCTTTCAGCTCACGGAGGCGTGGCGCCACGCTCGCAACCTCATCGCGCACGTAGAGCTGGACCACTTCCGTGCCTTCCCGGCTGCCGGTGTTTGTGACTGTGATGGTCGCAGTGACCGTATCGCTCACGCGCGCGCGGGCGGTGTTGAGCTTGAGATTGCTGTAGCCGAACGTCGTATACGACAGCCCAAAGCCGAACGGATAGCGTGGCGTCACGGGGACGTCGATGTATTTCGACGTGTACTTGTTGTTCACATCCGGCGGCCGCCCGGTGTTGCGATGGTTGTAGTAGAGCGGAATCTGCCCGAGCACGCGCGGGAACGTGACCGGCAGCTTGGCGCTCGGGTTCACGTCGCCGAACAGCACATCCGCCGTCGCGTTCCCCGCCTCGACGCCGAGGAACCACGTCTCGACGATTGCAGGTACGTGATCCGAGGCCCACGGCAGGATCAGCGGCCGGCCGTTCATGAGGACGAGCACCACCGGTGTTCCCGTCGCGGCAACCGCCTCGAGCAACTGCTCCTGTACGCCGGGAAGCTCGAGCGAGGACCGGCTGGCCGCCTCGCCGCTCATGTCACCGCGCTCGCCGAGGACGAGGATGGCGACCTTGGCCTGACGCGCCGCAGCGACCGCCGCGGGGAATCCCGCCGTCGAGGTATCCTCGACGCCGGCACCTTGTGCGTAGACCACCTGCACTCCTGACGCCCGACTCCTGATTCCTTGCAGTACAGTCACCACGTCTTCCGCGCGACCCTGCGTGTGCCAGGGGCCGAGCGGCTCTTCCTTATTATCGGCGAGGGGACCGATCACCGCGATCGGGCCCGATGTGGGGATCGGTAAGGTAGGGGCGCAGCATGCTGCGCCCCTACTCGCCGGTTCGTTCTTCAGCAACACGATCGACTCGCCCGCTACGCGCCGCGCGAGCGCGCGCAGCTCCGGGTTGGGCGGAGCTGGGCGCGCGCGATAAGGATCGCGGAACAGGCCGAGGCGCTGCTTCGCGCGCAGGATGTGCATGACCGCGGAATCGACGAAGGCCATCGGAATGCGATTGGCGCGCAGCAGCGCGGCAATCGAGTCGGCATAGATACTGCTCTGCATGTCCATGTCTACGCCCGCCATGAGCGCGCGCCTCCCGGCCTCTGCTTGCGAGCCCGCGACGCCGTGCTGAATCAATTCCGCGATCGATGTCCAGTCGCTGACGACAAAGCCCTTGAATCCCCACTCGTGGCGCAGCACCGTGCCGGTGAGCCACGCGTTGCCGGAAGCGGGCACGCCGGCGATGTCGTTGAACGCGGACATAAGACTGGCGACGCCGGCGTCGACGGCCGCCTTGAACGGCGGCAGGTAGATCTCGCGCATCGTGCGCTCGGAGATCTCGGTCTCGTTGTAGTCGCGGCCCGCCTCGGCGGCGCCGTAGCCGGCGAAGTGCTTCGCGGTGGCAAAGATCGTTTGCTGGAACCCGCGCACGCGGGCGGCCGCCATTAGCGAGCCGAGATACGGATCCTCACCCGAACCCTCGGCGATGCGACCCCAGCGCGGGTCGCGCGCGATGTCAACCATCGGCGCGTAGGTCCAGTTGATCCCGAACGCCGCGGCTTCCTGTCCCGCCGCGCGCGCCGTCGCTTCCGCGGCATCGGGATCGAACGCGCTCGCTTCGCCGAGCGGGATCGGGAAGATCGTGCGATAGCCATGGATCACATCGAGGCCAAAGAGCAGCGGGATCTTGAGCCGCGACTCGGTCACCGCGATGCGCTGGACCGGCGTCGTGTTTTCGGCACCGATGACGTTGAACAGCCCTCCCAACTTCCCCGCGCGCACCAGCTGCATCTGCTCTGGTGAGGCGCGCCCGTTGGCCGACAGCAGATTCAGTTGGCCAAGTTTTTCTTCGAGGGTCATGCGGGCGCGGAGAGAGTCGAGATTCTGCGCGGCGGCGGGTGTCGCCAGCAGTAGCGTCAGCAGCAGGCTACGCAACATTCCGAGTCTCCGGGCGCAGTGAGTCTCTTGAAGTTACGGCTCAAAACGCGACAACGTGAAGGCCTAGCGTCCCGGGTGGGCGCGGGTGAAGTTACGGCAACTGCCCCGATCTCACGGGAGATGATCCATGTTGCGTCATCGTTCTCTGTGGTTCGTCTGCATCAGTCTGCTGTTCCTCCCTCCGTCACTCGCTGCACAAACCACCACCGGCACCGTTCGCGGCTACGTCAAGGATCAGAACGGGGCAGCGGTACCAGATGCCGAAGTGCAGGCGCGGCAGGTGGAGACCGGCATCGTGCGAAGCACGACCGCGCACGCCGACGGTTCATACATCCTTCCCGGCCTGACGCCCGGCAATTACGAGTTATCGGTTCGCAAGATTGGATTCACTCCACAACGCCGTCAGGTGACCGTGCAGATCGGCGCGACGCAGCTCGTGGACTTCACGATCCAGGCCGGTGCGGTCGAGCTCCAGGCAGTCACGGTCCAGGCGGCGCCCGTCGTGGAGCTTCGAACGTCGGAAGTCGCGACAAACGTAACTCCGCAACAGATCCAACAGCTGCCGACCCCGAGTCGGAACTTCCTGGATCTCGCGGCGCTTGCGCCCGGCGTCGTTGTCTCCGAGGATCGCGTCAACTCAATCGGGTTCCGTACCTTTTCCGCCGGCGGCAGCACCGCAAACCAGGTGAACGTGTTCGTCGACGGGACGAGTCTCAAAAACGACCTCACCGGCGGTGGCGTGGCGGGTCAGGACGCGAGTCGCGGCAATCCGTTCCCGCGCAATGCGATTCAGGAATACCGCGTCATCTCGCAGAACTTCAAGGCGGAGTACCAGAAGGCATCCAGCGCCGTCATTTCGGCGACGACCCGCTCGGGCGGCAACACCTGGACCGGGAACGCGTTCTTCGGCTATCAAAACAAGGGCCTCGTGGCGCTTGACACCCTTCAGGAAGCCCAGGCGCGGGCTAATCCCAACTTTGAAAAACCGGCCTTTACGCGCTCGCTGGTGGGGTTGAGTGCGGGCGGACCGATTCAGCGCGACAAGCTGTTTTTCTTCGGCTCCTATGAGGGCAACTACCAGGATCGGTCGAACTTCGTGAACCTCACGCCCCCGACTGGGTTTGGGGCGGCGCTCGATTCGGTGAACCTCGCGGGGTACAACGGCAACTTCACGTCACCGTTCCGCGAGACCCTGGTGTTCGGCAAGCTGACGTACGCGGTGAACGCGAACTCCTCTCTGGAAGTGAACTTCAACAATCGGCACGAGACGGATGTGCGGGACTTCGGGGGAAGCCGCACTCTCGCGGCGGCAAATGACTTCCGACAAAACGTGTCGATCGGACAGGTGAAGTACAATCGTGTCTCGGGCGGCTGGTTGAACGAGGCCAAGGTGGATTACTCCCGCTTCCAGCGAAACCCTTCACCGACCACTTCGGGGGCGATCGCACGGATCTATCATTACCAAGGCCAGGATGCGTGGCTGGGCAGCGATGTGAGCGTGCAAGACTTCATTCAGCGACGACTCGGATTCCGTGACGACCTCACCTACAGCGGCAAGCAGCAGCACGTGTTCAAGGGTGGGGTGAGCGTCGACCTGGTCAACTACCACATCAACAAACTGAACGACGGAGTGCCCAAGTTCGAGTGGGCCGACACGATCAACACCAACTGCTGGTGCAGAGGCGGAAATGCTCCCACGCTGGTCTACAGCTACAACCACCCGTACCAGTTGACCTATGCAACGGGTGCGGGTCTGGTTGATGTCAAGAACACACAGATCGGAGCGTACCTTCAGGACGACTGGTCTCCGACGACCCGCCTGACCCTGAATCTTGGTATTCGTTGGGACTTCGAGTCTCGAATGATCAACACCGACTACGTAACGCCGCAGTGGGTAGCGGATACCCTCACCCGCTACAACGACTCGTTACCGGTCCCGCTGGACTTGAGTCGCTACATCAGCACGGGGAGCAACCGCAAGCCGTTTTACGGGGCGTTCCAACCGCGGCTCGGCTTCTCGTACGCGCTCGATAGGGACAATGTCACCACGGTATTCGGCGGCTGGGGCCTCTACTACGACCGGTCGCTGTTCGACTTCTCGGTGGACGAGATCCAGAAGCTCACCCGGCCCACGTATATCACCCGCTTCGACAACGGCACCGCCACCCCTGGGGCGGTCCCATGGCAGAACAGCTATCTGACGGCTGACACCACCGCCGTCAGCAGCCTCGCGCGAAGCACCGGTCAGCCGGAAGCATTTCTGATCGACAACAAGACGAAGGCGCCGAAATCACAGCAGTTCAGTCTCGGCGTGCGGCGCGTATTGGGACCGTGGGTGGCCGCGCTCTCGTATCAGGGCCAGCGCGGTACGGATCTTTTCATGTACAACTCCGGCAACTTCGGGTACAATTCCGCCGGACTGTGCTGCACCAGCTTCAACATCGGGGCGCACGGGATCCGGAACATCATCTACTCCACGAACGACGGGAAGACCTGGTACGACGCGCTCTCGCTCCAGTTGGACCGCCCGTACCGACCGTCCAGCGGTGGGATCGGCTGGGGTGCCGGCCTCGTTTATACGTATGCGCAGCGGTCGGTGGCAGGCATCGATGTCCTCGGTGACTTCGCTGGGTCTTTCCCGTTTGGATTTCCCAAGGCCAACGGGATCGCCAAGCACACCGACCTCGGCGGTAGCGACGAGCGGCACCACGTGGTCGGCAATTGGATCATGGACATGCCCTACCTGTTCGGGATCCAGTTCAGCGGCCTGATGACGCTCGGCAGCGGCGCCCGGATCGATGTCGGCACGGCCCCGCGTTTCGGCGGAGTCGTGGATTCCACGTACTTCCCGGGCGGATTCTCGCCGCCGCAGCGGAACTTCCTCTTCTTGGGTGGCTGGGCTTATCGGCGGGTCGACATCAAGCTTCGCAAGGACTTTCCAAAAATCGCCGGCACGAATGTGGGCGTGACGGTGGACGTCTTCAACGTCTTCAACTTCCAAAACCTGGGCGACTACAACATCACGGTTTTCCCGACACAACACGCCTTTACCGTCGGCCCGCCACGTCAAGTGATAAGTGATCCGCGACGCGCACAGATCGGCGTCGAGTATACATTCTGACCCTACGTCGTAGCCGTTTCACAGCTGCCGTCTTTGCCCTCGCCCTCGGAGCGTGTTCGCACAACTCCGGGGGCCCGGGCACCCCGCCCGACACCGTCGCTTTCCTCGATACCCTGCAGCACAAAACCTTCAACTTCTTCTGGGATCGGACGCCGGCTGCCAACGGCCTCACCCCTGACCGCTGGCCCACATCGTCGTTCTCGAGCATCGCCGCCGTCGGCTTCGCGCTCACCGCCTACCCGATCGGCGTGGAGCACGGCTGGATCACGCGCCCCCAGGCTGCCGCTCGCACCCTCGCGACCCTGCGCTTTTTCTGGACGGCACCGCAGGACTCCGCCGGGCCCAACACGACCGGCTATCGCGGCTTCTTCTATCACTTCCTGGAGATGAGCACCGGCCGCCGTTTTCAAACGGTCGAGCTGTCCACGATCGACACGTCGTTGCTGCTGGCCGGGATTCTGTTCGCGCAGAGCTACTACAATCAGAGCGACACGACCGAACAGCAGATCCGCGCGCTCGCCGACTCGATCTACTTCCGCGTGGACTGGAAATGGGCCGAAGCTCGGCCGCCCGCGGTCAGCATGGGCTGGCACCCGGAGAGCGGCTTCATCAACGCCGACTGGATCGGCTACAACGAGGGCATGATTCTCAACATCCTCGCCCTCGCCTCACCGACCCATCCCGCCGACTCGGCAGCGTGGAGCGCGTGGGTGAGCGGCTATCAATGGGGCAGCTATTACGGCCAGTCGTTCGTGCAGTTTGCGCCGCTGTTCGGCCACGAGTACTCGCACGTCTGGATCGACTTCCGGAATATCGCGGACGACTACATGCGCGGCCGCGGCATCGACTACTTCGAGAACTCGCGGCGCGCGACGCTGTCCCAACGCGCGTACGCCGTCGCGAATCCCGGCGGCTGGAGCGGCTACGGCGGAACCGTCTGGGGCCTGACCGCGTGCGATGGGCCGGCGAACAAGACGCTCACGCTGGGCGGTCGCAGCCGGCAGTTCCATACCTACTTCGCCCGCGGCGCCGCATTGAACGACGAACGCAACGACGGCACGATCTGCCCGACCGGCGCCGGCGGTGCCGCGCCGTTCGCACCCGAGTTCGCGATCCCCGCCCTGCTGACGATGCGGCAGACCTACGGCAACCGCCTGTTCTCGACCTACGGCTTTCTTGACGCGTTCAATCCCACGTTCACCGCGAGCGGCCAGCAGGAAACCGGCACCGTCGATCCCACGCTCGGCTGGTTCGACGTCGACTACCTCGGCATCGATCAGGGGCCGATCCTCGCGATGATCGAGAACTTCCGCAGCGACCTCGTGTGGCGTGTGATGCGCGGGAATGCACACATCGTTCGGGGACTCAAGAGAGCTGGGTTCACGGGTGGATGGCTACCGTAAATGCGAAATGCGGAATGCGGAATGCGAAATGTCAGGGCAGAGTTCGAGCGCGCGACCCTTGCCAATCAATTTCGCATTCCGAATTCCGCATTTCGCATTCGGATTGTCCGATGTCCACCCTTCTAGCGTCGCTAGCCAGTCTTCCCAATGCCGCCGAACCTGTGCCTGGCTGGGTGACAGGTGGTCAACCCACTGAACAACAGCTCAAGGCTTTCAAGGCGGCGGGGGGTGAGGTGGTGCTCGACAATCGCGACCCGATGGAGCCGCGCCCTTTCGATGAGCCCACCGCCGTGCGCGCCGCAGGACTGGAGTACATCAGTCTTCCCATCATCCAAGGCGCTGTCACGACCGATACGATGAAGCAGATGTACACGGCTGTGAAAAAGCTGGAAGGACGCAAGGCGCTGCTACACTGCTCGAGCGGTAATAGGACGTCGGCAGCGTTGTTACCCTACTTGATGATTGAAGAGAAGATGGACGAGGAAGGTGCGGTGGAAACGGCGATGAAAGGTGGTCTTCGAAGCGCAGAGCTGATGGAATTGGCTTTGGAGTATGTCAGGAAGAGCTCTTCCTAAAAGCTCGCTCCTCAAATCCCCTCAGCGTCTCGGCGTCTCGACGTCTCTTGTGTCTCACGCCTTCGGTTCCTCCTTCCCTCCTGCATGACGGTGCCAGTACATCCTCATCTCACTGATCTTGCCGTCCCTAGTCTCACAAAAGATTGCCCCCCGTGCATCGACCGGTTCCCCGGTTCGCCGCCGCCGGAACGTGCACCGGAACTCGGTCGCAAACCACGGTCCCGCCACGTAGATCTCCCCTGACTCGAAGTTCGTTTCGGCTTGATACAGGGGAATGTCCTTCCAGTAGGCCCGGATCGCCGCCACACCGCGGTCGGGAGCACTGAAGGGCGTCTCGAGAAAGACGGCGTCCTCCGAAAAGACGGCGCAGATGGCGTCGACGTCGCCACGCTCCCAGCCCTTGCCGAATGCATCAATCAGCGCTCTATAATCGCCATTCATGCGCGCAAATATACTCCTCGTCGCGCTTCTGAGTCTCAGCTGCCGGCCCGCGGCGGATGAGGGATTTACGCTGCTGTTTCTGGGCCGCTCGCCCGCGGCCCGGGTCGGCCGCTATTCCTGGGCGCCCGACGCGCCACACAGCCGGCTGATCGCGTTCGACGGAGACCTTCACGTCGTCCGCACCGTCACCGATCCGCGGATTTCCAGTCCCGTCGCCGTCGCGCCATATCCTGACGGCCGGCTCCTCATCACCGAGCGGACCGGTGAGGGCGTCGTGTTCGACACGGCGGGGAAGCCGGTGCGCGAGTGGGAAAGCCCGTTTCCCGCCTCGCTCTACGCGACGGAAGGAACACGGATTCTCGCCTCCCGCTCTCCGTACTTCGTCCAGTTCATCGCCGAAGACGGCAGCGTGCCACTCCTCTGGCTGCTCGACACTCTCGGGCACCGCCGTCAGGGCCTCGGCATCGCGCACGTACCCGACATTCGCTATCTCGCCCAGCTCGAGAACTCGGGCCCCACAGTGCTGTCGCACGACGTCGTGTACTTCGCCCCCCTCGCGCACGACGAGGTTCTCCGCCTCGACGGAACGGGCTCGCCCGGCTGGCACAGCGGCCGGCTCTACGTGCTGGGCGGTCAGGATTCAGCGGCGACCCGATTGCGGCTCGACGTGCTCAACCGCGAGACGGGCCAGATCGTCGCAGCCCGAGTCCTTGGCACTCCGGCGACAGCGATCGCCGTGAACCGTCATGGCCGGATTCGCGTGCTCGATCCCGCTGCCCTGATCGCGCAGACGCCCACGCAGGGGCGCGATCCGTTCGCACCGTCGTTCGCCTTGCCCGACCTCACGGGCAAACCGGCTCGCCTCGCGGACTACCGCGGCAAAGTCACGCTCGTGAATTTCTGGGCGTCCTGGTGCGCGCCCTGCCGGGAGGAATTCCCGCACATGGCGGAGCTGTACAGCGAGTTCAAGCGGGCCGACTTCGACATCGCCGCGATCTCGGACGACGTCAGCGGCAGCAAGATGCGCGCGTTCGTGCGTGAATTTCGCCCGCCATTCCCCATTCTCGTTGGCGGCGGGCGCATGAAGGCGGCATATCATTACCGCGGGCTGCCGTACTCCGTGCTGCTGGACCGGCACGGCCGCGTCATCGAACGCTTCTTTGGATTCGGCGGCGAGAGCGAGTTTCGCCATCTGCGCGACCTCATCGCGAGGGAAATCGATGCTGATTCTGCTGCTGCTCGCTAGCCTGCAGGCTTCCGCCGGCGACTGGCCCGTGTATGGCCACGACGCGGGGGGCGCGCGGTTCTCGCCGCTCACGCGCATCACGCGCGGCAACGTCGCCCGGCTGCAGGTCGCTTGGACGTATCACGCCGGCATCCCCGACATGTCGAGCATGTCGCACCGGCCACCCTCGTTGGAGGTCACCCCGATCGTGGTGGACGGTACGATGTATGTCATCACCCCCACGGGCATCGTGGCGGCGCTCGATCCGGCGACCGGAACGGAGCGCTGGCGCTACGACGCGGGCGTGAATCCTCACCGCGGCTACGGCGACTTCGCGAGCCGAGGCGTCAGCTACTGGCGAGACAGTCGCGCCCCGGCGGCAGAGAAATGTGCGCGGCGCATCGTGGCTGCAACGATTGACGCGCGTCTGATGAGTTTGGATGCCCAGACCGGCAAGCTCTGCGAGAGCTTCGGTGCGGGCGGTGTGGTCGACTTGCGGAAGGGGCTGCGCGTGGCGCCAGACGAGTTCGCGTTTTACGAAGTGACCTCACCGCCGGCGATTGTGGGAGACCTGATCATTACCGGCTCCGCCATTGCGGACAACGCCAACCTCGCGCCCGCGAGCGGGGAAGTCCGCGCGTGGGACGTGCGGACGGGCGCGCTGAAATGGTCGTTCGATCCCATCCCGCAAGATTCGACCGATCCGGCGTTCAAGACGTGGGAGCGATGGAGCGCCCCGCGCACCGGCGGCGCCAACGTCTGGTCGGTGATTGTCGCCGATCCGGCACGCGACCTCGTGTTCCTGCCCACGACCACCCCCGCGCCAGACTACTTCGGCGGCCTGCGGCTGGGCGAGAACCGCTATGCTAATTCGATCGTCGCGCTGCGCGCCTCCACCGGCCAGATGGTATGGAACTTCCAGACCACCCATCACGACATCTGGGATTACGACAACGCGGCGCCGCCCGCGCTGGGCACGGTGACGCAGGGCGGCGTGAAGATCCCCGTGGTCATTCAGGTGCCCAAGACGGGGATGATGTACGTGCTCGAGCGGACGACCGGAAAACCGGTGTTCGCGGTCGAAGAGCGCCCGGTGCCGGCGAGCAGCGTGCCGGGGGAAGTGGCCTCCGCAACGCAGCCCTTCACCGCCGTGACGCCACCGCTCTCGCCTCTGCAGTACTCGGCAAACGACGCCTGGGGGCCCACACCGGAGGCGCAAGCGGCCTGCCGCATGCTGCTGGCAAGTCTGCGGAACGATGGGCCGTTTACGCCGCCCTCGCTGGAGGGAACGCTCGTTGTGCCCGGAAACATCGGCGGCGCGGCCTGGGGAGGCGTCGCAATAGATGAGACCAAATCGCTCGCGGTCGTGCCCGTAAATCGCATTCCCGCCATGGTGCAGCTCTTCCGCCTCGAGGGGTTCAACGGCGACAGCCTGCGCGCATCGGATGCCCAACGCGGTCTGACAGATTTCGAGTACACGCGGATGCACGGCACACCCTACATTATGCGCCGGCGCCTGATCCTTGGTCCGACGGGCCTGCCGTGTGTGAAGCCCCCATTTGGCTCCCTGGTGGCGGTCAGCCTCAAGACCGGTGCGATTGTCTGGAACGTTCCCCTCGGCACGATGGGCGGTTTCCCCGGCGCCGTGAATCTCGGGGGACCCATTGCGACCGCAAGCGGAATCGTTTTCATCGGCGCGACGCTCGAGCACGCGATCCGCGCCTTCGACGTCGAAACGGGGCGCGAGCTGTGGAAGGCGGATCTGCCCGCGGGTGCGCGCGCCACGCCGATGACCTATGAGGCCGGTGGGCGACAGTTCGTCGTGATCGCGGCGGGCGGTGGCGGTCCGTTCGGCGCCGGCGACGCGATCATCGCGTTTGCACTTCCGAAGTGAGCACCCTAACCTAGAGCGTGCCTGAGGAGACCGCTCCCCCGTCCCCCGTCCCCATTCCCCTCATTATCGATACCGATCCCGGGATCGATGATTGCCTGGCGTTGCTCCTGGCGCTCAACTCCCCCGAGCTCGACGTCCGCGGCATTTCGGTGTCGTATGGGAACACCACCATCGAGAACGCTTTCCGCAACGCGGTGGAAATTCTCCGCAAGGTGAAACGCCCCCCCCCGGTGCGCGTGCCCCTCGGCATCGGCGCGCGCCGGCCTCTCAAACGGCAGCTCCAGGTTGCGGACGACACGCACGGTCCCTCGGGGCTCGGCTATGCGGAGCTGCCGCCGGCCGGCGTGATCCTCGATTACGTCCGCCCGCTCGAGCGCATGCTGCAGGCGCAACCCCAGCCGGTCACGCTCGTCACGCTCGGCCCCGTGACCAGCCTGGCCCTCGTGCTCCGCGCCAACCCGGCCCTCGTTCGCGAGAAAGTCAGCCGCCATGTCGCCATGATCGGCACGATCGAAGCCACGGGGACGCAGACGCGCTATTCCGAATTCAACGCATGGTGTGATCCCGAAGCGCTGGCGACCGTGCTCGCCGCCGAGATCCCGACCGAGATGATCGGGCTGGACGTCACGCGCAAGATCGTCATCAAGGGGAATGAAGTCGAACGCCTCGCCCAGAGCTCGGCCTGGTTGTATGACGCGCTGCGCTTCTACGTCGAATTCCATCGCAAGCAGGAAGGATTGGACGGCGCGGTGATCAACGATGTCCTCGCGATTGCGTACCTGCTGCAGCCCGACATCCTGACCTTCAGCGATTTGCGGCTGAGCGTCAACCTCGAAGACGGACAGAGCCGCGGCAGAACCAAGCTCGACACCAAGGGATCATTCACACGCGTGGCGATGGAGGTGCAGGCGCCACCGGTGCGGCGCCTACTGTTCGAGCGCGTGCTGCCCACCGGCGCGATTGCCGAGGAGGCCATGGCGTGACGATTCCACGGAAGGTGGCCGTGATCGGCGGCGGGGACATCGGCGTCGGCTGGGCGGCCCTGTGCGCGTCGGCCGGGTGGCCGGTGGCCATCTTCGACCTGAATCCGGCAACCATGGAACGCGCGTCGATCGAAGTCGAGCGGCGCACGCGCGCGCTGGTGGCCCTCGATCGCGCGCCCCAAGCAATCGTCGAGCGCGGCCTCACGGAGCTGGTTCGGACAGAGTTTCTCTCCGAAGCGATTCAGGATGCCGACTGGATCATCGAGGCGATTCACGAGGACGTCCTGGCGAAGCAAAAACTCCTCGCCGCCATTGAACCGCTAGCGGGTGACGACGCACTGATCAGCTCCTCATCGAGCGGCCTCCCCCCGACGGAGATCTTCGGCAGGATGCGGCGGCTCGACCGCTGTCTCGTCACCCACCCCCTGAATCCGCCGGAGCTGATTCCGCTCGTCGAGGTCGTGCCGGAGAGTCGTACATCAGCCGCCAGCATGAATCGCGCGGTGGAGTACCTGCGCTCTCTTGGGCGCTTTCCCATCGTCCTCAAGAAGGCGATACCCGGTTATGTCGTTGGCCGCATCGCCGCTGCGGTGTGGCGCGAATGCATCGACCTCGTCTTGCGTGACGTAATCAGCGTGGACGAGCTCGACCGCGCCGTGTCGCTGGGTCCGGCGATCGGCTGGGCCGCCGCCGGCCCCCACCTCACCTACCATCTGGCGGCGGGGGAGGGGGGCATCCGCAGCTTCACGCAGCACCTCCTGGCGAGCTTCGAGAGCTGGTGGCAACAGCTCGCCCACTGGGCGCAGCTCGATCCCGAGCAGCAGCGGGCGCTGGTACAGTCGATCGAACGGGCCTACAAAGGGAAGGTCGAGTTCCTGCGCGAGGCGCGCGACCGCCGGCTCAGCGCGATTCTCAGGGCCCTGGAGCAGGCGCGCGCACCATCAGGATCGGAATCCGGCTGACGTGTCGCAATGCTGTCGCGGTGGTGCCATGAACCACATCGCTCAGCAAGGAGTGCCCGTGCGTCGCCATTGCGATGAGATCGACCTTCTCCCGCTCCGCCGTCGCGGCGATTTCCGTCGCCGGATCCCCGGCCCCCAGCACCGCATCCACGTCGATCCCTGCCTGCCGTAGCTCCTGGGACATCCGCTCCAGATAGGCCCGGTCCTCTTTCATCTCCTGCGACTCGCGCAGGTTGAGCTGCTCCATGTTGCGCGCCGCCCACCCATCGGCGACATGCAGCAGTAGGACCTGGGCACCGAGGAGCTTCGCGAGACCGCCGACGTGCGCGAGTATGGCGGCGTCGGCCGGGCCATTTTCGAGCGGCACCAGGATGCGCTTGTACATCAGCTGACCCAGCCGCCGAAGACCCGTACCAGCAGATAGGCGTTCAAGGCGGCGATGAAGACCGCCACGACGTACGCGAGGATCTTCAGCCACCGGGGATTCACGAACTCGCCCATCTTCAGACGGTCCGAGGTGAACATCACCAGCGGAAAGACGGCGAACGAGAGCTGCAGGCTGAGAATCACTTGGCTGAGGATCAGGAGTTGGGCAGTGCCGTGCTCACCGAAGAAGATAGCCGTCAGCGCCGCGGGCACAATCGCGATCAGCCGTGTGATCAGTCGCCGCAGCCACGGTCGGATCCGGATGTTCAGGAACCCTTCCATCACGATCTGACCCGCGAGTGTCCCGGTAAGCGTCGAGTTCTGCCCGGACGCGAGCAGCGCGAACGCGAACACCGCGCTGGCGCCCGTCACACCGAGCAACGGCGTTAGCAGCCGGTACGCATCCTGGATCTCGGCCACTCCCGTCTGACCGGCGCGGTGGAACGTGGCGGCCGCGACGATCAGGATCGCCGCGTTGATGAAGAGCGCGAACGACAGCGCGACGGTCGAATCGATGAACGCGAACTTCACCGCCTCCCGCCTGCCCGCCGGCGTCTCATCGTAGCTCCGCGTCTGCACGACCGAGGAGTGGAGATACAAGTTGTGCGGCATCACGGTCGCGCCCAGGATGCCGATCGCGATGTACAGTTTGTCGGGATCCTGGAGAATCGTCGCGCTCGGCAGAAAGCCCGTCAGCACAGCGCCCGCGTCCGGCTTGGAAATCAGAATCTCGAACAGGAAGCAACCCGCGATCGTCGCGATGAGCGCGACCACCAACGCTTCGAGCAAGCGAAATCCCTTGTGTTGCATGTACAGCACGATCAGCACGTCGAAGGCGGTAATGACGATGCCCCACGGCAGCGGAATGCCGAACAGCAGGTTCAACGCGATCGCCGAGCCGATGACTTCGGCGAGGTCGCAGGCGGCGATCGCGATTTCGCAGATCACCCACAGAAAGAACGACACCGGCTTGGAGTAGTGATCGCGGCACGCCTGCGCGAGATCGCGGCCGGTTACGATGCCAAGCTTCGCGGACAGGCCCTGCAGCAAAATCGCCATCAGATTGGATAACAGGATGACGGTCAGCAGCGTGTAGCCGAAGCGCGCGCCGCCGGCAAGGTCGGTCGCCCAATTGCCGGGATCCATATATCCGACGGCGACGAGGTAGCCCGGCCCCGCGAACGCGAGTGCTTTCTTCCACCACGCGCCGGGTTTGACCGGCACGGTGCGGTACACTTCGGCGAGACTCGGGGTGAGCCGCGGGTGACGCCAACCGGCGTCAATCAGGCTATTCGCCATCGGTCGGCCTGCAGAACAGCAAGAGCGCGAGCTCCTGGCCGACGACACGCGTCGTGCCGTCGCCCAGCCTCACGATCGTAGGGCCGTTGAACGGCTGCCGCTCGATCACCGTGAGGCGCACGCCCGGTGTCAGCCCCTGTTCGGCGAGATAATGCAGGCGCGCGGGATGCTCGTCGCCGACTTCCTGCAGCACCACCCTGCCGCCGACCTCGGTCTTGGCGAGCGGGACCAGCTCCGCTTCTTCGATCTCTCCGGCGGCCGTCGGAATCGGCGCACCGTGGGGGTCGTAGCGCGGCTCACCGAGGGCATCCGCCATCCGCTCGATCAACTTCTCGGAGACGGCATGCTCGAGGCGCTCCGCTTCGACATGGACGTCGCCCCAGTCGTACCCGAGCCTGCTGGTGAGATACGATTCGAGGATACGGTGGCGACGAATCATCTGAAGTGCCGCGCGACGACCCTGCGGGGTGAGCTGGACGCCGCGATACGGCACGTGCTCGATCAGTCCGGTTTCGGACAAGCGTTTCATCATGCCACTGACCGACGGCGGAGCGACAGCGAGCATTTCGGCGATATCGCTGGTTGTGGCGAACCCGCCCTGACTCGTCAGGTGGAAAACGGACTTGAGATAGTCTTCAACGGACCGCGTGAGTGCTGGCGGCGGCTGCGGCGAACGGATCGCGCTCAAGGAGCTCTCCAGGTCAATGCACTGTCAACCAGACAGTGCATTAGCCTAGACTAATTCCCAAATATTGTCAAGCGAAGATGTGGATTTTGTAGGCCTAAGAAACCATGCTAATTAACGGTGTCAGAATGCGCTCGCTCATCCCCCAAATAGTGCGATTCCCCAGCGTATATGCGGGAAGTACCCGTCGGGGGATGCCAGGATGATCGATGGTGATCTCTCCGAGCACCCCCGGGGCCTGGAGAGCCAGGAAGGGGACCCAGAAGGCGTCTTGGACCTCTGGGCTGACGACAATAGAGGGCCGCTCGGTCAACGCGAATACAAATGGGCGCACGACAACGGGCGGGAGCACCGGCGTTCGGGGATGCAGGTCGTCGAGAACGCCAAGCGGCTCCGCGCCGGTGAGATCGACACCAACTTCCTCCAACGTTTCGCGGATCGCGGTGGCGCGAAGGTCCATGTCGCCAGCCTCGCGGCGCCCGCCGGGGAACGCGATCTGGCCCGACCAGGTATCGCCGGCGCGGACCGCGCGGTGGATGAACAACGCTTCCAGGCCTTCGTCGCCTTCGTGCAAGATCACGGCGACCGCTGCGGCGATCATCCCCTTTTCGAACGGAATTTCAACAGGCCGGTAGTCGCGCAGCTTGATCCGTGCTTCCTGGAGGGTTTTCACCAGTCCCTAATCCCCACCCCAAGTCCCTATGCAGACACCTCCTCGCCCCCGTCCACGTTGATCACGTTGCCCGTGATCCAGTCGGCGCCGGGGTGGGACAGCGCCACAATCGCGCCCCCGAGGTCGGCGGGCGTCGTGAGCCGGTGGTGCGGATTTCGTTGGGTGGCGATCTCGATCAGCTTCTCATTGCCGGGAATCTTGCGCAGCGCCGGGGTGTCGGTCACGCCACCGCGCAGCGCGTTGACCGCAATGCCGAGGGGCGCGAGCTCGAGCGCGAGCTGCCGGGTGTGAGATTCGAGCGCCGCTTTCGCCGCAGAGACGGCGCCGTACGTGGCGAAGACGCGCGTCGAGCCCGACGACGTCATCGAGAAGATCCGCCCGCCCTTCCCCATCAATCCCTGTTTCACGACGCCTTGCGCCCAGTACACGAGCGAGTGGGCCATGACGTCCAGCGTCATATCGATGTTGGCCTTGGTCAGGACATCGTTCCCGATGTACGGCTTGAGCGTCCCGAACGCCAGGGAGTGCAGCAGCACGGCGATGTTGAGCTTTTGTTTGGCCAGCTCGCCGAGCACTTCGTTGCGCTTCTCTTCGTCGGCGGCGTTGATGTTGAAGTACTGCGTCTTGCGACCGAGGTTCTCGATGTCTTTGCGGATTAGGGCCACATGCTCGAGGCCCGCCTTCCGGTCGAGGTGGACGCCGACGATGTCATAACCCGCCTGCGCGAGCGCGCGGGCCGCGCCCTCGCCGAAGCCGCTCGACGCTCCGAGGATGAGCGCCCACTTCGAAGCTTTCATCTGCGCGTGTGGGGTTTCGGTCATGGCGGTATAATAGCCGTCATCCGATGAGAAGGCACTTGTGGATGGGGATCGGCCTGATCGCGGGCCTTGCGCTGGGCCTCGCGGCCTCCGGACTCGCAAAACAGGATCACCCGTGGCTCGCCGACAGGGTCTTAGGACTCCGGCCGGTCGGCACGCTTTTCCTCAATCTCCTGACGATGGTCGTGATCCCGCTGATCGCGACCGCGCTGTTCGCCGGCATTGCCAAACTCGGTGACCTACGCATGGTCGGTCGCCTGGTCGTGCGGACGCTCGCGTTCTTCTGGGCGACGGCGATCCTCGGCATCGCGCTCGGATTTCTGCTCGCGCTCACGCTGCTTCCGCAGACGTCGTTGACCCCCGAGCAACAAGATGCCGTGCGGGCCGCCGCTGGCGCCGACGCCACCGTGATCCAGCGCGCCGCCGAGGGCATCCCTACGGGAGCGCAATTCATTAGCCAGCTGGTACCGGCGAACCCCTTCAAGGCCGCGGCGGACGGCAACCTGCTGCCCATCATCGTGTTCGTGACGATCTTCGGGATCGCCGCCGCTTCGCTGCCGCCCGAAAAGCGGGCGCCACTCACGAGCATCGCCGATGCCGTGACCGACGCCCTGGTTCGGATTGTCCATTGGGTCTTGTTGGTCGCGCCCGTCGGGATCTTCGCGCTGGTCGCGCCGTTCGTGGCGCAGGTTGGGTGGAAGCTGGTGTTCGCGATGCTCGGATTCATCGCGACCGTCGTTTTGGGTGTCCTGCTGTTCATCGCGATCATCTACTTGCCGAGCGTTTGGCTGCTCGCCCGCCTCGGACCGTTGCGCTTTCTGCGGGTGGCCTTCCCCTCGATGATGGTGGCGTTCTCGACTACCACGTCAATGGCGGCGCTCCCGGCCATGCTCGATGCCGCCGACCGCAACCTGCAGCTGCCGCGCCCCGTCTCGGGCTTCGTGCTGCCGCTCGGCGTCACCATCAATCGGGGCGGGAGTGCCGTCTTTCAGGCAATTGCGGTCGTGTTCATCGCGCGTCTCTACGGCATGCCATTCGGCGTCGAGCAGGTCTTCGCGGCCGGCATCGCGGTGTTTCTGGCATCGCTCACGGTCGCAGCGGTTCCATCCGGAGGGGTCATCAGCCTGCTCCCCGCCTTCCAGGCCACCGGCTTGCCGGTGGCGGGCCTCACGATTCTCATCGGACTCGACCGCATCTCCGACATGTTTCGCACCATGGCGAATGCCACGGGCCATCTCGTGACCGCCGTCGTCGTCTCCGCGCTCGAAAATCGAAAATGAGCTGGCTGCTCGCGGCACCGTGGATCGTCGTCCTGTTCTTCCTTCTCTACCGATTTGCACGACGCGATCCGATCGGCCTTGCCCGGCCGGCGACTGATCGAATGGCGGGGCCGCAGCTATCGCGCCTAGAAGTAGACAGTCGCCACGAGTGACGCGTTCAATGCCGAGCCTCCGATCGACCAGTCGCGGGACGCCGTGCCGAACGACGATTTCGACACAACGGTTCGGTAGGAAACGGCGGCGGTGGCCAGCGCACCAATGCCGAATCTGGAAGTAAGCAGATACGTTCCTCCCACATCACCGAAGACTCCGGCCGTCCCTCCGTTGGTTCGCGAGGACCCGCCACGCGCTGCCCCGACGTGGTGCTCGAAGCCGGCGAGCGCGCCGAACGAATAGTGCGAGACGACCTTCGCCGCGGTCCCGTCCCCGCGATAGCGTCGCCACCCGAACCGCACTTGCGTGAATGCCTCCGACTCTAATCCCCCGAATCGTCTTCCCCCGCTGCTGTCGGTCAGGATCGCTTCGGAATGCGAGCCCTCGATGCGCAAATCGAGCACGAGTGCGCGGGTCGGTGATCGGAACTTGATGAACCCGAGCGAACCGAACGCCGTGCCCGCCTGGAATTGCGCGGCCCACTGACCTTTGCGGAATGGAGTCGCGTTCCCTTTAGCCGTGGAGTCCTGACCAAAAACGGAGACGGGAAGCACCAAGAGGACAGCGAACACAGCCGGAACGCGGTTCATGGAGCCCTCGGGGGGAGGTGATCGGTGGGTTATTCTACACTCCCTCGTCGAGGCCGCCCCGCCCCAAACGACATAATCGCTACGGCGCGGCTATCACCTGCTGCGCGAGTACGAAGCCGGCCGCAACGCTTCCCGCCGCAGCCCCCAGGTGCAGAATCGTCGCCCATCGGGCGCCCCGGTCGGCGGCCAATCGCACCAGCACCGACAGAGTTAGCGATACGCCGAGCATCCCGATCACCGTGCCGGAGCCAAACGCGGCGAAGTACACCAGCCGCGAGATCGTATCGGGCACGGCTGCGACGAGCAGTGCGGCGATCGCGCCGCTCCCCGCCAGCCCGTGCGCGATACCAAAGCCCAGTGAACGGCGGGCGTCGCCGGCTACATGCGCATGACTGTGGCTCGAATCACTCGTATGGCTGTGCAGGTGCAGATGGGCTTGCGCCGCGGCGTGCGTGTGGACGTGCATGTGCCAGCGGCCCCGGACGTACCGCCAGATCACCGATGTCCCGAGCAACACCAGCAACCCGGCCACGACGATCTCCGCCACGGGCCAGAGAGCAGGCGGCAGCTGCAGGTCGAGCACGACGATCAGGCCGACAACCACACCGACCGTCACGGTATGGCCGGCGCCCCAAATCAGGCCCAACCGGGCGGCGCTCCAGAGCCGGCCGCCAGGACGACTTGCCAGGGTCGAGACGGCCGCAAGATGGTCCGGCTCAAAGGCATGGCGGAAGCCCAGCAGACCACCGATGGCCAGAACCGCTACAATTGAGGGCGCCATTTGGCCGCAAATCTAACTACAACCTTTTGGCCTGCTTGCATATCCAACACCGTGCATGCCCCGACAGGTGCTCGAGGACACTCTGACTGCTGACTCGATAGCGGCCGACACGGCCCTCGCGGCGAGCGGGGACCCCAGTGCATTCGAGCGCTTGTACCGCACCCATGTTGCCCGGGTCCACACGTTGGTGCGCCGCATGCTCGACGCCGACGAGGCAGACGATGTCACGCAGGACGTGTTCATTCGCGCGTGGCAGAAGCTGTCGACCTTCCGCGGCGAGTCGGCGTTCGGGACATGGCTGCACCGGTTGGCGGTCAACGTTGTGCTGGCGCGTCGCAAGAGCGTGGGAATCGAGCGGGGTCGATTCATTAATGCGGAAGAGCCGCTCGACGGCGTGACGAGCAAACCGCTGACGCCGGAGTTGTCGATGGATTTCGAGGAAGCGCTCGCGAGCCTTCCCGAAGGAGCACGGCAGGTGTTCGTGTTGCACGACGTGGAGGGGTATCGCCACGAGGAGATTGCGCGCATGCTCGGCGTCGTGCCGGGCACGTCGAAATCGCAGCTGCATCATGCGCGGATGGCGCTGCGGAGGCACTTGGAACGATGAACGATCAATGGACGAACCGGCTGTCGGAGTACATCGACGGCGAGCTCGATAACACCGAGCGTGCGGCCCTCGAGGCTCACCTCTCGACCTGCGGGCAATGCTACGCGACGCTCGGCGAGCTGCGGCAGGTGGTGGCGCGCGCAAAGACGCTCGAGGACACGCCGCCGGCGAAGGATCTGTGGGTCGGGATTCGTGCGGGGCTGACCCCGGGGCGGCGCCTCGTGGTAAGCCGGGACACGACTCCCGCCCGCCGCCGCTTCAGCTTCACCGTCCCGCAGCTCCTTGCGGCGAGCATTGCCCTGGTCCTCCTTTCGGGTGGCGGTGCATG
>WNGC01002520.1_pt1 | contig 20239 bp, 17 predicted proteins | sample 5400051 | NCBI WGS metagenome assembly WNGC01 (sample SAMN13153368, study PRJNA577476) | soil metagenome | isolation source: 20 cm soil or saprolite under grassland replicate 2 | place: USA:California | collected 2016-06-15
TCACCCCGTGAGGGGCGTCGCCAGCTTCCCCGACCTATCCGTCAATCAAGCGGGCACCTACAGGCTGGTAGCGTCCGCCCTCGGCTTCCAGGCACGGAGCGATCAGTTCGAGATCAAGCCACCGCCCCCCACGACCGGCAACCTCACGGTGACCACCAGCACGACCGGGTCGGATCCCGACCCCAACGGCTACACCGTCACACTCGATGGATCGACCAGCCAGTCGATCGCGACCGACGGCGGCAGCATCACGTTCCCGAGCGTGCCCGCCGGGAGCCATTCGGTTGCGCTCTCAGACGTGGCGTCCAACTGCACGGTGAGCGGCGGCATGTCGCACGGCGTGAACATAACGGCGGGCCAGCCCAACTCGACGGCGTTCTCGGTGACCTGCACGCCGATTCCACCCACTACCGGCGGTCTCACCGTGACGACGAGCACGTCGGGCTCGGACCTCGATCCCGACGGTTACACGGTTACCGTGGACGCGGGCACTAACCTGTCCGCCGGCAATCACCCCGTGGTCCTGTCGGGTGTGGCGTCCAACTGCAGCGTGAGCGGAGGCACTTCGCACACGGTGACGGTTATTGCGGGCCAGACGATCTCGCACGGGTTCACGGTGACCTGTACGGCGATCCCGCCCACCACGGGCGACCTCGTGGTTACGACCACCACCAGCGGCGCGGACCTCCCCCCCGATGGCTACACGGCCATCGTGGACGGCGCCCAACGGGCGATCGGCACCAGGGGCAGCGTCACGTTCCCCGGGCTCTCGGCCGGCACTCACACCGTCGGGCTCTCGGACCTCGCGTCGAACTGCGCCGTGAGCGGCCAGAATCCGCGGAGTGCAAACGTCCCCGCCGGCGGCGTCGGCCACGCCGATTTTGCGATCAGCTGCACGGCGCTGCCGCCGCCCAACCACGCCCCGGTCGTGAACGCCGGAGGGGACCAGACGATCCTGCTGGCGTTGGGCTCCGTCACTATTAACCCTTCCTTCACGGACCAGGACGGCGACGGGCCATGGGCCTACACCATCGACTGGGGCGACGGTAGCTCCTCGACTGGCAGTCGTTCGAGCCAGGGTGGGTTCAGCGCTTCGCACTCCTATGGTCTGGTGAGCACGAACACCGTCACCGTCACGGTGACGGACAGCCACGGCCTCAGCGGCTCGGACCAGGCTACGATCAAGGTGATCGTGGGTTTACCGTGACCAGACGCCTCTCTGCCTAAGGCTTGCGGCCTGCGGCTTGAGACGGGGTGGAGGGGCGGTGCGGAGGTTGGCACCGCTCTTGCGTTACAATCGGTGGGAGTCACCCTGATTACGACCCCGCGCCCGAGTTCGGAGGAGCAGTGGAGCAGCCTAGTCCGCTCCGCGCGCACGTGGTGCGCGCCGGCCTCGTGGCCACCGGGATCGTGGCGGTGCTCGCCATCCGCCCGGAGATCGTCCAACCGGGTGAGCGGGGCGGCGCAGCCAGGGCCGCGACGCTGCGTGCTTCCATCCCGGTGCACGCGCTGGTCTTGTCCCAACAGTCGCGCCGCTATCTCGAGCTGCAGTACCGCTCGTATCCCACGGAGTTCATGGGCTGTATGATCGGCACCGTGGAGCGGGGCGTCGTGCTGGTCCAGCGCATCGCGCCGGCCGACGTCGAGCCGTCCCGCTCCACGCGGACGCGCGTCATGCCCACGCAGAGCTGCGAGGCCGCGGGGTGGGCGGGAACGGTGGGAGTCGTGCATAGCCACCCCGAGGGCCAAAACTGCTGGTATCGCTTCCCGGGCACGTTCGTAAGTACCTCTGACGCCGCATCGTTCGGTATGCAGCCCTACGCCGTGGATGCGATCATGTGCGGCGACCGCGTCGTGTGGATCGGTCGCGACATGGCGGAGCAGCAACTGACCCTGCTCGAGCCCCGCAGCACGGACGCCTCAGTCCCTTCGGGTCGCTGAGTGGCAGGCACCGTCGGAGTTCCGCATGGGCGACCCCCGCTGCGACTTCTACGACTGGGCCACACGCAAGAGTTGCCGGCGGCCGGCGCGCTGGGTGACGCACCAGCAGTCGCAGCGCACCGCCCGCCTGGAGCGCTATTATTGCGACGCACATCGACCACCACGCGCCCACCCGATCAGCGGGCCGTCCGGCGCGCCGCCACCCGGATCTCACCAGTGAGCCCGGGCCGGCGCTGACCACAGGGAGGAAGGGGAGGGGAAGGTGACTCCGAGACGCTTTTGGGCCCGGCTCCGTGCGGAGGCCGATTATCCGCTGCGTCGGGGTGCCTGGTACCACGTGAAGAAGCTGGGGCCGCGCGAGGCGATCGTGGACGTCGTGGGCGAGCGCGTAGGCATCCCGCGCGCCGACCTGGAGATCCTGAGCGAGCCGCCGCGTCGCTGGTCGGTCGTGCCCCGCCCCAAGAACCCGTCCCGCTTTCCGGGCGTGTCCGAGTACGGCGTCTGCCCGAATTGCCGAGAGCGGGTACCGCTGCGCGAGCGGCTCACGGTGCTGCGCTGCACGCGCTGCAACGGCGCGTTCGACGTCGCCTGGGAAGAGCAGTACCTCATGGAGAACTAGCCGCCCCGCTGTGGCAACGCCGCGAGACATCTCGTGCTCGCGACGCGTTGAATGCCTGCGGCAGCCCATCATGTGACCCACCTGACAACAGTCTTGGCCCCGGTGGCGCAAGGACGCCGCTGCTTCACCGCGCCCAGCGGCGCGGAGGCGCGCCGCCGCGCTCGTGACGTTAAACTCCGGGCTCGCGAGCGTGGAGTGGTCGCTAACTCCCTCGCACCGTAGCGCCTTCGCGCAGCCACTTTCCCTCGGCCCGCGCCAGCTCGAGCGCCCGCGCGGCACGGCCCAGCAAGCGGCGCGGCTCGATCGCCGCCGTGCGCACCTGGCGCAGCGCGTCGTAACCGGCCCGCAGACCCATCGCCGCTTCGCTCTTCCCGTCCCCCGTTCCGCCGTTGCCGCCGGCGTGCGCCACTTCCTGCAGCCGCTGCGCCAGGCGGCGCGCCCCGACGCGGTTCGCCCCCGGCGCGACGACGGCGAACTCGGTGAGCCCCACCCGCCCCACCGCATCCGAGTGGCGCGCGGTCGCCCGCACCAGGCGGGCGACGTCGCGCAGCACGTTCGCGCCCGGGTCGCCCCGCACCTCGGGCGCCACGACCACGCACGCCACGGACGTGTTATGGCGCACCGTCTGGAGCATCAGCTCCCCGGCGCGCCGCGTCAGCCCGCGCCGTGTGTACAGCCCGGTCAGCTCGTCCACCAGACTGCGCTTGGGCGTTCGCTCGGCCTCGAGCTTGGAGACCAGATAGGCTTCGAGCTTGGCGAGCAGCGCGCCCGTGTCCACCGGCCGGCGCAACAGCTCCCACACGCCGGCGCGCATGGCGCTCAGGTGATCCTCGCGTGTGGGACGGTCGTGCACCAGCAGCAGGATCGGCGTGCTCGCGCCGATCAGCGGATCGGCGCGCAGCACCCGGCTCAGGTCGAGGCTCTCCGAGTCGGCGAGCTTGGCGTCCAGCAGAATCACGTCGGGACACGCCGCCCGCGCGCGCGCCAGCACCGCGGCGCCGGCGAACACGCGCAGCACCGAGTATCCCTGCCGCCCAAGCGTGCCCTCGACGTCCCAGAGAGCGTGATCCTGATCGCTGGCGATGAGGATGCGCGGCGGACGCGTGAGGCGCGGCCGAGTCGTCACAACGGCGTCGGAGGTCAAGTCCTGGAACCTAACACGATACCCCGCCGCGACGGTACGGTTGCAGCGGAACGGCGGCGGCGGCACGCCGCCTGCACGGAACTACGCTGCGCCGTCGGCGGTAGGACCGGATTCAACAGGAGGTGCCTTATGGAAGCCCGCATCACAGCGCAGTCGCAGTCGTTCCGTCTGCGGGAGCGACTGGAAGAAGCGAAGGTGTCGCACGGCGAGGAGGCCCGGGTCGACCTGCCCGGCGTGAGAGTCGCCGTGCTCGCGGCCACGGGCGAGGCGCAACTCATGTTCTGCAACATGGGCTCGATCCGTGTACGACAGCTGATGCAGCGGGGCGACGAGCGCCCGCTCGCCACCGAGGTCACGCTGGAGGGTCTACAGGTCCCCGCGGTCGGGGTCTACGATCTGGTGAACGCGCACATTTGCGTGAACGGCAGCATCCACGTGCGCGTGGACGACGCGACGCAGGTGATGCCCGCCCGCGACCTGGTTCAGAAGGGGTAGCCGAGGTCGAACTCGACGATCGGCGTCGAGCCACCGGCGCCGGACACGGTCAGGCTCACGCGGCCGGCCACTGTCCTGGCGCCCAGCTCGACGCCGACGCCGTTCACCCAGCCGGCGGGCTCGAAGGTCCAGCGGTCCAGCACCGTGCCGGCATTCCAGCGTACGCGGGCGAACAGGTCGGGAGCGACGGCGACCTGCCACTGGGCGCCGAGCTCGGCCTTCTGCACGTGGCGCCCCCGCCGCGCCTGCACGTACAGTCCCGTGAAGGCGATGGCGCGGTCGGGAAAGAGGTAGTAGCCGTTGGCGCCGCCCAGAAAAAACAGATAGTGGGGCGGCGGCGTGCCGCCCGAGGCGCCGAGCGTCGCACCCGCCCACAGTGACACCCGCCGCCCCAGCGGCAGGTACCCCCGCACATCGCCGACGTGGTGCGAGAACGAACCGCTCCACTCGGACACCGCCCGGAGCCCGATCCCGCGGCTGGGAAACACGCCGCTGTCGTACGTGTCCACGTCTCCCACGCCCGCGACGGTGACGAACGTGCGATTGATCGGCGCGGAGTCCACCGCCGCCACTTCCTCCGCCCAGCGCGCGTGCTCCGCCTTCACCCGCAGCGAGGCTCCGGCCATGCTCCCCAGGCGGCGCTCGATCGACGCGCTGATGGCGCCCAGGTCGACACGCACCTCGGCGACGCGGCGGCCGTTCTGGAACAGGTCCACCGGCTGGTGCGCATAGGCGATCCGTACCCCGAGCGCGACGCTCTGCGCGTCGCCCAGCGCCTGCGCGGCGCCGAGCCCCACGCGGATCTGCTGGCCCAGGCGTGCGTCCCCCTCTACCCCGCCGCGACCACCCGTGAGCAGCACCGAGGCCTTGTAGCGACTGTCGTAGCGCAGCCCAAGGCCGAAGCGGCCCGCGGCGCGCTCGTCGATCAACAGCGTCAGCTCGCCGCGCTCGAGCCGGTAGCGCACGTTGGCGAACAGGCCGGTGGCGTAGAGCCGCGCGATGCGCGCGCCCAGCTCGCGTAGCGTGGTCCAGGCGGGCGGCCTGAGCCCGAGCGCGTGCGCCAGGAACGCGGGCGTCACCGTCCCTCCCCCGGAGATGTCGAATCGCAGGGCCGTCACCAGGACGGAGTCGGGTGCGGGCGGCGCCGGGGGACGACGCTGCACGCGGCGGCGGCCCACTTTCGCTTCGATTTCGGGCAGGGCCGCGCGCGCGGCCGCCTCTCCCCGCGCCATCAGCTCGGCGGCGCGCCCGAAGCCGAAGCTCGTGAACGCCCGGACGTCCGGTACGATGAGCACGTCGCAGGCGCCGCGCTCCGCGCGCTCCGAGTCCCACACGCGGAACGACACCGACTGCAGCAGCACGTCCACCAGCGACACGATCGAATCACGCGGCTCGAGCGGGTCGGTCACGTCGCTGCAGATCAGCACGTCCGCGCCCAGGGCGCGCGCGTCGTGCGCGGGCAGATTGCGTACCACGCCGCCGTCGATCAACACGACGCCACCCAGCTCGACGGGAGCGAACACGCTCGGCAGCGCCATGCTGGCGCGGATCGCGTCCGGCAGAAGGCCGCTGTCCAGGACCACCGCCTGGCCGGTCTCCAGGTCAGTGGCGACGGCCGCGAACGGCGTGGGGAGCCGGTGGAAGTCGTGCACGCCGTGCGCCGACCAGGTGAGCCGGGTCAACAGCTCCCAGATGCGCTGGCCCGGCACGACGCTCCTGGGAAGATGGATGCCGCCGCGATAGATCGGCAGCGTGAGCATGATGCGATCCGCGGCGATTTTGCGATCGACCGGCAAGTCGCGCCGGTCCACCGGGTCGGTGAGCAGGCGAAACCAGTCCTGGGCGCGCACGATGGTGTCGAGCTGATCCGCGTTGTAGCCGAGCGCGTACAGACCGCCCACGACGCTGCCCATACTCGTGCCGGTGATCACATCCACGGGAATGCCCGCTTGCTCCAGCACTTTCAGCACGCCGATGTGCGCGAGGCCCCGCGCCGCGCCCCCACTCAGGGCAATGCCGATTTTTGGGGGGTTGGGGGTTTGTGCTCGCCCCGGGGCGGAGACGAGCAGCAGACAGAGCGTGAGCACGAGACGCGGAGGTCGCATGGCGCACTCAATCGTAGCACCACTCGACTGGCAGTTGCAGCGGAATGTGGCCCTGGCCCAGGCGCTGCGGGCCAAAAACTGTGGCGGGCCCGCGCCAGTCGTGACTACGGACCGGTGGCCACGCCGCCTGAGACGGGGAGCACATGGTTTGCAACCCAACGGTGGCGGTTTCGTTACTGAGAGGGAATATCAACGTTATGCAGCGTCGACGTCTCGTCGACCGGCGGCAGAGCGTCGGTCGGCGCATAGTGCGGGAGCGTCGTCGTATTGCGGTTCCGGTAGCGATCGATCGGCGCAGCGGTATCGAGCGTCGGACGATCGCGTCGCGGCGTGCCGGACCGGAACGCCGCCACAGCCGGGAGCGACGGCGGCGCTGACCCTGCCCCTACGAGTTCACAGCTTCGGACTTCTCAAACGCACACCACCCGGAGTCTTCCCAGGCGACGGGGAACAGCCCGTTGCAGCGCGGGCACGAGACTTTGAGCGCGTGTTGGCCCAGAGGCGCCCGTGCGCTGCACTGCGGGCACACGCCGTAGCTCGGTCCCCACGAGAGGGGCGGCTGCGGCGCGTTGGCGACGCGCGGGACGACGGACCAGAGCTGCGGGCGGAACGGAAGAATCTGCAGGAACGTGCGCGGAATCGTTACCAGACGACGGTTCACTTCCAACACGCCCTCGGCGGGGGTCGCGCGCGTCACGCGGTACCAGGCGCCGCGCCTCAGCTCACGGCACGTGCGGACCCGGGTGCGAGCCCAGTGTTCGGTCTGCGGCATGGTCGCCCTCCAGGGCGGATGATGACGGGCGCAGGCTCAGTCTTGCCCGGCGTGCGGGGTCGGGGCTGTCGGCTGGATCACATTTCCGGGGGTCAGGCGTGAGGACTACTTCTCCAGCAGCTGCCGGATTTGTCCCAGCAGCTCGCTCGCGGTCCAGGGCTTGGTCACGAAGGCCACATCGGGATCGCCGGCGAGCGACTGGCGGAAGTCCGCCGCGGGGTACCCGCTCGTGAACAGCACCTTCACGCGCTTGTCCGGCGGCTCCGCGCCCCGAATCGTCTCGTACAGCTGCATGCCGGAGATCTTCGGCATCACCATATCGGTGATCACCAGGTCCACGCCCGCCTTGTGGGCGCGGTACGCCGCCAGGCCCTCCTGCCCGTCGCCGGCGGCGAACACGCGATAGCCCACCTTCTCGAACAGCCGCTGGGCCACGGCGCGGAGATGGGGATCGTCCTCCACGAGGAGGATCGCGTCCGAGCCGCCGGGCAGCAGTTCCTCTTCCCCCGCGGGGCCCGCCGGCAGGGCCTGCTCGTGGCCGAGGGGGAGATAGACCTTCACCGTCGTCCCCTGCCCTACCTCGCTGTAGAGGTGCACGAATCCGTGGTGCTGTTTCACGAGCCCGTACACCATGGCCATGCCGAGTCCGGTGCCCACGCCGGCGGGCTTGGTGGTGAAGAACGGCTCGAACACGCGCGCCTGGGTCTGGCGGTCCATACCGGCGCCGGTGTCGCTCACGCTGAGGCATACGTACACGCCCGGCTGGACCCAGGCGTGCAGCGGGCGGTCCTCCGCGTCGAGCCGGGTGCGGCGCACGTCGAGGTGCAGCGTGCCGCCGTCGGACATCGCGTCGCGCGCGTTGGTCGCCAGATTCAGGAGAATCTGCTCGAGCGCTCCGGAATCGGCCTCCACCACGCCCGCGGCGGGCTCGGTGTCGCAGCGGATCTCGATCGTGGCGGGGAGCAGGCGCCGCAGCGTATGCAGCTCCTCCCGAATCCACTCGGGCACGCTGAGCGGGCGCAGGTCGAGCGTCTCGTGGCGGCTGAACCCCAGCAGCCGGTGCACCAGCTCGGCACCGCGCCGGGCCGCGTCGGTCAGCTCCTGCAGATCGCGCCGCACGTCGGGGGTCGCGTCGGGCAACGCTTTCGCCATCAGGTTGCCTTGCGCCAGGATCACGGTCAGCAGGTTGTTGAAGTCGTGGGCGATTCCGGACGTGAGCCGGCCGATCGTTTCCATCTTCTGGGCCTGCTGCAGCGCGCGCTCCAGCGTCCGCTGCTCGGTGACGTCCTCGGCCATCATCTCGAAGCCTTTGAGGTCGCCGCCCCCCTCGCTCCGCACCGCCCGGCCCGAAAGCCGCACGGTGATGTGGTGACCGTCGCGGCGCTTCCACTGGACCTGCACGCCGCTGATGCGCTCGAGGGTGCGCGCCAGCTCGATGTTGCGAGCCCGCTGCGCGGCATCGACGTACACATCGCGGCCCAGGTCGAGGGCGAGCACCTGCGCTTCGTTGTCGTAGCCGAGCATGGCGACCAGCGCGGGATTGACCTTGAGGAAGCGCCCCTCGAGGCTGGAGCGATAGATGCCGTAGGTCGCCTGCTCCACGATGGCGCGGTAGTCGGCGCCGGAGCGGCGCAGCGCGCGCTGCGCGTGCCGGCGCGCCGTGTCTTCCACTACGATGGCGCCGATGCCGTCGGACGCGAGCGGAAAGTAGGAGGCGCGCCAGAAGCGCGTGATCCCGGGCTGGGCCGGCGTCTCGCCCGTGACCTCGATGTTCAACGCGGGCTCGCCCGTCTCGAGGATGCGCCCCAGCAGCGGCTCGAGCGTGGGCGCGATGGCGGGCAGCACCTCGCGCACCGGCTTGCCCAGGTGCTCCGCCACCGAGCGGCCGTTCATCAACGCCAGGGTCTCGTTGAGCTGCCGGTAGCACAGCTCGCGATCGAGGATGGCGAGGCCCGCGGGGGCGGCGGTGAAGAAGCAATCGAGCTGGTGGTTACTTGAGATCGATCCTCCCGAGCTTCTGGACACCGGACAGCGCCAGCCACAGCCGGTGCCGGGTCGAGTCCACCGCCATGTTGCGCACCACCGAGCCCGGCGTGGGGATCTTGACCGTCAGCGCGCGCTCGGTCGCGGGGTCGAAGGCCACGATCTCGTCGGTGCCCGACTCGTCGTACCAGATGCGCCCGTCGGTGCCGACCGCGATGCCGTAGGGCTGGCTGGCGTCGCCGCCCGGGCAGGGATAGTCGCGCACCTGACCCGTGGCGGGATCGAGCCGGCCCAGCTTGCCACGGGCGTAATCCGAGTACCACACGATGCCCGTGGCATCGACAATGAGCCGGCGCGGCCGGGCGCCGGACGCCGGGAGCGGGAAGATTTTGAGCGCGCCGTCCGCGGGATCGATCCGGCCGATCTGATTGGTGCCGAACAGCGCCATCCAGATCATGCCGTCGGGGGCGGCGACGAGGCCGTAGGGCCGGGCGCCGCGCGTCGGCACGGGGTAGAGTTTCGCGGCGCCGGTCGCGGGGTCGAGCACCCCGTAGAGATTCGCGCCTTGCGCCGTAAACCAGACCTTGCCGGCGTGGTAGAGCGGCGTGTGCGGATCGCGCGCCTCGGAGGGAAGCGGGAATTCTTTGATGGCGCCGGTGGCCGGGTCGAGCCGGCCCAGCCGGGCGGTGAAGTTCCCGGTGTACCACACGCCGCCATCGGGGGCGACGACGATGCCGTGCGGTCCCGACGTGGGCGTCGGCGTCGCGTAGTCGCTGACTTTGCCCGTCGCGGGATCGAGCCGGCCGATGTAGCTGTTCGCCTGATCGGTATACCACACGATCCCGTCCGCGCCAACCGCGGGGTCGTGCGGGAACGCTTTGGGGCGCGGCAGCGGGTACTCGACGATGGCGGGTGGGGAAACGAAGGACAGAGTCAGCGCGGCACTGACGTACAACAGGGACGAGCGGGTCATAGTTTGTGAAGATGATGCGGTGCAGCGAGGGACGCCGCAAGCGGTGCAGTGTGGCGACGAGGCAACACCACGTGTCGGTCTTGACGTCATGCTAATGGATTAGCATCTTTGCGGTGCCATGCGCATCGCTCCTTCGAAAGAGTTCGGCCGCCGTGAGCGCCAGATCATGGACGTGGTGTACCGCCTGGGCCGCGCCACCGTGGGCGACGTGATGGGCCGCCTGCCCAACCCCCCCACATACTCCGCCGTGCGCGCGATGCTGCGCTACCTCGAGGGCAAGGGGCACCTGCGTCACACCCGCGACGGCGTGCGCTACGTGTACGAGCCGACGCTGCCGCACGCCGAAGCGCAGCGCAGCGCGATCCAGCACCTGCTGCGCACCTTCTTTCGCGGCTCGCGCGCCGGCGCGGTGGCGGCACTGCTCGAGCTACCGGGCAAGGAGCTGTCGGACGGCGAGCTCGCGCGGCTGCGCGCGCTGGTGCGCCGCGCCCGGCGCGAGGGTCGGTGACGTGAACCTTACGCTCGACCTCGCGAAGATCGCGCTGCTGGGCGCGAGCGGCTGGCTGGTCGCGGCGCTGCTCGCGCGCGGCCCTGCCAGCGCCCGTCACGATCTCTGGCTGCTCGTCCTGCTCGGCGCGGTGCTCGTGCCCGCGGCCGAGCTGCTGCTGCCGCCGCTCTACGTCATCGTGCCCGCGACCTGGGAACCGCCCAAGCCGCCGGTCGCGCTCTGGGCGCTCTGGGCACTCGGAGCGCTGGTGTGGGCGGCGCGCCTCGTGCCAGGCTTCATCACGTTGGGCCGCATCGCGCGATCGGGCGAGCGCTGGCGCGCACCCGCGGCGCTCGACGCCTTGCGCGCGGCGGCCCGGCTGGTGGGCGTCACCCGGCCCGTCACGCTGCTCCGCTCGCGCGACGTCCCCGTCCCCGCGACGTGGGGCGTGCGCCATCCCGTGATCGCGCTGCCCGCGGCGGCGGCCACGTGGACGCCCGAGCGGCTGCGGCTCGAGCGCGAGCGCACTTGCGACGAGGCGGTGCTCGCGACCGGCGCGCGCGCCTCCGATTACTGCGGCCATCTGGTCGAGATCATGCGGGCCGCGACGCGGGGGGCGTCGCACGGCGCGGTGGTAGGCGCGACCATGGCCGCGCCCTGCACGCTCGAGCGCCGGGTGCGCGCGCTGCTCACGACTCCGGGCGCCACGCCGCCCCGCCCGCGGCGCGGCGTGTCGCTGCTCGTGGCCGGCGCCGTGCTGATCTATGCCCTGGGCACCGTGGCGCCGTGCGCGTCCGCGTGGTAGCGCGGAGGGATTTGTTGTGTGGGTAAGTGCTAATCTATTAGCATGTGCCGCCCTGGCCCAGGCGCCCGCCATCCGGCTGACGACGTTTTACGAGACCTGGCCCGGCGACAATGTCGCGCCGCCGGTGCGCACCACGGTCCCTGGCCCAGGCGCCCGCCATCCGGCTGACGACGTTTTACGAGACCTGGCCCGGCGACAATGTCGCGCCGCCGGTGCGCACCACGGTGACAATCACCTACGACGCCCACGCGCTGTACGTCCGCGTCTGGGCGCAGGATCCCGACCCCGCCCGGGTGCGCGCCGCTTACGCCGACCGCGACAACGTCGGCCCTGGCGACGATTACGTGGCCCTGGTGCTCGACACGCGCGGCGACGGCCGTGTGGCGACCATCTTTCGCGTCTCGCCCCGCGGCACGCAAGCCGACGGCGTGTTCAACGAGGCGCAGTTCGCGCTCGGCAACAATCCCGACGACCTGACGCCCGACTTCGCCTGGGAGGCGCGCACCGCGATCGGCGACTCGGCCTGGACCGCCGAGCTGCGCATTCCGTTCACGTCGCTGCGCTACCCGGCGCGCGATCACCAGACATGGGGCGTGATCGTACATCGCGTGTATCCCCGCGAGCTGACTCACTCGCTCTTTTCCGTGCGGATGCCGCGCGGCACCTCGTGCTTCCTGTGCCACGCGCAGCGGGTGGAGCTCACCGGCCTGCCGACCGGCGGCACGCTGGTCGCCGCGCCGTACGCCACCGGCGGGAACGAGCTGCGCGCCGGTGCCGATCTCAAATGGACCCCCGGCGCGGGCACGGCGCTCGACGCAACCCTCCGCCCCGACTTCTCCCAGATCGAAGCCGACGTGCCCCAGTTGAGTGTGAACTCGCAATTCGCCCTGTTCTATCCGGAGAAGCGGCCGTTCTTTCTCGAGGGCTCGGACCTGTTCCAGACCCCGCTGCAGCTCGTGTACACGCGCTCGATCGCCGCTCCGGCGTGGGGAGCGCGAGCCACGGGCGAGGTGGGTCGCACGGCCTACACGCTGCTCGTGGCGCGCGACCAGGCCGGCGGCAGCGCGATCCTGCCGGGCCCGACGCAATCGTCGCTCGTCACCCGGGACGTCGCGTCGAACGTGGGCGTGGCGCGCCTGCGGACCGCGTTTTCCGGCGGATTCATCGGGCTGCTCGGCACCGATCGCGAAGGTGGAGGGCACAACCGGACGCTCGGCAGCGATTTCCTCTGGAGCCCCAGCGGGTCCGATCAGTTCACCGGCCAGCTGGTCGCGAGCGACACGTCGGGCGCGCTCGACCTCGCCTGGCACCATCTCGCGCGCCACGCGGAGTGGCTCGCCGACTATCGCGACGTGGGTGCCGGATTCCGGGCGGACGACGGCTTCATGCCTCAGGTGGGCGTGCGCCAGGTGAACGCCTGGGCCGACGCGATCCTGTACCGGTCGGGCGCGATTTTCTGGGTGAGTCCCTGGGTGAAATGGCAGCGGGTCACGGACCGAACGACGGGGGACGTCGTGTCGTCCTACCGCGCCGCCGCGATTCAGCTTTCCGGTGTGCACGACCTGTACGTCCACCTGCGCGTCGTAGACGAGCAGGTGCGAGCACTCGATTCGCTCCTCACCCGCCGCTATGGATGGGTGTATCTCGAGGCGGCACCGGGCCGCCGGCTCGCACGCGTGACGCTCCTCGCCCGGCTGGGCGGCGATGTGGACGTCGCGAACGCGCGCCGGGGCCGCGGGGGCGAGCTGTCCGGCACGCTCGTGCTGCACGCGAGCGACCACCTGGAGCTGCAGGGCCTGGCGGACTTCACCTGGCTCGACCCGCTGTTCACGGCCGGGATCGAGCGGCTGCGCGCGAGCTACAACTTCACGCCGCGGGCGGCGCTACGGCTCGTAGTCCAAAACGAGCACACCCGGCGCGACTCCGCGCTGGACGCCCGGCTCATGGTCTCGGCCCTCCTCACCTATCGCTGGAGCTGGGCATCGGCCGTCTATCTCGGACTGGGCAACGACCCGCAGCAGCAGCTGTTCTTCAAGGTTCAGGTGGCGCGGCCTTAGTCGATGCCCGACGTCTATTTCACGACGATCCCGTGCACCGTGTGCGGCGCGCCACCGGCAGCTTCACTCAGGCCCATGCCGAGCCCGTGGCGCGCCATGCCGGGACCGGAGATAATGTTGGGATCATTCACGCCGTCGCCGTTGCAATCGAACGCCCCGTTGTCCACCACGAGGTTGCGGTCACCCGCGTAGCTGTTGGCGCCGCTCGTGGCGTCGAACACGAGTCCCAGGTTGCTGGCGTTACCCTGCAGATTATTGCCGACGAACGTGTTGCCGCAGGCGAGCCGCACGAACACGCCCGCGACCCCGGCGCCGCTGACCCGGTTGTTGCTGAACACGTCGTTGAGCACCGGCAATACCGCCTGGGGCGACGTCTGGATACCGAACAGACGAGCCCCCTGGATGCTGTTGCCCGAGACGCGAGAGTTCGCGAGCCGGGTGGCGCTCACGCCGGCGCGCCACGGGCCGATGGCCGTGTTGTCGGCGATCACGGCGTTCGCTGCATCGAACGGACGGATTGCTCCCTGGCGCCCGCCGGTGGACGGCGCGGTGGTCACGAGGGTGTTCCGTTCCACGCGCACGCCATCGATGCGGATTTCGCCGACGGCGCCATTCGTCTGAAGCTGGATGCCCGTGAACGGCCCGAGCGCCTGGAAGGTGTTGTCGGTCACCACGGCACCGATCCCCCCCGCGACAATGGCGCACGAGCCGTCGGGCGGGCACGTGACGCTGTTGTTCGTGAAGGTGGTACTCTCCGCGAACGCGGTCACGCCGTCATTCTCCGAGAGGTACGGACCGTCGATCGCCTGGCTGGCGTCGAGCACCAGGTGATCCACGCTGACCTTCCTCGCGTCCACGGTCAGCATGTCCGTGGCGCTGCCGCCCGCGACGGCGAACAGGCCGGAGCCCGGAGTCGCACACGTGATGGTGATGCCAGCGGTCCGGACGGTGTCGTCCTGGGTGAGGCCGATCATGCCCTGGATGCCGATGACGGTGCCCGGCGTCGCGGCCGCGATGGCGGCGCGCAGCCCCGCCTCGTCGCTTACGGTGACCGTGGCGGGGGTCGGGCAGGCGGCTGGCGCAGCCGCCGCGAACAGCGGGCGGCCGGCCGTCGGCACGGCGCCCTGCTCCCGGCACGCCGCAGCGAGGGCCAGCAGCAGGGGGAAAGCGTAGGTGACGCGACTCATGGCGTGGCTCCTAGTGTGAGACGTCGATGATGACGTTCTGATTCGTGCCGATGTTGCCGCTCGCGCCGGGCGAGATCACGATTCCCACGACGCTCCCGGACGCGTTGGCCGAGGCCGACGTCGACACGCCGCTCGAGTGCTGGAGGAACCCGGGGAAGGTGACTTCTGACGTCCCGCTCGAGCGCTGGGTGAAGAAGCCATTGTCCGTCCAGTCCACGGTGATCACGCCGGGCGATCCGCCGAAGGTCGAGAAGTTGGGATTGCCGCTCGTGTTGGTCCTCAGGTGCACCTGCTTGCCGCCTCCCGCGACGTCGCCCCCCGGGATCTGGCCGCTGCCTTCCGAGAAGGTGCAGCCGAAGGCGTTGCACTGTTCGATGAAGTAGAAGAGGAAGGCTTGAGGGTTGGTCACCGAGCCGCCGCGGTTGACGCTCAGCTCTCCGAACGTGAACCCGCCGCTCGGGTCGCTCGAAAACCAGTTGGTGGACCCGAAGGCGCCGTTCGAAATGAAATGCGTCTGGTTGCCCGGCCCTCCCCCACCGCCCGGCAGCGTGTCGGTCGCGGTCGCGAAGCTCGGCCGAGGGCCGTTCGTCGTCGAGTCCTTGCATGCGCCGAATACGGCAACGAGCGCGAGCCCGGACCACCGAATAAGCGTGCGAATGTTCATCGTGACCTCCTCTCGATATTGTTAGCGGGTCACCGTAATGGCCCAGGCCGGATCGGCGTCCCACGCGGCGTCGTTCGTGACCCGCGTCTGCAACGAGCCGTCCGGCTTCATGACATAGATCTCGAAGTTGCCATCCCGCTCCGAGACGAACGCGATGCGATTGCCGGCGGGCGACCACGCCGGGTAGTACTCTTCGGCTGCCGTGTTCGTCAGGCGGGTCGGCTGCGAGCCGTCCACGCTCATCACATAGATCTCCCCGTTGCCGTCGCGATCGCTCCGAAACGCGATCTTGTCGCCGCGCGGCGACCACGCCGGAAAGCCGTCGCTCGCTGGGTTGTTCGTCAGATTCACCGCGCCTGAGCCGTCGGCGTTCATCAGGTACACTTCGTCGTTGCCGTCCCGGCCGGTCTGGAAGGCGATCCGCGTTCCGTCGGGTGACCAGGTCGGCAGGAAGTCGAAGGCTCCGTCGAACGTCAAGCGGGTGACGTTCGATCCGTCGGCGTTCATCACGTAGATTTGCGAGGTCCCGTCCCGGTCGCTCGCGAACGCGATCCTGCGATCGTCCGGAGACCACACCGACATCTGATCGGTGGCGAAATTGTCGGTCAGCTTGGTCTGGCCCGAGCCGTCGACGTTCATCACATAGATCTCGCAGCTCGAGTCGGTGGGGCGGCACGAGGTGAACGTGATGTGCCGGCCGTCGTGCGACCAATTGGGGCGTGCGTTGTAATTCGGCGCCGTCGTGAGCTGCCGCGCCCGGAGTCCGTTCTCCTGCACCACGAACACCTGAAACGCATCCTGATCGCGAGTGCTCGCGAAGGCGAGCAGCTGGCCGGCGAGCGCGCCCTCGGCGGTCACCGAGGCGTCGATGGTCCGCGGACTCGTCGCTGGATCGGAACAGGCCCAGGCGAAGGCGATGCCGAGCACGAGAAACCGAGTGGGTGCATGCATGGGTCCGTGTCTCCCGTTTTGGAGGATGGCGACCTGAGCGTCCAAGCATCGTGTGCGGGGGTCAAGCCGGACTCAAGTCATTGTCGCACCTGCGACTGTCGCACCTGCGCGACAGCCCAGCCTTGTGCTGCGGCCACGCAATGCGCACTCTAGGTATTGCATATGCTACGGGTCTGGGTATGACCGGCGACGCTCCGTTCGGCGGGTCTACCGCGGGGGACTCCTCCGGGGGGGTGGCGCGTTTTCCCCGCCAGCCCCTCCCCACCGAGCAGTCGGTGCTGTGGCGACCGGCGGTACAGGAGCTGGCGCGCCCCGATGACGAGCCCAGCCTGATCTTCATCGCGCAGCGCGCCCTCGCCGCCGTGGAGGACCACCTCGTCTCCGCGCCGCACGACGCGCTGCTCGGCTTCCTGGTGGGACGGGTGTTCGAGACCCCCGAGACCGGGACGCCCTACGTGATCGTGCACGGGGCGGTGCGCGTGCCGCAGATGATCGTGGACGGCGGGAGCGAGCGCGTGGTGACGCAAGCGCTGGCGGCGGCGCAGCGGATGCTGCCCCCCGAAGACGGCGTGGTGGTGGGCTGGTACCGGAGCGATCCCACGGGAGTCCTGAAGATTTCTTCCGACGACCACGCGGCGCACGTGCGCCATTTCCCGGGCCCCTGGCAGATGGCGTTGCTGGTGACGGTCCGGCCGAGCGGGACGCGGGGCGGCTGCTTCCGGCCCGCGGGCGAGCCCGGCTCGCCGGCGCCGTACCTGCCGTTCTACGAGCTGCTCGACGCCGACAGCTTCCGCGACGGGTGGAAACAGCCGCGCGTGTCCTGGAGCAATTACTGGTCGCCCGATCCCGCCGTGTGGCGGGTGCGCACGGAGCCGGCGCGCGGGCCGCGGGTGACGCCATCCGGTCGGCCGTCCGGCGCGGGCCGCTTCATCCCGATCGTCGAGCCCGACGATGACTACGACGACCCCGCCTGGCGTATGCCAGGCGGCCGGGGCCGTGTCTGGGGCGCCTGGCGTTGGTGGCTGCTCGCGGCCGCGGCCCTGACCGGCGCGGTGGCGCTGGGCGTGCGGCTGGGGCTGGGCCCCCCTCCTCCCGTCGCCACCCCGCCGCTGCCGGCGCCCGAGGCGCCCGAGGCGCCCGCCACCGCGGCCGTGCGCCAAGCGATCATCGAGTACCGCCAGCAGGCGGGGTGCGCCGACCTGGCGCGCGGGCTCAGCGCCGTGGACGAAGCCTGGCTGCGCTACACGCTGGCGTCGCCGTCCGCAGCGGCCGGCGATAGCCTGGCCACCGACGTGGACCAGGTGGAGGCCGACTTCGAGCGTTCGGGCTGTCCGCGGCCGTGACCCGCCTGCTGCTCGTAACGCTGGGGCTCCTCACCCAGCAGGGAGCGCAGCCGCTGCGCAAGACCGAGCTGGTGCGGCTGCTCGCCACGAAGGCGCGCTCCAAGGCGGACGTGGTGGCGCTGCTGCGTCGCAACTGCGTCACGTTCCGCCCGTCCGAGCGCGATCGCGCCGATCTGCGCGCCGCCGGCGCCGATGACGCGGTGCTGGGCGCGATCGACCAGTGCCTGCGCGCCCGCGCCGCGCCCGCTCCGACGCCCGCTCCCGCTCCTGCGCGCGCGCCGACCCCTCCCCCGGTCGCGCCCTGGCGTGTGATCGTGAGCGCTCAAGTCGCGGCGCCGGCGGGTGGCACCATCGACATTCCGGTGCAGTTGTACCGCGGCGCCGACCCGAAGCCCGGGGTCGAGCTGCTGCTGCGCGGCGCCAGCGCCATCCCCGGCGGCGCCACGCAGGACCCCGTCGCGATCACCGATTGGCGCGGTGTCGCCACCTTCCACGTGCTGGCGGGCAACACACCGGGGGCGTACCGGCTCACGGTGGCGGTCCCGAACGGGCCGCCGCTCGGCCCCACCACGCACATCGACTTCATCACCACGCCTGTCGCGCCGCCGCCGCCGCCGCCCCGACCCGTCGTGTCGGACGGGCTCACGCGGTTCACACAAGGGTTGGAGCTGCACGGCACCGCCGGCAGCGCGCTTCCGGTGCCGCTGCTGCTCGAGGTGCGCGACACGACCGGCGCGCCGTTCGTGGGGCAGCAGGTCACGGTCACCGCCACCGGAGGGACCGTCGATCCCGCGGTGGCGACGACGGACCGGTCCGGGCTGGTCCGGGTCCGGGTGTCGCTGGGAGAGCGCGCCGGCCCCGTGACGGTCACCGCGAAAGTCGGACCGCTCACGCGCACGGCGATGGTGTACGCCGACCCCGGGGTCACACGCGAGCTGGTGCTCGAACGAGGCGGCGTCCCGATCACCGGACAGCTGACGTTGACCTCGCGCGATACGGTGAAGCTGCGGGTGCGAGCGCGCGACGCCCACGGCAACCGCACCGCGCTGGACGACTTCGCGGCCACCACCACCGGCCGGGCCGTCGAGCTGCGATCCGCGGTGATGGCCGAGTCGGCCGCCGTCGTGACGCTGGCGCCGCGCCGCAACGGGACGGGCGAGCTCGACCTCTCGGGCTCCGGAGTGCGGGCCCGCGTGAGCGTCACGGTGACCCTCACCGGGGCACAGGGGGGAGGGGCCTGGGCGATCGGCGCGCGCTCCGCCTGGCTGGGCGCCAACGATCCCTGGATCGCGCTGCCCAATCTGACGGGGATGTCGGGCGTGGACTGGAGCGTGTTCGGGCGGCGCACGTTGGTGGCCGGGGGGGGCCTGTCACTCGCGATCGGCGTCGCGGGGGGCTCGGTCAACGCCGCGCGCACCACGGGGGACGTGTCGCTGGTGCTGGCACAGGGGTTCGGCCGGGTCGAGCTGTCGCTGGTGCCGCGCGGCGTGGTGAGCCCGGTGCTGGCGCTGGGGGGCGGCGCGTATCGCCTCAAGAGCGCGGACGGCGGTCAGACCTTCTATCATACGAACACGTTCTGGTCGGGCGGCGGCGGCCTGGACGTGGCGGTCTCGCCCAGCGTGACGCTGGAGCTGCGCATCGAACGGCAGTGGATGTGGGACGCGAATCAGGGGCACGTGGCGACGCTGTGGCCGCTCGCGGTGGGGGTGAGGGCGGGGCTGTAGGGGCCGACCCCTAGGGAACCTCTGCACAACCCGGTGCGTGGCGCTGGGGGTCGGGGCTAGGGGCGCCTACACGCGACGGCACTCCGAAACACGCCACGGGGACGTGTGCCTGCCCGAGCCAGCTCCGCGCCTCCGAGTTCCGCCTTCGTGGCGCCCTCGCGTGTAAAGCGCCCTCCGCCCCGACCCCCAGCGCCACGCTCACTTGTGCAGACCTTCCCTAGTGGCTAATCGCGAAAAACCACGCCGCCACGACCGGTCCGCGCGGGGCCCGGCTGCCGGGCGCGGGCGGAGGCGACCCGGGCGGGAGCGGGCCGTACTCGGGCTGGAACAGGTACGCCACGTGCCGCACCGGGTCCACCGTGATGGTCTTGGCGCCCCGCATCGTCGCGACCGTGGCGAGCACGCTGTAGTGGTCGGGACCGTCCGCGTGCACGACGGTGACGTTGCTGTCGCGCCCCGCGGGAATGTAGATCAGGCCCTGCGACGCATCCCATCCCAGCGCATCGACGCCGTCGCCGTTGGCGATCGTGGCGACGACCTTGCCCGACGCCGGATCCACCACGACCGACGTCCGGCCGCACCCGGAAAAGACGCGGTTCGCCCCGCGATCGTACGCGATGCCGGTCGGGCCCTCGCACGGCGCGAGCGGCCACGAGGCCAGCACGACCAGTTTGCGGTCGTCGATCACCTGGATGGTGCTCTTGCCTTCGTTGTTCACGAAGATCCGGCCTTTGCCGTCGCTCGCCGCACCCTCCGGGGAGTCGTCCTCGAGGTCGACCGTGCCCACGATGGCGCCGCTCGCGGGATCGAGCGCGACCACCGTCCCGTTGGGATGGCTGTGATTGGTGAGGATGATGTGGCCGGAAAAGTCGTCGAACATGATGCCGTCGAGACCGCCCGTGGGCACGTGGATCTTCTTGATGACGGCGAGGCTCGCCAGGTCGAACATGGTGACGGTCGAGTCGCCGCCGTTGGTCGTGAAGCCGTGA
>WNGC01001945.1_pt1 | contig 20211 bp, 19 predicted proteins | sample 5400051 | NCBI WGS metagenome assembly WNGC01 (sample SAMN13153368, study PRJNA577476) | soil metagenome | isolation source: 20 cm soil or saprolite under grassland replicate 2 | place: USA:California | collected 2016-06-15
GTGCGCGATGAATCCTCGCGCGAAGGCATGCGCATCGTCATCGAGCTGAAGCGCGGTGAAGAATCGCAGCTCATCCTCAATAATCTTTTCAAGTTCACGCAGATGCAGGAATCGTTCGGCATGATCCTGCTCTCCATCGTTGGCGGGCAGCCGCGCGAACTGGGCTTGATCGCGATGATCAAGCTGTTCATCGAGCACCGCATCGATGTGATCCGGCGCCGCACGATTTTCGAGCTGAAGAAAGCCGAACAGCGCGAGCACATTTTGCTGGGCTATCAAATTGCGCTGGATCACCTCGACAATGTGATTCGCATCATCCGTGGTTCTTCCAGCCGCGTGGACGCCAAGGAAAACCTGTTCAAGTATTTCAGCGAACAGGACGTCACCATCACGGAAAGCGGGAAGTCGAAGAAAATCGAGGGCGTGAAACTGGACGGCCGAAAGTACCGCGCGCAGGGAGCGCCGGAAATCGAAGCGGCTGGCCGTGGAAACGCGCTCGGCCTCAGCTACGCGCAGATCGACGCCATCCTCGAATTGCAGTTGCATCGGCTGACCCAGCTCTCCATCGACGAAATTCTCAAGGAGTTGAAGTCCATTCGTGAATTGATCGCCGAATTGCGCGAGATTCTGGCAAGCGACAAGAAACTCAAGCAGGTCATCGTCGGCGAGCTGCGCGAAGTGCACAAAGCGTATGGAGACGATCGCCGCACGCAGATCGTCGACAAGGTGGACGAGATCAAGCTCGAAGACTTGATCGCCGACACGGAGATGCTGATTACCGTCAGCCACGCGGGGTATATCAAGCGCACGGCGGCGGATACGTACCGGCATCAGTCGCGCGGCGGCAAGGGGCGCATCGGGGCTAGGACGAAGGAAGAAGATTTCGTCGAGTATCTCTTTATCGCTTCGGCGCACAGCTATATTTTGCTGTTCACCTCGAAGGGCCGCGTCTACTGGCTGAAAGTGTACGAGCTGCCGGAAGCCGCGGCGGCCACGCGAGGCAAAGCGATTTCCAGCTTGGTTAAATTCCAAGAAGACGAAAAGCTTACCGCGCTGGTCGCAGCGCGTAATTTGGAAGAAGCGGACAAGTTCGTCTTCATGGCCACGAAGAGCGGCACGGTGAAAAAGTCGGCGCTGACAGAATTCTCCAACCCGCGCTCGACCGGCATCATCGCCCTCACCCTGGATGGCAAGGACGAGCTGATCGGCGCGAAGCTCACCGACAGCAAGAAAATGATTTTCCTGGCCAGCCACGAAGGCCAGGCGATCCTCTTCCGCGAGACGGAAGTGCGGCCGATGGGCCGCAATGCCGGCGGCGTGAACGGGATGGACCTCGACAAGGACGACTACGTCGTGAGCATGGACGCGGTGCAGCCGGACTTCGAGATCATCGCCAAGGAACACAAAACCACCACGCAGAATCTTGAGGAACTCGAGAACGAGCAGATCAAGGACTCGCTCGTGACGCTCATGCTGACCGTGGCCGAGAAGGGCTTCGGCAAGCGCACGCCGCTCGCGGAATACCGCATCACGTCGCGCGGCGGCAAGGGCGTGGTCAATATGAAGACCACGGACCGGAACGGGTACGTCGTGGCCACGCTGCAAGTGACCGAAGAGTCGGACGTGATGATCATCACGCACAACGGCAAAGTCATCCGCGTTCACGCCAACGAAATCCGCGAGGCCGGCCGCTCGACACAGGGCGTGCGTTTGTTACGGCTCGACGACGATGACTCCGTCGCCGCCGCCGCGGTGCTGCAGGAAGAGAACGAGGAAGAGAAGAAGTAAATTCGCAACCAGGAAAATAATTTTGGGGCACGATGATTCCTGCCCCTTTTCTGTTTCGGCCTGCGTTACACTACTCTCCCATGAAAATTACAAGCCGAATCCTTGTGTTTTCTCTTCTCCTCGCTCCCATCATTTTTGCGGTTGCCGGCGGATCAACCGATAAGCCCGCTGCCAATCGCAAGTATCTCGTTTTCGTTGGGACCTACACAACCAAAACGGAGAGCAAAGGAATTTACGCGTATGAGTTTGATGCGGACACCGGAAGGCTAACGCCAAAGGGCGTCGCGGCGGAGACCCCGGACCCGTCGTGGGTGGCGGTGCACCACGGCGGAAAATATTTGTATGCCGCGAACGAAGCCGGCAAGGCGAGCACCGTGAGCGCTTTCGCAGTCGATGTGAAGAGCGGGAAGCTTACGCTGCTGAATCAGATGCCGTCGCTTGGCGAGGACCCGTGCTATTTGTCGCTTGACAAAACCGGCAAATACGTCCTCGTTGCCAACTACAGTTCAGGGACGATTGCGGTTTTTCCAATTTTAGCGGATGGCCGACTCGGAGAGCACACCGCGATGGTGAAAGACGCGGGCGCCACGGGTCCGAACAAGAAGCACCAGGAAGGGCCGCACGCGCACTGGATTGAGACGTCACCGGACAACCGCTTTGTTCTGGTGGCAGACCTTGGCTTGGATGAAATGCTGGTCTACAAACTCGATGCCACGAGCGGCACGCTCACACCGAATGAACCCGCGTTCGCCAGATTGAAAGCTGGGTCTGGGCCGCGACACGCCGTGTTTTATCCGAACGGGAAATTTGTTTTTGCCGTGAGCGAACTGAGCTCGACGGCCACGTCGTTCGCATACGACGTGAAAAAAGGGACGCTCAAGGAAACGGGAACGGCGTCGACGTTGCCGCCCGGATTCTCCGGCCGGAACGACGTGGCCGAAACCGCCGTGCACCCAAACGGAAAGTTTCTCTACGTCTCCAACCGGGGAAACGACAGCATCGCGATTCTTTCCATCGATCCGGGAAACCGAACTCTCGCGCCGGCCGGGGGGATTCCTACCGGTGGAAAGGAGCCGCGGCATTTTGCCATCGATCCAAGCGGCAAGTACCTGCTGGCGGAGAACCAATTCTCGAACAATATTGTCGTTTTCAAGATCGACCCCGTGACGGGCGGCCTGACCCCTACCGGGCAGGTTGTCGAAGTTCCATCGCCGGTGGACATCGCTTTTTTGCAGGAGAATTGAGTCTGACTCCCAACACGGCTGGAGCCAACGAGTTCCAAATTAAGAAGAATACTCCACCTCCACAAGGGCTTAAATATTGTGCAAGTCCTTTGTTTGCAACACGTACGAGATAGCGTGGAAGTGTTGCATCTAAAGAAGTTAGGGGTTAAGCAGACTCCTGAGTTGGACTGTTCTATTTGCGAAAAAAGCAAGATTCCAGATGAATTGAATCCTTCCCGGGTTTGAAGACTAGAAACAGCGAGAAGGCCCCATCAGGAATCATCAGCACACCCCAAATAAGAACGGCAGCCGAGGCTGCCGCTTCTTGAACCAGGTCATAGCTTGATCTGGAAGTATTATAGCACATCCGCTCTAACCTGCCGGGGAGAGACTTCTCTCTGCTCTGCGTAGGTGGCGGGGATGGAAGTGCTTGCACCTTGAGCGGTTTAGGTTACAATCCCGGCCATTATGGCGAAGCGTAAGGCGAGAAGACCGAGAGCGAGGAGACCCCAACGCCGCGCGCGCAAAACACGCGGGGCGGCTGGTGGGAAGCTGCCGAAAGACGCCGTCACGCTAATCGTTATCCTGCGGGCGCGCGAGGGACAGGAGACGTTGCTGGAAGCGGAACTGCGCGCGCTGGTCAGCCCGTCACGCAGAGAAGAGGGCTGTCTCACTTACAATCTTCACCGGGCAAGCGATACGCCCGGCGCGCTGCTGCTGCACGAAGTTTGGGCGAGCCGCGAGGCGCACACCGAGCATACCCATACGCCACACTTTCTGCGGTGGAATGCGCGCAAGGACGCACTGCTCGCGTCTCGCGATGCAAATTTCTGGAAGCAGATTGCCTGAGGCTGATTGCTAGGTCAGCTTTCTGGGGTAGCGAGGTAGTAGCCTGGGCGGGCGCGGACTTTCAAGTTTTTTGCGTTCTTGCGAACGATATTCACTTTAATTTCATGATAGCCGGCGGCGTCCGAGCCGGTCGGAGTGTAGCTGATGGTGTATTGCGAGTGCAGCTCGCCGCCGATTTCGTCGATGGCTTTTTCGATGGAGCGGTCCTTGAAGGTGGGGAGGTGCGCCCCGCCGGTGGCCGTGGCAGCGACCTCCAGCGCGTGGTCTTTCACCTGATCGTGAATGTGCTGCACGGCCCAGACGGCCGCGGCCATCAGGTCAATGTTGCCGTAGCGGTTTTCTTCGCTGGTGGGGGTTTGCGGGACGCCGGGCTGCGGGGGAAGCGGAAACGTGCCGGGCGGGGTGATTTGCGGCCGGGTATCTTTCGGTTTGGCTTGTAACTGGGCCCGGGTGGTGGAGAGTCCCACACTGTAGATGGTCACGCTGGCCAGCTGCGCTTGGCGCAGCACTTCGCCCAGCTTTGCTTCGCTGCCGGCATCGGTGGCTTCGGAGAGAATCATCAGCACGCGGCGGCGCCCCGGTTTATCGGCGGCGGTGGATGGGGGGCGGCCGGAGAGCATTTCCACGCCCACGGCCATGGCATCGTAGAGCTTGGAGCCGGACGTCCCTTGTCCCAGCCGGGCGATGTGGTTCTCGATCAGGTCGGCGTTCGTAGTGAAATCCTGCAGCTTGTCTACCGAGTCGTTGAAGCCCACCACGGCAGCCTCGCCGGTCGGCCCCATCACGGTTTGTGTGAATAGAATGCCGGTCTTGCGTACTTGGGGCAGGAGGGGTTCGATGCGCGAGCTCGTCTGGAGCAGGATCACCATGGAGAGCGGGTCCCCGCCGAGATCGAAATGGGAGATCTGCTGGGCTACGCCATTGTCCGTAATCTGAAAATCGCGGGCTTCCAGATTGTGAACCATGTCGCCGCGGCCATCGCGCACGGTCACCGGGGTGTTTACCAGCGCGACGTGCACTTTGACCTTCGCTTGCGTGTCCTTGGGAGGCAACTGGACTTCGACTCCCGGTTTGGGAGGGAGCGGGCCGGAGGGGGACTGTGCCCATGCGAAAACGCCGGGGAGTGCAAAGAGAAGCAGCAAGATTATCAGTGAGCCCGCGATCCGCCCCATTGCGATCTCCTGACAGCAAGGCTAAAGCCTACGCTATGGGAGTGTACTTGATTCGACGCATGTCCAGCGGAAGACGTTGCCGCAGGCGGCTGCGATTCCTACAATCAAGGTTCGTCTCAACGGGAGAAAAGACCGATGTCCGATGGCAAGAAACTAAAGCCCCAGCACGCGCCGAAAGCGCCACATGAGGATCCAGAATTTCTGAACAGCACGCCGGCGCGGCCGATCCGCATCCTGGCCGAATACATCCACCCGCTGGTACAGCTCAAGAGGGAAGGGATCGGGGACACCATAGTGATGTTCGGTTCCGCGCGCATCGAATCCCACGAAACCGCGCAGGCGCGATGCACGCGGCTGAAAAACGAGAAGACCGCGAAGATGTCCGCGGCAAAGCTGGCCAAGCACCGCGCGGATGTGCGCCACGCAAGGAGCTTGCTGGAGATGTCGCGCTACTACGAAGAAGCGCGCGAGCTTTCGCATAAGCTGACGATCTGGTCGCTCACGCTGGGACCCAGGCCGCGGCGCTTTGTGGTTTGTTCCGGCGGCGGGCCGGGAATTATGGAAGCGGCGAACCGCGGAGCGTATGACGCCGGCGGCAAATCCGTCGGGCTTTCGATCGAGCTTCCGCACGAGCAATACGCAAATCCCTATATCAGCCCGGAGCTGAGCTTCAATTTCAAATACTTCTTCATGCGCAAACTGTGGTTCGCGCAGCTCGCCAAGGCGCTGATCGTTTTTCCGGGCGGTTTCGGCACCATGGACGAACTGTGGGAAATGCTGACGCTGCTGCAAACCGGAAAACTTGCCAAGCGGAATATTATTCTGATCTACGGCCGCAAGTATTGGGATGAAGTCCTGAATTGGAAGGCCATGGTGCGCTGGGGCACTATCAACGAGGACGAATACAAGATGCTGCAGTTCGCCGATACCGTGGACGAAGCTTTCGACTACATCCGCGCGGGGCTCGAAAAATACCATATGGATCTCGACCCCTTCTTACAGGCTTCCTGACCCTCAGCCACTTACAAATTGTTTATTTCCAGTTGTTTATGGTGTGGACCAGCGCCTGCTACATTCTCTCCGTTACGGTGTTTATAACTTAGGACCTGACCCCATTCCAGCCAGGGAGCATACGGGTGCGATGGAGAAAACATGAAGCGTCAAACGGGAGGGAATAGGTTCCTTGGAAAGGCCAAGCTCGCCACGGCATTGTTTGCCGGCATGCTAGCCTTCATCAGAACGCCGAGTGCGCTTGCGGATGACGACCACGGTTGCCTGCGCCGCATCGCCAAGGCGGACCACAGACTGCACGAAGCCGTGGAGCATCACGGTTGGAAGAGCAAGCAGGCGGATCGTGCACGCCACCAACTGCGTGAAGCGCGGGAACACTGCTGGAACGAGAGCCATCGTTGGTGGGACCAAGACGGCCACCGCTGGCACACGGAACGCGATTGGGATGACCACGATCACGATCGCCACTAATTCATGAATGTGGTTTTTCGGGCGCGGCGAGGTTTCGCTGGTGTGGGAGGGGAGGACGGGCAACCGTCCCCCCTATCCCGATCGATCGGAAATTGTTTGCCAAAATTGCCGGGAGCAAAAGAAGCGGGGCGCAACCTTTTGCGCCCCGCTTGTGCCTTGCAAAGCGAAAGAGAATTAGTGCGAAGTCACCAGCTGCTCATCGGAAAAAACAGCTTCGAAGCGGCGGGTTTCATCGTGATCGTGCAGCATCACGATGGGAACAACGCGCAAGTACTGCTTGCAGGCATGACACTGCGTCACTTCGCCCTGCAAGTCCTGTAAAAAACCATCCGTGAAACGATACAGCGCACGTTCGCGCCGGGCATTTTTCTTGTCCCGCGCGCCGCAGTGCGGACAGATGAATTCCACCGACTTGTAATAAGATGCACCAGGCGGACGTTCGGGTACGGTTTGTTGTAACATATGCATAACAATACACTTATCAACAATTCTGGGACCAACGGGCGACCCTCACCGGCTGCAAAGACCGTTCTTGCCGGATTCCCGGGGAACTTGTGCCTACGCCCGGTGTCCAACGCAGTGAGGACGCGCGCAACCTCACATCCCTGCGAGCGCGGCGCCGGTCTTCTGGAGATCTTGAGCAACCCCAGGAAATCGGCGCCGCAAAATTTCTGTCGTCCCGTTCTGAGGGACTAGAGAGCGGTGGAGACTCGCAGAAAAAAATGTGGAGGTGTGTGATGTCGCCCGAGCCCAAAAAAGTTTCTGAAGTAATCCCCGAGGAGAGTCTTGGATCGCTAAGTGGATGCCTGGTAGACGGGGATGCGGACCAACGCACACGGGAACGCCGCATCCGCCGCCGGGCGCTGGCAACCTCCGTTATATTGCAATGTACGGTCTTGACGGTGCTGGTGCTCGTCCCATTGTTCGCGAAGACGGAGCGGATTGCGATAAAAGACTACGTGCCCGTCCCACCCTACGGCCACCGCGGCAGCCCGCAACGCGGCAGTACGAAGCCCACATCGGCCAGGCCAACGAATCCTGACTCACATTTCATATTCAACTCGCCAACCCTCAAGCCACATTTGACGGACGGCGGACCCGCGAGTCCGGTTGGTGTTCCCGAAGGACCAATTGGAAATCAACCCAGCGGCCCGGCCTGCGATTCGTGCATCGATATCGGTGGCAAAGAAACTGGGCCGCGGCCGCCGCAACCACCTGTAGAAACGCACGCTAGACCCGCACTCGTGCATTTCGGGACGATCGACCCCGCGATGCTGATTCACCGCGTCGAGCCCGTCTATCCGCCGCTGGCGAGGCAGACTCATCGAGAGGGCCGAGTGGAATTGCGCGCCATCATCGGGACTGACGGAACGATCCAGTCACTGCAGATCGTTGCCAGCGATCCGCTCTTCGATCTTTCCGCTCGGGAGGCGGTTCAGCAATGGCGCTACAGACCGACGATCCTAAACGGCCAGCCCGTTGAAATCGACACGTACATCACGGTGATTTATACCACGCAGCACTGAAAGCCAGGTCAGAGAGTGCCAGGGGCCGCGTCTGCCTTGAACGCGGCCCCTCTGCCTGCACTGGGCAACCGATCTTGTGGTCCGCGTTAGAACCGGAAAACGATTCCGGTCGAGACGCGGAGATTGTTCTGGGTCTGGTTACTCGTACCGGTTTCGGAAAATCGCGTCATCAGGTAATCCAGCTTCACGGGACGAATCGCAAAGCGATCGCTCCATTTGTAATCGAGACCGCCGCCGAGGGTCATCGCAAAAGCGTTGTCCGAACCGCTTGTCCCCGCGCTGCTGGCGTGAGCCACGCCGAAGAGCACTTCACCGAATGGCGTGATGCGCCCGAAATGGCGGTAGGAAACACGCGGACCAAAGAGGTACGTCGAGAGCGTTCCATTGATTCCAGTATTCAAAATGTTCCCGTTATTGTAGCCGCCGAAATCCGCAACGCCGCTGAGCCAGCTCTTGGCGTTATAAGCGATCGACGCGCTGCCGCCGTTCAGGTTGAAACTGCTCACTCCCGCCGTGCTGGGATTCAAACGCAAATAAGAATACCCAGCGAAAATATCGACCTTCGGCGTGTCTTGCGCATGGGCCGTTGCGCCGAAAAGCGAGAGAACAGCCAATAGAGACACCAATAGCTTCAACTTCATAAACCCTCCTCTGAATTTAGTTTTCTGCGCAGGGCCGCAAGATCCAAGCGCGGCCGCGCGTTTCGCGGTGTGCCTCAGGCAGGGAGACAGCGATCCGCATTACTCTGTTTTGTCTCACAGTAAAGATGCAGCAGTGCGGAGTGAAGTTGTAAGTTGTTTCGAATATTTTGTGTGTAGATTGTAACCGCGAGTGCGGATGATTCTTGCCGTGCCAGGGAGTTGGCGGATGGGATCGGAGCTTTACTTAGAGGAGCGGCTCGCCGGCGTAGCGCACAATCGCAGCGCGCGTGGCGTCGCGCAGGCGAATCAGTTCGTGCCAGCCAGATGAATCAGCGAGATTATTGGTGCTGGCCGCCTTGTTTGGATAGATTGGGGGCGAAAGCGTAATGGTGACGCTGGTTGGCCGAGGCAAGTACGTGCCATCGCGCAGAAATCTGCGAGTCCCGGCAAGAGACACTGGGATGATCGGTGCGCCGGCCGCCGCGGCGGCCTTGAAAGCGCCAAGCTGGAACGGCCGCACGCCATCTTCTCCGCTGAAGGTGCCCTCCGGGAAAATAAATACCGACTCGCCATTGCGCAGGATTTCTTCCATCTCCTGCGCCTGGCGCAATCGTGATTCCGGATCGGTGCGATCAAACTGAAGATGCCCCATCCGCTTCAAGAACGTGCCGATGAAGGGCATCGTACCGACTTCCATTTTCGAAACGAACCGGTAGGGGACACCCAGACCGAGCATCAGAGGCAACACGTCGAAATAACTGGTGTGATTCGACGCATAGATTTTTGCTCCGGGCGTTTGCATATGCTCCTTGCCGACGACGCGCACAGGGCATCCAATGAGTGCGAACAAGACCTTGAGAGCGGAAGACGTGAAGCGTCCCGCTTTCTTGTGATCCTTGATAAATTGCACCATCACCCAGGCGGGAACAATCCACAGCAGAAACACTACACCGAAATACAAACCGTACAAAATCTCGAGACTGCGCTTTACGCCGGCAAGAATCTCGCTGCCGAGGTTGTGCAAGACGCTCCCCGTTCCCAGGCGCGCGATTTGCAACCAGGCCGGCGCCCGGGAGGCGGAAAGAGTCCCCGCAAGATAAAGTTGTTTGGTCTCTTCCCGGCGCAATTTCCCACTGGAAGTTTTCGGGATGCTGCCCGGCGGGATTAGCTCGACGCGATCCGGCGGAAGCCCCAATCCCCGCGCCACAAGGTCAGTCACTGCGGAAGCGAGGGCCGCACGCCGCGCCGCGTCGCGTTCGCGGGTTTCCGCAACGACAACCAGTTTTTCCGTGCCCGCGGCTTCGTCCGTCAAGCCGAACGCGACGACGCAACCTTTGCGAATTCCTTCGGCGCGCGCCGCGAGTTCCTCGACTTCGTGCGGATACAGATTGCGCCCGCTCTTGATGATGATGTCCTTCACGCGGCCGGTAACGTAAATTTCGCCGTCGGCGCGATACGCACGGTCGCCCGAGTTCACCCACGCGTATTCCCCCTCGCCCGTTGCCTGGCCCAGGGGCAGCAGCGCTTCCGTTGCTTTAGGATTGTGGTAGTAGCCGCTCGTCGCCGAAGGCCCCCGGAACCACAAAAAGCCTTCGGTGCGGTCCGCGACTTCAGTCCCGTTCTCATCCACGATGCGCACTGCATGCCGTGGCAGAGGTTTTCCGGAGGAAACAAAAGAGATGGCGGTGTGGTCCGAGGGCGTCGTGGGCACCGCGCGTCCTTGCGCCGTGAATGTCTCGCGCTCCACGCGATCGACCAACGGGCCGCGATTCAGTGGCGGGATGGTGACCCCAAGAGCGGCTTCCGCCAGGCCGTAGACGGGGAGCTGTGCTTCGCGGCGAAAGCCGTAACTTGCAAAGCGGTTTGCAAAACGCTCGAGCGTTTCCGGATTCACCGGCTCCGCGCCATTCAGGGCCGCGCGCCAGGAGCTGAGATCCACACCCTTGATATCTTTGTCCGCGATCTTGCGCACGCAGAGTTCATAAGCAAAATTCGGAGCCGCTGCGATCGTTCCACGATGTTTGTGAAAGGCCTGCAACCAGCGCTCGGGGCGCGTCAGGAAAGCCAGCGGGGACATCACCGCCAAGGGCGCGCCGAAATACAGGGGCGTAAGCCACGCGCCGATCAAACCCATGTCGTGGTACAGCGGTAGCCAGCTGATGCCAACGTCATCGGGCCCGAGCTGGACCGCTTCGCCAAGGGCGCGAATGTTCGCGAGCAGGTTTGCGTGCGTCAGCATGACGCCTTTGGGGTCGCCCGTGGAACCGGAGGTGTACTGCAGCAGCGCGAGGTCGCTGCCGCGGCGCGCGCGGCTTCCGGTGACGTGCAACGGCAGCGCGCCCGGCGAAAGGGGTGGAGCTTTGTCCGCGGCTTCGATTAGTCTCTCCGCGTCCGCAACGCCCGCAAGCGAATGCACGCGAGGCCGCAGCAATTTCGCCACGGCCTCCGCGCGGCGGAACGTCAGCAGCAGACAAACTTCCGCATTGTTCAGGATCGCCGATTGTCGCGCGGCGTATTCCTCGATGCGGTCTGCCCGGAAGGGCGGATAAATGGGAACGGGGATCGCACCGGCAAGAAGGATTCCCGCGTAGGAGACGAAAAACGCGCGCGATGTCGGCAACATCAGGGCGACGCGCCCGCCCGCCGGGACACCGCGGCGCGCCAACTCCGCTGCGCAGCGTTGACCTGTGGAATAGAGCTCGCCGAAGGTCAGCGCGAGGCTGCGTTCTTGCCCATCGGTATCTTCCGTGATCAATAGGTGTGTGTGTTCGGCGTCATGAGCCGCGCGATACCGCAGCACATCGATGAGCGTCTCTGCCGAGAAAACTCCTGCGTTTGTGGCTTCGCGGTGCAGCTTTTGAACCGTTCCCGAAGCCCGCAATGCGGAGCCGGCTTCCCCGTCTTCCGCGTTTGTTCCCGGAGCGCTCAGAATCGCGCGCGCTAGATCCTCCGGCGTGTTGGCTTCCGAAGCCACGCGGTCCGGCAAACGTATATGGAATGCCGTTTCCAGTCGCGCAAGTAATTCCACACGCTCCAGGCTGCCGAGTCCCAGGTCGCGGTCCAGTTGCGAGGCGGGATTGAGCATCGGCAGCGCGCCCTGGCTGCCCAGTTCATCGAGCAGGCCACGGATTACATCCAGCACGCGTTCGCGCACGGCCGAGCGTTCGAGTTGGGTGACGGGGGTGGCCACAGGACTCAAGAAGGGGTTCGTTTTCTTCCGCGAAAGGCTACCACGCCAAAACGCGGATTGCCATCCACGAGCGATCGAACTCGGCTCTAGGCGCTCTTCTTAGCGGCTTGCGGCAGGGCGAAGCCTCGCGGAAGAAGCGCGGTGGAGAGGTCGACGCCGGAAAGATCCGCACCGGTCAAATCCGTCTCCCGCAGGACGGCCACGCCCATATCGGCGCCTGAAAACTTTGCGCCGCTCACATTTGCCAAGCGCAGATTCACATTGCGCAGATGCGCGCGCTGGAAATTCACATTCGAAAGGTCGCAACGAAAGAATTCCACTCCACTGGCCTGGGCTTCGGTCAAATCGGCTCCGGGAAGAATCGCTTCCGTCATGTCCGTGTTGCGGAGATCGGCCTTGCGCAGATTTGCGCCGGAAAGATCGGCGCCGGGAAGTTTCGCCTTGCGCAGGTCCGTGCCTTCGAGGTTGGCCTTGCGCAGGATTGAGCCGCTCAGATTCGCCTCGCTCAGGTCCGCGTGAGAAAGGTCCGCACCGGTCAGGTCGGCTCGAACTCCGCCGTCTTTGCCGCTGAAAAAGCGTTCGTGCGCTTCGAGAATATCCGCGAGCGACGTTCCGTTGTGCTTGATGCTTTTCGGTTTTCTGATTCCCATGCTCTGCCCGCTATCGATGATATCGGAGATATCCGACCTACAGTTTACTCGATGTGACGGTTGCGCGGAACTCCGCGCGTTCAGCGTTTGGGAGGAATAGGGGAATCAGCCTGCGCTTTCTGGGTATGATAGTGAAAGACCGGTGGTTTCCTGTTGCCCGGATGGGTTGTGCGGCGTGAAGCTTCTTCGAAGACTTTCGTTATCGGCGCATTCCCGATGTGTCATGCCGGGACGCGGTCGAAGGGATTCTCTGCTCCTTCGAGCGGCATTATTGCGGCGAATCACGATCTTGCTCTTGTCTGGCGTCCTCTGCGCGTCCCCGTTTGACGGTCTTGCCCAGGAGCAGCACGAAGACGAAATAGTCGCCAATCTCGCTGGCGGCCGTGCCATCGTACACGTGGCAAAGGACGTCATCGTCTTCGCGGCTATCGATCAGCCTGTGGAACGAAATTCCATTCCTCCCCGCGTGATGGACCTCGACGCCACGCACATCGGCGTCCTTTTCGGGGCTTCGGAATGGCGCATTCCCGCCGACCCCAAGCCTGTCCGGTTGGACCGCCATTTTCAGCGAGTCGGCCGGGGCGACCCCCGTTACCAGGCTGCTCCCGGCGAGGGTGAGACGGACTTGGAAACCATCGGCATCGCTTTCCTCGAAAAGCTTCGCCCCCTGGTGGCTCAACTTCACCACAAACTCGATTTCTCTGCCGATGATCCCATCTTCCAGATCGTGATCATTGGTTTCGCTCCCAATGACTACGGCCCTGAGGTGTGGGTCGTGGAGTATCGAATGGAGCAGGAGCAAGTCGCCGCCCGTGGTGACTATTGGCAGACGCGTGTGCAGCGGCCGCGCTTCACTCAGCTCTACCCGCCGGAAAAACATGCGCCGCGCACCGTTGTGGAAAGCCGTTATCCACCGGATGCGAAAGGTCCCACCTTGGCCCAGCTGATCCACGGCAACGACCCGCACATCACGCATCTCGGCTCTGGTGAGCCGCGCTTTGCAAGGGTGCTCGATAACCTCCGTGGCGGGCAGGCGCAGAAAGCTGCTCCGGTCGATTCCGCTGATTTCATGCGCGCAGTGTTGCCTCTGATCGCTGGGGGTGCGCCGTTTGTTCTGGGCACGATGGACGAACGGCACGGCTTCGAATGGATGGTTCCGCCTGAGGAGCCCGTCGAAAAAGTGCAAGAAGACAAGAATCGCCCCCCGGATGCGCCGACGCTGCGGCGAACTCCCAAGCCTTAATTAGTCAGGAGAGCTTTTCGATGGAATCGCCGCGGCCGATCACTCCGCCCTCCAGAACGCGGCACAACACGCCACGCCGTCCCCAAAGCTCTTTACGAAGTCCGGGACGAATTGCTTCCATCTGGTCACAGGGGGTGCATACCGCACTGACTTCCAGACGTGCTCCGCCGATCTGGAGCTGCTGGCCAATCTGCAGACTATTTACGTTCATACCATTGGCAGGTGCTTCTTTGGAGCGCGGAAAAGATTTTGCACGCGCGGCACGGCCTCTAATCTCTCGCGGCTTTCAGTTGGGTTGTGTGAGCTCCGATGTCTTTTCTGTAATGCATGCCCTCAAAGTGGATTCGTGAAACAGCTTCATAGACTGAGGCCAATGCGGCCTTGAGCGACGTGGCTGCTACTGTAACGCCGAGCACTCTGCCGCCGTTTGTGACTACGCCGCCTCCGGCGAGCTTCGTCCCGGCATGCAGAATCTTCACACCGTTAATATTCCCTGCAGCGGTTAGGCCCTCGATCTTCCTGCCATTCTGAAACTTTCCCGGATATCCACCTGACGTCAGTACCACGCAGGCGCTGGCCCCGGGCTTCCAACGTAGTTTTGAGGAATCCAAGCATCCTTTGGCAACGTCGTTGAGGATCTCTGCCAAATCGAAATCCAGCCGCGCTAGGATCGCCTGAGCTTCGGGGTCCCCCAACCGGCAATTGAACTCCAGGACTTTTGGACCGGAGTTCGTCAGCATCAGGCCGATGTACAAGAGCCCTTGATAGAGGATGCCGTCTGCGGCCAGCCCATGCAACGTGGGCTCGACAATCGTCGAACGGATGGTCTCTCGAAGATTTTCCGGCAGCAATTCATCCGTTGAGTAAGCCCCCATGCCACCCGTGTTCGGGCCTTGGTTTCCATCGAAGACGCGCTTGTGATCGCGCGTCGGCACGAGTGGCGCATACCGGTTTCCGTCCGTGAGAATGATAAACGATAGCTCTTCGCCTTCCAGCGTCTCCTCCAAGAGAATGCGCCTTCCGCCCGGCCCCAGTTCGTTCTTTTCCATCACGCGTTCGACAAAATCTTTCGCGGCCGCGAAGTCGGGCGCCAAGAAGACACCCTTGCCGGCACACAATCCATCCGCCTTGATCACCACCGGCCAAGCCACGGAACTCAAGGCCCGGTAGACAGCTGTGGGAGAGTCATACGTGCCGTACATCTTTGCGGTGGGAATGCCATGCCGCTTCAGAAATTCTTTCGAGAAAACCTTGCTCCCTTCAAGCCGCGCCGCCTGCTGAGAAGGCCCTACAACGGCCCAATTCCGCTGCCGGAACGCATCGGTCAGCCCGTTCACCAGCGGCAATTCCGGTCCCACGATGGTCAGATCGGGCTGAATCTTTTCGGCAAGCGCGACGATCGCGCCGACGTCACCCGTCTCGATGGCCACGCACTCCGCTTCCGCAGCGATGCCGCCATTGCCGGGGGCGCACCAGATTTTTTCCGCGCGCGGGCTCTGGTTCAGTTTCCACACTAGCGCATGTTCGCGTCCACCGCCGCCCAGCACGAGAATCTTCATCCGCCATCCCTCGTCAACGACTCTTTCGAACGATAGACGCCCCTTCTGAGGGTGTCAACCTGGCGGAGCTACAGAAGCTACAGAAGCTACAGAAGACTTTGTGAAACTCTTCAGATCCGTATGTATGGTCCCAAGCAGGCTTCGAAACGCAGACTAACGAAATCGCGCTGCGTTTATCAATCGGCTATGACCTGTTCCAATGGTCAGTTACATCGCGACGCATGCGCCTTCTACACTCGGCAGAGCTATTTCTCTCTACCTTTTCGATCGGAAGGGATTGCCGGATGCTGATTCCGTTGCGCCATGAAAACATGGAGGGCCGCCGCTGGCCGGTCGTCACCTTTGCGCTGATCGCGCTGAATTTGCTGATATTCCTTGGCACCCACTGGAAAATCGAAGCGCAGGAACCCGAACGCCTCGAAGTGCGAACGCACGTCCTGGTGCTCGCCGCGACGCACCCTGATTTGAAGATGCCGGAAGATGTCCAGATGTTCGTCAACGAAGTGCAAAGCAAGACCCCTGAGCTATTGTGGAAGCAACTCGCCTCAACCGAACGCAAGCCCGAGGATGCTTGGGAGGCCCAAATCCGAGAGGTCGAGGACCCAGAACAGCTTCAGGTGGAAATGGATACACTCGCTCAGCGCTTTGCCGAAGAGCAGAAGAGCTCTATCTTGGAGAATTACGCGTTCGTACCGGCGCATCCGAAACCTATTTCATACCTAACCTCTGTGTTTCTTCATACCGGTTGGATCCATCTCATCGGCAACATGTGGTTTTTCTGGCTTGCCGGGTTTATCCTCGAGGATCGATGGGGCCGCGTCATTTACCCTATTTTCTATATTCTAGCCGGAGTCGCTGCGTCTCTTATCCACGCTATGTTTAACCCCGCAAGCCTCGCTCCTGCTCTCGGGGCCTCTGGTGCAATAGCTGCGCTCATGGGCGGTTTTCTGGTGCGCTTCCCAAAACTGAAGATACACATGCTTTGGTACATGTTGATTTTCCGGATTCGCTTTAAAGCCCCAGCCTACTGGCTGCTTCCTATGTGGCTGTTCATGGAAGTATCCTACGGTAGTCTGTTTGGTCAAGCGTCGGGAGTGGCCCATTGGGCGCATGTCGGCGGGTTCGTCTTCGGAGTTCTGGCTGCCGTAGTCATCCAACACACGGGCCTGGAGCACAGTGCGAATGCGGTCATTGAAGACAAGATCGGTTGGACAGCGGATCCAGCTGTCGTTCAGGGAGCAGAGTTTATGGAGCAGGGAAAGTTCGATGAGGGCATTGCGGTGCTTAAGAAGCACGTAGCCGCGAAACCAGACGCCATCGACGCTCATTCCCTATTGCGGCAGCTCTATTGGCGCAAGAACGATATCCGCGCGCATCTGGAAACCACGGTCAAACTGTGCCAGCTGCACCTCAAAGCGCAAGACCCAGAGACGGCTTGGCGGGATTACCAGGAATATGCCAACGCCGGCGGGGATCGCATGCCAGCGGCAACGTGGATTGAACTGTGCCGCATCGCGGAGGGGCACCAGGACTACGATCGTGCCCTCATTGAATACGAGCACTTAGCCAAGGCACACCCCGCGGAAAAGCAATCGCTTCTCGCGCTACTCTCCGCCGGTCGCATCGCCCTGAAGAAGCTCAATCGCCCTTCGGACGCATTGCTCTACTACAAAGCGGCGAAAGCTTCCAAAGTCCCGCACCTTGATTGGGAAACGAACATCCAAGCGGGAATTCAAGACGCGGAAAAAGCGGCGGGCGCAACCTACGCTCCAAGAGTGAAATCCTAGCTTTCGGGAACAAGAACTATTGGAATGCGCGGTTTAGTTAGCAAAAGTTTTACTTTACTCTCTGAATAAATAATCCTGCGATCAGCGGCAAGAGAATCTGGAAGATTTTAACCGTTGCCGACGGCCCGAATGGGGATTGTCACCGCTGAAGCCGTTTCCGAAGATCCCAGCATGTGGCAGCGGCCGTCGAAGATTCCACCCGGATCGATGACCATGCAGGGAGAGTGAACCTCTCCCGTCACCACGCCTTTGGCTTCGATCTCCACGCGGCCCTTCGCGAAAATCACGCCATCGAAGCGGCCAGAGATTACGACGCGGTTGCCCTCGATTTGTCCTTCAACCTTAGCGCCTTCGCCAAGGATGACGGTCTGTTCCGAAATGATGTTGCCTTTTACGTTACCGTTGACGCGAAACGTGCCTTTTACCGTCAGCGTGCCCTCGAGCGTTACGCCCTGGTCGATGAATCCTGTCCATTCTTCGCTGGTGCTATTCTTCGAACTTGCGGGCCACTTCCATGCCATTTCAAAACCCCCATATATAGAGACTGTTCTACTTTAGCTGTGCTCGCGGATAAGTCAACGCAACAGAGCCTGCGGGTTGTCGAATGAAGCGACTGAACGAAGGGGCAGTGCTTGTTCGCGAAGCCTGCGAAGCTACTTCATCAAACGATCATAGAGACCCATGAGCTGGGTGTCGTCATAATACTCGAGCACAAGCTGCCCCGGGCGCATTTTCGTTTTCTGATGAAGAAGCACTTTGGTGCCGAGGTGCCGTTGAAGCTCATCCAATGCCGAGCGAATGTTCGCGTCCACGTGAACCTCTGCCGGTGGATGTCCGCTGCGCGAGCGCCGCGACGCAAGGCGCTCGATCTGGCGGACCGTCAATCCGCCTCGCGCGGCCCGCTGGGCGTAGCGCATCCGCAATTGCGAATCCGGCACTGCCAGCAGGGCGCGACCGTGCCCTGCCGTCAGTTTCCCTTCTTCAATCCAATCCTGAATCGTCGGCTCCAACTTCAAAAGCCGAATCGCGTTCGCCACCGTCGCGCGGTCCTTGCCGGTTCGCGTTGCCACAGCTTCCTGGGTTAGCTCAGCCTCGGCCATTAAGAGTTCAAATGCTCGCGCGGCCTCAATAGCATTCAGATCTTCACGCTGGATGTTCTCGACTAGCGTCATCTCCAGCGCCAGCTCGTCGGACGCCTGCCGAACGATTACAGCCACCTTCGTCAAGCCGGCGCGCTGTGCTGCGCGCCACCGGCGCTCGCCGGCAATCAACTGAAACCGCGAGCCGATCGGCCGGACGACCAAAGGCTGGATGATGCCGCTGGCCTGAATCGAACGTGACAGTTCGTCTAGGGCTTCCTCTCGAAAGCGCGTGCGCGGCTGGTAAGGACTGGGCTCGATCAAGTCGATGTCAACTTGTTGCGGGCCCGGATGCACCCCCTCGCGAGTGGGCACGACCGCTGCGCCACTGGCTGTTGTTGCATGAGGTTGTATCGGCGGTGTCTGTTCTGGCGAAGTCTTGGACTCAGGCTCCCGAATGAGCGCTCCGAGCCCCCGTCCCAGCGCGTTTCTCGGCATTGGCAATGACCTCCTGGGCGAGCTGTGTGTAGCCTTCTGCGCCCTTGCTGTGAATGTCGTAAAAAATGATCGGTTTACCAAAACTTGGCGCTTCCGCAAGTCGCACATTTCGCGGAATCACGCTCTGAAGGACTTGCGTTCCGAAAAAACTCCGCAAGTCTGTCGCTACCTGCCGGGAGAGGGTTGTTCGTTCATCATACATCGTCAGCAGGATACCTTCGATTTCGAGGCTAGGATTCAGGGTGCGCCGGATGCGCATCAGCGTGTCCAGTAGCTCCGAGACGCCCTCGAGCGCCAAATATTCACACTGGATGGGGACCAAAACAGCTCCTGCGGCCACCAGAGCGTTCAAAGTCAACAAATCCAAGGCAGGAGGGCAATCCAGGATGATATAGCGATATTTTTCGTGTAGAGCTCTCAGGGCGCCTTGGAGCCTATATTCACGACTTTCCGCACTGACCAGTTCAACCGCTGCTCCCGCAAGGTTTTTGTCGGCTGGGATGACATCCAAACTATCCACCTGTGTTTTCTGAATGATCTTGTCGAAGGGTTCGTTCAAAATTAAGGCGTGATAAAGGGTTCTACGCGACGGATCTTTCGCGAATCCGATGGCGGCGGTCGCGTTGGCTTGGGAATCGCAATCAACAAGAAGAGTCGGTTGTTCAGCTGTGGCAATGATTCGAGCCAAATATTCCCCCGAGAGCGAAAATCTAGCAAAGTCGTCTCAAGGATGCAAGATGTTTCACGTGGAACAACGTTCTGACAGTGGAAATCAGGCTTTGGAGGACGAATTGTTTCATGTGGAACATTCGCCGCTGCTCCTAGATGGACCAGGCCGAAGTTGTTTCACTTGGAACGCTCACAACTCCGTTCCAGCGCAATGCGATTCGTTTGCGCCTTTCTGGATTCTGAAAGATCGGGCGGCGGCTTTCCAAGGCTAAGTTTGCGGGGTGGACAGTGACTCCTTGGAGATTCGCGGCCGAGCGCGTTGTTCCACGTGGAACACAGACTCACCACGTCACTGCAAACTTTTGGGACACTGCCACGAATGTTCCACGTGGAACAATCGATGATTTGGCGCGAGCCGCCAATGGCTGCGAATCATGGAATTTCTCAAAGAAGTAGCAGAAACCAGTGCCGTCCCAAGAAAGTCCGAGCAATCCACCGTAACTGCTTGATTGAACGCAAGTAAGGGGTCTCTGTGAGTTTTTTTCGATTTCAATTGCTTCGTTCTCTTTTGGCGCCATCCTCCTGTTCTTGCGCATCAGGGCTTTCTACGGCGCCTCGGAGAACCGCGGTGAAGCCCAAGCGTGGCATGGCCTTATCGGTTTACGTGCTCGTGGCGATTATCAAAAAACAACTGCGGCTCGACCCTGACCCGCACAAAATTTCTGCAGATTCTCAGCGTCACAGTTTTCGAGAAAACCCCAATTCTAGAGGCGTTTTCCAACTTCAGCGACGAGATCACAGATACTGAGCCCTGCATCCAGTTGAATCTATTCGACTTTTAATGAGACAGCACTG
>WNGC01000875.1_pt1 | contig 20193 bp, 12 predicted proteins | sample 5400051 | NCBI WGS metagenome assembly WNGC01 (sample SAMN13153368, study PRJNA577476) | soil metagenome | isolation source: 20 cm soil or saprolite under grassland replicate 2 | place: USA:California | collected 2016-06-15
TCCGCTCGTTTGGCTGGCAGCCCCATTGTCGATCCTTATTTCAGACCCCAATGGCTGCCTAACTTTTCAAATATTCGGGCTCACTGAGGTATCCGGTCAGGCGCCACAAAAACCTAGAATGAAATCACGCGCTCTTTGCACTCTTGGTTGCAGTGCGTTGCGCGACTCCGATCGTTTCACTGTCACCAGGTCCGTTCAAAAGGGGAGAGGCATCTCCCTTTCGTGGCGCGATTTGCGGGTAATATCGCCCTCGTATCAATTCGCCACAGGACGTTGGCCGTAATGCCTCTTGTGGCGTATCCAACGCCGAGCACAGTCCATCGCGCGTTGTGCTCTCGCTCAAGGTAAGACTCTGTTTGCAGACTTGCCGCTGCGAATTCTCCGCGGCGTTCCATAGTGGCCAAACGAACGGGTAGTCCAGTACCATCACGCCCGTTCTAATTCCGCTCCTAAGAACAGTTTACAGCGTCGTGCAATTCCTCAATCCTTGGACGAATACTCGGGGGATATTTGTGCGCTTCCAGCTTCAGGTAGTGCTCTGTCTACGCAAGGAGTGAATATGATGCGTCTCCATTCACTTCGCACAGTGGTTTTATTCGGTTTGGTCGCGCTGGCGCTGTTGGCCAACGGGAGAAAGGCTATTGCCGCGGCGCAAACGGCGCCGCCAGCGTCACCGACCGTCGCTCTGAGCGCCTCGCCGGCTTCCGCCCAAGCAGGCCAACCGGTCACGCTCAAGTGGTTGTCGACGAACGCCACGTCCATCACTTTGGAGCCCTCGGTAGGCCCAGTCGCGGTGAAGGGCTCTACCACGGTGAGGCCTTCTCAGTCGACCACTTATACCCTCACCGCCACAGGTCCGGGCGGCTCGGCCCATGCCAGCGCGCAAGTCACTATTATCCAGGAGATCAAGTCAGACTCCCTCCGCATGTCGGCAGAGCTGAGCCAGCTGGAGGAGAAACTGCTGTACCCGTCAGGAACACAGGTCGCGATCTTCGTCGAGCTCGCCAAGGGCGACGCGATGCGCCTCGACGCCGTGCGGCTCCAGATCGACGGCCAACTTGTTGCGCACTACATCTACAGCGCCAAAGAGCTCCAGGCCCTGCGCAAGGGCGGCGTGCAACGGCTCTACGTCGGCAACGTCGCGACCGGGGATCACAAGCTGGAAGTGCTTGTCGACGGCAAGCTTGAGGGCGGCGCGGACTTCAGCCGCACGGGAGAGTTTACTTTCCGCAAGGAAGTGAAGCCAAAGCTGGTCGGACTAACTCTAGCCGGACCGCGGTCCGGCAACAACCCAATCACGCTGGGGGATTGGTAATCGATGCGAGCGACTCGCCAACTCATCGGACTCGCCCTGGCCTTGGGACTTGCTGCCGGTCCGGTCACGGGCGGCGACTTGAGGGACCCCTATTTCGGCGAGGCGCTCTATCACGCTTACCAAGGACAGTATTTCGACGCACTCCAACGGCTCGACACCGAACTCGCCCAATACCACGTTTTGGACGAACCCAAACTCGATACTCTTCACTATCACATCAACAACGCCGAATTTTCGGTCGGCGACTTCGAGCTCGACTACCGCATGCACCAACGCGCGGGGCGCGCCATCAAGGCGGTGCTCGAAGGCGCCGTCGATGAGGCGGTGCGAAACGAGGCCGCGTTCAGGCTCGCCCGCATCCACTTCCAGAAGGGGCAGCTCGATGATGCGCTGCAGGCGCTAGCACGGATCAAAGGCACGGTGCCTGAGGAGATCAAGGGTGATCTCGAGTTTCTGCGGGCCAATGTCTATATGGCGACAGGCCAGCCGGGCGAAGCTATTAAAGTGCTCGCGCAGCTAAAGAGCAATGAGGGCCTTGGCGGGTTTGTTGCCTACAACCTTGGCATCGCGCTGCTGCAGGATGGCCGACCACGGGAAGCGATCGAGCAACTGGACAAGGCCGGACAGATGGCGGCCGGTGATCCCGCCGCTCTCGCGATCCGCGACAAGTCGAACTTGGTGCTGGGCACCATGCTGTTCGAATCTGGCAATTTTGAGCGGGCCAGGCAGGCATTGGACCGCGTCCATCTCGAGGGACCGTTCTCGAACCAGGCTCTGCTGCGGGCAGGCTGGGCTGAGGCCTCGGCCCAGCAGTATGACCGCGCGCTCGTGCCGTGGAACATCCTGGTGGATCGTGAGCCGACGGATGCCGCAGTTCAGGAAGTGATTCTTGCCGTACCTCATGCGTACGCTACCTTGAAGCTTCACGGTCGCGCGGCGATTGGTTATGGACGCGCGGCTGTTCAGCCACCAGATCGAGAGAGTCGATGCATCGATTCGCAGCATCAGGGAGGGGCAGTTTCTCAATGCGCTGGTCCGCGAGGAGAGCCGGGAGGACGAAACCTGGGTCATCCGCCTGCGCAATTTGCCCGATGCGCCGGAAACTTACTACCTGATGGAGTTGATGGCGTCTCACGACTTCCAAACCGCATTGCACAACTACCTCGACCTTGAGGACCTGCGGTCGAGACTCAATGCCTGGAAGACCAGCCTGGATGCTTTCGACGATATCATCCGGCTGCGCGGACAGAATTACGAGCCACTGCTGCCCGAGGTCGACGCACAGTTCCGGGAACTGGATTCGCGGATCCACATTCGCCTCGAGCAGCGCAAACACCTCGCCGAACGTCTGCAGGCCATGCTGACCGCGCCGCGGCCGGATTATCTGGCGACTGCGGAGGAGCAGACCGCTGGCGAACGCATCGCACGCATCGAGAAGCGGCTCGGCCACTCTGACGACCCCCAATCGCTCGCACTTCGGCAACGCGCCGCCCGCCTGCGCGGCGCTCTCACTTGGCGGTTGGAAACCGAGTACAACGACCGGCTGACCGCCGCATATGTACACCTGAACGAACTGAAAGCACCTCTCGACGCTCTCAGTCAGCGGTATGACGCCTTCGTTAGGACGAGGCAGGCAGCGACGCACAGCTATGTCGGATACGACGTCCAGATTACTCGGCTCCGCGAGCGCGTCGACGACGCATTGCAGCGTGTCGACATGTTGATAGCCCGGCAGGGGCACATGATCGAGACCGTCGCCATCAACCAGCTCGAGGCCCGCCGGGATCGTCTGGTCGCCCAGCAGACCGAGGCGCGCTTCGGCGTCGCCGATAGCTACGATCGAGCCGCGCGCGCGCAGTCCGACGCGGGCGGACACTGATGCGTCACCTCGCCATTCCGATAGTGATCGCGCCGGTTTTCATGGTCGGTTGCGCCGCGCGTCCCATCAAGCCAGTGGGGACCCCGGGGACGCTGGCGGAGCTGCGGAACGTGCGTCCGGACCTGCAAGAAGTGAAAGTCGAACAGGGCCTCGATCAGGCCATGCAGCAATACCGGCGCTTCCTTGAGGAGGCACCGGAGACCGCGATGACTCCGGAGGCGATGCGGCGCCTCGCGGACCTGCAACTTGAGAAGCAGTTCGGGATTCGCACGGGCAACGCCAAGCCGCGGGAAATGGCCGCTCCGAAGCCCGCCTCGATACTCGCAGGCTCGCGGGCCGGGAGTCCTAATCCCGCCGCGCCAGCTGCCAGTGCGCGTATAAAAGAATCCGATCAGGATTTCGAGCGGCGCACGACCGCGGAGGCCGGAATCCTGGCAGTCAGTAACGCTGGCGCTTCCCCGGCGGACACGGTGCGCGCTGGCGCAGATGCCGAAGGTCCACTCGAGGCAATTGCTCTTTACAATCGGCTGCTCACCGAATACCCCAGTTACAAGGACAGCGACCAGGTCCTCTATCAGATGGCGCGGGCGTACGACGAACTCGGCCGCACCGAAGAGGCCATCGCGACAATGGAGCGCCTGATTCGTGCGAATCCGCATTCCGCGCACCTCGACGAAGTGCAGTTCAGGCGGGGCGAGTACTTCTTCACGCGCAGACGCTTCCGCGACGCCGAGAGCGCCTATTCGGGCATCGTCAAATTGGGCCACTCCTCCGAGTTCTACGAGCTCGCTCTCTATAAGCTCGGATGGACGTTCTACAAGCAGGACTTCTACGAGGAGGCCCTGCAAAAGTATATTGCCCTGCTCGACTACAAGGTATCAGTCGGTTACGACTTCGATCAGAAACATGATGAGGACAACGATCGCCGTGTCGCGGATACATTCCGGGTGATCAGCCTGAGCTTCAGCAACCTCGGCGGGCCGGAGACCCTGCCGGAATACTTCTCCAAGTTCGGGAATCGCTCCTATGAGGACCGCATTTACTCCAGTCTTGGCGAGCACTATCTCGGCAAGCTCCGCTACGACGATGCGGCGAAGACGTACAAAGGTTTCGTAGCGCTTTATCCCTTCCACCGCTCCGCGCCGCGGTTCAGCATGCGCGTCATTGATACTTTTACGCAAGGCGGGTTCCCCAGGCTGGTACTGGAGTCGAAGCGCGAGTTCGCCTCCAAGTACGGCCTGAAGTCCGAATATTGGCGGCACTTCAAACCGGAAGAGTCGCCGGAAGTACTGGCCTATCTCAAGACGAACCTGAAAGACCTCGCGACGCACTATCACGCCCAGTATCAGAACGCAAACGAAGCGAACGACAAGCTCGCGAATTATCGCGAGGCAAGCCAATGGTACGGCGCTTACCTCGAGTCCTTCCCGAAGGAGGCTGATTCGGCATCCGTCAACTATCAGCTTGCCGGTTTGCTTTTGGAGAACAAGGATTTTGGCGAGGCGGCCAAACAGTATGCGCGCACGGCTTACGGATATGCGTCGCATCCGCAGTCGGCAGCTGCGGGATACGCCGCGATCTATGCATACCGCGAGCAGCTGAAGGTTGCCGACAAGAAACAGCAGGACGCCGTCAAACACGATACCGTCGCAAGCTCGCTCAAATTCGCCGACACCTTCCCGCAGGACGAACATGCCGCGGCGATCCTCGGAGCGGCCGCCGATGACATGTACGAGATGAAGGACTACAAGGCCGCCATCGAGGCCGACCAGCGCTTGATCGATAAGTATCCGCGAGCTGAGGCGTCGATCCGGCGTTCCGCATGGATTGTGGTTGCGCATGGCTCGTTCGAACTCGCCCAGTACCCGCAGGCCGAGCATGCCTACACCCAAGTGCTGGCGGTCACGCCGGAGGGCGACGGGTCGCGCGCCGCGCTCGTCGACAACCTTGCCGCCTCGATTTACAAACAGGGTGAGCTCGCAAACGAGGCGAAGGACTATCGCGCGGCAGCCGACCACTTCCTCAGAATTCGCACCGCCGCGCCTACATCATCTATCCGCGAGACGGCTGAGTACGACGCAGGCGCCGCGCTAATCCGCTTGCAGGATTGGAAGGCGGCGGTGGATGCGCTTGAAGCGTTTCGCACTACCTTCCCGAAGAACAAGCTTCAGCTCGAGGCCACCAAGCAGATCGCCTACGCCTACCGGCAGAGCGGCCAGTTGTCCCACGCCGCCGGCGAATACGAGCGCATCGCATCTCAGTCCGAAGATCCGGCGTTACGCAGCGAGGCGCTGCTCGATGCGGGAGACCTCTACGCGCAATCCAATTCCCAGGATCGCGCCCTGGATGCATACAACCGGTACGTTAGAGAGTTTCCCAAGCCGGTAGAGACAGCCATCGAGACACGGTTCAAGATCGCCGAGCTGTACAAGGCGGCGCACGACGAGACGCTCTATCACAAGCAGTTGGAGGAAATCGTAAGCGTCGAGGCGGGCGCCGGATCGGAAAGGACCGGGCGGACACGGACGCTGGCGGCGCGTTCGGCGCTCGTCCTCGCAGAGCAGCTCTATGGAGATTTCGTCGTCGTGAAGCTGCGGCAACCTTTCGAGACCAGCCTGCAGGATAAGAAGCAGCGCATGGATGCCACGACTGCGGCTCTGAACCGGCTGGTGGACTACGGAATCGACGAGATGACGGCAGCAGCGACGTATTACTTGGCCGAGACCTACTCCAATTTCAGCCGCTCATTACTCGAGTCGGAGCGGCCGGACGACTTGAAACCAGAGGACCTGGAGGAGTTCAAGAACAAGCTCGATGAGGCGGCGTTTCCGTTCGAAGAGAAAGCCATCAAGGTACACGAGAAGAACATGGAGTTATTGCATGCCGGCGTCTTCAACTCGTGGACCGAGAAGAGTCTCAGCAGGCTCACCGAGCTGATGCCGGGCCGTTACGCGAAACACGAAACGAGCAGCGGCTTCCTCGGCGCCATCGACAACCACGCGGAGGGACCGCAAGCGCCGCAGGGACCGCCGACACCGCAGGTCTCCAACCCCTCGAAATCGCCCAGCGCGACCACCCAGGGCGTGGGCGTCACGGATGAAATTCGTGCCAACTACGAGTCGGCAGTAGGCATGTTGAAGGAGGAGCGGTATGAACCGGGAATTGCCTTGCTGCTCAAAATGACCGAGAAGACGCCTGCACTGACGGCAGCGCACATCGATCTCGGCATGGCCTACGCGCGCACCGGCGACCTGGACCGCGCCGAGGCCAGCCTGAACAAGGCGCTGCAATCGGATCCAAAACAGCCTGCCGCCTATAACGAACTCGGTATGGTGCAGCGCCGCAAGGGACAGTTTGCAAAAGCGCGCACGAGTTATGAGGCGGCCCTCGCACAGTCCGCTGACTTCCAATATGCGCACAGGAACCTTGCCATTTTGTGCGACCTGTATCTCGGCGATTACGCCTGCGCGTTGGAGCATTACGAGGCGTACGGCCGGATCGTTCCGGACGACACAGACGTCGTCAAGTGGATTGCTGATCTTCGCAACCGCGCAAAGAAACAGGAGAAGCCATGAGAAAAACTATCATTCACTGGATTTTTCTTGGAGTCCTTGGCTTAGCGCCTGCGGCTGTACTCGCGCAGCAAGCAGCGCAGCCAAAGACGAAAGCAGCACGGGGACAGGCCGCAAAATCACAGGCAAAGACGCCAGAGCCAAAGAAGGAGGACGCAAAGAAGGAGGAGGCGAAGATACAGACCGAGGAGGCGCAGCCAAAGACGGAAGATGACGCGAAGTTGACGTCCGTCCCAGGCGGAAAGGCGCTTGGCATGTCCATTTTGGGCAATCAGGAAGCGCCTAAAGCACTGGTCATTGTTCCTTGGAAGAGTTCGGAACTCGGCAATGGCCCCAACGTCTCAACGTTGCTTGATGACTCGAGGCGGCCCGTGGACAAAGAAGTGTTCTTGCGAATGCTCAGTTACTACGAAATTCGGTCGGAAACAGCGCGGCCCAGCGGTGCGACGACGGATGGGAATGCGGCAGCGCCCGCCAATGCGGCGCAAAGGAGAAAACCATGAATTTTACTGAACTTATAGGACACGTCGGTATATTCGGCGGCGCGGTGATCGTTTCCCTCGCCCTGCTTTCCGTTTTTTCGGTAGCGATGATCATAGACAAGCACCGCCGATTCTCTTCAACCACGCGTGAGTCGGAAAAGTTCAAGCCCGAGTTCAAGAAGTTCCTTCACGGGGGGGATGTCCAGAATCTGCTCGAAGCCGCGCGCCAGCACCAGAATTCCCACGTGGCGCAAGTGGTCTCGGCGGGCATCATCGAGTACGACGGCGTGGCCCAGAGCGGAGGCGATGCATCCGCTTCGTTTGATCTCGTCACCAGCGCCATCAGGGACTCCATCTCCGAAACGCTGATTAATTTGAAGAAGGGTCTCGGGTTCCTTGCCACGATTGGCTCAACTGTGCCGTTCGTTGGTCTGTTCGGCACCGTCGTCGGAATTATTAACGCTTTCCGGAGCATTGCGGCCACGGGGTCCGGCGGAATGTCTGTGGTTTCGGGCGGCATCGCAGAGGCCCTGGTCTCGACGGCCCTCGGTATCTTCGTCGCTATTCCGGCCGTCGTAGCCTTCAACCACTTCACGGGCAAGCTTGAGACTTTCCATGTCGAAATGAATCGGGCTTCGTCCCAGCTCATCAACCGCTTGTTCAAGATACCGGAGCTCAAGGGGCTTGACGCCGAAATGGATGAAGTCAAGGCGGCGAAGGCTAAAAAGGAAGGTCCGGCCTATGCGACTCGGTGAGCCAGCCCGGATGCAAGCGGCCATCAACATCACGCCGCTCGTCGACGTGGTGCTCGTGCTGCTGATCATCTTCATGGTGATGGCGCCGCAAATGCGGAAGGGGCCCGACGTCAACCTGCCGAACACGACGAAACCGAACGCGCAGGGCGACGAGAGAGGCCGAATCCTGGTCTCCATAGACGAGGCTGGGGGGCTGTGGATCAACGATCAGTCTGTCGCAGCCGAGCATTTCGACGAGGCTCTCCGCGCTGCGGTGGGCGCCGAGACGAACCCCAAGATCGTGATCCGGGGCGATGCAAAGCTGAATTTCCGCGAGGTTCGTGAGGTCATGGTCGCGATCGAACAGACCGGCTTCCGCGGCGTGGGGCTGATCGCCAAGCGTACTGGCACGGAAGGAAAGTGACATCATGCAATTCAACAGCAGCGATTCCGGCTCCAGTCTGCAGTCTGAAATCAACATCACGCCGCTCGTCGACGTGGTGCTCGTGTTGCTGATCATATTTATGGTCGTCGTACCACTCCTGATGGAGGGCTATGACGTGGATATCCCTCGAGCCTCAGCCGATACGTCTGCCCCGGTTGCCGAATCCCAGTTGATCTTGGGCATCGGGGCCACAGCGTGCCCCATCCTCACGCCGCCGGCGGGGGAGGGGATCCCGAAGGACTGTCAAGTGACCTTGGCGGATCAAAAGATCCCTGTAGCCGAATTGCCCGGGCGCGTTGCGACGATTCTGCGCGGCCGGCCTGCGGAACAGCGCGCGTTGTTCCTGGCCGTCGACGATCGCCTGAACTACGAGGCGGTTCTACGCATCATCGATCTCGCAAAGTCGGGCGTTGAGGATTTGAAGATTGAATTTGTCGCGGCCAATTGAGGTGGTTGCTTGGTGACAACCATGGATGCAAAGAGCATTTTCAAAAAATCCGGGGCTCCGACGGCCCGCAGCATGGCGAAGAGCATGGCGATCCATGTCTTGGTGATGGCCTTGCTGATGGTCATACCGGCGCAAGCGCTGTTTCGCAGCGAGCAACCCAACAAAGAACTAGACATAGTCTTCTATCGTCCGCCGGAAATCGCCGTCACCGTTCCGCGTCCGATCCCGCGAGGGGCGAGTGCCGGATCCCCACCAGGGACACCTGCACCCGCGCTGAAACCGAAACCCAACGCCCCGGCAGGTCCAGACCTGGCTGGCAAAGCAGAACTCCCACCAGGCCCGGAGCTGGGCCCACCAGTGGAGGCAAAGACGAATGTGGGAAACGCCGGCATCCTGGCACTTAAGGACAAGATCGCGAGACTGGCACAGGACACCGTCGTGGCGCCGCTCGGAGCCGATGCGCGTCACGTTGCCGCCGATGAAGTAGGCAAGCCCTCTGCGCGCTCGCTGTTGACGAGCAATACGCCGGGATCGAGCGGCGGCATAAACGTCGCCTCGCTGAGCCGCAGTGTCGGAGGCGGCGGCGGCGGCGGAGGTGGCAACGGGATTGGAGGTGTGGGTGGCCGTGGCACTGGCGCTGGCGGTAGCGGAGGAGGCGGGATTGGTGGTGTGGGCGTAGGCCGGGCGGTCAGCCCGATCGCTCCAATCACCGGCGCTGACCGACCAAAGGCCCGCGGCGGGCCAGGTGCTGCCCGCACCGACGAAGAAATACAGATCGTGTTCGATCGCTACAAAGCGTCGTTCTACCGGCTGTACAACCGCGAGTTGCGCAATAACCCGGCCCTGAAAGGCCAGATGGTTCTGCGCCTGACGATTGAGCCGGACGGCAGCGTGTCAATGTGCGTGCTGCAGTCGACTGACATGGATGCGCCGGATCTCGCCACGCAAGTGGTTAGCCGCGTCAAGACGATCAATTTCGGCGCGAAGGATGTACCTGCGGTGACGATCGTGTATCCGATCGACTTTCTGCCGGCGGTGTGAAGCCGGCGGCTGAATCGAAATGGCACGGACGCCAGGAGGTTTGGAGAAGCTGCGAATTTGATCATTTAAGTTCGATGCGATTTTGACAAAGGCAAAGCCACCGAAAGGTGGCGACGCAAAGTCACCGGTCTAATGGGCCTGGGAGGCCCTACGACGGCGGGACCGCCGGAATCCAGTCCAGGCGGGGACTGCCTCGTGGGACGAGGGCGGAGATGAGTTCTAGCAACACAAACAATGCAAAGCCGCACGGCAGGTGGATCAAAATCCTGCTGTTTGCCTTCGGCCTGTTGCTGCTGAGCGCCGTACCGGCACGGGGGCAGTCCGTTGGCGGTTGTGTCGCCAATTTCGGTGGCGTGATAGATGGCTTTGTCAACCCTGTTCCCCCTTCGCAGATCAATATCGACGGAAATTGCACGATCCGGAACTTCCCAGCGTCCAACCCACTGACATCCAACATCAGCTTCACCGGCACCGGAAGGGGCTGGCTGGTCATCTTCGACAACGTCGATTTCACCGGCAACCTCTCCTGCGACAAGTCGCACGGGAATTTCATCTGGTTCGTGAATGGCTCGATTACCGGCGCGCACGTTTTGGGGTGCGCTAACCTTTTCGCACCGGTCGACAAGATCGACAAAGAGAATCCGCCGGGGCCGCCCTTCGTCTCGATCGGGGTGCCCTTTACCTACACGCTCACCTTCCCACAACTGGTCAGCGCGACGACCGGCGCTGTGGTCAATCCCAACGGGTCGAACGTCGAAGTCGACCAGGTCACGGTCACTGACAACCTTAATGCGACTGGGGTGTCGCTCAGCTACGTGAATAGCAGCGCCGCCTGGAAGGGCAGCGGCGCTTCGGTGCCTTTCGCGGTCTCGAACGCAAGCGGGCTGCTCACCTTCAGCGGTTTCCCCCCGATCCCAGCCGGGCAGCAGATCGTGGTGAGCGTCACTGTGGTGCTCAACAACGCCGTGCCGCCGAACTCGCCCGGCACGCAGTTCTCCAACACGGCCAACTGGACGTTAGGAACGACCATAGGCGGAACCTTCCATTTCCCGCTGACAGGACAGCAGGGGATCTCGTCGCCGCCGCTGACCATTGCGGCGCCCAGCCTGGTGATGACCAAGGGCGGCCCGGCGACGATGAACCCTGGTCAGCTGGGGCAGTTCACCCTCAACGTGCAAAACACCGGCAATAGCGACGCGTGGAACGCGACCATCGTGGACAAGCTGCCGACGGGGCCGACGGGCGGCATGTGCAACATGACGCCTCAGGTGCTCAGTGCTCAGGTCTTCCAGGCGGACGGCGTCACGCCGGTCGCGGGTAAGGGCCCGCTCAAGGCCGGCACGGACTACACGCTCAGCTATGCGGGAGCGCCCGCGTGCACGCTGACACTCAACATGCTGAGCGCCGCGGCGGTAATCGGTCCGACGCAGCGCCTCATCGTCACCTACCAGACGCAGCTGGATGCGAACACACAGAACGGCGCCACGCTCACCAACGTGGCCGGTACGACGCTGTGGTACAACGGCCCGAGCAATGACACCGGCCGCCAGAGCTACACCTGCACGCTGACCAACGGTACGCCCGGCGTGCTGGACTGTCAGGACGCGCACACGGTGACGGTCGTTATCCCGGCGGTGACCATCACCAAGCAGGTGACGGTCGTGGGGGGCGGCCCCGCGGTGCCGGGAGCGACGCTCGACTACCTGGTGCACGTGACGAACACCTCCGCGAACCCGGTAAACCCGGTGGTGATCACGGACAACCTGAACGCAGCGGGGGCGGGGGCGCTCACCTACGTGGCTGGCACCGCGACCATGAACGGCTCGCCCAACGGTGTCAGCGTCGTCGGCAACGTCATCACCGCGAACTACTCGGCGACCTACGGACCGCTGGCACCCGGAGGGACGATCGACCTGCGCTTCCGCGCCACACTCGGCAGCACGCTCGCTGCCGGCGCGATCGTCACCAACACCGGCGTCGTAACGTGGAACACCCCCTCGCAGACAGCAAGCGCCAGCGTCTCGATCACTGTCGGAGGAGTCGTCGGTGCGCCCAATCTCGTGTTCACTAAGTCCGGGCCGGCAACGATGAGCCTGGGGCAGTGGGGACAGTTCGGCCTCAACGTCCAGAATACCGGGACGAGCAATGCGTGGAACGCCACGCTGCTCGACCAACTCCCGAGCGGCGCAATGGGCGGCATGTGCAACACGACGCCTCAGGTGCTCAGTGCTCAGATCTTCCAGGCGGACGGCGTCACGCCGGTGGCGGGCAAGGGCCCACTGGTTCCAGGCACGGACTTCTCGATCAGCTACGTTGGTGCGTCAACCTGCAGGCTCACGCTGACCATGCTTACCGCCGCGGCCACAATCAGCCCGACTCAGCGTCTGATCATTACCTACCGGACCCAACTCGACGCCAACAGCCAGAATGGCGCCCAGCTCACCAACATAGCGGGCGCAGTCCAGTGGTTCGATGCCGACAGCAGCGTCTCGACGCGCCAAGCATTCAATCGCACGTTGACCGACGGCACACCGGGCATCCTCGATTTCCAGGACGCCCACACCGTCACAGTAGTGATCATCACGATCGCCATCACGAAGCAAGTCAGCGTCGTAGGCGGCGGCGCTGCGATGCCGGGGGGGCAGCTCGACTACCTGGTGCACGTGACCAATGTCTCGACGAACCCGGCCGCCTCGGTCGTGATCACGGACGATCTTAGCACCGCGGGGGCAGGCCGCCTCACGTTCGTGAACTCACCGGCAACGATGAACGGCTCCACGACGGGTATCAGCATCGTGGGCTCGCTGCTGACCGCGAACTACTCTGCTGTGTACGGTTCGTTGCAGCCCGGACAATCCATCGACGTGCGTTTCCGGGCGCAGATTGCTTCGGGACTTGCCGCTGGCACGACGCTCACGAACACCGCGGTCGTAACGTGGAACAATCCTCCGCAAACCGCGAGCGCCAGCGTCTCGATCGATATCGGAGGGGTCCCCGGTTCCGGCAGTTTGAACGGCACGGCGTGGCTCGACGCAAACTTCAACAAGATAGCCGACCCCGGCGAGCCGCTGCTCCAGGGCTGGACGGTTGGGCTGTATCTCAATGGTGCGCTGGTGCAGTCCGTTGTGACGGATGTCAACGGCGTCTATCGTTTCAGCAGCGTGCCGCCAACCGACGGGACAGCAAACTTGTACGAGCTGCGGTTCACCGCGCCAGGTGCGGGCCCGAATACCGCCAAGCTCGGCAAAGCCGACTCAGCCTTTACCAACTGGCTGCAGCGCATCACCAACATCGCCGTGCCCTCCGGCAGCAACCTCCAGAATCTGAACCTGCTGATGGGGCCGAATGGCCTTGTCTACAATTCGTTGACGCGCGCGCCTATTGCGGGCGCGACTCTGAAGATGCTGCGCGGCACCACGCCACTGCCGGCAACCTGCTTCGACGACCCGGCTCAACAGGGCCAGATCACCCAGGCGGGCGGCTATTACCGCTTCGACGTCAACTTCTCGGATCCTGCCTGTCCCAGTGGTGGCAGCTACCTCATTGTGGTGACCGCACCAACGTCGAACTACGTGGCTGGTGAGTCGCTGGTTATCCCGCCGAGTTCGAACGCTGCGACCGCTCCGTTTTCTGTGTCTACCTGTCCGACGGATGCTCTTCCGGTCGTCCCATACTGCGAGGCACAGACATCGGAATTTGCGCCGCCACCCTCCGTGGCCGCGCGTAGCGCTGGGACGCAGTACTACTTGAATCTTGCCCTGGACGGCACCGCAGTGCCCGGCTCGAGCCAGATCTACAACAACCACATTCCGCTCGACCCGCAGCTCGCGGGAGCATTCTCAATCACGAAAACGACGCCATTGGTCAACGTGACTCGCGGGCAGCTCGTCCCGTACACCATCACGATCAGCAACGCGATAGGCGCATCCCTGCAAGGTGAGCAGGTTGTGGATCGCTGTCCGGCGGGCTTCAAATACGTGCCTGGATCTGCGCGCCTTGATGGCGTGCCCTCAGAGCCCACGGTGACCGGCCTCCAACTCGTGTGGAATGGCCTCAACTTCGGCAGCTCCACTCGCACGATCGTCCTGCTGCTCGCCATTGGCGCCGGTGTTGGCGAAGGCGAGTTCGTCAACCGCGCCCAGGTCATCGACGGTCTGACGGGCAAGCCGTTGTCCGTTGAGGCGACCGCCAGGGTTCGCGTGGTCCCGGATCAGACGTTCGATTGCACAGACGTGTATGGCAAGGTCTTCAACGACGTCAATCGCAACGGAGTGCAGGACGGCGGCGAAGATGGCCTGCCCGGCGTGCGTGTGGTGACAGCAACGGGTCTGGAAGCGATGACGGATCAGTACGGGCGGTTCCACATCACCTGCGCAATCACGCCTAATGAGGACCGCGGCAGCAATTTCGTGCTGAAACTCGACGACAGGACCCTGCCTAGCGGCTTCCGGATGTCAACTGACCAAGTGCAGATCAAGCGCGCCACACGCGGCAAGGCCCTGAAATTCGATTTCGGTGCGTCAATTCACCGGGTGGTAGCTATCGACCTCTCCGATGCAGCTTTCGAGCCGGGTAAGACCGAAATCCGCATCCAGTGGCGGCCACGCGTCAACCTACTCCTCGATGAGCTGCGCAAAGTGCCGTCGGTGCTGCGCCTGTCCTACGTCGCCGACACGGAGGATGAGGCCCTAGTCGAGCAGCGCTTGGAAGCGTTTAAGCGGCAGTTGACCGAAGCGTGGGATGCGAAGAAAGACGGCTATGTGCTGGCCATTGAGCCTGAGGTCTTCTGGCGGCGTGGCGGCCCGCCTAAACGGCTCGACGGGCGTATGCCGGGGAGCAGGTGAACGGCATGAGCAAGCTACGCCATCTCCTGCTGATTGTCGGACTGCTGATCATGACCGCTCCCGCGGGCGTCAGTCAGGTTAACACGGCCAAGCCCGGCGAGCCGGTCGAGCGGCATCTGTCCAGCGATCAGACCTTCCGTGAATGGTCGCACGACTCGAATTCGACCGATAAAACGAAGCTCATCAAGGTCTGCCGGGCGGAGAACGTTTGCAAGATGCGATACCGGGAAGGCCAGACGCCGCGGACGCGCATCAGAAAGCTTGTCGCGCCACTGCCGTACGAGGACGAGAACACTCCCATTTCCGATGCCTTCACAAGACAGGTCCGGCAGGCGCTCGACAACCTGCGGGACAAGCGGGGCGTGACGGTCCGGTTCATCGGCTACACTGACGACGCGCCGCTGACTGGCCTGGACGAGAGCACTTACGGAAACCACTTGTCGTTGTCGAAGGCAAGGGCGCACCGCGTCGCATTGGAAATGCAGAAAATCCTGGGATTGCCCGCGTTGGCGATCGAAAGCGACGGTCGCGGGGCCTCCCACCCGCTTGCCTCAAACGAAACCGCACAGGGACGGACGCTGAATCGCCGCATCGAGGTGGAATTCTGGTACGACGATCCTCTCCAAGAGTTATCGGACGAGCCGCAACTGTGCCCGGACGATACTGAGGAAACGGTGACCAGGGTTTACGATCCCCCATGGGGCAGCATTCCATCCCTCGAGATCGAGAACGGTCAGCCGATCATTCCGCCGGGCTACGCGGCAAACCTGCATCGCGCGCTGACGGAAATTGCGGATCGGACCAACGCACGACTGCGGTTTATAGGGTACACAAAGAACGAGCGACTCGACCGCCGCACCGCGTCCGTGTATGGCGACGACATCGGGCTTTCCGCAGCGCGGGCTCGCCGCGCTATGGATGCGCTCATGCAGGACCCGGTGTTGTCGGGCGCGCGGTCCGAGCATGAGGGACGCGGCTACGTCCAGTCCGACGATGTCGTAAACGCCGGCTTCACCCAGGGTCAAGACTCGTTCGTGCGCGTGGCGGTCGTGTACGACGAACGGTTGCCGTTGGACAACTACGAGGGCGTGGATATTACGCGTTTGACCCAGGAGGTTCGTCCGAAGAGTCCTTACGAGCTGAATGTGATGCGCATTACCGTCGACGGCAAGCCAATCGATGACCCGGGCCGCAGCTCCTCCGATATCCAGCGCTGCACCGACGTCTCACTCGACAACGCCAAGATCCACTTCCGCTTCGACAATCTGGGGGGACGGCGGCGGCTCGGCGTCGCGGCGAATCCAGTCGCCGTGGCCGTGAGCGACTTAGGCGGCGGTCCTGCATCGTCGGTAGTGCATTTCCGGATGTATAGCAACTATGCAAGCTTTCTCAAGCGAGCTGAAATCCGAATATTCGAGCAGCAGCAGTCCTTGGAAGCCGCGCCGCTCAAGATCATCGCTGTCGACGACGCGGGCCTTGCGGAATGGCATCCGACAGCAGAAATTCTCGCGGGCCCGGCACGCGAACTCAAATACCTGCTGCGCGCCTATGACTCCAAGGGTAATTTCGACGAAACGGACGCGCGGCCGTTGCGGCTGTACCGCGAGCCCTCGCCTGGAAACGTCGCGGTTTCCGACAGGCCGTCAGCAAGCGAGCTGCTGGCCGCCTACGGCGAGAACGACCTGAAGCGCCAGCAGATTCCGCTCGGCAGCGGCACGGTGAAGGTGCAAGGCGGCGGCATACCTGCCGGACACACGGTTTGGGTAGCGGGCCGCCAAATTCCGGTCGACCCGCAGGGCAACTTCGCTGCGGAGGAGATCCTTCCGGCCGGAGCGCATAGCGTCGAAGTCGCGGTCCTCGATGATGCTGGCAACGGCTCGCTGTATCTTCGCGACCTCGAGTTCAAACGCACGGACCTGTTCTATGTCGGCGTTGCCGACTTGACGGTATCGAAGAATAGCGCGAGCGCCCCGGCAAAGCTGCAGGAAGGCGAAAATAATCCACAGCCCTACAATTCATCTCTGGATGGCCGGCTGGCGTTTTACTTGAACGGAAATATGCATGAGAACTGGCGGTTGACGGCGAGCGCGGACACCCGCGAAGGCCCGGTGAAGGACCTGTTCAGCAACTTCCTGGCCAAGTCGCCCGATTCGTTATTCCGGCGCATCGATCCCGACTATTATTACCCATCGTTCGGCGACGACGGTGTGGTGCAGGAAATGGCGCCAACCATGGGCAAGTTCTACGTCAAAGCGAGCAATGGCGAGAATTACGGGATGTGGGGCAATTTCAAGGTCGGGTATTTGGATAACGAGCTGGCCCACGTGGACCGAGGCTTGTACGGAGCTAACGCGCACTACGCGCCCGAACCCACCACCAGCTTCGGCGAGCGACGGTTCACGGTGGATGCATTCGCGGCCCAACCGGGAACGATGGCGAGCTATGAGGCATTCCGCGGGACGGGCGGATCGCTCTACTTCCTGCACCACCAGGACATCCTGACGGGCTCTGAGCGTGTGCGCATCGAAATTCACGACAAGGCCTCCGGCATCGTCACAGGGGTGGTCAACCTACAACCCAACGTGGACTACGACATCGACTACCTGCAGGGCCGGGTTCTGCTTTCGCAGCCGCTCTCGTCGACCGCTAACGACAACTTGCTAGTGCGCACGAGCGGCTTGAGCGGTGACGAGGCGTACCTGGTGGTGCGTTACGAATATACGCCAGGTTTCGAAAAGCTGGACCAAGTCGCCGTCGGCGGTCAAGCTCACTACTGGTTCAACGACTATGTGCGGCTCGGATTTACGGCCGATTCCAACAAAGGTGACTCCGCTAGCAACCTCGGCGCCGCAGACCTGACCCTGCGGAAGAGCGCCAATTCCTGGTTCAAGTTGCAGGCAGGCCGTAGCACGGGTCTCCTCTCTCCCTCACTGCAATCCAATGATGGCGGATTCGGGTTTCAGGGTCCTAACGACCAGTCGTTCACCGGCGCGAAGGCGGGCGCCTATCGCGCAGACCTGAGCGTTGGGCTGGGCGATTTCTTCGAAGGCCACGACGGTCGTTTCACGTTCTATACGCAGCACCTCGACGCCGGTTATTCGTCGCCAGGAGAGGCGACGATTAAGGACACCGAGCAATACGGCGGCACGTTCAGGATGCCCCTGACGAGCAGCTTGAGTCTCGCAGCCAAGGGCGATCAGAAAATCGAGAACCAGGGGCTCGAGACTCGGGCGGTCGAATTGGACGTGGCCTACAAGCTAGCCGAAAAATGGACCGTCAGCACCGGAGTGCGCAACGACCTGCGTAAGGACAATTCGCCGGTTGTTCCCCTAACGCAGATACAGGGCGAGCGCACGGACGCGGTCGCGCAGGTGAAGTTCGATTCCAGCGCCTCCTGGAGCGCCTATGGCTTCGGCCAGCACACGGTCGCGGCAAGCGGCGGCCGTGAAGGCAATGATCGCATCGGCGTGGGCGGCTCCTATCGCCTGACGAAACGCTTCCGGATCGACGGGGAGGCGTCCGACGGACACCTCGGACCCGGCGGCAAGGTCGGGACTAGCTTTCTCTATTCCGAGCGGACCAGTTATTACCTGAACTATTCGCTTGAAAACGAGCAGACAGACAACGGGCTGCTGCTTCACGGCAGCCAGGGCAACCTGGTCTCGGGCGTGAAGACGCGGCTCTCCGACACTTCCAGTGTCTACGTCGAGGAGCGTTACCAGAATGGCGGGTCCCTGAGCGGACTCACTCACACCACCGGAATCAACCTCACAACGAAAGAGCACTGGAATTTCGGCGGCAGCGGGGAGTTCGGCAAGCTACGCGACTCGCAAACCGGCGCCGAGACCGATCGCAAGGCGGCCGGTATCCGCATGGGCTACGGCGTGAGTAAGATGCAGTTCTCGAGCGCGATCGAGTATCGCCGGGATAACGCGGAACAACTCGACCTGGCGTATACCGAAACGACTACATGGCTGTTTCGTAACAATTTCAAGTTGCAACTGACGCCCGACTGGCGCCTTATCGGCAAGCTGGACCACTCGGTCAGTGATAGCTCGCTCGGCGAGTTCTATGCCGGCGGCTACACCGAGGCAGTGGTCGGCTACGCGTACCGTCCGGTAAGGAACGACCGGCTAAACGCGCTGGTCAAGTACACGTACTTTTATAACGTGCCGACCACGGGTCAGGTGGGATTGCAGAACACCGCGGCCGAGTTCCTTCAGAAGAGCCACATCGCGGCGCTGGATGTGAACTACGACCTCACGGCGAATTGGTCCCTTGGAAGCAAGTACTCGTATCGCATGGGACAGGAAAGTCTGGATCGCGTGAACCCGAGTTTCTTCGACAACCCCGCGCAGCTCGCGGTGTTGCGCGTGGACTGGCGGTTCCTCAAGGAATGGGATGGCCTGGCGGAGGTACGAACGCTTAAGCTGCCGGATATAAATCAATGGCGCCGCGGCGCACTGGCCGCGATCTATCGTCATATTAGCAAGAACCTGAAGGCCGGCGTCGGCTACAACTTCACCGACTTCTCCGACGACCTGACCGATCTGAAGTACAACCACAAAGGCGTATTCGTCAATCTCATCGGGACTATGTGATGGTCGCTTGGCTTCGCTGGGCAGCGGGCATGCTGGACTCCAGCTTCCGAAGAGCAAACGTTGCGTGAAAGGCGAAAAGGTCGGGATGCGAACCACCTTCGTGAAAGCAGCGATCCAGCTAAACTGGAAAATGTGCGTTCTGGACAAGGCGACCCCTTGCTCCAATTGTGTTGAAAAGCTTTCAGCTCCGCATTTGTGAGATCTACCCCAGTTGGATCCTTGTCCCGATGTGCTTACTTCTATGAAAGTATGGAGCCGAGGGCGAGAGTTGAACTCGCGACCTGCCGATTACGAAAAGACCCAACCTTGCGTATGTTGTTGTGAAGTATAGGTGTGATGCATCCGTTTTGGTGCATTTCAGGGGGTTCAGGGAAGCGTCTGTGCAGCAGTTTGTGCAGCAACCCAGAGGTGACGTCTCACGTGATTACCTAGCATCGCTACGCAGGAGTAGGACGGCCTCTACGAGAATAAAAATGAGACGAGTACCTCGCTCTGCGTGTTCCGCGCTCCGAACTAGAACCTGCGAGTATCAATCCACCTCTGAACCTCGTCCGCAACGGAAAAAGCCTTCGTCGTTGCCGCCGCGCACCGGTCGTCCAGTTCATGGGCATTCATTTCCAGCGGAATCGCTTCGTAGGAGCCGCCGCTCAAGAAACCTGTAACGTACTTGGCGGCGAATTCTTTCAATCCCAGCTTTTCGTACTGGACGACGCGGACGAGTTCACGGAGCAGGAGCCTGTCCGTGAATGCCTCGTGGGAAACCACTGTGTCCACGAACGTGAGTATTGTGCTGTTGCCGCGCCGAAACCCTTCCCCTCGGACTTTGGCATTG
>WNGC01000820.1_pt1 | contig 20189 bp, 19 predicted proteins | sample 5400051 | NCBI WGS metagenome assembly WNGC01 (sample SAMN13153368, study PRJNA577476) | soil metagenome | isolation source: 20 cm soil or saprolite under grassland replicate 2 | place: USA:California | collected 2016-06-15
GGCCCAGGCGCGAGGCGCCGTGGTCCTCCGCAAGCCCATGAGCATCGATCGGCTGCACGCCGCTATCGACCATCTCCTCTCGGAGGAGAGGCCGACCCCAACGTTCCCAGACCCTGTCCATGCCTGAGGAGAGCGCGATGAAATTGACGTTCAAGAAGCTGGAAGTCGTCGACCTCGGTGACCTGCAGCAGCTGGTCGCCGACAACGTCGAGGGCATCGAGCCCGGACTGACGGTCATTGATTCGCGTGTGCTGCTCGGGCAGGCGGCGATCGATCTCGTCGGGATCGACGCCAGGGGATCGCTCGTGCTCATGGCGCTCGGCCATGCCGCGGACGAAGGCCTTCTGCTCCGCGTGATGGACGCTTATTCCTGGTCTGTCGAGTACCAGGACACGATCCGCCGGCTGTACCCGATGGCGCAGTTGTCGGAGAGCCAGCCGCCGCGGATCCTCTTCATCGTCGGACAGCGGCCGACCGACGCGTTCGTGCGCCGCATCAAGCAGCTCACCTCGGCGGAGATCGACTGCTTCAAGTGGTGCCACCTCGAGGTGAACGGCGTCTCGGCGCTCTACTTCGACCCCGTCGAACGGCTGCGCCGCGTGCCTGCGGCGACCGAACGACGCGCCGACGAGGGCCGCGTTGCCTGAGCGTTCCTCGCCCCAGGGTCGCCTCGCTCGGCGTCCGTCGGCCGAAGCGCTGACGACGGCGTTCCAGAGCCGCTCGGCGCCCAAGCTGATCGAGGCCCCCGAGACGCCGAGCCGCCGGCGCATCCTCATCGCCGACGATGAACCGGCCATCCGGGACATCCTGGTCGAGTGCGTGGCGGGGTTCAACCATGGGCACGCCTATGCCGTGTCGACCGCGGCGGACGGACCGGCCGCGCTCGAGGCGGTCAAGCGCGACCGCCCGGAGCTCGTCCTGCTCGACCACAATATGCCCGGGATGACGGGCCTCGAGGTGCTCAAGCACATCCTTCAGTTCGACCCCGGCATCCGGGTGGTCATGATCACGGGGACGATGAACGACGGCGACGCCGCTGAAGCGCTCAAGAGCGGGGCGTTCTCGTATGTGCCGAAGCCCTTCGACCTGCAGTACATCGACGCGCTGATCGCGCTCGCGCTGCCGCAGACCACGCCATGAGGGCGATCACAAGGACGACCACGGGGGTGGGAGCATGCAAGCTCGCGTAACGCTCCGCCGGGCGGCTCTCACGATCTTCGGCCTGATCGCAGTCCTGCCGATCCTGCTCTTCACCTTCTTCATGTGGCGGTTCGAGCGCCTCCACCAGACGGAGGCCCAGGTCGGTGTGCTGCTCGCCGTGCTGATCGCCCTCCTCGGGTTCGTGCTCTTCCGACAGCTGGTCGATCGCGTCGCAAATCTGAGCCGCGTGCTCGAGAGCCCCGGTCACACGGCGGCGGCAAAGCCGGCGCAGACGAACGTCGTGTCCGGCCTCGGAGAGGTCACCGAGATCGGTGACATCGCGCAGGCGTTCAGCCGCATGCTCACCGAGCTGCGAGGCTCGACCGAGCGCCTCGAGGACCTCGTCTTCAAGCTCGGCGCGCTGAACGAAGTGGTGGAGATGGCCGCGAAGATCCCGAAGATCGAGGACCTCCTCTCCCACGTGCTGGAGCGCACGATGCGCGCGGTGAGCGCCCGGATCGGCTCGATCATGCTGCTCGATCGCGAGCGCAAGGTGCTGCGCGTGGCCGTCGGGCGCGGGCTCCAGGACCACCCGCGGAACCAGATCGAGGTCAAGGTCGGCGAAGGCATCGCGGGCAAGGTGGTGGAGCTCGGCGAGCCGGTCCTGGTCGAGAACATCGAGACGGATCCCCGCTTCGGTCAGACCAGCGACCCCAAGTACGGCGGCGGCTCCTTCATCTGCATGCCACTCCGGGTCGGTGACCATATCGTCGGCGTCGTCAACCTGGCCAAGAAGGAATTCACGCCCGGGAGCGCCGGCGGCCCGCTCGCCTTCACCCAGACGGACCTCCAGTTCCTCAACGCGCTGATGACCTATACCGCCTACGCGATCGACAACGCGCGCCTGTTCGACGAGGCCCAGGAGGCGGCGCGGCGCTTGCGCGAGGTGGTCGAGGACCAGGAGCTCCGGCTGACCCTGGCGCAGCGGCAGATGGTCGAGGCCGCCAAGCTGTCCGCGCTCGGCGAGCTCGTGGCGGGCGTCGCGCACGAGCTGAGCAACCCGCTGATGGCGCTCTTCGGCGTGGCGGAGCTGCTCGAGCGGAGCGCGCCGCAGCCCCTGCAAAGCCACGTCCGCCTGATGTGGGACGCCCTGGAATCGGCCCAGCACGTCGTCCGTGGTCTGCTGACGTTCGCGCGCCGCGTGCCGCTGGAGCGCACGCCGGTGGACCTCGCCGAGCTGGTCGACAAGGTGCTGGCTCTGATGGCCGGCGATCTGCGCCTCGCCGGGGTCGAGGTCCTCACCGCCCTCGAGCCGGACTCACCCCCGGTGTGCGCGGACCGTAACCAGCTTCAGCAGGTGCTGGTCAACCTGATCGTGAACGCCAAGCACGCGCTGGCGGAGGTGGTGCCCGGCGAGCGGCGCCTCCGGATCTCGCTGCAGCGCGCGGGCCTGGATAGCGTTCGCCTGCAAGTCGAGGACAACGGGCCCGGCATCCCGGCCGACCTCGTCACCAAGGTGTTCGACCCGTTCGTCACCACCAAGACAGACGGCACAGGGCTCGGCCTGAGCATCTCGTACGGAATCGTGCGCGAGCATGACGGGCGCCTCAGCGTGGAAAGCCCGCCCGGCCACGGCGCGACCTTCACCATCGAGCTTCCGATCGGAGCGCCTCTGGAGCCTGCGGGAGTCGCGAGCGCCGGCGGGATGGGCTCGCACGAGCAGCCCGAGCTCAACGGGTCGCGCTAGCGGCGCGCGCCGCTAGCGCGACGCGCGCTGGATGGTCGCGGCGTCCAGCGAGGCCGCGGGGACGGCGCGGGCCGCCCAGACTGGCGCGCTCACGAGCGCCAGCAGGAGCCCGGTCGCGAGCAGGAACTCGAGCCACGCCCACACCAGCTTCACGGCTCGTCCCTCTCGCCCTTCATGCCTCGCCCCTTTCCTCCGCGATCACGCTCACGACGTCACACGCGCCAACCCTTGCGTCGAGCTTCATCAGATTCGCACGCCGCGCGCGTTTCCGCAATAGACGTGCGTAACGTTCCAGGAATTATTGTTCGGTTGCGCCCGTGAAGTTTCCGGAAGGCTCAGCGCCGCTTGGCTGCGAAGAACCGCCTGAGCACCGCGCCGCACTCCTCCGCGAGCACGCCGCCCGCCGCCTCGACCCGGTGGTTGAGCCGCGCGTCGTCGAGGAGCCGGTAGAGCGACTCGACCGCCCCCGCCTTCGGGTCGAGGGCGCCGTAGACGACGCGCGCCAGGCGCGCGTGCAGCGCCGCGCCGCAGCACATCGGACACGGCTCGACCGTCACGTAGAGCGTCGCGCCCGGCAGCCGGTAGTTGCCGAGCCCCCGTCCCGCCTCGCGCAGCGCGATGATCTCGGCGTGGGCGGTGGGATCGGCGAGCCCGAGCGGCGTGTTGTGGGCGCGGCCCAGGACCAGGCCGTCGCGCACGACCACGGCGCCCACCGGCACCTCGCCGGCCTCGAGGCCGCGCTGGGCCTCGTCGAGCGCCAGGCGCATGAATTCTTCGTCGGCTGACAAGGGAGCTTCACCGTAACCGTAACTTCGCGCGGAATCAACCGAATGCGATAATGGCGGGGATGGTCCCGAGGGCCCCCCGGAGGTAACGGTTGTTCCCATACATCGTCAAGCGCGTCCTGTGGCTGGTGCCGACCATCGGCGCCATGGCGCTCGTGACGTTCCTGGTCATGCACGCCACGCCGGGCAGCCCGCTCGATCCCGTGGCCGAGGGCGCCAACCCGCTCTCGCCCGAGGCGCAGAAGAACCTCGCGGCCGTCTACGGCCTCGACAAGCCCCTGCCGCAGCAGTTCCTGATCTTCCTCGGCAAGGCGGTCCGCGGCGACTTCGGCACGTCGTTCGTCTACAAGACGCGCACGGTCCTGGAGATCCTCCGCGAGACCTTCCCGATCTCGCTGCTGCTCGGGAGCATGGCCCTTGCCATCGCGATCGTCGGCGGGCTCACGCTCGGCATCCTCGCCGCCGTGTACCAGAACCGCATGTGGGACTACGTCTCCGTGACGCTCGCGACGGTCGGCGTCGCCATCCCGAATTTCGTCCTCGCGGTGTTCTTCATCATCCTCTTCTCGTTCGTCATCCCGCTCTTCCCGACGGGGGGCTGGGACTCGCCGCGGAACTGGGTGCTGCCGACGGTGACGCTCGCGCTGGCGCCCATGGGGATCATCGCCCGCTTCACGCGCGCCTCCATGCTCGAGGTCATCCGCGCGGACTTCACGCTGACGGCGCGCGCCAAGGGCCTCGGCGAGCTCCCGGTCATCTTCAAGCACGCGCTCAAGAACGCGTTCATCCCGATCGTGACGCTGCTCGGCCCGATGTTCGCCGCGGTCGGCACGGGCTCGTTCTTCGTCGAGTCGATCTTCCGCGTTCCCGGCATGGGCCGGTTCTTCGTCCTGTCGATGACCGGCCGCGACTATCCCATGATCATGGCCGTCGTCCTGACGTACGGCGTGTTCCTCGCCGTCATGAACCTCGTCGTCGACCTCCTCTATGGCGCTCTCGACCCCCGCATCCGGTACTGACGCCGGCGCGCTCGCCGCGTCCGGCGCGCGGCCGGCGGCCCGGGGGACGAGCCTCTGGCGCGACGGCGTCCGACGCCTGCTGCGGAACCGCCTCGCCCTGGCCGGCGGGCTCGTCATCGTCCTGCTCTGCCTGATCGCGATCTTCGCCGACGTCCTCGCGCCGATGCCGTACACGAGGACGAACTTCGGCCGGCTCAACGAGCCCCCCTCGCACGACTACCCGCTCGGCACCGACGCCCTCGGCCGCGACCTCCTCTCGCGCATGATCTACGGCGCGCGCGTCTCGATGCTCGTCGGGCTCGGCGCGCAGGTGATCGTCGTCCTGATCGGCGTCCCGATCGGCGCGCTCTCCGGCTATGCCGGTGGCCGCCTCGATCTCGTGCTCACGCGGTTCGTGGACGTGATGTACGCGTTCCCGCGGCTCCTCTTCGTCATCCTCGTCATGTCCATGCTGGGCGCGGGCCTCCTCAACATCTTCATCGCCATCGGCCTCACCGGCTGGGTGGGCATCGCCCGCCAGACGCGCGCCCAGGTGCTGGCGATCAAGGCGACGGAGTACATGGACGCGGCGCGCGCGCTCGGCGTGGGCTCCGGCCGGCGGCTGGCGCGCCACGTGCTGCCGAACGCGCTGACGCCGATCGTCGTGTCGGTGACCTTCGGCATCCCCGAGGCGATCTTCACCGAGGCCGCGCTGTCGTTCATCGGTGTCGGCATCAACCCGCCCACGCCCTCGTGGGGTCAGATGGTCGGCGAGAGCCAGCAGTACATCCGCTCCTACTGGCACCTCTGCGTGTTTCCGTCCATCGCGATCGCGGTCACCATGCTGTCGTTCACCTTCTTCGGCGACGGCGTTCGCGACGCGCTCGACCCGAAATTGAAGTAACGTACCCGCGCCACGAACCCACGGGAGGGTTTCCGATGAAGACACGGCCGATCTCGGACGCTCAGCTGGACCTGCTCTCGGCGCGGCTCGCCGCCGCGGGCGTGGGCCGCCGCGACTTCCTGAGGGTGGCGGCGGGGCTCGCCGTCATGGGCGCGGCGGGCTTCAACGCGCGGCCCGTCGCCGCGGCCCCAAAGCTCAAACCCGGTGAGAAGCTGGCCCGCGACCAGACGCTTCGGTACGGCGGTGGTGGGTGGTGGACGGACGACCCCACGAGTCACGACTTCAACAAGGACCTCTACTGCAACGGCGTGCCGGCGCTCTTCGCCGGGCTCATGAAGTTCAACGCCGACCACCAGGCGGTGCTCTACGTCGCCGAGAAGGTTGCCTCGAACAAGGACGGCTCGGTCTGGACGTTCTCCATCCGCAAGGACTCGAAGTGGTCCGACGGCGGCCCCTGCACGGCGAAGGACTTCGAGTACTCGTGGAAGCGCCAGCTCGACCCGGCCAGCTCGGCGCCGTACGCCGCGTTCCTCTACGACATCAAGAACGGTGAGGCGTTCAACAAGAAGCAGCTCACCGACGCCAGCCAGGTCGGCGTCCGGGCGAAGGACGATTGGACCCTCGAGGTGACGCTCGAGGGGCCGCGCGGCTACTTCCCGGTCCTCGCCGCCTATCTCGCCGCGCTGCCCGGTCACCGCGCGTCCATCGAGAAGCACGGCGACAAGTGGACGGAGGCGGCCAACATCGTCTGCAACGGCCCCTTCGTCCTGGAGTCGTGGCAGCACGGCAAGGTCATGGTCCTCCGGAAGAACCCGCACTTCTTCGGCGCCAAGGACATCCTGCTCGACAAGGCGGTGATTCCGATCATCCCCGTCGCCTCGGGAGCCCTGCCCTACGAGAACAACGAGCTCGACCTCGTCTCGCTCCAGACCGGCGACCTCCGGCGCCTGCAGTCGAACCCGAAGACCGTCGAGGAGGTCTTCCGCTATCCGTTCCCGGGCACCTGGTACCTCATCCCGCAGGTGACGAAGCCCCCCTTCGACAACGTCAAGGTCCGGCGCGCCGTCGGCCATGCGATCGACCGCGCCAACGTCGTGAAGGTCGCGCAGGGCTTCGCGCTCCCCGCCCACTCGATGATCCCGCCGGGCTTCCCGGGCGCGATCGACGATCCGAAGATCCGGGCGATCCAGAAGTTCGATCCCAAGGCCGCGATGGCGATGCTCAAGGGCACGCCGTACGAGGGCGGCAAGCACTGGCCGAAGATCGCGCTCACGATGCGTGACGAGGCGCTGGGCAGCAAGCCCCTGGCCGAGGCCGTGCAGTCGGTGCTCCTCGAGCACCTCAACATGAAGACCGACCTCGAGGTGCTCGAGGCTCGAGTGTTCCGCGAGCGGCTCTGGAAACAGGACCACCAGTTCGTCTGGATCCGCTGGTTCATGGACTATCCGGACCCGCACAACGAGTACTTCGACACCTTCTACGGCAAGAGGACCACGGGCAAGCGTCAGGCGTGGGTCAACGACGCCTTCGACAAGGAGCTCGAGGCGGGGCGTGACACACGCGACACCAAGAAGCGCATGGCGCACTACGCGAAGGCCGAGGAGATCTTGCAGTCGGACGGCGGTTACATCCCGGTGGCGTGGACGGTCCGCTACGCGGCCGCCAAGCCGAACGTCCGCGGGATCGAGAGGAACCGCCAAGGCGAGTACGTCGTCGAGGCCAACATCTACGTGGACATGCTGCCGCACCTCTACCTGGTCGAGAAGGCCTGAGCGCCGCCCGGGTCGGGGGCGGCTCGCGTCAGGGCGGCGCCGGGTGCGCGGCCAGCCGGCGAACGAGATACGTCAGGCGCTCGTAGTGGTCGTCGGTCAGATTGAGGAAGTAGAAGACGTAGCCGTCGGAGTCGATCCGGAGCAGGATCGAGGTCGCCTGGACGCTCTGATCCTCGTCCGGCGACGCGAACGAGAGCTCGACGGTGGGGCCGGGGCGGGCGATCCCGACGGGGCGGACCTTCACGGCCGCGACGCTCACGTCGACGCTCGTCGTCTCCCACTCGGTGCCGTCACGCTCGCGGACACGCACGGGCAGCGCGACGCTCGCGCGGGGGGCCCGGCGCCGCTCGGGTCGAGGCTCCGGTCGCTCGAACCACTCGAGGAGGCTGTGAAGCTGCTCGAAGGGCACGGGCTTCGCGAGGAACTTGACGGCACCGAGCGCCAGGCATTCCTGGGCCTGGCTCTCCGTCGCGATCCCTGACACCACGACGATCGGGATGCCACTGTTCCGGACCAGCGGGAGCCGAAGGAAGTCGAGCCCGTTCATCCGGGGCAGCCTGAAGTCGAGCAGGACCAGATCGGGGCGGGTGTGCCCGAGCCGGACCAGAGCGTCTTCGGCGGATCTGACGGCGTCGGCGTCGTGGCCGAGCTCGACGCACAGGTCTCGAAGAACCTCGCCGACCGTCGGATCGTCTTCCACGATGAGCACTCGCATGTGATCGTCTCTAAGAGCCCTGGAGGCAGCAAGACCGATACCACGCGGGTTTGGGTCGATTCCGGAAATCAAATCCCTGTAAGGTCGCGGTCTTGGGGAACACGCCCGGCCGGCCGAGGTCGCCAAAAGGCGGCCAAGGGCGTGCCAGTGACAAAAAACCGGTCGCTCGTCCTCGGTCCTCGGGGATGCAGTAGAAGTGGTGGGCCCTAGAGGATTCGAACCTCTGGCCTTCGGATTCGTAGTCCGACGCTCTGTCCACCTGAGCTAAGGGCCCGTGGCGGAGAGGCCGGGATTCGAACCCGGGACAGAGGTTTTGCCCCTGTAACCGCTTAGCAGGCGGCTGCCTTCGGCCGACTCGGCCACCTCTCCAAGGGGAAAGCGGAGGTAGTATACGCCCTCCCGGTCCTCGCTCAGTAGTCCTTGGGGTCGAGCAGATCGCGCAACCCGTCACCGGCGAGATTGAACGCCAGCGTGAGGGAGAAGATCGCGAGCCCCGGCCACCACGCCATCCAGGGCGCGGTCTCGAGGAACTGCTGCGCCGTGTTCAGCATCGTGCCCCAGCTCGGGGCCGGCGGCTGCACGCCGAGCCCCAGGAATGACAGGATCGCCTCGGCGATGATCGCGATCGGGATCGAGACCGTGGCCTGCACGAGGAGCGAGCTGACGATGTTCGGCAGGATGTGCCGCGTCATCAGGCGCGGGTCGCCGGCGCCGAGGGCGCGCGCGCCCTGGACGTAATCTAGGGCCGCGGTCGCGAGCACCAGACCGCGGGTGAGCCTGATGTAGGCCGGTGTGGCGCCGAGCCCGATGGCCAGCGTGGCATTCGTGAGCGAGGGACCCATGATCGTGACGAGGCCGATGGCGAGGATCAGGAACGGAAAGGCGAGCCAGGCGTCGGTGAGCCGCATGATCAACTGATCGAGGGCGCCGCGGTAGTAGCCGGCCACGAGGCCGGTCGGCACGCCGACGAGGATGGCGAGGAGGATGGAGAAGACCCCCGCCTGCATCGAGATGCGGCTGCCCCAGACGACGCGCGAGAAGTTGTCGCGGCCGAGGTCGTCCGTCCCGAACGGGTGCGCCCGGGTCGGCGCCTTGCGGATCTTGCTCCAGTCGGTGGCGAGCGGGTCCTTGGTCGCGATCCACGGCGCGCCGAGCGCCGTCGCCACGAAGAGCAGCACGATCACCGCCCCCGCGGCCGACGCGGGCCGCCGCATGACGCGCCGCCAGCCCCGGCGGAGCCGCTCGGAGGCCACCGCCGCGGGCGCCTTCACGAGGACGTGCGCCGTCGCGTTCACGGCCCGGCGCCTCCGACGCGGATGCGGGGGTCGAGGATCGAGTAGGACACGTCCACGAGGAGATTGAGCAGGACGTACGAGCTGGCCGTGATCAGCACGACGCCCTGCACGAGCGGATAGTCGCGCGTGAACACGGCCTCGACGATCAGCCGGCCAAAGCCCGGCACCACGAAGATCTGCTCCGTGACCACGGCGCCGCTCATGAGCGCGCCCATCTGCAACCCCAGGATCGTGACCACCGGGATCAGGCTGTTCCGGATGGCGTGCCGGAACACCACCACGCGCCCCGCGAGCCCTTTGCTGTACGCAGTCCTGATGTAGTCCGCGCTCAAGACCTCGATCATGCTGTTGCGGGTCTGCCGCATGAGGACGGCGGCCAGCGCCGTGCCGAGCACGAAGGAGGGCATGAGCATGCGCTCGAGGTTCGCCAGCGGGCTCTCCCAGAACGGCACGAATCCGGACGCGGGCAGCCAGCCGAGCCGCACCGAGAAGAACAGGATCAGCACGATCCCGAGCCAGAAGTTCGGGATCGACACCCCGCAGAGGGACGCGCCGCTCGCCAGGACGTCCCAGACCGTGTTGCGCCGCACGGCCGCCACGACGCCGGCCGGGAGGGCGATGCCGACGGCGATGAGCAGCGAGAAGCAGGCGAGCTCGAGCGTGATCGGCAGCTTCTGCGCGACCGTCCTGATCACGGGGTCACGCGTGCGGATCGATCGGCCGAGGTCGCCCTGGAGGGCGAGCCCGGCCCAGCGTAGGTACTGGACGGGAATCGGGTCGTTCAATCCGTATTTCGCGCGGATCGCCTCGATCCCGGCGGCGTCGGCATCGGTCCCGGCCATCACGCGGGCCGGGTCCCCGGGGATCATGCGAACGCCCGTGAAGACCACGAGGCTGATCACGCACAGGGTCACGACTGAGATCGCGGCCCGCTTGATCAGGAACTCGAGCACGGCCGGCTAGTGGATCAGTTCCAGGACGTGCCCTTGATCCGGATGAGACCGTCGGGGATGGCCTTGTAGCCTTTGAGGTTTCTCGGGAACGCCACGATGTAGTTCAGGTGATAGATGTAGATGATGTTCCGCCGGGCACTGAACAGGTCGACGGCCTCCCGGTAGAGCGCCCGGCGCTGGTCCACGTCGCTCACCTCGCGCGCCCGATTCAGGAGGGCGTCGACCTTCTCGTCGCAGGCGTGGGTGGTGTTGAGGCTCCCCGTGCACGTTTGATTCTGGTGGATGTTGCCGTCGGGATCCACGCGCCCGCTCCACCCGATCTGGAACGCCTGGAGCCTGCCGTCGTCGTCGTCCTTCAGCGCGGAGGCGAACTCCTGGGGTCGCAGGGTGACGGTGAAGCCGGCCTCACGGGCCATCTGTTGGATGACCTCGCCCACTCGGCGCTCGCCCGGATTGTTGATGACCGTCAGCTCGAACGCGTAGCCGCCCGCCAACCCGGCGTCCGCCAGAAGCTTCTTCGCCTTCGCTACGTCGCGGGCCGCGCACTTGCGGGTCTTGTCGAAGAAGACGCTGATGGGCGGGATCGGCGTGCAGCCCGGTGTGTAGAGCCCGTCCCACGCCACCTGGTTCAGCGCCTCCCGGTCGATGCTGAGGTCGAAGGCCTCGCGCACCCTCGGATCGTTGGCGAGCGGCGTGCCGAGATCGCCGGGCGGGTTCTGCTTGCCGGTCTTGTTCCGAAGGTTGATGGTGATGCCCTGGTAACCGAGGCCCGTCACGTTCGACAGCTCGAATTTGCCCTCGCGCTTGATGGCGATCGCGTCGCTCGGCCTGACCATGTGCATGAGGTCGATGTCGCCGGAGCGGAGATTCGCGAGGCGAACGTTGTCGTCGGGGATGATCCGGAAGATGATCTTGTCGAACCGGGCCTGCGCGGGGTCGAAGTAGTGGCTCGATTTCTCCACCACGATCCGGTCCTGGGGCACCCGCTCGGCGAACCGCCACGGCCCCACGCAGACCGGGGCGGTGCCGAAGTTGTCGCCGAGCTTCTTGACCGCGGCCGGCGAGACGGGCATGCCGGACCGGTCCGTGAGCTGCGCGAGCAGCGGCGAGAAGGGCGCCTTCAGGCGCAAGCGCACGGTCAGCGGGTCGACCACCTCGACCGCCTCCACCGGTGCCAGCTCGCTGGCCCGGTTCGAGCCCTTGAGCGTGCGATGGCGGTCCAGCGAGAACTTGACCGCCTCGGCGTCCATGGGGGTCCCGTCGTTGAACTTCACGCCCGGGCGGAGCCTGATGGTGACGGTCCGGCCGCCGTCGCTGAGCGTAGGCATATCCGCGGCCAGCTGCGGCGAGATGCGGAGGCTCTCGTCGATCTCGTAGAGCTTCTCGCAGATCTGGGAGAAGACGATCCGCCCCACGTAGGTCCGCGCCAGCGTCGGGTCGAGGATGTCGGGGTCCTGATTCAACGCCACGACGAGCGTCTTCTTCTGCGCGTGGGCGGGCCCCGCCTGCAACAGCAGGGCGAGCGCTCCGACGATGAGGCCCAAGCCCTTCCAGATCCGACTCATGATCGTCTCCTTCCGTTGCTCGCCCGTCGGGGCGCGCCGAGACGGGGCGCATCATACCCCACGCGCGCGCCCGGCGTCAGTGCTTGATCCGGCCGAACAGCCGGACCGCCCCCGGCCCGTACTCGCGCTCGATTTGTCGCGTGTGCTCGGCGACGACCTCCCAGATCCGGCGGAGCTCCGCAACGGGGTCGGCATGATCGTCCACGCGGAGGTTGTGAAACATGCGCGGCTGGGGACTGGCAACCAGCAGCGCGGCCGACTGCTTGCCGCGCTTGTCGCCGCCCGCCGCCTGGCCGGCCTCGAGCGCCAGGAGCAGGCGCTCCGACAGGTCGCGCCCGTCGCCGCCGCTCGCCCGGAATGCCCGCGCCATCGCGGCGATGACCTCGGGGCCGGCGAGCATGTTCCCGGCGACCGTGAACCCCTCGCCCGCCTCGTGGCCGCACCACGGCACGCAGCTCACCCCCGTGTGGCAAAAGGTCCGCTCGCCGTCGAGCCCGTGGACCTGGCGGATGTCGCGCTCGCTGTCCTTCCAGAGGAGCGCGCTCAGCGCGACGTCGATCGGCACGCCCTGGTCCACGAGCAGCATGCCCTGCCGGCCGAGCTCGGTGTTGACGCGCGCCTGCGTGGCCACGGCGCCGCGCGGTGAAACCCAGGGCACGAGGCTCCCGACCGTCGGCCGCGCGGTGGCGACGGCCACGCCGAGCGCGCCCGTCTCCCCGTCGCGCGCGACGATCGAGAACGTGTTCAGGTCGATCACGGGCTCAAGTTGTACCATGGGTGCCTGTGAGCGCGTCCGACTACCCCGCGGTTCCCGCCGAGCTCCGCGCGCGCATCGAGAGCGATCCATGGGCCGAGGCGCTCGGCATTCGGTGCCTCGACCTGCGCCGCGGCTACTGCCGGGTGAGCCTCAAGCTCCAGCCACGCATGGTGAACTTCCAGGGCCACCCGCACGGCGGCGTCATCTTCACGCTCGCCGACGTCGCGTTCGGCGCCGCCTGCAACTCCCACGGCGAGGACGCGGTGGCGCTGAACGTCACGATCAGCTACCTCGCCGCGGTCACGCCGGACGCGACCCTCATCGCCGAGGGGCGCGAGAAGAAGCAGGGGCGCCGCGCGGGCTTCTACGACATCGACGTGACGACCGAAGACGGTACGCCGGTCGCGCGCGCCCACTGCGTCGCCCACCGGGTTGGCCGCTGACCTGATCCTCCACGGCGGGAAGGTCCTCACGCTGGACCCCGCCTTCCGCGTCGCCGAGGCGGTGGCGATCGCCGGCGACCGCGTCGCCGCGGTGGGCGCGAGCGCCGACCTCCTCGCCCTGGCGGCCCCGAACACGCGCCGCGTCGACCTCCGCGGCCGCGCCGTCGTGCCGGGACTCATCGACGCCCACGCCCACATGGACCGCGAGGGGCTCAAGGCCGTCTGCCCGTCGCTCGCCGGGGCGCGGTCGATCGACGACGTGCTGCAACGGGTCGAGGCGCTGGTGAAGCAGGCGCCGCCCGGCGAGTGGATCGTCACGATGCCCCTCGGGGATCCGCCCTCCTATTTCGACGTGCCGGCGAACCTCCGCGAGGCCCGCTTCCCGACACGCCAGGAACTCGACCGCGTGTCGCCGCGCCACCCCGTCTATATCCGGGCGATCTGGGGCTACTGGCGTCACACGCTCCCGCTCGTCTCGATCGCGAACAGCGCGGCGCTCCGGCTCGCCGGCATCACGCGCGCGACGGCGCCGCCGTGGGACGGCGTGACGATCGAAAAGGACGCGGCCGACGAGCCTACCGGCGTCTTCGTCGAGCACACGTACGTGCCCCTAGTCGAGCTCTCCCTCATGGCCGCCGCGCCGCGCTTCACCCACGCGCAGCGCGTCGCCGGGCTTCGCGACTCCATGCGCATCTACGGCGCCACCGGAACGACGAGCGTCGTCGAGGGCCACGGCCTCGCCGAGGAGGTCCAGCAGGCCTACGCGGCGCTCGCGAGTCGGGGCGAGCTGAGCGTCCGCGCCCACCTGGCGCTGAGCCCGTCCTGGGGCGCCGGCGACGCCGCGTCCTGCGTCGCGCGGCTCGGGCAGTGGCGACCGCGGATCGCCGGACGCGGCAGCGGCGACACCTTCTTCCGCGTCGCGGGGCTCGTCGCCGAGGCGAACCCGACGCCCGACAACGCCGTGCGGGCCCGCGCGATGCCGTACACCGGCTGGGCCGGCTTCGCCTACGACGCGGCCCTGCCGCGCGCGACGCTCCGGGCCGTGCTGCTCGAGGCCGCGCGCCGGGACATCCGCGTCCTGAGCATGGGCAAGGACCTCCTCGACCTCTACGAGGAGGTGAACCGCGTGGTGCCGATCCGCGACCGGCGGTGGGTCATCGAGCACATCAGCACGCTGACGCGGGACGAGATCGCCCGTACGCGCGACCTCGGCGTGGTCGTGACGACCCACACGAACCGCTACCTCTTCAAGGAGGGCGAGCTCCTGCGCGCGCGCGCCGGCGCGGCCGAGGACACGATCGTTCCGCTCAAGAGCTTGCGGGACGCCGGCGTGCACGTCGCGCTCGCGACCGACAATGTGCCGACCTCGCTCTTCCACCCGATCTGGCACGCCGTCGCGCGGCTCGGCCGCTCCTCGAGCCGCGTCATCGCGCCCACGGAGAAGCTCTCGCGCGAGGAGGCGCTGCGCGCCGCGACGCTCGAGGGGGCCTACCTGACCTTCGAAGAGGACCTGAAGGGCTCGCTCGAGCCCGGCAAGCTCGCCGACATGGCCGTCCTCTCGGACGACCCGCTGACGTGCGCCGAGGAACGCCTCAGGGACATCACCGCCGAGCTCACCATCGTCGGCGGGCGCGTCGTCCACTCCGCGTGAACGTCCGCCGCTAGACGCCGACGCCTTCCGGGATGATCCCGTCCCACACGGCGGTGCGACTGGCGAACGGCGGCTCGGCCGTCGGGCCCTCGCCGGCCACGGTCGTCCGCCGCATCACGCGCCGGTGGACCGCCGCATCCCACGGCCGGCCACGGTGGAGCACGCAGCGGTTGTCCCACATCACGAGGTCCCACTGCCGCCAGCGGTGCTGATAGACGCACTCGGGACGCGTCGTATGGGCGAGGAGCTCGTCGAGCAGTCCCCGCGATTCGTCGTAGGGCATACCCTCGATGTACCAGGCGTGCGACCCGATGTAGATCGATCTCCGGCCGGTCGACGGGTTGGCGCGCACGAGGGCCTGTCGGACCGGGGGCAACCCCTTCTCGTGCTGAGGATCGAAGAGGCCCTTCGCGATCGTGCTCCGCGAGTAGAGGATGCTGTGCACGGCGACCCGGCCCTCGAGCCGCCGCCGCGTCGCCTCCGGCAGCGTCGCGTACGCGTGGCGCATGCTCACGAACTCGGTCTCGCCGCCGACGGGCGGCACCTCGCGCCCCGAGAGCAGCGACGCCATCGCCGGCACCGGCTTGAAGGAGCTGTCGGTGTGCCAGAGCTGGTTCCCCGATTGGTAGAGCATGCGCCGGTCCGTCCAGTCCATGAGGCGACCGTCGTGATCGGGATCCGTGTTGGAGAGGTCGACGAGGTTCGGGTGCAGGCGGTTCTCCCGGCCCGTCGCCTTGATCGTCTCCTCGAGCGGACCGAAGCGCCGGCTGAACGCCATCTGCGGCTCGTCGCGGAGGCGCTGGTCGTGGAACACGAGCACGGAGTGCTCCTGGAACGCGTCGAAGATCCGCCGGAACGACGCCTCGTCGAGGGGCGCCGCGAGGTCGAGGCCCGTGACGCGCGCGCCGAGACAGGGATGGATCGGGGTGATCGTCACGCCGGTCGCCGTGTCAGCCATGCCTACGCCTCCCTGGGGGGAGCATAGGCGAGGCCGCGCGCGACAGGCAAGGGCTCGAGCCGGGCGCACCAGGTCGAGTGCACGTGCACCAAAGTAGTGCAGCCCCCGAGATGGCGCCGGCGCGAGCGCGCCGCAAGAGCAGAGAACTCGATCGTTTCCAGGCCGCCAGTGCCCGTCGTCGCTGGCATAGAATGTGCGGCTCCGGCCGGGCCGCGTATGACGACTCGTTAGAGCCGATGACGACCGAGAGGCCCGCGAAGCGAGCCGCGATGGTGCTCATCGTCGATGACGACGCTCATCTCGGGTCGATGCTCAGCGATCTCATCAGGACGCTCGGACATGAGCCCTCGTGGGTTTCGGATGGCGCCGCCGCCCTGCGCGCGCTGGCGCGGACCCGTCCAGATCTCGTGCTCCTCGACATTCTCATGCCCGGCATCAGCGGCGTCGAACTCCTCCCGAGCATTCAGGCCCTCGCGCCCGGCGTGCCCGTGATCATGCTGAGCGGCGTCGCGGACGAAGAGCTCGGGCGCCAGGCGCTGGCGCGCGGAGCCTTCGACTACGTCGTGAAGCCCGTCGACGTTCGCCAGCTGGCTCAGGTCATCGACCTTGCGCTCCTGATGGACTCGGACGCCGGGGGGTGAGTGGCGGAGGGCGAGGGATTCGAACCCCCATGGGGCTTGCGCCCCCGCGGATTTCAAGTCCGCTGCCTTACCAATTGAGGCTAGCCCTCCGGGTCAGTCGCGGTCGCCACTTACGATACACCGGCTCGCCGGTCGGTCGTGCGCGATGAGGTGTCGCCGAAGTTTCGGTGGGCGAGCTGGAGTCGCGTGCCTCGCCAGCAACGGACGACGGTTACCGAGTGAAAGCCGCAGCACTTGCAGGAGGCGCGGTCACCGTCCAGCCCACCCTGGAAGCAATCGCGCGTGATCTTTAGAGCCGGCGGTTAGCTCTTCGCAGCAGTCCTGATTTCAAGTCTGCTGCCTTACCACTTGGGCGTAGCCCTCCGTGATTTCCCTGATCGCACACCTTGCGCGACGCGCGCAACGACTGCCGCAGGCCGCTTCCTGGGCGTCGATCACTTCCCGACCACCATCGACAACACCGCAGCCGGATCACGCTCAACCGGGCGTCGCGATCGGGTGGGCGCGACGCGAACCCTCTTGTGTGCCTCGGTATCATGAGGTTGACGTCGACGCATCTCGGACGTCCGTTCCGACGCGCCCTGGAGGGGGAAATCACGGATGGGAAGGCCTGAAGAGTGCGTCTGCCTGTTGTGATCCGCAAGAGCTTCTGCCTTTTCCTGTTGCTCACCGGCTCGGCTTCGCTCGCAACGCCGGCTCTCGCGCAAACGAGCCCCGGCTTTTCTCTGCGATTCCACGGCAACGGTTTCAGGGCCCGGGACCTGGACCGGGTGAAGATTCGCATCGACAATCCTCCGGGCCCCCCTGCCGACGTGGGCGCGACCGATTTCACGCTCGAGTTTTGGATGAAGGCCCTCGCCGCAGAGAATACCGCCGGCCCCATCACGTGCGGCGCCAACGCGAACTGGATCCTCGGCAACATCGTCTTCGACCGCAACCGCTTCAACCAGGATCGCGAGTACGGCCTATCCATTGCCGGGGGGCGGGTTGTGTTCGGGTTGAGAGGAGATGGCACGGGCGAGCTGACCATCTGTGGCGTGACCGACGTGCTCGACAACGTCTGGCACCACGTCGCCGTTCAGCGGCGCCGCTCAGATGGCCGGATCTGGTTATTTGTCGACGGCCGGCTGGAGACGCAGGCCGCCGGCCCGGGGGGCGACATCTCATACCCCGACAACGCCGTGCCGGGCGACTTCTGCGGTGGGGGACTCTGCGTGAACGACCCGTTTCTGGTGATCGGCGCCGAAAAGCACGACGCGGGCGCCCAGTGGCCGGCGTACAGCGGCTTCATCGACGAGGTGCGCCTCTCCACCGTCTTGCGCTACCCCACGAGCGGCAACTTCACGCTGGCGACCCAGCCGTTCGCTCCCGACGCCAACACGGCGGCCCTCTATCACTTCGACGAGGGCCAGGGCAACATCATCACCGATTCCTCAGGGGCGCGGGGCGGCCCCAGCACCGGCGTGCTCAACTTCGGCGGCTCCCCCGCCGGCCCGGAGTGGGTGACGGATACGCCGTTCGGCGATCGGTCTCCGGCGCCCTCGCTCGCCTCGCTCCTGCCCAACACCGTCGCCGCCGGCGCGCCCGGCTTTCTTCTGACCGCGAGCGGCGCCAACTTCGTCTCGAGCTCCGTGATCCAATGGAACGGGGCGAGTCGCCCGACGACGTTCGTCAGCCGCACGCAACTACGGGCGACGATTTCCGCGAGCGATATCGCGGCGGCGGGCACGGCCAGGGTGACGGTCCTCAATCCCCCACCCGGCGGCGGCGCCTCGAACGCGCTCACACTCACGATTGTCCCGTCACTCGCGGTCTCGGTCGTGAGAGCGGGGCGTGGCTCAGGGACCGTCACGAGCGCGCCCGCGGGGATCGACTGCGGCTCGGTCTGTTCGGCGCGATTTGCGACCGGCACGAGCGTCGTGTTGACCGCGAATCCCGCCTCGACCTCGACGTTCTCCGGCTGGCGCGGGTGCGACACCGTCGCCGGCGCGCGGTGCACCGTCGCCGTGACCGCCACGAGGACAGTGACCGCCACCTTTGAGGTCGTTCCCGTTCGGCTCACCGTGACGAAGGACGGGACGGGCAGTGGACTGGTCGCGAGCCCCGCCGGCATCTCGTGCGGGGGCGTGTGTTCCCGCGTCCTCAGCAGCGGCACGGCGCTCCAGATCGTGGACACGCCCGATCCGGGTTCCACGTTTGCGGGCTGGGGCGTGACCCTGACGACCGCCACCACGGTCACCGCCACGTTCACGGCGCCGCCGGGGCGGTTTGCGCTCGCGGTGACTCGCCGAGGCTCCGCGAGCGGGACCGTGACGAGCGCTCCACAGGGAATCGCCTGTGGCTCGAGCTGCGCGCAGCTCTTCACGGGCGGCGCGATCGTGACCCTGACCGCCAACGCGGGCCCCGGGGCCGTCTTCAAGGGATGGAGCGGCGGGGGCTGCAGCGGTAACGGACGCTGCGTGGTCACCATGACCGCGATGCGGTCGGTGAGGGCCATCTTCTCGGCCGCGTTCACCGGCCCAAATCCCAGGCCCGGCGTCAGCGCTATTCAGGCCGCGGACATCACGGACCTCCGGTCCGCGATCAATACGCTTCGGGCCCAGAACTTCGGGCTCGGCGGATCGACGTTCACGGATCCGACGATCGTCATCCGGCGCACCACGATCAAGGCGGTGCACATCACGGAGCTCCGCAACGCCTTGAACGAGGCCTACGTCCAGGCGGGCCTCGCGCTCCCGAGCTACAGCGCCCCGGCGCTCACGCCGGGCCGGACGGTTATCCGGGCCGCTGACGTGAACGAATTACGCAGTGCGGTGCTCGCGCTCGAATAGGCCCAGCTCATTGGCCGTGCGACCGACGATCGGCTCGTGGCGAAGGTCGTCGCGCGCTCGGTGGAGCATCTCGACTCGGTCATCGCCCAGCTCGCGCGCGACGACACGGTCACGGCCTCGGTCATTCTCCGATCCCAGGTCTCGGGCCTGCGTGGCATACTCCGCTCATGGCGAAGCGACCACCCCGACCCCGAGACGCGATGCAGCTCGCGGCATGAATCCGCTTACGGCGTTCGGCTTGTTCGCGGTGACGTCGATGATGGCGTGCTACGCGCTCGAGCATCGCAGCCGCTGGTTTGTGTTGGCCTTCGCTGGCTCGTGCGTTCTGGCGTCGGTCTACGGATTCCTTCAGGGCGCGTGGCCGTTCGGACTGGTCGAGGCGATCTGGTCACTCGTGGCAATCTATCGCTGGCGACGGTCGGCGACACACTGAGACACGACCGAGCCGAGGGACACGCGTCGGGCGAGTGCCGCTAGAGAATCAGCACGGCCTCGACACCGCGCCGCGGGGACGGCGGCGCCGAGCTTCTCGCGTATCCGCAGCGAAAGCCGAACACCGCCTGAAACCGGTCGTCGCCCGCCATCCGAGCCAGGTGCCCCGTCGCCTCCGAGGAGCGATCGAGGACGCGATCGCGCTCGGCGATCTCCATCACTTGGTTGAGGGGCTGCATCGCGACGCCATGCCGCACCGCCTCGAGGTGAAGGCGCTGCCAGAGTCGCCCCGCCTCGAGGACCTGCACGACGTCGGCCGTGCTCCGCACCGCGATCAGGCCGAAGAGCGGCGCCGTGCGGCAATGGACCTCGCGCGTGGCGCTAAGCCACGCCTGCGCCGGGTCGCCGATCAGGCGCGCCGGGATCGTCAGCGCCAGCCGCAGCATCGGCTCCGGCAGGCCGGCCGCGACCGTGGTGACGCCGTCCCGGTGCCGATTGACGTCGCCCAGCGCGTGCCGGAACCATCGGTGGCTATCCCGGCTCATCTCGACGTCGGCCACGAACTGCTCCGTGGCGTGCACCGTGGCTTCGGCGAACAGCCT
>WNGC01000674.1_pt1 | contig 20179 bp, 16 predicted proteins | sample 5400051 | NCBI WGS metagenome assembly WNGC01 (sample SAMN13153368, study PRJNA577476) | soil metagenome | isolation source: 20 cm soil or saprolite under grassland replicate 2 | place: USA:California | collected 2016-06-15
CTCGACACCGACCCGTTCAGCTGTCGCGCGCTGCACTACGATGCGGTCTACAACGGCAACGAGCTGGGCTCGGGATCCATCCGGATCACCGACCCCGCGGTGCAGCGCCGCGTCTTCGGCCACCTCGGCATGTCGCGGGAAGACGCCGAGGCCCGGTTCGGCTTCCTGTTGAGCGGGCTGCAGGCGGGCGCACCGCCCCACGGCGGATTCGCCGTCGGCTTCGACCGCGTGGTCATGCTGCTCGCGGGAGCGGGGAGCCTGCGCGACGTGATCGCCTTTCCCAAGACGACGACCGCGCGCGCCCTGTTCGAAGGTGCGCCCGCGCCGGCCGGTCCGGCAGACCTGGCGGCGCTCCACATCGAGGTCAAGCGATGAGCGACGAGATCACCCACCGGCTTTCGACCGAGGGCGTGGATCCGCTGGCGCTCGCGGGCGTGAACGACGGCAACCTGGTCGCGCTCGCGCAGCGACTCGGCGTGCGCGTGTCGTTGCGCGGCGACACGCTGATGCTGCACGGCCCCCTCGCCGCCGTGGAGCGCGCGGTGCCGGTGGCCCAGGCGCTCGTCGACCTCGTGCGCATGGGCGAGGGCGAGCCGCTGGAGGTGGCCGACGTCGACCGGATCGTGAGCCAGGAATCGCCGGGGGCAGGGACGGGCGCGGGTCACACCGACGGCGAGTACAAGATCATCCTTCCCGGCCTGCGCCGCGTGATCCAGGCGAAGACCGCGGGACAGCGAGAGTACCTCCGGGCGATCGCGCAGCACGACATCGTGATCGGCATCGGCCCGGCGGGCACCGGCAAGACGTACCTGGCAGTGGCCGCGGCGGTCGACGCCTTGGCGCGCAAGCGGGTGCGGCGCATCGTGCTGGCGCGCCCGGCGGTGGAAGCGGGGGAGAACCTCGGGTTTCTTCCGGGTGACCTGCACGACAAGGTCGACCCGTACCTGCGCCCGCTATACGACGCGCTGGAGGACATGATGCCGCGCGATCGGGTGCAGAAGGCGATCGACAGCCGCACCATCGAGATTGCGCCGCTCGCGTACATGCGGGGTCGCACTCTCTCCGATGCCTTCGTCATTCTCGACGAAGCCCAGAACGCGACCGGGATGCAAATGAAAATGTTCCTGACGCGCCTCGGCGTGAACTCGCGGGCGGTGATCACGGGGGACAAGACGCAGATCGACCTGGCCAACCGGGAAGATTCCGGTCTGCTCCAGGTCGAGCGCATCCTGCCTGGGATCGAAGGGATCGGGTTCTGCTACCTGGGGGACGGGGACGTCGTCCGCCACCGCCTGGTGCGCGACATCATCCGAGCGTACGCCGAGGACGCACAAGGCTGACATGAGGCTGCCAACGAAAGAGCAGCTGCGCTATCACGGCAGCCGCTGGGCGTGGGTCGTGGGCCTGGCGCTGCTCGGATACCTCGTGTTCCCCTCGAGCGCCACCAACGTGGCGCCGCTGCTCGCGCCCGGTGCGGTGGCGGATCGCGACGTGATCGCCCCGTTTACGTTCCCGGTCAACAAGTCCGATCAGGAGCTCGCGCGCGAAGCGGAGGAGCTCGCGAGCACCGTGAAGCCGATCTATCAGTATCAGGAGCGGGCCCTCGACAGCGCGAAGATCGCCATGCTCGCCTTTTTCTCGAGCGCGGAGACCGCGGCCGACCAGGGCGGCGCGGCAGCGATCCTGCAGGCGGCCAAGGCCCACGGATTCGCGCTCGGAGCCCCGGAGGCCGCCTACCTGGCCAAAGGGGGTAAGCGGCACGCCCTGGAGCGGGCGCTGAGCGAGCTGTTCGACCGCACGCTGTCGCTTGGCGTGACCGGGCCGGGGGTGCTGCAAGTCGAACAGGCGCCAGAGCTCATCGTGCGCCGCCGCTCGGGCGAGCAGTCGGTGTCACGCGACCAGGTGCTCACCTACGCGCAGTACCTCACGCGGGCCCGCGCCATCCATCCCGATAAAGGCTCGAGCGTCGGTGACCAGCTGTACGTCCGGCTGGCAGGGCACTTCTTCCGGCCGACCCTCATACCCAATACGCTCGAGACCGAGCGGCGGCGTGACGAGTTGCGCCGCAGCGTGGACCCGAGCAAGTACATCGTGCGCGCCGGGGACCGCATCGTGGGCGCGCACGAAGTGGTGACGAACGAGGCGCACGAGAAGCTCGTCGCCCTGCATTCTGATCTGGTCCGCCGGGGCGCGGCGACCAGCCGGTCACCCGGCGGTGTGTTCGGGCCCGTCCTCCGGGATTCGCTCATCCTCGCGATCTTCTGGGTGCTGTTGGTGTTCTACCGGCGCGAGACGTATCGCGAGCGACGCCAAGTGGCTCTGATCGGCGGCTTGTTCGCGCTCGTGCTGTTGCAGGCGGCGGCCGTGGCGCGGTTCGCCCCCCAGCACGCCGAGATCATCATCCTGCCGTTCATGGCCATGCTGCTGACGGTCCTGTTCAACGGGCGGGTCTCGATGATCGCCGCCATGATCCTGGCGATCGTGATCGGGCTGCAGCCGGTATTCCACGATCTGCCCGCGCTGTTCCTGTGTGTCGTGGGCGGCGTCACGGCGGCCCTCACGGTGCGGGTGCTGCGACGCCGGAGCAATTTCTACGGGCCGGTGCTGATCATCGCGCTCGGGTATCTCGCGGGCGCCCTGGCGCTCGGACTCATGGGTAGCTGGAGCGTGGGTGAGATCGCGCTGCGCGGCGTGTGGGGGGCGGCCAACGGCCTCGTCTCGGCCGGGCTCACCTTCTTCCTGTTGCCGGTCGCGGAATCGATCACCGGGATCACGACCGACCTGACCCTGCTCGAGTTGTCCGACCCCAGCCGGCCGCTGCTGCGGCGCCTATCGCTCGAGGCCCCGGGCACCTACGCCCATTCCGTCGCCATGGCGAACCTCGTCGAAGCGGCGTGCAACCGGATCGGCGCCGATGGCCTGCTCGGTCGCGTGGGCTGCTACTACCACGACATCGGGAAGATCAAGAACCCGCAGTACTTCGTCGAAAACCAGACGCGCGGTAACAACCCGCACGACCGGCTCAAGGCGCGCCAATCGGCGGAGATCATCAAGGCGCACGTCACGGACGGGATCGCCCTGGCGCGGGAGGCGAGACTCCCCGAAGCCGTGGCCGCGTTCATCCCGGAGCATCACGGCACGACCGAAATCACCTACTTCCTCGATCGCGCGAAGAAGAGCGGCGACGGCGGAGCCCCACGTCCGGCCGACTACGTCTACCCCGGTCCCAAGCCGCACTCGGCCGAGACGGCCATCACGATGCTGGCAGACTCGGTCGAGGCGGCGTTGCGCGTGCTCGAGGACCTGACGCCGCAGAAAATCGAAGAAGTGATCAACCACATCGTACGCACCAAGCTGAACGCCGGCCAGTTGGACGAAGCACCGATGACGCTGCGGCAGATCGATCAGGTGAAGCAGGAGTTCGTGCGCATCATCAGCGGCATGTACCACAACCGCATCGACTATCCGGAGTCCAGTGGCGGCATCACGGCGACGTGGCAGCCTGCGGCCAAGGCTTGAGCGCGCGGTCGGACGGGTCCTGGCGTGGGAAGGCGCCCGCGGGAGGGGGGCGCGCGTGGAGCTCACGCTGCTCGACGCCGCCGCCATGCGCCGCCTCAACCGCCGCGCGACCGGCCGGCGCGGTCTGACCGACGTATTGGCGTTCGCGCTACCCCACCCCGACGGCGCTCTGCTCGGAGACGTCTACATTTGCCGCGCTGCCGCCGAGCGGTGGGTGAAGAACGGGGGACGGGGGAAGCGGGAACGAGGGCGGGTGGAGGAGGAACTCGTGCGGCTGACGGTGCACGGGACGCTGCACGTGCTCGGCTATGACCATCCGGAGGGGCGGGGCCGCACGCGATCCGCGATGTGGCTGCGCCAGGAGCGCTACGTTCGCCGGTTGCGGGGCGGCCGGGAGGGGGGGGAGCGGTGACGCTCACGGGCGCAGCGTTGACCCTCGGGGGCGCACTCGTGGCCGGGGCCGCGGCCTTGTGGGCCGGCCTCCTGGCGCTCGGCGAGGAGGCGGCGGTGGGCGAGGCGCTCCATACGCTGGGCGACGCGCCGCCCACGACGGTGGGCGCACGCGTGCCGCTGCACCGCGCGCTGCATGTCGACCGCCTCGCGCTGCTCGTCCTCGGGGCGGTCGCGGCGGGCCACGCGCTCGACTGGTGGGATCGCCCCTGGGCGGAGGCCTTGAGCAGCTGGGGCGTCGCGGTGGTGTTTCTCTTCATCATCGGCGATGCGTTGCCGCGCAGCCTGGCCCGCGTCGCACCCGAGCTGGCGGCCACGGCCCTGCCGCTCGCGCGCCGCACCCTCGCTCCGTTCGGCCTGCTCCTCTGGCTGCTCGCGTGGGTCGACAAGGGCCTGCATGGTCTCGTCGCCACGCGGCGTCCCCTCGAGCCCGATCTCGGCGCCGCGCAGCGCGACATGCTGCTCGGCGTGTTCACGCTGGCGGACACGCGGGTGGACGAGGTCATGACGTCCCGGCTCGATATGGTAGCGGTCGATCTCGCCGCGCCCGGTGATGAGGTGATCGAGGCCTTCCGGCAAAGCGAGCACTCGCGCCTCCCCGTGTATGACGGCACTCCGGACAGCATCGCCGGCGTCGTCTTCGCGAAGGACCTGGTGCCGTTCGCCATGGGCCTCGGGGGGGGAGAGGCGGCAGCCGCCGCACGGTGGCAGGATCTGCTTCGGCCCGCGGCCTTCGTGCCCGAGACGAAAACACTCGACAGCCAGCTGCGTGACTTCCAGCGCGGCCCGGCGCATCTGGCGATCGTGGTGGACGAGTTCGGCGGCACGTCGGGTCTCATTACGCTCGAGGACATCCTCGAGGAAATCGTCGGCGAGATCCACGACGAGCACGATGTGGGCGAAGCGCCCTCGATCCGTCAGGACGGCGACCGGTACTGGGTGGACGGCCGCGTCACGCTCGACGATCTCTCGCAGGCACTCGGGCGCCCGTTCGAGCACCCGGAGGTGTCGACCGTGGGCGGGCTCGTCTACTCGGTGCTGGGGCGCGTACCCCGCGCGGGAGACGAGCTCACGCTCGACGGCTATCAGGTCGTGGTGGAGCGGGTGGATCGACGCCGGGTGACCAGTGTGCTGCTCCAGAGGCAACGGTGACGCTGCCCGCCCTGCTGCTCGTGAGCGGGCTGCTCCTCGCGGCCGCGTCGGCGGCCGTCGGCGTTGCGGCCGCGGCCGTGAGCCAGCTCGACCTCACCCGCTGGGTGTCGTACAAGCTCCGCGGGGCGGGCGCCGCCGCCGGGGTGCTCGAGAACCCGGGGCGGGTGCTCGCAACCGCCAATGCCTTGACCACGGTCGGCATCATTTGCGCGGCGGCCGCGATCCCCGCGCTCCTCGCCCGCACGACGCCGACCGTGCTCGGCGTCTTTACCATCGCCCTCGGCATCCCGCTGCTCGTGAGCGCCGCCTACCTCGTCCCGCGCGTGGTGGGCCGACGCTGGGCGGAGCCGATCGTGGCGCACGCGGCACCCCGACTCGAGAAGCTCGGCCGCGCGTTCGCGCCCTTCGTCCCGTGGCGCGACCCTTCCACGCGCACTACCCTGGCGGCCGTGCTCACGAATGCCGACACCGAAGCGCTCGCGTCCGCGGACGAGATGGCGGTCGTGTCGGGCGTGCTGGCCTTCGCGGACCGGCCCGTGCGGGAGCTGATGACGCCCCGCACGTCGATCGTGGCCATTCCCGAGGGGTTGCTCGCAGCAGAGGCGGCCCACGTGTGTCTCCAGTCGGGCTATAGCCGATATCCGGTATACCGGGGGTCGCTCGACGAGGTCATCGGCGTGACGCACGCCTTCGATCTGCTCCGTCTGCCGCCCGACGCGCCCGTCCCTGTCCTGCCCGCGCTGGTCGTCCCGGGCACCACGCGGGCGGCCGACCTCATGCTGGACATGCAGCGCGGCCAGAGCCACCTCGCCGTCGTGCTGGACGAATTTGGCGGGACGGCAGGCCTGGTCACGTTCGAGGACCTGTTGCGCGACCTCGTGTCAGAGATCTTCGAGCCGGGCAGTGTAGCCCCCACCGACGAGCCCCCCGTACGGATCGTCGAGCTGGAGGGAAGCGCGCCGGCCAGCCGGCTCGCCGAGGCGCTCGGCGTCACCCTGGACACGCGCGGGGTGCAGACCGTGGCCGGGCTGCTCGTGCAGACGCTGGGACGCATTCCCCGGCCGGGTGAGCGCTTCGCGCTGCACGGGCTCGAGTTCGACATTCTCGCTGCCACGGCCACCCGCGTGGAGCGCGTTGCCGTGCGGCCGGGGCCGGTGCGCACCGTGCCGCTCGAGCGCCCCGAAGAGGGAACCTGAAGCATGGGTCTTGCGTGACGACCGACCGGATTCTCGAGGGGCTCGCCCGGCGTGAGCCCGCCGCCCTGGCCCGTGCCATCTCCCTGGTCGAGAACCAGCGCGACGGATTCGAGCGGGTCTTGTCGCACACGCACGGCCTGCTCGGGCGCGGGGGCACGCGGCGCGTCGGGATCACCGGCCCCCCCGGAGCGGGTAAGAGCACGCTGACGGAAGCGCTGATCCAGCGGTTCCGCGCCCAACGCCTCTCCGTCGGCGTCGTAGCGGTGGATCCAACCAGCCCGTTCACGGGCGGCGCGCTGCTCGGCGATCGGATTCGAATGGAATCCGCCAGCCTCGACCCCGGCGTTTTCATCCGCTCGATGGCGACCCGAGGGGCGCAGGGCGGGCTGGCGACTACGACGGAGGAAATCGCCGATCTGCTCGAGGCGTTCGGGTTCGAGCGGGTGCTGGTGGAAACGGTGGGCGTCGGGCAGACGGAGCTCGACATCGCCGGCACCGCCGAAACAACCGTACTGGTGCTGGTGCCGGAATCGGGCGACGGGATTCAGGCGCTGAAAGCCGGAGTAATGGAGATCGCCGACATCTACGTGGTGAACAAGAGCGACCGTCCCGGCGCGGACAAATTCCGGCAAGAGGTCGAGGTGATGCTGGGCATTCGGCGGGGCAATGCGTTTCGCCACATCGCACCGCATCATCGGGCGGTCGAAGGCGGTGGAGGGCGGGCGAAGGCGGTGGACCCGGCAGACGGCGGCTGGGAGCCGCCCGTGTTGGGGACCGTTGCGTCGACCGGCGTCGGCGTGGACGAGCTCGCGGCTGCTCTCGATCGCCATTACGCCTATCTTCAAACGAGCGGCTTGCTGGGGGAGCGGCGGCGACGGCGCCTGGCAGCGCGGACACGCGCGGTCCTGGAGCGCAGCGTCCGACGCTGGCTGCTGGAGGCGACCGACGTCGAGCAACTCCTCACGTCGCGACTGGACGAGGTGGCCGACGGTCGGCGCAGCCCGTACGACGTAGCGGCGGAGATCCTCGCTCAGGTTAAGGCCGGGGGGAACGCGACGCGATGAGCGGCATCGAGAAAAAGCCCGTGTATACGCCGGATGACCTGACCGGCTTCGACCCGCGCAGCCGGTTGGGGGTGCCGGGCGGCTACCCGTTCACCCGCGGCATCCATCCGACCATGTACCGGGGGAAGCTGTGGACGATGCGGCAGTTTGCCGGGTTCGGCAGCGCGGAAGACACGAACCAACGCTACAAGTTCCTGCTGGAGCACGGACAGACAGGTCTGTCCGTGGCCTTCGACTTCCCCACGCTCATGGGGTACGACTCCGACCACCCCCGCGCCGAGGGCGAGGTGGGGAAGTGCGGGGTTGCGATCTCGTCGCTCGCGGACATGGAAGACCTGTTCCGCGGGATTCCGCTCGATCAGGTCTCGACCTCGATGACCATCAACGGGCCGGCGGCGATGCTGTTCTGCTTCTATGTCGCCGCAGCGGAGAAACAGGGCGTGCCGAGCGCCGCGCTCCGCGGTACGGTACAGAACGACATCCTCAAGGAGTACATGGCCCAGCACGCCTGGGTGTATCCGGTCGAGCCCGCCCTGAAGATCATCGTGGACATGTTCGAGTGGTGCGCCGTACACACCCCGCTTTGGAACACGATCTCGATCTCCGGCTACCACATCCGCGAGGCCGGAGCCACGGCGGCGCAGGAGCTCGCGTTCACACTGGCCAACGGATTCACCTACGTGGAGCGGGGCATCGCGCGCGGACTGGATGTGGACGCGTTCGCACCGCGCCTCTCCTTCTTCTGGGACATCCACAACGATTTCTTCGAGGAGATCGGGAAGCTTCGAGCCGCCCGGCGCGTCTGGGCCCGTCACCTCCAGGAGCGCTACGGCGCGAAGAACCCGCGCTCTGCAATGATGCGGTTCCACGCCCAGACCGCCGGGGTCACCCTCACCGCGCAGCAGCCGATGAACAACCTGGTCCGGGTGGCCTATCAGGCTCTCGCGGCGGTGCTCGGAGGCACGCAGTCGCTTCATACCAATTCCCTGGACGAGACGCTCGCGCTCCCCACCGAGGAGGCGGTCCGCCTCGCGCTCCGGACCCAGCAGATCATCGCGCATGAGACCGGCGTCCCGGAGGTGATCGACCCGTTCGGCGGATCCTACTACGTGGAGTCGCTCACCGATCAGCTCGAGCGGGAAGCGGAGGGGCTGTTCGCCGAGATCCAGTCGATGGGTGGCGTGGTGAAGGGAATCGAAAGCGGCTGGTTCCAGCGGCAGATCGCGCGCTCCGCAGAGGAGTTCCAGCATGAGGTCGAAGCGGGTGGGCGCATCCTCGTCGGCGTGAACGACTACCTGAGTGCGGACGATCATCCCGTCGAGATCCTCAAGGTTTCGGGCGACGCCGAGGAGGGTCAGCGACGCCGGCTCGCGCGACTGCGGGCCGAGCGCGACAACGCGCTCGTGGCAAAGCGGCTCGAGGCCTTGCGCCGGGCGGCCCGCGGCGACGAAAACGTGATCGGCCCCATGCTCGACTGCGCCCGCGCCTACTGCACCCTGTACGAGATCCGGCACGCGCTCGAGACCGTCTACGGCGCCTACCGCGAGCCGGTATTCTTCTAGGCCATGACTGCACTTTCGGTTTCCGGCAGCGAGAGCGCGGTGCGCGCCGCCGTCGAGCGGCTGTCGCGGATCCAGCCCGGCGCGTATCAAGTCGTGTCGTGCTACTTGAAGCTCGAGCCCCGCGACAAGACCCGTGGCAAGTACCTGATCAAGATCAAGAACCGCATCCGCGAAGCGCTCGCGGCGCTGCAGCGTCAGGACCTCGAGCGCGCCCTCCGGGCCCAGGTGGCGGCGGACCTGGAGCGCGTGCAGGCGTACTTCGGAGAGCCGACCCGGCTCCCGCCGGCGCGGGGGATCGCGCTATTTGCCTGCGGCGCGCTCGACCTGTTCGAGGTCCTTCCGCTCCCCCATGTCCACCGCTCGCGCCTCGCGGTCGCAGCCGTGCCCCTGATACGGGAGCTGGTGGCGCTCGAGGAGGAATTCGGAACCATCCTCGTCGCGGCGTGCGACCGCACCAGCGCGCGATTCTTCGAGGTGACGGCCTACGACGCGGTGGAGCTGGCGAGCCTGACCGCGGAGGCGACGCGACCGGGGAAGTTCCACGGTGAGCGCCAGGCGAAGCGCGGAAACATGCTCGCAGGGGGCTTCGGGGAGCACAACTACCACATGCGGATCCGGGAGGAGCGCCAGCGACACTATGCACAGGTGGCGGACCGGATCTTCCAGATTCACACTCAGCGCGCGCTCGCCGGGCTCGTGGTCGCCGGCATCGGCGTGGACGCGGCGGCCCTGCTGCCCCACCTGCACACGTACCTCCACGACCTCGTCCTGGGCGTGGTGCGCTTGAATCCCAAGCGCGTCACGGCGGCCGAGGTGCGCGAGGCGGCGCTCTCCTTGCGCGAGGAGCGCGAGCGCGCCTGGGAGCGCGCGCACGCCGAGGCTGTGCGCGAGGGTGTCGGCTCCGGCTGGGCGGTGAACGGCATCGCGCCGACGCTCAAGGCGCTGGAGCGCGGCCAGGTGCGCACGCTGCTCGCCGACGGAGCGGACGACGACCCCCAGATCGACGATGCCGTCGAGGAGGCTCTCGCCCAGCGCGTCCAGGTCGACGTCGTGTACGACGAGCGGGCGCGCCGCGTCGTGGACGGGCTCGCCGGCCTGCTGCGGTTCCGCCGCTCGTGACCGGCTCGAAACGCCCCATCCGGGTGCTGGTCGCCAAGCCCGGCCTGGACGGGCATGACCGCGGCGCCAAGGTCGTGGCCGCGGCGTTGCGGGACGCAGGCATGGAGGTCATCTACACGGGGCTGCACCAGACTCCCGAAATGATCGCGCAGGCGGCGATCCAGGAAGACGTCGACGTGGTGGGCCTGTCGATCCTCTCCGGGGCCCACTTGACCCTGTTCCCCCGGGTCAAGCAGCTGCTGGTCGACGCCGGACGCGACGACGTCCTCGTGACTGGCGGCGGTATCATTCCTCCGGCGGACATGACGGCCCTGCAGCAACGGGGGATCGGCAGGCTGTTCGGTCCCGGAACCCCGACCTCCGAGCTGGTGAAGTACATCGAGGAGTGGGCCGCCGAGCATGTCTCGGCGTGACCGCCGTCTCCCTTGAGCCGTCTTAAAACGCTGACCGCGGAATACCGCGAGCTCAAGGCGCGCCTCGAACAGGGCGGCGGGCCCGACAAGGTGCGCCGCCAGCACGAGCAGGGAAAGCTGACGGCGCGGGAGCGAATCGAAGCGCTGCTCGACCAGGGTGCGGTCTGGTTCGAAATTGGCCTGCTGGTCGCGTCCGATCAGTACGACGGGCAGGCGCCCGGAGCGGGCGTGGTCACGGGCCTGGGGCGGATCGCCGGCCGGCCGGTGGTGGTGGTGGCGAACGACGCCACCGTGAAGGCGGGCTCCTGGTGGCCCGAGACGATCAAAAAGATGCTCCGCGCCCAGGAGATCGCGATGCGCCAGCGCATCCCGATCGTATACCTCGTGGACTCGGCCGGCGTGAATCTTCCCTATCAGGGCGGCGTCTTCCCGGGCCAGTACGGCGCGGCGCGGATCTTCTACTACAACTCGATCATGCGACACTACCTCCGCGTGCCCCAGATCGCCGCCGTCATGGGACCATGCATCGCGGGGGGGGCGTACCTGCCGGCCCTGTCGGATGTGATCTTCATGGTCGACGGGACGTCGTTCATGGGGCTCGGCGGCCCGAACCTCGTAAAAGGCGCGACGGGACAGACCGTGGACGCCGAATTTTTGGGGGGCGCGGCGACGCACACGGCGGTGAGCGGGGTGGCGCACTATCGCGCGAAGGACGACCGTGAGTGCCTGGCCCGGGTCCGGGAATACGTGGCGCGCCTGCCGCGTGCGCTCCGGCCTCCCGCGCCGGGCGGCAAGCCCAAGCGCAATCCCAAAGAGCTGTATGATCTGCTGCCCTCGGACCACCGCATGAGCTACGACGTCCGAGCGGTGCTCGAGTGCGTACTCGATGCGGGCAAGCTGGACGAGTTCCAGCCCGCCCTCGCGCCCGAGATGATCTGCGGTCACGGCGCCATCGAAGGCCGCGCCGTTGCGCTGATCGCCAACTCGCGTGGGGTAATCAAGGGGAAAAAGGGCGTGGGGGAGGGAGGGGGGAGCGCGCCGAAGATCGGGGGGATCATCTATACCGAGAGCGCCGAGAAGGTGGCTTACTTCATCGAGAACGCCGACCGGGAGCGGATCCCGCTCCTGTTCGTCCAGGACGTGTCGGGGTTCATGGTCGGCACCGAAGCGGAGCACTCGGGCATCATCCGTGCGGGAGCGCGCTTCGTGGAGGCGATGGCGACGGCGACGGTGCCGAAGCTGGTGCTCACCGTGAACCATGCCTCGGGAGCGGGCTACTACGCGATGGCGGGGCAGGGCTTCGATCCCGACTTCCTCGTCTCGTGGCCGACCGGCCGGATGGGCGTGATGGAAGGCGAGTCGGCGATCCAGGCGGTGTTCGGGAATGAAGCGGCGAAGCCCGAAAACGCCCCGGCCGTCGACGCCATGCGCGCGGACTACGAGCAACAGCTCGACGCCAGATTCGCCGCCGCCCGCGGCTTTGTGGACGCAATCGTCCTGCCGGAGGAGACCCGTGATACGCTCGCGTTTCTGCTTGAAGCGAGTGGCGAATTCACCGGCCCCCACATCGGGGCTTTCGTGTTCCCGAGTCAACCATGAGATCACGCTGCATTCCGCTCCTGCTCGTCGCCCTCACCGCCGGCTGCGGCGGCTCCGCCCGCCCGCCCGCCACGCGACCGACGCCGGCCCCCACGCCGGCCTCTGGAGTGTCCCCCTCCGGTCCACCGCCGACGTCCACACCGGCGCCGACGGCCACCGGCGTCGCGACCCGTCTCCCCATCCTGCCGCCGGCACGCGCGCTGCTCGTCGGCCTGATGCCGCTCCACAGCGCCGGCGTCGACGACTTCCGCGCCAGACACCCCACGTATGACGGGCGCGGCGTCCTGATCGCCATCCTCGACACCGGCGTAGACCCGGGCGTGGACGGTCTCATCGTCACCAGCACTGGCGCCCCCAAGACGCTCGATGTCCGGGATTTCTCCGGGGAGGGTGTGGTCAGACTGGCGCCCGTCACCGCAACGGGCGACGGCACCATCTCGGTCGCCGGCCGAGTGTTTTCCGGGGCCGGTCGGATCGGCCGGCTCACGACCGCGACCACGTGGTATGCCGGCGTTCTGGCGGAACGGCCGCTCGGGAAGCTGCCCGCCGCCGACTTGAACGGGGACGGGGCCAACAGCGACACCTTTCCGGTGCTCGTGGTGAAGGCGACCGACGGCTGGGTCGCGTTCATCGACACGAATCTGGACGGCTCGTTCGAGGACGAGATGCCGTTGCACGACTACCGCCAGGGCCGTGAGACGGTCGCGCTCGGCACGAAGCCGATCACCCTCGCCGCCAACTTCGGCGAAGTGAGCGGCGTGCCGACGCTGGCCTTCGTGTTCGACAACAACGCCCACGGCACGCATGTCGCCGGGATCGCCGCGGGGCACAATCTGTTCAACGTCGCGGGCTTCGACGGCGTCGCACCGGGTGCGCAGCTGCTCGGACTGAAGATCGCGAACGACGCTCGGGGCGGCATCTCGATGACGGGCAGCATTCAGCACGCGATGGAGTACGCCGCCCGCTTCGCGGAGCAGCGCAACCTGCCGCTCGTGCTGAATCTGAGCTGGGGTATCGGCAACGAGCCCGGCGAGCGCGCCGTCATGGACTCGATCGTCAACGCGTTCGTCGTCGCCCATCCGGGGATCGTGTTCGCAATCAGCGCGGGGAACGACGGGCCCGGCCTCTCCACGGTGGGCCTGCCCGGGTCGGCCGACCTGGCCCTCTCCGTGGGCGCGGCGCTGCCGGGGATCTATGTCCCGCTCGAGGAGGATGGCGCGCGGCCGGCGGCGAGCGACTTCGTGGGCTCGTTCAGCGGTCGGGGCGGACGCTTCGCGAAGCCCGACCTGCTCGCACCGGGATGGGCGTTCTCTACCGTTCCCTCGTTCGACACCGGGAACGAGATCAAGGCCGGCACCAGCATGTCCGCCCCCTACGCCGCCGGGCTCGCGGCGTGTCTCATATCGGCGCTCGCACAAGAGGGGCGTAGCCCGGACGGCGCCGCGGTGAGCGCCGCACTCCGCGTGGCCGCGGCCGGCTTGCCCAACGCCAGCGTGCTCGACCAGGGGGCCGGCCTGCCGCAGCTCGAGCGGGCGTACCGGTGGCTCCTGGCCGGACATCAAGGCTCCGGCTACGTGGTGCGCGCGACCAGCGGCGGTGGGTCGGCCGCCTTCCGACGCGAAGGTCTGGCGGGACCGGGCGACACGGTCGAAACATTCCGGGCGCGACACGTCACTGGACTCCGAGTCGCGCGGTTCTCGTTGAAGAGCGATGCGCCGTGGCTGTCCACGCCCGCGATGGTGGCGGCGGGATCCCGCGAGACCGAGATCCCGCTGGCGTACTCCGCCCCGGCGCTCGCGGCGCCGGGTGTGTACGTGGGCACGGTGACGGCCTGGAATCCCAGCGACGCCCTCGCCGGCCCGTTGTTCAGCCTCGTCAACGTCGTCGCCGTCCCGTACGACCTCGCGGACAAGCCCCTGTTCGATGAGCGGCGCCCGGTCGGCCCCGGCCAGGTGCGCCGGTACTTTCTCCGCGTCGCATCGCCGGGTGCCACGCTCGTCGCCAGCGCGGCGCTCACCGACTCCGGGCACCAGACCGCGAAGGTGATCCTGTACGAGCCCAACGGCGCGCCGTTCCGCGAGCTCACGCGCGATTCGATCGTCCCGATCGGCGGATCCCAGCCGGGCACGGCCCGGTTCGTGGTCCGCGCGGAGGACGCCGTGGTCGGCGTGTACGAGCTGGACGTCGTCGCACCGCCTCGCACCGGGGTCGTCGCGACGGTCCGCGCGCGGCTCGCGCCGCTCACCTTGGCGGACCGGGAAGCGACGAATCCGGGGCAGGAGAGCGTGAGCGGACGCGTCACGCAGGTGTCGCTCGGCGCCGAGCGCATTTTGGAGGTCGCGGGTCGCGGCGCGACGCCGGAGAGCCTCACGGTCTCGGTCCCTGAATGGGCCGCTACGGCGGTGGTCGAGGTGGAGCTGCCGCGCGAGCTGTGGCGCGAGTTCACCGACTTCGGTGTGACGGAATTCGATTCCACCGGACAGCAGGTCTCCCAGGGACCGCTCGAGTTCGCCTTCGGGCGGCAAGCGTTCGCGGTACCGGCGGCCTTGCAGGGCCATCCCCTCACCGTCGAACTGTATCCGGGCTTTGCCCGCGACAGGGGCGTGCATGCGTGGCGCGCGAAGCTGCGAGTGCGGTTCCTGCTGAGCGATCCACGCCCGATCGGCGACGGCCAAGACATCACCGTGCTCCCGGGCGGCCGCGCTCCGCTCCCCGCTCAGCGGCCGCCGCAGCGGACCTTGCCCGAGGGCTTCGCGCCGCTCGTCGAGGTGAAGGTGCGCTCATCGGCCGGAGCGCCGGACGCGGTCCGCCGCGTCGTCGTCAGCCCGTGAAATCGCGGCCAGCCACGATACGCATCGCCGCAGGGCAGGGGTTCTGGGGCGACTGGCTCGAGGCACCGTATCGCCAGGTGACCGGCGGACCGGTCGACTACCTCATGATGGACTACCTGGCTGAAGTCACGATGTCCATCTTGCAGAAGCAGAAGGCGCGCGACCCGTCCCTCGGCTACGCGAGGGATTTCATCCCCCTGATGGAGCGCATCCTGCCGACCGTCGCGGAGCGGGGGATCAAGATCACGGCCAACGCGGGCGGCGTGAACCCCCAGGCCTGTGCGCAGGCCGTGGCCGAAGTCGCGCGCCGCCTGCGGCTTGGCGGCAAGCTCCGGATCGGGGTGGTGACGGGGGACGATCTGCTGGGCCGATTGGACGGGCTCTTGGCCCGCGGCCACGAGCTCAGGAACCTCGACACGGGCCGGCCCCTGTCCGACGTACGCGACCGCGTCCTCTCGGCGAACGCCTATCTCGGCGCATGGCCGGTCGTCGACGCGCTGCGCGGGGGCGCGGACGTCGTCGTCACGGGACGCGTCACCGACACCGGGCTCACCCTCGGGCCCTTGATTCATGCCTTTGGGTGGCGGCCAGACGCCTGGGACCTCCTCGCCGCCGGGACGGTCGCGGGCCATACGATCGAGTGCGGCGCGCAGTGCAGCGGGGGCAACTGCCTCGTAGACTGGGAGCGCATCCCCGACCTCGCGAATGTCGGCTACCCGATCGTGGACGCGGCCCCAGACGGGACGTTCGAGATCTTCAAGCATCCCGGCACCGGCGGGCGGATCAGCGTGGCCGGCGTGACCGAGCAGCTCGTCTACGAGATGGGGAATCCCGCGGAGTACATCACGCCCGATTGCGTCGCGGACTTTACCACGATCAGACTCGAGCAGAAGGGGAAAGACCGGGTTCGCGTGTCGGGGGTCAAGGGGCGACCCGCCACCGACAAGCTCAAGGTTTCGGTCGCATACTTCTACGGGTACAAGGCGGTCGGCACACTCGTCTACGCGTGGCCCGACGCCTACAAGAAGGCCCAGGCTGCGGATCGCATTCTCCGCCAGCGGCTTGCCGATCTCGATCTCAAGTTCGAGGCGGTGTTGACGGAGTTCGTCGGCGCCGACGCCACCCACGGCCCGCTGGCCCGCGCGGCGGCACGGCTCGACGAGCTGCCGGAGGTGCAGCTGCGGATCGGCGTCCGATCACGCGACAAGCCCGCGGTGGAGCGGTTCACGCGGGAGATCGCGCCGCTGATCCTGAACGGACCGCCCAGCGTCACCGGGTTCGCCGGCGGACGGCCCAAGCCGGAGGAGGTCGTGGCCTACTGGCCCGCGCTCCTCGACAAGCACATGGTGGAGCCGTGCGTCGACGTCGTGGAGGTATGAAACGCATCCGTCTCCTCGACATCGCGCATGCGCGATCGGGAGACAAAGGCGACACCGCCAACGTGGGGCTCATCGCCTTGAAACCCGAGTACTATCCCATCCTGGTGAAGCATGTGACGGCGGCGCGCGTCGCGCGGCACTTCAAGGGTATGATCTCGGGCCCGGTGGAGCGCTACGAGCTGCCGAACCTGCACGCCTTGAACTTCCTGCTGCACGGTGCGCTCGACGGCGGCGGCACGATCTCGCTCAAGACCGACGCCCAGGGCAAGGTGTTCTCGACCGCCCTGTTGCGCCTCGAGGTGGAAATCCCCAGTGCCGTTCCAACTTGATGAGACCAAGAATGCGCCGCGCCCCGAGTCGCATCGTCAAATCCAAGCGCCTTACCGGACTCGGCGAGGATAGTTGGAACGGCACCAGGTGAGCGACCGGGTGCTGGTGGCGCTCGAGGGCGGGGTCCTCACGGCGACGCTCAACCGGCCGGAGAAGAAGAACGCGATCGATACGCCGATGATCGACGCGCTGCTCACGCTGCTGGAGCGGGCCGATCTCGACGGCGCGGTGCACGTGGTGGCGGTGCGGGGCGCCGGCGGCGACTTCTGCGCCGGCATGGACCTGAACGAGCTGCTTGCCTCCGCCGACAAAAGCGTCGAGGAGAACCGACGAGCCGCGTTGCACTTCGCCGAGATCTTCGTGCACATGCGACGCCTCCCCAAGCCGATCGTGGCCGTGGTACGGGGTCGAGCGCTCGCGGGAGGATGCGGATTGGCCACCGCGTGCGACCTGGTGCTCGCCACCGAATCCGCCAAGTTCGGCTACCCCGAAGTGCAACGGGGCTTCGTGCCGGCGATCGTCATGACCCTGCTCAAGCGCACGGTGGGTGAGAAGATCGCGTTCGATCTCGCGGCAACGGGGCGGATCCTCGGTGCCTCGGAGGCGGCTGGACTGGGGCTCGTGTCGCGCGTGTACGAAGACTCGGACTTCGAGGACCAGGTGAGTGAGGTGCTGCGGGCCCTGGCAGGGGCGAGCCCGTCGGCGCTGGCGTTCACCAAGCAGCAGTTCTACCAACTCGACGGTCTGGGATTCGAAGACGGGATCCGCCTGGGGGCGGACGTGAACGCGGTGAGCCGCACGACGCCCGACTTCCGCGCCGCCTTGCAGGCGTTCCTCAAGAAGTGAGTCGCTTCTTCACCCTGAAGGCCTGGCTCGGCGGCGCGGGGCTCGCGTTGGGCCTGGCCGGTATGGCGGCGGGCTGGCGCTGGCTCGTCTGGACCGCGGTAGCGCTGTTGGGTGTCGCCTTCGCCTTACGCCTTGCCGAGCGGGGGAGCGGGCCCGGACCGTAGCGCGCTGTCAGCTTCCTGACAGGTTCGCCGGATAGCTTTGTCCGCGCGACGACATGTCACTCAGGCAACGACTGCTCCCGCTCTCCGTCTGCGCGACGGGCCTGTGCGGCTGCGCGGCGATCTCGCTGTCCGCCCAGCAGCCGGTCACACGTGCGCAGGCCACGGCCGTTGCGCTCGCGCGCGGCGCGCGGGCCGCGTTCGGTCGCGCCGACACCGCAGCCGCCGGCGCGATGCTGCACGGCGCGCGGCTCTATCCGAACCCGACGGCCTCGGCGAGCTACACGAAGGACCTCCCCCACTACCACGTCGTGGCGGATCTGCCGCTCGACCTGCCCTGGATCCGCTCGGCCCGGATCGGCGCCGCCGCCTCGGCGCAAGACGCCGCTCGGTACGGCTTCGCGTTCGAGCGCGCCGCGATCCGGTTCGACGTGGATACGATGTACACCCGAGCGCTCGCCGCGCTCGCGCGCGCCCGATTGTCACGCCGCAACGCGCTCGATGCCGACAGCCTGCACAAGATGGCACAGCTGCGGCGCGAGGTAGGCGACGTGAGCGAGCTCGATGTGCGCCTCGCGGCCGTCAACGCGGGGCAGCTCGAGAACGTCGCCGCGGACGATTCGGTCGCCGGCGTGCAGGCCCTCCTTGCCGTGCAGCTCGCGATGGGCCTGCCCGCGGAGGACGTGACGATCACCCTCGCCGACTCGCTCGCGTCGCCGCCGGACAGCCTGGCGCCTCCGGCAGACGAGCCGCTTCCCGTCGCCGCGGCCGCAGCGAGCCTCCGCTCGTCGGAGCGCGCGCTGAGCCTCGCACACCGCAGCGTGTTCGCCGCACCGAGTCTCCAGGTCGGCTTCGACAAGGATGACCCCGGGGGGCAGCGCGGCCTCCTGCCGACCGTCGGCCTTTCCCTGCCGTTCCCGCTCTTCAACTGGAACGGCGGCGAGGTCCGACAGGCCGCGGCGGCGCGATATCGGGCGCAGGCCGCGCTGGACCTCGTGCGACGGGAAACGGGGGCCGAGGTGGCACAGACACGGCGCAGTTTTGCGTTGGCGCAGGTGCGCCTCGAGCGCGATCGGCGGTTGCTCGCGAGCGCCGACCGCGTCGCGGCGATGTCGTTGCAAGCGTACGCCGAGGGCGCCATCCCCCTCGCCAATGTGCTGGAAGCGCACCGCAACGCGCGCGAGGCGCTGGGCCGCTACATCGACGACGTCGCGGCGGCAAACAACGCGGCCGCGGCCGTTCGGCTCCTCGCCGCGACGGAGTCGCCATGACTGCCCGGACGTGCCTCGTCGCCGCGACGCTGGCGCTCGCGGCCTGCCGTTCGGAGCGCCAGGCGAGCGCCGCCGCCGACACGCCTCCTTCCGAGCCGACGGTGGGCGGGGTGGGAACGGCAGTCACCACGAAGCAGTCCTTCCCGCAGGTGGTGCGCGCCATCGGCACCGTGACCGCACGACCGGGGCACTTCGCGGAACTCTCGGCCCCTGGGCCCACGCGGGTCGCACGCATCTTCGTCGCCCCCGGCCAGCGCGTGGCGGAAGGAGACTCCCTGGTCGAGTTCGAGCGGGCGCCGTTCGATGCCGCGGCGCGCAGCGCGGAGACCGCGCTCTCGAGCTCGGAGCGCGCCTACGCCCGCGCGGCGCGACTGGTGCAGGCGGGAATCCTGCCTCAAAAAGACAGCGATCAGGCCGCGGCGGATCTGGCGCAGGCGCAGGTTGCCGCGATCACCGCGCGCCGCGCGCAGCAGCTCGCCACCCTGCGGGCCCCGCTGGCCGGCGTCGTCACGCGGATGACCGCCGTGCTGGGCGCTGCGGTGGACGCGAGCCAGCCGGTCGTGGAGGTAGCCGATGTGACCGCACTGGATGCGGTCTTCAACGTGAGCCCGGCGCAGGCCGCCCAGATCCGCGATGGAGACTCGGTGCGCCTCACCGCGGGCGAGGCAGAGGGCGGTGAGGTGGTGGGACAGGGCTCGGTGACCGCCGTCGGCGCCGCCGTGGACTCGAGCTCGCGCGCCGTGGCGGCGCGCGCGCGCATCGGCCGACCTGCCAGGCCGCTCCGGATCGGTGAATCGGTGTTCGGTAGGATAGTGACCGCCGTCCACGCTCGCGCCGTGACGGTGCCGGTCGCGGCTCTGGTCCCATCCGGAGACGGGTTTCAGGTCTTTGTCGTGGACAGCGGGGGCATCGCGCACGTGCGTGCCGTGACCGTCGGGGCGCGCAGCGAATCACTCGCCGAGATCCTCACGGGTCTCACGGCGGGCGAGACCGTGGTCACGACCGGCGCCTACGGCATCGAAGACCGCACGAAGATCATCCGGACGGCGCCGTGACGCTGTTCGATGTGCTGAGCCGGCAGCGCCGGCTCGTCTATCTGCTCGTGGCGCTCGCCAGCATCGCCGGCGTCTGGGCCGCTGCGACACTCCCCTCAGCCATCTACCCCGAGCTGACTTTCGCCCGCGTGACGATCGTCGCAACCGGGACGTCGCTCGGCGCGCGCCAACAGCTGTTCGGCGTGTCGCGGCCCATCGAGGAAGCCGTCAGCATCGTCCCCGGCGTCACCCG
>WNGC01002677.1_pt1 | contig 20152 bp, 24 predicted proteins | sample 5400051 | NCBI WGS metagenome assembly WNGC01 (sample SAMN13153368, study PRJNA577476) | soil metagenome | isolation source: 20 cm soil or saprolite under grassland replicate 2 | place: USA:California | collected 2016-06-15
ATCGAAGCTCCTCATCGCTCACTTTGTTCTGTTGCTCACCGGCCGCCTGTTTTGGCCCCTCCTGTGCCAGGCTCAGAAATCCAGGAACCAACAAAGCACCCGTCAGAACGGTCGCCATCATTTGCTCGTAAATCTTCATCGACAGTCAAAATCTCCCTCTCTTTAACCTTTGATCGGCTTAACCTTTGATCGGCCCGACGGAGGTGAAAAGTGTCTCTCTCGGCGTCAACTTTTGGCTGCAGGAGCGCTGAACTTTTTCTGTTTCATAGTCTCAATCAGCTCCTGGTAAGAGGACTTGGCCAGAACCCGATTGAACTGCGAGCGGTAGTTATTGACCAGGCTGACATTTTCGATGACCACATCGGAAACCTTCCAGTCGCCATTCACTTGATGGAGGCGATAATCGACGCTGTATTCTTGGCCCTTTTTATCTACGACTTTTGTGCTAACTTCGGCATGGTCCTGATCCTGTCGGTCATTTACAAAACGGATCTTCTCGCCGTTGTAGGATTCAAGCTTGTCCACGTACGCGCCTTCCAGCAGATCGGTAAACGCTTCGGTGAACTCCTTTTGCTCTGCGGGGCTGCGCTTTTGCCATTGAGCACCGAGAGAGCGCTTAGCCATGTCGGGGAAGTCGAAGCGAGCATAGATGACCTCCCGAAGCTTCTCCCGCCGTTCGGCCTTTTTGGCTTCTCCTTTGAGGCTAGAGTCATTGAGAATATTTAAGACCGTATCGACGGTTTTCTTCACCTGGTCTGCTGCCTGTCCTGCGGCCGCGTGACTGGGATGAATGGCGAGCATCACCAGGAGGCCGACGGCTGCGGTAAAATTCGAAAGCTTAATCTTCATTTTCCCATCCTCCCAAATCCGTGTTGTGCCGATGTGCTCTATCATCCACCGCGCGGCGGCAGTCGTTTCCTTAAGCGCACGCGGCGACGAGCGAAGAGATCCTGCAGAATCAGAGACACTAAGAAGGATGTGCTCGCGGAATTCTTCATCAACGGATCAACCTCATCCGTGACCGCGACGATGAGTTCTCCGAGAGTGCTTTGCCTGGTTTTTCGCCCACTCATGTGTTTTCTCCTTTGTTTCTATTGTGTTTCTATTGAGCGATGTTTATCTCTCTAACGGTTGCTGATCCCTCAGCCGCTGATTTTCTCGGCGCAGCCGTTCCAGTTCCGATTGGTTCTGGTCGATCTGCCGCTGCTGATCATCCTGCCGCCGATCCTGGGACATAAGCTGATCGCCAATCAATGCGCCAGCGATGAGCCCCACCGGTCCGCCGATGAGTGCGCCCACTGCGGCGTGTCCGACGGTACTGCCGATGATAGCGCCCGTGCCGGCGCCGATACCTCCACCGATGAGCCCTCCTTGTTCACGCTTCGAAAGTGGCTCCGAACAGCCCGTGCTGATAATCAGGCGCGCCGGTTAAAAAAACAGTCGCCAAAGGATAAATCATTTTCCGATTCATGCTGATTCCTCTCTTCATACTCTATATATTAGAATATTAGAGCTTGTGTGCCTCATCTGTGCTTGGAAGGCATTGAATGAGCAACCGCCATGCCACCAGGATGGAAAAGCTTTGTATCTTGTATGTTGTTGAGTTTTAAGGATGATTGATTTTTTGATCCGCTCTGGACCGCCTGTACGTAGGGTTTTTCATACAAGACGCAACTCCTGGGGATCAAGCACCCGCTGTGTAACTGTAGGGGTTGGCGTACAAAGACGGGTCTGAACTTACAGGTTTAGAAAACTTGCAGCCACATTCCAGCCGTTTGGTGGAGAAATAAATTTTGACGGAAAATTCGGTGCTTGTAGCTAAAGGGGCAGGAAGAATATCTTTTTAGGTCCCGGTTGGACTGTGACATGCATCCGCGATAAATTAAAATTCGCATAGGGCTCAGCCAACCAAGAATAATTCGTTGCGCGACCTCTGTAGTTCATCAGGGAGACAGGTTTACTTGTGACAAAGGACGATAAAGAGCCGATGACAAACCGGCGCCTGATTGTGGTCTCGAATCGCTTGCGTTTCAACGTCAGCGTTAGCGATGGCCAATTTGAATTCCATGACAGCGCGGGAGGGGTGGCGACTGGTCTCGCTTCTTACATCCAGTTTCGCAGGCGGACCGGCTCACTTGCCGAAGACCTTTGGGTCGGATGGCCGGGAACCAGCATTGAACCTTCCCTGAGAGAAGATTTAAAAAAACAATCGCTGGCCGCCTACCGGTCCTATCCTGTTTTTCTTTCCGAAGAAGAGATGGAGCAGTTTTATTTCGGATTTTGCAATGCGACCATTTGGCCATTGTTTCATTATTTTCCCTCGTTCACCATTTATCAGGCGAGCTTTTGGGAGCAGTACAGGCATGTCAACCAGATCTTTTGTGATTCGCTCATGGAAGTTCTCGATACGAACGACGTCGTCTGGGTCCATGACTACCACTTGATGTTGTTGCCGAGTTTGCTAAAAGCCCGCCGACCTCAACTATCGATCGGGTTCTTTTTGCACATTCCGTTCCCGTCGTTTGAAATTTTCCGGCTCCTTCCGAATGAATGGCGCCGAGAGATTCTGGAAGGACTGTTGGGAGCCGACTTGATCGGATTTCATAACTACGAATACACCCACCATTTCCTGCAATGTGTCCTTCGTATTCTGGGGTATGAGCACCAGCTGGCGCAGATACTGACTTCGGACCGCGTCGTCAAAGTAGATACTTTTCCCATGGGGATCGATTTTGAAAAGTTTTCGACCGCTCCCGCCGACCCTGAAGTTCACGAGGAAGAGAAAAAAATCCGCAGCACGCTGTCAGAGGTCACGGGGATTCTCTCGGTGGACCGTCTGGATTACTCCAAGGGAATTTTGAACCGGCTGGAGGGATATGAGTCTTTTTTGGAGGCCAACCCGGAGTACCAAGGGAAGGTTGCGCTCATTATGATCGTTGTGCCCTCCCGCATCGGGGTGCGGGAGTATGACCTGATGAAGCGACAAATCGAAGAGATGGTCGGCAAGATCAACGGGCGTTTCGGACGCGTCCAGTGGACTCCTGTCCTCTACCAGTACCGCCACGTTCCCTTCAAATCTTTGGCGGCGCTCTACGCCGCAAGCGACATTTGTCTGGTAACGCCGCTCCGTGACGGAATGAACCTCATCGCGAAAGAGTATGTCGCCGCACGCACGGACGGGGCCGGCGTATTGATTCTGAGTGAAATGGCAGGGTCGGCAAAGGAGTTGCCCGAGGGGATCATCATCAATCCCAACAACCGAGCAGAAATTGCCCAGGCTCTGAAGGAAGCCCTCGAAACGCCGTTGCCGGAGCGGCAAAGACGCAACCAGATCATGCAACGCAGGCTAAAGCGGTACGACGTGACGCGCTGGGCGAATGATTTCATTAAATCGCTCGTTGACGTACGGGAAATACAGAACCATATTCAGGCCAAGCTCCTCGGGTCAGAGGGACGGCGCGAAATCATCGAACGGTATCGCCGGAGTCATCGCCGGGCGTTGTTCCTGGATTATGACGGCACCTTGACTCCGTTGGCGCGGTATCCCGCTACCGTCTTTCCCAGCGAAACAACGATCGATATCCTGCGCTCGCTTGCTGCGGACCCCAGTAACCACATCGTCATTGTCAGCGGGCGAGATCGTCAGACCCTGCAAGCTTGGTTCGGTGAGTTGCCCGTGGGCCTGGTTGCAGAGCATGGGGTTTGGTTTAAACCGGCGAAACAGTCTTGGGGAATTGCCAAACCTTTATCGGAGGAATGGAAACGTCAACTGCTGCCCATTCTCGAAAGCTACGCGGATCGGTTGCCAGGCGCCTTCGTTGAGGAAAAAGAGTATTCCGCCGCGTGGCACTATCGATTGGCCGATCCCGAGCAGGCGGAGTTTCTCCGCGCCGAGCTGACGGATCATCTGCTAAATCTCACCGCCAAAGCCGATCTGCAAATATTCCAGGGTAGCAAGGTGGTGGAGATCGGCCATGCGGGCACCGACAAAGGGAACGCGGTTATCGAGTGGCTGGCCAAAGATCATTATGACTTCGTTCTCGCCATCGGAGATGACGCCACGGACGAAACCTTATTCAGAGCCTTGCCGGAATCGGCCGTATCTATTCGCGTCGGCGTTACCGGTACTCACGCGCAACACAACCTTCGAAACGTTGCTGAAGTCGCCGATTTGCTTCATTCTCTCGCGGAGACTTCCGGCGGGTCGTTGAAATCCGCCCTGTAACTTACAAGCGCGCCGAACCACGATGCAACCATTACGTCTGGGTTGCGTCGCCACAGGAACGTCAATTCGCAGCGTGGGCTGTATTGAAAATGCCAGCGCGATTGTAGTAGTTGGAGGGAACATGGACGACGGGTTGGTCAAACATGTGGGCGGGTGCCATTGCGGGCGGGTGAAATTCGAGGTCCAGGCACCGGCCGACATTGAAGCGATCGAATGCAACTGCTCGATCTGCAGCAAAAGCGGTTTTCTGCATCTGATTGTGCCAAAGTCCCGATTTGTATTAATCCAGGGCGATGAAGTCCTAACGACGTACACTTTCAATACCGGCGTTGCCAAGCACCGGTTCTGTAAAGTCTGCGGGGTCAAGTCGTTCTACATTCCCCGATCGAATCCGGATGGCTACAGCATAAATGTGAGATGCCTCGAGAGCGCTGGTATTTCGAGTATCAGGACAAAACCGTTTGATGGAAAGAACTGGGAGAACCACATGCAGGATCTTGTTGATCGGTCGAAGGTCGATTCGAAACACACGGACTAGGCCAGAATTTGCAACTGGTAGTATGATCGGAAAGGATCCGTCGCCATGGACATCGAGGGTGTCGGCTTTGTGATCGGGTTGATCGGCGCCGTTGTGTTGAAAAGTTCCATGAACCTGATGAATGAGCCATCCATGCATCAGGGATTGGAGCAGTCGATGGGGCGCGAGCGGGAGAACGCCGCGCTCAAGGCATTTCTCCGCGGACTAACTCTCGTGCTGATCGGTCTCGGGTTGGAAACCTACGCCCGGCTGTTTTCTTAGCTATTCGTGAGCAACCACTCGCAGGGGATTGCCGCTGATTGGCATGTGAAACAGCCGGCTCGAATCTTAGACGTTGCCCGCCGCTCGTTTAACGTTTGACAGCCATTCCCTTCATTGCGTATTCTCTAGCCCGGATTATGCACTCGTGACAGTGATCGAGGGGCGAGCCCTCCAGAGCGAAGGCAATGAGCCTGTGCCTTCACTCCTCCAGGCTCATCCCTCATCGACACAGTGTCGTAGTTTTTCCTCTGACCATAAATAATGCGGCTGGCAGATTGAATAATCTGCACCTTAGAGTGAAATTTACGGCTCCGAAAGTGCTCCGCGCGCACTGGGAGGGTTCAAAAAATGGAATATGATCTACTCATCCGTCGTGGCCGTGTCGTAGATGGGTCGGGCTTGCCGTTCTACGTCGCAGACGTTGGAGTGAAAGACGGCAAGATTGCCGAGGTCGGAAAGCTAAAAGGAAGCGCCGCGAAAACCATCGACGCCGATGGCTTGGCGGTCGCGCCGGGCTTCATCGACCATCACACTCACCTGGACGCCCAGCTCCTCTGGGACCCCTACGGGACCTGCGAACCCCAGCATGGCGTCACCACGGTAATCATGGGTAACTGCGGTTTGACGTTGGCTCCGGTAAAGTCGGGCGACGAGGACGCGCTGGTGAAAAGCTTTGTGCGGGTCGAGGCGATCCCGCGATTTGCGCTGGAGCAGGGCGTGAAATGGGCCTGGCACAGTTATGGTGAATACTTGGATAACCTTGAAGGTAAGGTCGGAGTGAATGTCGGCGGGCTGGTAGGACATATCGCCGTCCGGCATAACGTCATGGGCGAGGAGGCGGTGGAGCGCAAGGCAACGGCCAAAGAAGTTCAACAAATGCGCGGGCTCGTCATCGAAGCGATAGAAGGCGGCGCGCTGGGGATCTCCACGAACCGCAACGAGCGCCATATGCGCGAAGACGGCAAACCGGTGGCAAGCCGATTGGCGGATGACGAAGAGCTTTTCGCTCTTTGCGATGTGCTGGCGGAACGGAACGCGGGAGTTATCGAAACTATCCTGGGCCGCAACAAGATCGAGCATTTCGAGTTCTACCATGAGCTTGCGAAGCGCACCCAGCGGCCGGTTCTCTGGCAGAGCCTGCAACATCGCTGGACCGAGCCCAATCTGTGGCGCCAGCAGCTCGACGCCGTCGAGCCGATTTTTCGGGATGGTTACCGGGCCTACGGGCTTTCCCATACGGTGCCGTTAGTCCGGCATTTTACTTTAAAGAACTGCCAGGTGTTCGATGAATTTCCGGTATGGAAGAACTTGATGTTCCTGCCTGAGGCGGTGAGGAAGCAGGCGTTCGCCGATCCCGAGACGCGGCAAAAAATGCGCGCCGACCTCGCCGATCCGCGTCCCACGAACTTTCATCGCCGCTGGGACATCGTGCGGGTGGAAAAGCTCGTGAAGCCCGAAAATCAGAAATATGCCGGCAAGACCATCCAACAACTGGCGGAGATGCGAAATCAGGATCCGCTCGATGCGTTCCTCGATCTATCGCTTGAAGAAGATCTCGGCACGACCTTCTGGAATGCGAATAACGGCGGCGACGTAAATGCGATGGGCGAAATTCTGCGCAGCCCTTATGTGCTGGTCGGAACTTCGGATGCCGGCGCGCACGTTCAGTTCGGCGCCGACTTCGGTTACGGCACGGTCCTGCTGGGGCTGTGGGTGCGCGAGCGGCAAGTCATGACGTTGGAGCAGGCGGTTCACAAACTAACCTTCCATGTGGCGTCGATTTTCGGTCTCCAGGGGCGCGGTTTGTTGCGTCCCGGATATGCGGCGGATTTGGCAATCTTCAATCCAAGTACGGTAGGCTCCCACGAGCCGGAGTGGGCCTATGATTATCCGGCGGGTTCCAAAAGACTGATCCAGCGTTCCGAAGGGATGCACTACACTATCGTCAACGGCGCAGTCATCCACGAAGATGGGCGCATGAGCGGTGAACTGCCCGGTCGGGTTCTGCGCGGCCCGCTGTATAAAGAGCAGAAGGCGGCTGCCTGATTCATGGGAGTGAGTTACATTCCGGTCGCGCGTATCGGCGAGTTGTCCCCCGGCGCCATGAAAGAGGTGGATCTCGGAGGACGCGAAGTCTTGTTGGCGAACGTCGACGGCAGTTACTTCGCTTTCTCCAGACAGTGCCCGCACGAAGCGGCGGATTTGAAAACAGGAGCCCTCGAGGGAAGCAAGGTTCGCTGCAATAATCACAACTACTGTTTCGACCTTCAGACAGGCGAGTGCGTGCTGCCCCGAGGCGGGCCGCCTTTGACCGTTCTTCCGGCAGAGGAGCGGGGCGAAGAAATCTGTATAAGGCTCGAGTGGTAAACCTGACGTGGGGGTTTCTGGTCGCAGGAAAGATTTCTCGCTCCGCTCGAAATGACAAAAATAAGGAAAGTGTCATCCCGAACGAATGTAAGAGATCTTTTGTTGTGATGATCTTCTGTCGTGACCCTTCCTTGACACCGGAAACCCAATGACGTGTCCGGTAAGGCGGGTCGAACGGTGTCTCCCCGGCCGGTTTGCCTTGAGTCGGTTTGCGTGGCTGTCCGATGCGGGCTCACGCGGTTAGCTCTGGCCAAGTCCTTCAATAAAAGATAAATTTTCCATGGCTCCGGCTCATCGATCGCCCGGAGCTGGTTGTGGACAACGTGGCTGAAGGCAATCTGGGATTGAAGATCAAGCGACGAAAGTGTTACGACTGGCGCGAAACGTTCACGTCGCGGCTTGGGTTACGGCTTGGGTTTTGACAACGTTAACTTTTCTACTAGTGAGATGAAAGAAAATCGCACAGAGATTTCTGCCGATAGGATGATGCGAAGCCCAAAACCATTAGCGGCCCGGATCCTCTATGGATTCGTTGTCTTGACTGCTCTTTTGGCGCAGCCCCAGCAACCACGCGCGCAAGAGAAGAGCTTCCTCTGGAAGGTTCAATCGCAGCAAAACACCATCTATCTTCTGGGCTCGATTCACGCGCTGAGACGAGAAAACTATCCGCTCAAGCCGGCCATCGAACAAGCCTACGAGAAGTCGAAGAGGCTGATCCTTGAAATCGATCTTGGCGCCGCGGCGCAGGACAAAGTTCAGGGGATTATTCTTCAAAAAGGCGTCTATCTCGACGGCAGAAGCTTGCAGCAAACCGTCTCTGACAAAACTTTCTCCCTCTTCCAGAAGCAGGTGGAAGAATTTGGCCTGCCGATTGCCGCTTTCAACCGCTTTAAGCCCTGGTATGCCGCCGTTACGTTGCTCTCGTTGAAATTGAACAAGCTCGGCTTCGATCAAAAGCAGGGTGTGGATTGGTCTTTTTTTAATCGCGCGAAGAATGACCAAAAGCCAGTCGTCGGTCTGGAAACGTTGGAATATCAAATGGGTCTGTTCGATCAGATGTCGGCCGGGGATCAGGAAGAAATGCTGCTTCAGACTCTCAAAGCAATGGACTCGTTGGAAAAGGACTTGGACAAACTGATCCGAGGCTGGGTGGCCGGAGACGTCAACGATCTCGACTCGCTGCTGTTGGAAAGTTTTCGGCAACACCCGAAGGTGGAACAAGCCCTTCTCATCGATCGGAACCGGCAATGGTTACCGAAGGTGGAAGCTTACTTATCTCAGAGTGATCCCTGTCTGGTGGTGGTGGGCGCCGCCCATTTGATCGGGAAAGGCGGGCTCATTGAGCTTTTGAAAGCGCGAGGCTACACGGTGGAGCAGATGTAATGGGGTTTGGGAAAAAACTAACAAAGACCGTCCGAGTGGCGGATTGGATGACCGAGGGTGTGCTCGCGGTAGAAACCTTCGACAGTATCGCCATCGCCAGACAGCTGATGGCGAAACATCGGATCAACCAGTTGCCGGTGCTCGACAATGATAACCTGGTGGGAATCGTCACCGACCGAGACATCCGGGACGCCTATCCCACGAGCATGCTGATCGCGCGCACGAAAGAGATCGATGAATTCGCCGAGAGCTACACGGTAGAAGAAGTCATGACCCACGATACCCTTACGGTTCGACCGGAAACTCCGCTTGCCACCGCCGTGAGCCTTTTGCGTCGCCATCGAATCGGTTCGCTGCCTGTGGTCAAGGACAAGCAACTCGTCGGTATCATCACGCGGAGCGACATTTTAGATTTCGTGTTGAGCGGGGCGGGGATTAAATCGCCGGCTGGGCGGCGAAAGCGGGTAAAAAGGCGCGCAACGGCCAAAAGAAAATGAACATGATGGATACTTGGAATTATCGCGGCGCGCGAGCAGTTCGATCGTGGAAGAACTTCTGAAGCAGGAGAAGCAAAATTATGCCGTCGTTTGACATCGTTAGCCGTATCGACCTGCAAGAAGTCGATAACGCCGTCAATATTACCAGGAAAGCGATCCTTTCGCGTTTCGACTTCCGTCAATCGAAGACGGAGATCACCCTCGACAAGAAGGAAAAAAAGATTCGGGTCACCACTGAAGACGATATGAAGATGCGAACCGTGCAGGAGGGCCTCATCAAGAATCTAATTAAAAGAAAGGTCGATACCAAAGGCTTGGAAGTCAATGATTTACAAGAGGTGATGCAAATGTTGCGCGCCGTCAATCTGCCGATTCCGCTTCAGTTCGTGAATACGCAACGCTAGGAGGTGGTCGCGCTGAAAGGGGTCGGATCCAGGGGGGAGATCATGAATGAGAAGATTAAAAAATCGGATGAAGAATGGAAGAAAGAACTGACTTCGGAGCAGTATCAAATTTGCCGGAAGAAAGGCACCGAGATGGCGTTCACCGGCGAGTACTGGGACTGTCATGAAAAAGGCGTGTACCGCTGTGCCTGTTGCGGAAATGAGCTATTCAGCTCCGACGCCAAGTTTGACTCCGGCACCGGTTGGCCAAGTTTCTGGACGCCAATATCCGAAGAAAACGTCGATACCGAAGAGGACAACAGCCTTTTCATGCGCCGGACCGAAGCTGTGTGCAGTAAATGCGATGCTCATTTGGGGCATGTATTTCCCGACGGACCGGCGCCGACCCATTTGCGTTACTGCATCAACTCGGCGTCTCTCAAGCTCGATAAGGCGAAATAGAATCCGTACGGCAACCCCCTGTGGTTGCCCATCGGGACGACAGGCACGGGGGCCTGCCCCTACGGTTTGCCAACATTCGACTATGGCCGAAAAAGCATTTCAGGATCAGGGCTCCGTCCGCCATTGTCATGGCTGCGGTGCCGATAATGAAAAAGGGTTGCAGATCAAGAGCTATTGGGATGGCGACGAGGCGGTTGCGACCTGGAAGGCGCAGCCGCACCACTGCGGCGGTTCCAAGGAAATCGTTAATGGGGGAATCATCGCTTCGTTGATCGACTGCCACAGCCTCAATCTCGCCATCGCTCAGGCCTACCGAAGCGAGCAAAGACCCATCGGCAGCGCCCCGCGCATTGGATACGTCACGGGTAACTTGACCGTCGCCTACCTGAGAGCGACGCCGATCCATGAGCCGCTGCATCTCCGGGCTCGAATCACCAAAATCGAGGGACGAAAGGCCTGGGTAAGCTGCACGTTGAGCGCCGGTGGGGAAATGTGCGCAACCGGCGAAGTACTGGGGATTCGGGTGCAGCGCGATTGACTTTCGATAGAGTCACAGTTCAAACCGTTCGCAAAGATTTTTATTACGGCTTGAACTTCTTGAACGTTTGGAACGGTTTGAACCATATCGCAGTTAATCCAATGGAGTACACCACGCTCGGAAAGACTGGACTGAAGGTCAGCGTCGCGGGCTTGGGTTGCGGCGGGCCCAGTCGGCTCGGATTGCGTGATACCTCCCAATCAGAAAACAGCGCCATTGCGCTGGTTCGGCAGGCGATCGACCTGGGCGTTAATTTGCTCGATACCGCACAAACCTACGGGACGGAGCCGGTCGTGGGTAAGGCCATCGCCGGGATCCCGAGGGATCGGCTGGTTATTTCCACAAAAAAAACGCTTCCCTCGCCGGGCCGTTCCAACCCTGGAGCGGAAGTCAAGAAAGGGTTAGAGCAAAGTTTGAAACTCCTTGGCACGGACTACATCGATATCTACCATCTTCACGGCGTCGAACCTCAAGACTACGACTTTGCCCGCGAGCGGCTGATGCCGGCGATGGTGCAACTGCGTGAGCAGGGGAAGATTCGTTTCATCGGGGTCACTGAAGGATTTGTGCCGGACCCGTCGCATCAGATGCTGCAGCAGAGCCTAAAGGAAGACTTGTGGGATGTGGTGATGATCGGCTTTAATCTTTTGAATCCCTCCGCGCGCCGGACTCTTTTCCCCCTGACGATGGAAAAACGTGTGGGCGTGCTTAACATGTTCGCCGTGCGTCGAGCTTTGAGCCAAGCGGACGGCCTCAGGGGAGTGGTTGCCGATCTGATAAAAAAGGGCGTGATAACTCGCGGCTCAACAAACGGCGAGGATTTGCCTGATTTTATATGGCGCCAAAGCGGTGCGGCGACACTACCGGAGGCTGCCTATCGTTTTTGCCGGCATGAGCCGGGCGTAGATGTCGTACTGACCGGCACGGGCAATCCCGAACATTTAAAATCCAACGTGGAGTCGATTTTGAAACCGCCGCTACCCAAGAATGTTCTTCAGCGACTCGAAGAGCTTTTTGGCGACGTGGACTATCTTACCGGCAACTAAATTATTAATAGCACCAAACATTTGACAGTGTGAAGAAAGGTTTCCCCCTTTGGTCGGCGAAGCGATCCTGAATTTCTCGAAGAAACCTATGAGACGGCGAGAAAATATTTGGAGCCGATTCCAAGAGTGGACCCGCGCATCGTTGCGCCGGTATTAGATTACGTCGGGATCAAGGATGTCGCTGCCGCCGATGTTGCGGCGAAGCTCATCGACAACAGCGTCCTGGACAAGCTGCAAAAGGAACCGTTGATCGAAAGTTTGTTCGGTAAAAAGAAGTAATCGACCGGGAGGAAAAGCAATCGTGGCGGTACGAATGGGAACATCCGAGTTGGGCGGGACTTTTTATACCCAGGGCGCGGCATTTGCCGAACTGTTCAATCACGGACGCGCGGAGCCGGACAAATGCATCGTCCAAACCAGCGACGCCAGCATTCACAATGCGGAGCTGCTCGATGCGGGCAAGCTGGAGTTCGGCTTCATCGCGTCCAATTGGATCGGCAGGGCGAAAAATGCGATTCCTCCTTTCACCCGCAAAATCGAACTGCGCATGGTGGCCCCCGCCAATGCCGGCCCGATGTTCTTCGTCAAGTTGGCCGCTTCTTTAATCCAAACCGTCGCTGATTTCAAAGGTAAGCGTATCGCCATCGGCCCTAAAGGCAGCGGCATGGAGCAACATATCCACACGATCTTCGACGTTTTGGGACTCTCCTTCGATAGCTTTACGCCGGTTCACATGGGCTTTGCCGAGGGCGCCGACGCCTTGATCGCCGGCAAGATCGACGCGCAATTCCAACCGCCGATACCGAACCGCGTCATGACGGATTTGAGCCAACGCGCCGATGTCGGCGTGGTGCCCTATGCGCCCGGCCAGATGGAAAAGGTTCTCGCCGCCGTGCCATTCTACCGCCGCGTGACAATGAAGCAAGGAGCGTTTCGCGGGATCGTTGAAGACGTAAGTCAGATCGGGGTGGTCAATGTTCTGGTTACCCATGAAAGAATTGGCGAACCGATCGTTCACGATATGGCCAAGGCCATCGCCGGCAATTTGGACAAGCTGCCGCAGATGAATCCGCTCTTTACCGGACTAAAAGATCTCTTCGAGCCCTTGCGCGCCAAGGGATCGGCTGCTTTCGAGTTCGGCGGCGTGCCGCTCCATCCCGGCGCCGCGCGAGCGTACAAGGAAGCAGGCTGGTTGAAATAAACTCTTTCAGGAATTTCGGTGGGAAGTTGCCGCAGCGGATTTTTCTCCGCGCTGACCGACCGTCAAAAAATAGACGGCCCAGACCAAAAGGCTAACGGCGAGAACCGCGATCCGAGTCGAGTAGTTGATACTGCTGGGAGAGAGAAATCCTTCAATAAGTCCGGCGATGACTAACATCACCATACAGCCGATTTCGATACGCAGGGCATCACCGCCGATACGTTTCAGAGCCGTGCTGCGGCGAACCTCGCCAGGCACGACAATGGCGCCCGCGAGCAGGTAGCCTGCCGCACCGGCCAGGCAGATGGCGAGCAATTCCGTAGCCCCATGAGGCATGATCCAGCCCCATAATGCCTTTTGCTTGCCGTGCAAGGTCATCCATGCGGCGACGGAACCCAGGTGCACCCCGTTAAGGATCAGGAGTATGCTTGTGCCAACGCCGGCGGTCAATCCAAAGCCGAACGCCAGCAGGGTGACTTGAATATTATTGGTAATAATCACCGAAGATATCACTGGACGCGCGAGAGCCGGTATGCCGTGAAGATTCTCCTCACTGGCCGGATCAAACTCAAGAAATTCCTCGGCGAGCAGGTCGTAACCCAACGACGGGTAGAGTTGCACCGCCACATAGCTGACGACCGCGGGACCGAAAAACATCGTGGCGGACAGGGCGACCGCCCACGCGTGCCGGCGGATCACCCGAGTGAAACTACCAAACCAGTCCGATCCTATCTCAACTGAAGGCCGCCGAATCTGGCCGTACAGGAGGTTGTGCCCGGCGACGGCGATACGGTTGAGATGATCCACGGTTGACCGCGAAGCGCCCAGCGAGCGAGCTCGCGCCAGATCAGCAGTCAGAACTTGATAGTCATCGATCAGGCTGCTCAGCTCGGCGCCGGACAATTTGCGGAGCGACCTCGGTCCGCGCTTCAACAGAGTTTGAACTCGAATGGAGAACCGGTTCCATTGATTGAGCTTCTCTTCGGAGGTTTGCATGGACTTCAAAAGAGCGACGGTTGCGTGGGTGTTTTGGCAGTCAGGGTTTGTCTTGCAGCTTTGGTTTGAGCCATTTCGAGGATTTCCAAGAGTATCCGCTCACAACGGCTCGTGCGATCCGGGCTGCGGATCACGGATTCCCGCTCCTCACCGAGCAGAGGCAAAAGAGGTTCCGCGATCTGCCACGCCAAGAGTTCGCGGCGGTCTTTGGGTAAGTTATGGCGGCGCGCGATGAACTGCTCGATCAATCCGATTTGATGCGCCGAAATGGTTCCGCGAGGCAAAGTCACCGCCTGCCGCGAGCTCCCCTGTTGCACACGAACCGCCCAAGCGGCTCCTGCGCCAATATCCGAAGCGGTCGCGAACTTTTCGACGATCACGAGTGTGCCCGCAACCATATCGCCAAGTCGGCGGCCCTGAGGGTCGAGATACATAACGAGCCCTCCCAACATGTAACACGGCGGCGGCAGCATATCGGCGGCCCGAACGAGGTTTCTCAGGGCGGCCTCGCGAAGACCGATGGGCAAGCCGTCCTGGCGTATCACCCGGATTCCGAGCCTCTTTTTGCCTGGCGTCGAGCCGTGTTTCAGACCTTCAAAGAAGACGTAGTATCCCCAATAAATCAGAAAGACGAGAAGAATCAGCAGAGCCGTATGCGATGAGGCCAGCCAAGAGCCGGCCTTCAAGGCTCTTGCCACAAACCTTACACCGACCATCCCGCTCAAAAACATGGCGATGGCGACGATGACAATCATCGCGAATATCCAAAGAGTGTCGATGAGATAAGCGCTAAAGCGCGACCCAAGTCCCGCGAGCTCGAAATCGAGGGTCACCTGGTCGGGCGTGGGTATGGAGACCGTCTCTTCCATTATTGTAGGTCCGCTTGCCTGATCTCCAGATAGCGTTGCACCAGCTGAACATTCAAATGCTCGGGATCAGTTTCGAGAACCAAAATTCCCCGTGAACGCATATGCTCGAGAGCGAGTCTGCGCCGCCTGCGCAGATCACAGGCGGCGGCTTTTTGATAGGTCTGCTCAACCGTCGTTGGAATCAGTTCCGCGATCTCGCGAATCCGGGGCTCCGATAGGACCACGCAAAGAACCAGGTGCCGCGCCGTAGCCCGGGTCAAATTATTGATCAACCCGGCGCTCGCGGCAGCGTCGAGCACGTCCGTCAGTAGGACCACGAGGCTCCGACGGCGAAGCATCGACATCATTTCAGCGATCACCTGCCAGTAGTCCGATTCGACCGGCCGCACTTGGACCGCGTAGACAGATTCCAGAACGCGGGAAACCAGGGAAGGGCCGCGCACGGTGGGTAAAAAAGACTCCATCCGGTTCGAAAAACAGGCCACGGCAAGGGCATCTCCGCGCTTCTGCGCGACAAAACTCAGCATGATCGTGGCATTCAGGGCATGTTCCAACTTCGAATAGTTGCCGACCGATCCGGCCATCAGACGACCGGTATCCAAAAGCACCGCTAATTGCTGTCCTTTTTCGACCTGCTTGTTCCGGCTGATGAGCGCGCCTCGCCTTGCCGTCGCCTTCCAGTCCACGTTTCTCAGGTCTTCACCCGGAATGTAGGGCCGCAAATTTTCAAAGTCCGTACCTGGCGCCTTCATGGGCCGCGGTTTTCTGACGACTTCATCACGCCGGTCGATTTTGGCCAGCAGTTGATATTCGCCGAGCCCGTGAAAATTAGGATAGATCTTGACCGTATCGGGAGCCGCTAGAGAGATTTGCCTCTCGACCAGGCCCCATCCCTGGCGTACTCTCAAGACAACGTCTCCGAAGGAGTAAGAGCCGCGTTTGACGGGCCGAACGGAATAGACCAAGTGTGCCTCACCGTTGGGCGGTATATCGGCTGCGATATTTTCCGTGAGCGGCTGCAAAACATCCGGCAATTCATCGCGCGCGCGGACTTGGATCAGGTAAGGGGAGTGATTGGCGATCACCAGCCTGATCGAATGTTCCGCGTCGAGGGAGAATCGCGGCGGCAACTCGCGGCGCGCTGTGAGCTGAGAAGGGCGGGGACCGGTTTGAACGTCACGCCAGCATAAAGCTGCTAGCACTGAAAGGTAAAACGCGCTAGCCAGCCAACCCCACGGTTCAAGCGCCGCTAAGAGCCAGAGAAACGCTCCGGCGATGAGGAGCCGTATCAAACGAGGAGTGGGCAGCAGCGAAATAACTTTGTCCTTTCTAGTGTGGCGTATCTGAAATTCATTGAATAATTGCTGCATCGGTCGCGCCAAAATCTCCCCTTCCCCTCTTTTCCAAAGAGGGGTTAAAGTTAGTACCGAAGAAAATTCCCCCTTTGAAAAGGGGGAAAGGGGGATTTGTTGGTATTTGTTGCATTTCTCAAACGAACTGTTCCAGCACACTACCGCGGAATCTCCACTTGGGCTAGTAGCGATTGGATGCAGGCGTCGGGCGTCAATCCCTCGATTTCGGCCTCGGGTGTCAGTCGGATGCGATGACGTAAGACCGGCAAGGCCATGACCTGAACTTCGTCCGGTGTCAGATAATCCTTGCCGCGCAGAACTGCGAGCGCTTTGCCGGCCTGCAAAAGCATGATTGCTGCCCGCGGGCTGCCGCCTAAAGTAAGGCTCGCCAGCGAACGCGACTGCCGAATAAGTCTCAGCGCGTAATCCAGAACCGACTCGTCGACTTTCACGCTATGCGCTTGCTTTCTCAACTGGGCAATCTGTGCCGGGCCGGCGACGGGTTGGATAACGCTGAAGGGCTTCAAAGCTTGCTCTCCGAGAGCTTGCGTCATTTTGAGCATCGCTCTTTCTTCGTCCTCGGCCGGGTAGTCCATCGTCACCTTCATGAGGAATCGATCGAGCTGCGCTTCCGGCAGCGGATAGGTGCCTTCATACTCGATGGGATTTTGCGTAGCCACCACCGTGAAGCAGGGGGGCAGCTCGCGCGTTTGTCCATCGACGCTTACCTGATGCTCCTGCATGGCTTCCAAAAGCGCGGCCTGAGTCTTGGCTGGCGCCCGGTTGATTTCATCGGCCAACACGATCTCGGCGAACAGGGGACCGGGACGAAAGCGGAACTCGCCGGTGGCAGGCTCAAAGACATTGACCCCTGTCACGTCCGAGGGCATCAAATCCGGCGTGAATTGAATGCGCGAGAAACTGCATTGCAGGGAGGCGGCCAGGCTTCGAGCGAGTAACGTCTTAGCGACACCGGGAACGCCTTCGAGCAACACGTGTCCGCCCGCCGCCAAAGCCACGAGCAGACTCTGAATCGCCGTTGACTGGCCTTGGATCACCCGCTCCAACTCGGCTTGAACCGAGCGTCCGAGTGTCAATACGTCTGTAGAGATGTCGTCGTTCATGGCAAGGGTTTTTGAGCGATCTCTCCGGCCATGCGCCCGACATCGACAAATTCTTGGTCCGTCAACGTTTCACCTCTTGTTGCTTTAGCGCACAAAGCGCGGAGCGCGGCGAGCTGTTTAGCCGCGCCGTCGGATTTACTCATCGCCTCCGGTTGATGATTCAAGTCAAAAATATTTACCGGCTTCCCATAGGCCTGCGCCAAGTCCTGGGCGAGATTCTGAACGATCAGTTCCGCTGCCAAAGCTCGGGCGGCGGCCGCTTGAAAAACTCCGGCACGGGCCTCGATTAGCTCCAGAGGGCTGGAACGTGCGGGCGCGGGCGGTTCGGAAACACGCCCGAACCTCCGGCGATAGCCGAAAAGGTAAAGCAAGCCCGCCGCGATCACTTGCAACACACACCAGCCCCAAGGAGTTTTGAGAAAGGCCCACGTCAAGGCAGCAGCGCCACGCCGCTGGCCAAAGCCATGATGATATTCGTCCATTAGAACCTTTCCGTTGCCCCATCCGGCGGCCAGAGCGACCAACCAAATCGCATTGTCTGCTTCGCGCAGCGCTCCATTGCTCACGATGCTTGGATCGGCCAGCGCCACGATGCGACCTCTGCCAACCGGAATTTCGACTCCGAGCACCGCCGCGCCGGCCGCCGCAACGACTTTGCCGTCATCTGTCGCTGAGAATTTTCGCCGCCATTGCAAATTCAGCTCTCCGCCGGGAAGCGACCCGCCGCCGGCTCGTTGGTTGTGAACTTTCTCCGGCTTTGACCACTGCATTCTGGGTGCGTGCCTGGAGAGGTAAGTTTCCCCTCGGGCTGTCTCTTTCAAATCTTGGGTATCCTTTTCGGGCGCTTCATGGGCAGACTCCGCGAGCTCTTCCGCGTCACTGGGGCGCCTGCGGTCCCTTACGGGCCAGCCGTTGTCGGTTGCTAGAATCAGTTGGCCGCCTTCGGCGAGCCACCGGTCGAGGTGTTCCGCTTCAGTCTGGGTGATCGGCTTTTCGGGACCCGCTACAATCAAGGTGCTAGGCGCGCTCTGATCGCTGGGAAGCGCAAGGGAGTTCAGAGGGCGCCGCCACTGCTCTGCCGACGGTAAAAGTCGTTTCATGACCAGAAGTAAAGCGCGGGCACCGCTTTCGTCGGTAAAGAAAGTGGACGGACGTCGCAAAAATGGATCGGGGTTCCGCTGGCCCGTAAGGGATCCCAAGACCGCCGCCAGAATAACCAAAAGACTGATCGCGAGTGTTGCCGTGAGCCAATTTCGCGTTTGAGGCCTCACCCGGCGTGCTCCTTGCACAACCGGTCTACGCGAATAACCAGAGACTCCACGGACGAGGGTGGGGTTATCCGATGAGCGTAAACCGCTTGTTCGTAGATTTCCGTCAACTCGGCGAAGGTGGAATACCAAGGATGATTGCGCGCGCATTCGCCAAGATAATGGGAGTTGGTTTTCCATCCGGCAAGGCGAATAGCTCCCGCCTCATCCAGTAAGCCCAACAGAACCCGATGAGCGATCCAGATGGCGCGCCGAATTTCGCCTTCATCGATCATTCGGCGCGCGACGTCCAGCGCTTCCCGCCAATTTGTCGCTGTCCCTTCCAGGATTTGCCATCGTGAGCGGGGAACGGGGTCGGCATCTTTATTTCGTCCGAAAGTTAGCCGGTCTCCCAAGCTTAGATAGAGCAGATGCGCCAGACAGCCGATGGCAGCCACAAGTAAGATCACGGCAAGTGAACGCGCCAGATAGGGATGTTGGTTCGACCAAGAGGCAAGGCCGTTCAGCCAATCTCCAATGGCCTTCAGCAGAGCGATAACGATCTGTTCCCACGAAGAGGGCCCGGTAAATTCGGGGCGACTCAGAACCTCCCTCGTTGCATCGCGGATGGTTTCCGGAGAAGGAATTTGGTTCAGTTGACTAACGGCGGCAGACATCAAGGTCAGAAATGCGGCAGCGCTTGAGCTTCTGTGCTTTGCGGCACAAGCTCAAATGCGCGGCTGAGCATTTCCAGGTCGAATCCTTCCTTACGGATGCGAAAATCGTAGTAGAGGAGAATATCCGCAATGATTCCCAAAGGAGTCAAGAAAATCGTCGTGACATTTTCCAAGGTCCAGCGCATCAAGCCGCCGCTGCCGGATTCTAGAGTTAAGAACAGCCTCGAGAGACTTCCCACGCCAAAGCCGAGTAGCCACTGGAGCGCGCTAACGATCAACAGCACCGCAAACACTTTCCATCGGTTGTCTTTCACGAGCTCGCAGCTGCGCCTTAGACTCGGCGCAGCCTTCCGCCCTTCGACCAAAACGACGGGAACCACCAGCGCATAGGAAAGGGACCAAAGAATTCCCGGAACGATCAAAAGCACAAACCCGATGAACACCCAAAGCACCACGGCAAATTGGGCAACGGAAAGCGTCCACAGGCTTTTTACGGCTCGGTTCAACGCTTGGCCGATCGTCACTTCGTTGCCCAGATAGCGCTCGCTGATGGCGTAGGTTCCCGCGCCGGTCGCTATCGGCAAAGCCAGGCTGGCCCACAAAATGATGAACAGAACCTCGGAGAGAATCGTAGGGATGGTTCTTCCCGGCGCTCCAGCATTTCCGCCCGCTCCGGCTTTGATGAGGAGCATCGCGGCATAATACGGCACATAGGCGGCGGCCGTGATGCCGAGCATCAAAGAAAAATTTCCGCCGTAGAGTCGAAAGGCGCGGTCGAGCAGCACTCCCGTTGTCATGGCCTCAAATCGCGGCGTATTGGTGGAATCCATGGAATCGCCTCTTTCGGGTCGGACCGCTCGCTAATTAGTACATGAGGTTCTTGGCGTCAAGGCAAAAATTCTCTCGAATCTCGAGAAACTTAAAGGTGGAAGCAACTATTTGACGGCTCGAATGGACCAACTCCCCGAGTTGCCTCCCGCGTTCCA